>JAABUW010003141.1_pt1 | contig 23913 bp, 20 predicted proteins | sample 5560081 | NCBI WGS metagenome assembly JAABUW01 (sample SAMN10711882, study PRJNA513363) | rock metagenome | isolation source: Antarctica rocks | place: Antarctica: Victoria Land, Knobhead sud | reverse complement strand
GAATCCGATCAACAAGGAAAACCTCGCCGCCGTCGTGTCGGTCTCGAGTGACCCCGCGACGTACGGTCGCTTCACCGTCCTCGAAGTGCCGAGCAACACGGTGATCCCCGGCCCCAACCAGGTGCAGCGCAACTTCACCTCGACCGCCGAGGTGTCCCGGGACATCACGCTGTTCGACAACGGAGGGTCACAGGTGCGCTTCGGCAACCTGCTGACGCTGCCGGTCGGCGGTGGGCTGCTCTATATCGAGCCGTTGTACGTCCAGGGTCAGGGTCAGGGCTCGCAGCCGCTGTTGCGCAAGGTGCTGGTCTCCTTCGGCGATCAGGTGGCGTACGAGAACACGCTGCCGGAGGCGCTCAACAAGCTCTTCGGTGCCGGCGCCGGCGACAGTGTCACCCCACCGGTGGGCGGCACCTCGACGACGCCGTCGCCGGCGCCTTCGACCAGTGGGTCGCCGGCGCCCTCGCCTTCACCGGGTGCTGGCAGCCCAGGCGAGCTCGCCTCCTCCGTCACGGCGATCAACGCGGCTTTGAGCCATCTGGCTGCGGCGCAGAAGGCTGGCGACTTCGCCGGGATCGGGCAGGCCCAGTCCGAGCTGCAGACCGCGATCCAGCGGTTCCAGCAGGCGCAGCCGTCGTCCTCGCCGCAGGTAGCCCCCTCGCCCAGCGCAACGCCGGGCGCGGGGTGACGACGGGGTCGGTTTGCGTCGGGGGCTGGTCTTTCGTACAGTGTGCTTACCGACGCGGGGTGGAGCAGCTCGGTAGCTCGCTGGGCTCATAACCCAGAGGTCGCAGGTTCAAATCCTGCCCCCGCTACCAAGGTAAGTGCAGGTCAGGGGCTTGATCGCCGATCACGGTGGTCGAGCCCCTGACTCGCTTGTGGGCAGTTTGTGGGCAGTCTCGGCCCGGGGGCCTGTGAGCAGGTCGGGTAGATGGTGGCCACCTTGGTTCCGGTTCCTGAGTGACAGGTTGCGGACGCGGTTTCGGTTGGTGGGCGACGGTCGTTCCGGTAGTTCCCTGACAGGCACGTTCACTTCCTGCTCCTGCGCTGCTGCTGTTCGTCCTTTGCAATCACCTTTTTCGTGGCGGAGGGAGCCAGTCGTGCTGATGGGGCTGGATGTCGTGGAGCAGCGGTATCGGGCGGTAGTGGAGGTTCTGGAGGGCGCGACTGTTACCGATGTCGCGCAGCGCTACGGGGGTGGCGCGGCAGACGGTCCCTGACTGGCTGCGCCGCTATGTCAACAATGGTGGGCTGGGCGCTTGGCGGACCGGTCGTCGCGGCCGGTGGCGTGCCCGCATCAGATGACGACGCTGGTCGAGGCGACCGTGGTGGCGATGCGTAGGGCGCATCCTGCGTGGGGCCGAGCCAGATCTTGTGGCAGCTTGAGCGGGATGGCGTCGAGCCGCTGCCGGGGCCGCTCGGGGGTGTATCGGGCGTGAGTCCGGCACGGCCTGGTCAAGGCGAGGAAGTGTCGTCGTCGTCGGGAGGACTACCGGCGGTGGGAGCGGGGCCGGTCGGTGGAGCTGTGGCAGATGAACGTGATGGGCCGGGCGTTTCTGGCCGACGGTCTGGAGATGAAAATGGTGACGGCATCGATGACCATTCCCGGTTCGTGGTCTGCGCGAAGGTTGTGCCGCGCGCGACGGCCCGGGCGGTCTGCGATGCCCTCGTCGGGGCGTTGCACGCGCATCGGATGCCCGAGCAAATGCTGACCGACAACGGGAAGGTGTTCACGGCCCGGTTCGGGCTCGGTCCGGGGCCGGTGTTGTTCGACAAGATCAGTCACGACAACGGGATCGGGCATCTGCTGACCGCGCCGTATTCACCGACGACGACCGGGAAGGTTGAGCGGCTGCACAAGACGATCCGAGCGGAGTTCTTGGCCGGCCATGACCGCAAGCATCCGACGGTGGAGGCGTTGCAGGCGGCGTTGGACAACTGGGTCGTGGAGTACAACACCGCCCGGCCGCACCAGTCGTGCGGCGGGTGACCGCCTGCGGGGCGGTTCGCGTTGGCGGACAGAAGCCTGGTGGCCGTCGAGGAACCGGCCGTGGCCGTGCCGGTGGTGGGCAAGGACCGCGGGAAGCGGCCGCCGGGGGTGAGCCGGTGGGTCGATCAGCGGGGATCGATCTCGCTGGCCGGGTTCCGTTATGCGGTGGGGGCGACGTTCGCCGGTGAGCCGGTCGAGGTTGTCGTGACGAACGGTCTGGTCGAGGTGCTGCATGCCGGGGTGCTGGTCGCGACTCACGCACAGCGGCTCAAGCCCGATCAGCTGGACCGGGCACCACGAGCACCGGTTGCTCGGCGGGCCAGGGACGCCACGACGCCTGATGGTGACGCGGTTGGCCGACAACAGCGGCGTGGTGAGCTTCGCCGGCGCGGCTTACGGCTGCGGGCGGGGTGGGCGCGGCAGAGCATCAACGTCACGATCGTCGCCGGGTCGGTGCAGCTCAGCCAGGGCGGGAAGGTCATCCGGGTCCACCCGATCCGACACGACCGCAGCCGGGAACTCGGAGCCTTCGCCAACCCCAAAGGCCGCCCCGAGACACCACGGCGGGCTGAGCGGATGTCGCCTACCTACCGCCACCCACCTGTCGTGCGGGTACCGAACCTTGACAGGCCGGAGGGTCGCTGACAGTGGCTGGCTATCTGCAAGCACTCGCGCCACCAGCACCGCAAGAAGCGTACCGACTCGCGGAGACCGCAGGATAAGATTGATAGTGTCCTCGACGTGCGGGTGCGCGACAACCCAGCTTATAGGCCTCCGATCTTGGGTGGTGGGGGACGGGACCGCGCGTGTCGGTTTCAGTTTGTCGGGGCCCGCGATACCGTGCTGAAACGGATCGGAGGACCGTTGGCTGACTCATATCCAAAGGTGCCGAACGCCGCCTGGCGCACCCTACGGGCCCGCGTGGCCAGCGCGCCGTCGACGAAGCTGACTCCATCAAACGTTGCGGCGATGCTCGGCATGGCCAACCCGGACAGCGCCAGGACCAATGTCGTCGCGCCGCTACGCAAACTCGGGTTGATCGAGGAGGACGGCTCCCTTCCCCCCCTCGGTCAGAAGTGGCGAGTGGATGCTTCCTACGGGGACGCCTGTGAGGAAATTGTTGACAAGGTTTACCCGTCGGAGCTCGCCGCGCTAACTGGCCCAGACGATCTGCCGGATGTGGCACAGATCAAGACCTGGATGGAACACAAAGGATTCGGCGGCTCGAACGCCCGCCAGATGGCGAGCACCTATGTCATGGTCGCCGGCAAGGTGATCCCGGAGCCACCAGATGGTGAGAGCAAGAAGGCCGCTGCAAAGAAGGGTGCGCACACGGCCAAGAAGCCTAGCTCCACCCCGCCAGTCGCGAAGGAGAAGGCAACACCCGCAGAAACGCTGGGACCAGATGGGACGCACGCGGCGGCGAGGTTCGCTGATGGCCCTACTGTGCACCTCGACATTCAGATTCACCTGCCGGCGGACTTAAGTCCCGACCAAATCGATCAAATTTTCTCGAGCATGGCTAAGCATTTGTATGGACGTGGCTAGCAATTCTGATGCGGGGTTCTCGCTGCGGCTCGCACGAAAGTTGGTCAGCGATCTGGCCGCATTCGCCGTCTCCGCGACCATGGGTTCCCCCTCGGACAGAGCGGACCGGTTGCCGGCAGCCGAGGCTACCCCGTTGGTGAAGGAGTACGACCGGCGAATCGTCGACAAAGATTTGCGACTTGCTACTCGCTCTCGATTCGGCAGCGCCCATTACGCGGATGCCGTCGAGGCCGGCGTGAAGGTCCTCAACGAGGTTGTGCGAGCCAGGACCGGCAGCACTCTCGACGGCGATGGACTCATGACGTGGGCATTCTCCGAGAAGTCGCCGAAACTCCGCCTCAACCGTCTGCGCTCAGATAGTGATCGTAGCCAACAACGAGGGCACATGATGGGGTGTCAGGCCGTCGTGGCCGCGTGGCGAAACCCCAGGGCGCACAGCAGCAACGTTGCTGATTCGCCTGCCGAGGCGCTGATGATGTTGGAGCATCTGGCACACCTCATCAGCGTGACTAAGGCAGCAACCCGAGCGCGGACCCGCCAGCCCTGACCGCGGCTAGACCCGGCTAGACCAGGTCTAGATTCGGCAGAATGATCTACCGGCCGTCGCACGCAGCTTCTTCCGTAGGCCAATCGTCAAGGGCCATGAGGCGTGCTCTCCACCTCGACCGACAAGCACTTGTAGGCGTAGATGAGATCTTGTAGTTGCCTGCCCGAGCGAGTCCTCACCTCAGCCCATTGACTAGGGGAGATGGGCTCCCGCTCGTACGCCAAACGCTCGGGGAGGAGCCGGGCCAGTGCTACCTCCAGTTTGCTCTGGAAAGTTCGGGCGTAGGCCCACGGACCGTAAGCATCAATACCGAGGTCCAGCCACACGGCTGTCGGATCTGCACCGGGGCCGTCTTCGAAGCGGGAGGCGGCACAGCCGGCCGCGAGCGTGTTGTGGACGAGTGTCACGAATTCTTGGCGGAGCGCGGTCTGCTGTTGGGAGCGTCGTCGAGCCATGAGCTGACTCTCATACTCCTGCTGGCGTGCGATAGCCGCGTTGGCGAGACCGTTTGCGAGGGACTCAGCGTCACCGCGTGCTGTAGCCGACCCGAGGTCGTCGACGTCGCTCAGGCCGACCACGACAACGGGTGGAGTGCGGTCGGCTCGCGTGGCGCAAACGGGACCGCCGGGTGCTGGTTCAGCCAGCACCAGGGCGGCCGAGTCGGGCAGCCGGAGTCCAGCGAAGTGGCTCAGCACGCTGTCAAGCTTGGGGTGACCGTAGGTCCCAAGCGCCGTCCAGCCTTCCGGGTCGCGGGAGGCTCGGGCGGAGTCCCAGGTGACAGGTCGCTCCGGGTCGTCCAACTGTGCGGCGAACCTCTCGACGAGGATCTCCCGAAGTTGGTCCAGCGTCACTGGCGCGGGGTCGCTGGCAGGGATTGGAAGGCGATCCTCGGGGCTGAAGCTAATGCCGTCGGTGTCGAGTTCGTCGATCTGGTGGAGCAGTCCCTTGATGGCGGCCTCTTGCACTGCGCGGCGCTCGTGCCGTGGCGCCCTGAACACAGCCTGAAAAGCTCTCTCCGTAGCGCCCAAAATGGGTTGGAGGTCACCAAGCAGGTCGCGAAAGTTATCAATCCGGTCCGCGAGGGCTTGATAGACCCCCTCTTCGACCGTGTTCGGTATGAAGTAGTTGCGGACGTGAACCGTGTCGCGCTCTTGGCCTAGCCGGTCGGCGCGGCCGATACGTTGCTCGACTCGGGCTGGGTTGTATGGCATGTCGTAGTTGATCAACCAGCTGCATGCCTGCAGGTTGAGCCCCTCGCTTGCTGCGTCAGTGGCCAACAGCACGGTGACTCGTCGCGAGCGGATGGCTGCGACGAGGTCGCGCTTGGAGATGTCGACCCAACCCTCGACTTCCCGGAAGACGCGCCCTCCCGCCCCGGTAAACGAGGCGAGCTGGGATCGGTAGTTGCCGACCAGCCGCTTCTGGAGATCGTCGAGGGTGTCGGTGAACTGGGTGAAGACGATGGTGGAGTGCCCCGCGCTCCGGGCGTCGTCGAGATCCCTTGTCAGCTGGGCAAATTTCGAGTCATGTACCCGGGCCATCCGATCGACGTAGTTCCGCAATTCGACGATCTCGTCCTCGGTGAGCGGTACGGCCTGGCTGTCATCCACCGTTCCGCCGGAGGTGGTGTCCATCGATGCCTCTTCTGCCTCGTCGAGTAGGCCCTCCTCCAGTGCGAGGACCTCCCGGTCGAGACGCCGGGTCAAAGTCTTGCGAATCGCGGCCCAGGATGACGTCAACCGTCGCCGGTAGACGGTAAGCACGAATCCGGCGCCCTTCCGGCTTCCGTGCGCTTCCAGCAGCCTGTCGATAAACTCGTCGAGCTCGTCGTAGAGCTGCTGTTCCTGCAGGTCGAAGGGGATAACTTGAGGCTTGACGTCCCGGTCCGCGAGGTTCTCGTGCAGCAATCCTCTGGAACGGTACAGCTTGAGAGTCTCTCTACTATGTCTGGTCACGTACTGGCTGACCGGGCTCTGTTGTTCAAGCCACTCACGAAGGCCCTTCAGGCCGTCTGGACTGAGCTGCTCGACGATGGCAGCACCAACAACGTCGCCGGTGCCGAACTTGGCAATCAACTCGGCCGCGACAGGGCCGAGCCGTAACCGCAGTTCCTGCATCAAGACCTGTTCGGCGCCTGATTCGGGGAGGCGAGGTGTCTCTTGTAGGGCGCTGTCGAGCCAGGACCAGGCGGTCTTGGCGTCGTCGTCGCGGGCTACTTCCCGGAAGTATCGGGAGAACGCGACCTCCTGAGCCAGCGTTCCCTGAAGTCCGACGTGCATGAGGAGATCCCTGAGCTCGAGCTGATTGACCTGCATCGGCGTGGCGGTCAGCAGCCACGTCGCCTTCGTCGACCCAGCGTCCCGTAGCGCGTTCAGCAGCTCAAGTAGTCGCCCCGGTCGATACCTGTCTTCCTCGGCGTGGTTCCGACGCGCGTGATGCGCCTCATCTACGACCAGCAGGTCGTAGGGCCCCCCGGCGAGCACTAGCCGCTGCTGATCTGGACGCCGGGCAAGGTGGCTCGACGCGATGAGCACCGGGTGTTCGGCGTAAGGGTTGGCGCCTGCTGAATGCACGTCGCCAGGATGCGCACCGTGAATCTTGTTGCCGTCCAGGCGGGGGAACCAGAGACCGAACTTCTCGAACATCTCATCCTGCCACTGCCGGCAGACGTTCGCGGGGGCCAAGATTAACGCCTTGCGGACCCGGCCGGCGAGCAGCAGCCGGCGGAGCGACATGCCCGCTGAGATAGTTTTGCCGAGCCCGACTTCGTCCGCGACGAGCCAGGAACGCGGATAAAGCCCCGCGAGCCGCTCGACGACCTGTTCCTGATGCGGAAACAGTCGAACGCCGATGGTCGCTCCAGCCAGGGCCTCGGCGCCGACCAGGCGCGGAGCAACCCTGAGGTAGTGCGCCACGACGGAGTCATCGCCGAGCGGTGGAGGTTCCTCCGGGTCGCGCTCGCCTGGCACGACATCGGGCGCAAGCTTGATCAGCCGTTCGCGCGCTGCGACTGGTAGCTCGTACACCCGAAAGCCCCTGAGCTTTCCAGCCCAGTGCTCCTCGAACTTGTTGGCCCAGTGGCTGTAGTGGCCGGCAACCTCGCTCCACGAGCCGTAGACGGAGAAGGACTCGAAGTTGCGAGTCCAGGCTTGAGCGGACTCGTTGACCGAACCCTGGAATGCTACGCCGTCGCCGTGGGGGTCGCGGAGGATGCCAATCTTCTCGTGAAAGTACGGATCGTTGAGTCCGCCGACGATTGGGATGCTATTGTCATCGACTGCCACGGCAATGCGGACCTGAAGGCGGCCCTCACGGGCCAGCCAGGCGAGGACTTCAAGCCGTCGCGTGTCGACTTCGTTATTCGAGACGAGACGCTGTGCCAGGGTTTCGGCGAAGGCTCCGTCCAACGTGACCTTGCCGAGCAGCGCGTCGCGATCTACGGCACTGATCTCCGCACCACACAGGAGGCGCAGCGTCCCGCCGCCGTTGATGAAGCGCGTCAGCCCACGAGCCGCGACACTCAGGGCCGACGAGCGGAAGTAACCCACCGAGCGGGCGTAACTGCTTGCGCGAGACAAAGCAGGAACGTAAAACGTCTCCAGGATGCGATCGCTCGAGTCGTATCCGGGCTTAAGGTCGAGCCCACGCAGACCGGGCCGAGGGCCCACCTCTGCCACGCTCACTCGGGCTCGCCGTCCGCTGACTCGTCAGGGTCGTACCCGAGCTCGCCAGATACGTTGAACCCAAGCTCGCCGTCAATACCGAAAAGTGTCCCGGCCGCTACCGACGCTGCGACTGCTTCAACGGGTAATTCGATGTGCTCGAAGAGCGCAGCACGCAGGCTGTCCAGGATCCGCGCCTCGGGGCGGGCGAACGAGCCCTTGTCCTTCACGCGGGGAATCGCGTGGAGAGAAGCCTCAACCACATCGCTCAGGCGCGGGTCGTCCGCCACTCCGCTACGTGCCAGCCACGAGCGGGCCGCGGCCAACCCTTCCTCGTCGTACACCAGCATCAGCGCGTGCAGCCGATCCAGCCAGGTGCTGTAGCTGCCGGCGTCTGGGTCGATGGCCCCTACCGTGCGACGCTGTGCCGGGCTCAGCAACGTCACAGTGCCGCTGCCCTGCTTGACAATTTTGTGCTGCTTGGCCAGGTCGTCCAGATCCAGGTGGGTGGCGATGGACAGCTTGCGAGCCTCGTCGTACGGGAACTCCGCTGCCTGAAAGTCACTCCAGGCCAGCAGCCACCAGTCGGTGACGCGGTCGAATTCGACTTCGCGTCCGCCCAATAGCCCGCGCTTCTTCAGGGCAGCGACTCGTTCGCGCGCCAGGTCGAGGGCCGTGTCCGGGCGCAGCACCTCCGGTTCCCCGTCGGCGTTGAGCTCGCCAGTGTACACCGGCCACCGGTGCGAGAGGACAGACAGGACGGGGCCGTACGTGGCAATGGTGAGGTCGACCCCTGTCATGCCTTCCGCAGAGAACCGGTGGGCGGCTTCCTCAGCTGCGCGCTCGACGTCTCTGCGGATGTCGGCCCAGTAGGCCGGTTCGGAGCCAGCTCGCTTGCGGCAGGCCAGGAAGATGGTCGAGGCGGCGGAGTTCTTCCTCGCTTGGTGCAATGAGTGTTCGCTCTCGGTGTGGATAGGCCACGAGGCGTCGATCGAGAAGCCGGCGTCCAAGAGCGCCACGCCCAGGGTGTCCCAAGCGTCGATCCGCTTGTGGGTGAACATCACGGTCAGCACGGCCTGCGGCTTCAGGACCCGGTACGCCTCTCTGAACGACTTCGTCAGCAGCTGCTCATAGTGCTCATCGGCTAGCTGGCCCGCTGTCTTTGATCCGTCAGCCTTCCGCTGGCCCCGGCCGGTGGCGGTCGCGACGTCTTTGAAAAGAGAAGGGTTGGCGACCGCCTCCTCCTGCTTGTCGGTGATGACGAGGTCGGTGAACTCCGGCCAGGTCTCCCTCAGAGAGCGCTTCAGCCACACATAGAAGTAGTCCGAGCACTCGGCATACATGACGTTGTCGTAGTACGGCGGGTCGGTCACCACGGCGTCGACCGATGCGTCCGGCAGTGCCAGGTTGGTCGCGGATCCGCGGGTCACGTGTGCGGAGACGGATCGTGCTGCCGAGTACATCGTCTCGTCCTCGACGACGAGTGCGCTGATCTTTCTGTGGTTCGCCACCGCGTTATCCACGGCCCAGGGCACCAACGCATGGGCGGCGTCGAACTCAGCGCAGGTCCACTTGAAGCCGAAGTCGTGCCGGTCGAATGTATTGCGAATCAGCATTCGCGTCGCGTGCCAACTGGAGAGACGGCCGTTGTAGTCGAGCATCTTGTCGAAGGCGAACGCAAGGTACAGCGCGAGCGCTTTGACTTGGTCACCGTCTAGCTCTCCCCGAGCCAGGTTGATGACCTCTCGCAACCTTTCCAGAATCGTGACATTGGCCAGCAGCTGACGCGGCATGAACATGTCAGACCAGCGCGTCAGTCCCATTCGTCGCGGTTCATCGGTCTTCCAGCCAGGCTGCACCGTGTCATGCGGGATCAGGTCCTGAACCTCCCAGTCCGGCATGCGGCGAGCGAGTTCTTCCTCAGCCAGGGCGATCGCTTTTAGATCGGCGGCGCTGGGGGCACGGAAGCTGCGACCCCGAACACCGGAACGTGTGACAGACACAGCCAGCAGCGTGACACCGAGGTTCCCAGAGTTGGCCTGGGTCCGGATGTAATCACCTGAGAAGGTCTCGCCGGTCCACACGCTCTCGCCCACCCCCCGCTTGTAGGTGGAACGGTCCCCGTTTGCCTTCGCGCCAGGGCCCTCGATGATGACAGGTGTCAAGTGGCCAGCGGAGACGTCCACCTCGAGTCGAACCGCAATGTCCTTACCTGCCGCGCCACGTGCGAGCCAGAAATCGGGTGCAAGCGGTGTCGGCCGCCCTGTCGTTGGGCAGGGGACCGTGTGGGCCCAGATGTATGCGAGACGTTCGTCAGGATGCTGCATGGGGAAGAAAGCATCGAGGGACTTTCGGACATAACCCGACCAGCGATCTCCATATTTGCGGATGACTTCAGCGAATTCTGGCCCGAGTTGCGCCGGAAGCACGACGGTGCCCTGGAGGATCGCTGACGCGACGGGGTTGAGTTCGTTCGCGATGGTGTCGCATCCTAGGCGTGCGGCCTCGAACGGGATACTTCCACCCCCGCTGAACGGGTCGAGTACGACGGGTGTCCCCGAAGTTCCGGCCGATAACGCCCAGAGACGCTGGAGACGTGCGATGTCAGCCTGAGTCGGGTTGATCGTGAAGGCTCTGTCGTACCCATAGGCATTTGCGGCGGTGCGCGAGCCGGATGCCACCGCGGCTTTGATTGCGGCTCTACCCGCCACTGGATCACCGAGGATCCCAATCGCATTCGTGAACCAGGCCTGGTAAAACTCCGGTCCCTTGGGGAACTCCACTCGGAGCGCCTTCAGGACCAGGGCTGCCTCGGGGTCGTTAACGGCTTCTGCCTCGGTAGGCCAGGCCGGCAGTAGCGATGCGGCTACAGCTGCCCGGCTCGCTACCAGTGGCCGCCTCGCCCACCAGACGTGCAGGAAGTTGATCGGGGGATACGCCTTCGCGCTGCCACGTTCACGCAGGCTTTCGGCGCCGATCGCGGCAGCCGGGAGCCACTGCTCGATGAGGCTGCGGGTCACCGGGGACTTCCTCCGTCGAGCAGGACCCGCAGGGCTCTGAGCCCGTGGCGGCGTTGGGTTTGCGCGTGCCAGTAGTTGGCCTCTTCGCGGCTCATCCTGGCTATACCTTCCGCTACTGCAGTGATCCGGTCGATCCGACGCAAGGGCTTGATCGCGCGAAGGAGAAGCTCGGCGTGAGCGCCGAGGGTCGGTGCAAGCTCGAATGGCTTTGAAGCGCTCCATTGCCGGCCGTGAAGCCCAGCTGAGCGAAGGACTTCCTGCAGCGGCGCCGCCGTATGGGTGGCGCGGTTGCCGTTGACCCGGATGTGCCGATTACCCCCGTCGAGCTCATCGACCTCCAGCACAACCGCGGTGATACGCCCATCGTCGTCTCGTTCAATGAGGCAGCAGTAGTGCTCTGATCGGGTCACGCGTCGCTCTCGGTGGTGATACGGATCTGGCACTTGGTGGGGCCGGTGTCACTTGCGGCCTGAGCGATCGCTGCCACGGCCTCCCCCGACAACTCCAGGGGAGCGTCATAGACGACGTGCAGCCCGGCTCGAAGGGTGGCCTGACGCGGAGCGAGCAGCTGCTTGAGGGCCTCACGCAACGGCGCGTAATCCGCCGGGTTGCCGTGGAACTTCACCGTGGCGGTGTGCGCTGGGTCGCTCAATGCGACGGTCACGTCCACGTCGTAGAGAAGCGTTGCAGTGAGGACGCTGGCAGCGACGATGGTGTGCAGTCGGGCGAGCTCGGTGCCGGCGTTGGGACCGATGTGTTCTAGCGTCACGCTGATCTTCTTGAGCGTGTGTCGCCCCGCGTCGGCCGCCGCCGCGCGGGCGTCGGTGAATGCCTTTCCTGCCGAGCCGGTACCGGTGAACGTCGTCGCGCCCTGACCGGGCGTATTCGTCGGTGTCGGATCGCCTTCGCAGCCGCTACCGGGGTGGCTTTTGCCGCAGAATGGGCACAGGAACTCCTTCGGCGCGGGGGCCGAACTTGGGGGGTAAAGGAAGGTGTCTTCGGCAAGACGCACCGCGACACTTGGGTGCTCCTTGGTGCCCCACCCGTCATCTCCGCGATCGGGGTCTTGGTACTCCCAGACGCCGTTGCGGATGCCGGCGGTCACGAGGGCAACGAGCTGGGCCCGGTCGAGCACTATCTTGAGGTCAGACCTTCGGGCGAAGGCTCGCACAAGCTCCGCGGTCGGCTGGCTGGCGCCCAGCAGAGCCCCCAGCTTGGCCTTGACGTAGCCCGGGTCCAGTGGCTTGTCACCTGCGGCCAGGGTCTTGTCCATCGACGCCAGTCGATCGACGATTCCATCGGTCTGGTTCGGGCGCACCGAGGCGACCGTGACGATGTCGAGTTCCACCGCATCCAGCCCGCCGGTGGTCGGCACGTAAAGGACGCTGACGTGGTTGCACACCGCGACCCGGGCGAGCAGCGATGACTCCTTCGCCTTGTCGGTGAGTTCCTTCCGCTTGTCGGCGCTCAATGCGGCCAGCGTCTCTGTGTTCTGAGCCAGGGCTTCCAGCGCTAGATGGGTGCGCACGGAGCGGACCATTGCTTCATGTGCGCCCCTGGAAGGGGCCAGGATGACCATGCGGTTGCGGTACTCGCGGACCCCACCGGACGGAGTCTTCTCCCACAGTTCGAGGACCTTGGGCGGTATGGCTGCACTTGGGTCGACACCGCGATGGTCTCCGAAGTCGTCCCAGTGCAAGACCACGAGCCAGGCATCGTCGGCGTTGTCGGGGACCTTCGAGTCCTCCCACGCTCGCCGCACCTTTAGAGTGCCATCGCGGAACTGATCGGTGAGGATCTTGGTGGCGCGGGTACGGGCCTTGGTGACACTGATCTCACCTTCGGCTTCCTGGATGAGCTTGACCAGGGACGCCTCGATGGAGAAGCGGAAGCCGCGGGCGTCAGCGTGCAAGTACCAGCAGGCGCCTTCCAAGCCATCGAGTGCCTTCTGCAGTAGGTTCGGGTCGTCGCCAGGCGCCAGTGATGCGCCGTACAGCTCGGCCGCGGGGACGCCGGGGATGTCGCGTGTCAGGGAGTACAGGTAGATGGTGGTGGCGAGTCGGCGGGAGTAGCTGTTGCCCATCCGCTCGTCGACTCGTTCGGCGTGCGAGAGCTCGGCACCGTGTTGGGAGGCTATGTCGGTGCGGATCACCGGTTCGTATGCGGGGCGTTCCAGTCGGCTGGACAGCTCCTCGGCGACGACGCGCTCGGCCAGGTCGATGTGGTGCAAGTGGATCAAGCCGGCACCAGCGGGCTGCTCTTCCCACATCCGGCGTACGACACGGGCGAGCAGCCGAAGGGCTCCGCGGGTGCGCTGGAAGTTCGGGATCGTGGACAGCCGCTTGTCCAGGACGCGGATGAGCGCCGGGTGGAACGGGTAGGTTCTCCCGATCTCGGTGGCCCAGCCGGCTCCGGTCATGCCCTCCGGCAGGTCGAGTCCAGCCGCAAACGCGGCGTCGGCCGCGGCGGCGTACTCCTGCGCGGCGGCTGCGGCTAGCCCCGCCGGAATGGGCTGGAACAGCCGTCGAGCGAGGATCTTAGGCAGATCGGCCTCTTCGCTGGGCCGCAGCACCAGTTCCTTGCGGGCCATAAGGGAACGGGCTTCCTCGATGGCCTGCAGCACATCAGCAGTGTTCTCCCCGAACGCGTCGGTAAGTTCAGTTGTGGTGATGACCAGCACTGCCCGTGGCAGCCCATCGACGGCCTCCATCAGAGCCATCAGGAACGCGGTAGTCTGCCCGGCGAGGGTGGTGCCGCCGACGGTGACACCCTTCGCCACTGAGTAGTAGCGAGCGATCTCATCGATGAGCAAGAGCACGGGCCGATCGCCGAACAGCCGCTTGATGGCCGCCGACCCCGGGGCCGTGAGCGCTTCGTCGTCGGCCCGTACGATTTCGTAACCCGCGACTCCGCCCGTCTGGAGGGCGAGATAACCCCACACCGTGTGGGGGGTGATCCCGTCAAGGGCGGGGAAGGACATTGCGCCGGAACTGGTTCCGACGAACACCCCGATCTGATCGACCGCAGTAGCAGGAAGCAGATCGGCGTCCATGAACTCGCCGGCCGAGGCTGGTTCAAGACGCCCCTTCGCGGCGTGGAACAGCGCGATGAGGTTATGGGTCTTCCCGCCACCGAGGTTGGTCTCGAGCCGGATCACTGAGGCACCGTCGGGTTTGCCGCCACCGAGCCGACCTAGGGCCTCGTTGAGCAGGGACTTCAGGCCACCGGAGGGGTGGGTCGCGGCGAAGAACTTGGTGGCATCGCCGTAAGCGTCGGCCGCGGTACCGGCCGCGACCTCCTCGAGACTTGCCGCAAATCGCGCCTCTGTAAGTTCGCCAGAGAGCACATCGTCACGAGGCGACACCTCATCGACCAGGCTGTTCATGCAAAACCTTCCTGAGTTCTACGGGCAGGCTCCCATTCAGGGCCGCCCTACAAGGCATGTCGACCCGTCTTGGCGCCTCGCCTTCAGGCTATCGGCGACGTTGCCCTGCCGCGCGACCTCAGCGGAAGCCGAACCCGTGTCTGTGGCTCAAGACAGCGGCAGCGCGTCCGAGGTGGGCTGGCTGCGGCGACTTACGCCGCCTGCCAGCAGGTCGACCCGAACCCCCACGGCCCGGCCACCGGGTGCAGGCGGAAGACCCGCGTCGTCGGGGAGCCGGTCGGCCCGCCAAGTATGGCTCTGCTGATGCTGCACGCGGTTAATCTTGACGTGCCCTGGACAGCAATGGAGCGGAGTGCCTTGGGCTTAGCGGTTGGTGAATCCGAGAATCCTGCTAGTGCCGCTCGACGGACGCGGGTGTACACCAAGGGCGACGAGCAGCGGGGCGGTCGGGATCCGGATGGCCCGGCCGAGGCGGAGGACCGGCGTCGGCCATGTCCCCGTGCGAACGAGCTCATAGGCGGCGGTGCGGCCGACGCCAAGCATCCGGGCGGCGGTCAGCAGACCTACCGTCGGCGGAAGTTGCTCAACGTCGTCCAAAGTCAAGTTCGTCACGGCTGGAGGTCCGGGGGGCGCACGCCCAGCTCATCGAGCAGCACGCGCGTGATCACGAACCGTTCGCCGGCCACCGTCACGGCTGCTAGCTCGCCGGTCTCGATCGCTCGGCGGATGTCCGCGACGGCCAGATGAAGGAACTCCGCCGCCGCGAGGACGGAGAGGTGCTCCGGCATCTCACTCAGGGTCCGGCGCCGCGCTGCGTCCTTGGCGCGCCAGCGTTCGTACTCCTCGACCTCCTGCCAGCTGGACGGGCGCTTGAGGAGCGGTCGGTCGGTGCTGTGCCCTGTCTGGCAGTCGCTCATCGGGTGCCCTTTCGGTCGGCTTGAGGTCACGCTCCGCCGGACGTCGGCGCGCCTCAACCACCACACGGGACATCTGTGGACGTCCTGTTGGCGTCCCGGTCCACAGGCGCCTGGACAGGCGACGACCGGGCGCCGAGACTGGGTCGCGTTGGTGACTGGCGACAGGGGTGCGCATGGCTAACGACCGGCTCAGGAGCGCGATCGCCGAGCGGGGGCTGACCTCTGCGCGGCTCGCTGAGCGGGTGCGGGTGGACCCGAAAACGGTCGAGCGCTGGATCGCGACCGGCCGTACGCCCTACCGCAGCACGGTCGCAGAAGTTGCGCAGGTCCTCGGTCGGGAGCCCGGTTGGCTATGGCCGGAGACGGTCGCCTCGGCGGAGTCGGAGCTCGTGCAGTTCTATCCGCACCGGGCCGTGGTCCCGCGCTCGGTTTGGTCGAGCCTGCTCGCCGGCGCCCACGACCGCATCGACATCCTGTGCTTCGCCGGCCTGTTCTTCGTCGAGGAGAACCCCGGGCTCGACGAGACGCTCACAGCCGGGTCGACGGCCGGCGCGCAAATCCGCATCTTGCTCGGCGATCCTGACTCGCCCGCGGTCTGCGCTCGCGGCGACGAGGAAGGGATAGGGGAGGCGCTGGCGGCGAAGGTACGCAACGTTCTGGTCCACCTTGGGCCGCTTGCCGCGGTCGACGGGATCAGCCTCCGGCTGCACGCGACCACGCTCTACGCCACGATCTACCGCTTCGACGACGACATGCTCGTCAACACCCACACCTATGGCGCTCCCGCCTACATGTCACCGGTCCTGCATCTGCGCCGTCGACCGTCGAGCTCGCTGTTCGGGACGTACGAACGAAGCTTCGAGCGGGTGTGGCAGTCATCCCAGGCCTACGAAAGCGGGCCGGCGTGAGCCGGGTTGAGCACTACAACGACGACAATGCCCCGAAGGCCAACTCGATCGTCGTCGCCGTCACAGCGGTGGCGCCGAACGAGAAGGGCGAAATTCTGCTGCAGCGTCGGACCGACAATGGGCTTTGGGCGCTTCCCGGGGGCGCGCAGGATGTGGGCGAGTCGATCGCGCAGACGGTGGTGCGGGAGGTCAGGGAGGAGACCGGCTTCGACGTCGAGGTCACCGGTGTCGTCGGCATCTACAGCAACCCGCGCCACGTCATCGAGTTCAGCGACGGCGAAGTGCGCCAGCAGTTCTCGATCTGCTTCCACGCGCGCTTGGTCGGCGGGTCGGCGGCGACGAGCAGCGAGTCTTCCGAGGTCGCCTTTGTGGCGCCGCAGAATTTGGACGACTACGACATCCATCCGTCGATGCGGCTGCGGATCGACCACGCACTCACGCGCCGGGCCGAGCCCTACATCTGCTGAGGGCGGGCCGCCCGCGACGCACCTATTCGCCCTTCGACCGCCTCGATGTGCTCGCGGCATCGGTCAAGCGCACGGCTCGCCGGCGAGGCCTCGGCGTAGCGGCTGCGAATCTCAGCGGTTCGCTGCTGCAAGGTGAAGTGCTCGCCGGCAGGTCCAACGTGCATGTCGCAGTAGAGCAGGACCTCGGCGAGGTCCTCGGGGGCCGGCGGGTATTCCGCGAGCGCATCCGCCAACGAGCGCTCACGGGCTTCGGCGTCGGCGGTGGTGTGGTGGGCGACCAGGCGGACGACCGTCTCGTGAAGGCCGAGCGCTCGCAGGTGTCGCGCGCCGTCTAGGGGGTGGAATCCGGTGTCGGCGGCGGCGGGGGAGTAGCCGATGTCGTGCAGGTACGCGGCCGCAACCATTTGGTCGCCGGCGATCCCGATCTCAGCCGCCACCTCCCCGGCGAGCCGCGCGACGCCGGTCGTGTGTGTCCAGCGGTCGGGCAGGCCGGCGAGCAGCCGCTGGGCGTACGCGGCGGACCAGCCGACCAGTTCCTGGCCGGAGTTGGGCGGCACGTGGTCCACGCCCCCGACGCTACCGAGCGGATCCCGTGGGCAGGTCGTAGGACAGGATGAAGCGGTCCCCGGCCATGACGGCGTGCACCGCCTCGACGGGGGCGCCGGCCTGGTCGTGGGCGATGCGGACGACGGCGAAGACGGGCACTCCCTCGGCGAGGCGCAGTGCCCGGGCCTCGTCCGGCGAGGGCATGCGGGCGGAGAGATCCTCGGTGAACCGCTCGACCGGGTGTCCGATCTCGGCCAGGCGGGCGTACAGGCCACCCGGTCCGGGATCGGTCTCGGCCAGGGCGTTGCCGCCGGCGAGCCGCCACGGGATGTAGGAGGTGGCGATCTCGACCGGCTCGCCGTCGTCGAGATAGCGCCGGACCCGGGCCAGGACGCCGCTGCGGGTCCGGATGTTGAGCTGGCCGGCGAGCACGGCGTCGGCCTTGATTCGGCTCACGCTGAGGGTTTCGATATCTCTGCCCTCGGTTCCCGCGCCGTCGGGTCGCCGGCGGATGACTGCGTGGCGGCGGCGGACGAACGCCCCGCGGCCGTGCTCGGTGACGATCAGCCCCTCGGACTTGAGCAGGCCCAGCGCGCGGCGGACCGTCTCCCGGGCGGTGCCGTGGGCGCGCATGAGGTCGCTCTCGGACGGCAGCCGGGCGCCTTCGACCAGGTCGCCGGCGGTGATCTCCGTGCGGAGTCGGTCGGCGATCTGCCGGAACACGGCACGGTCGCTTGCGGTGTCGACGTGGGTCATCGGCGACTCTCCTGCTTGACTAGACCGCAGCCTAACGGCAGACCTCGACCATCACCGGTTCCGCTTGCACGGCCGCGCTCGCCGTCGGGCGTTGGGCCTGCTGCCACCGGCTACGCGCCCGGTCGACGGCCGCCCGGCAGTCCTCAGCGGCTCGGAGCATCTCGGCCGGGTCGGGGAGCTCGGCGACCTGCTCGAGGCGTACGCCTGCGCCGGCGACCTGCCGGCGGACCGACTCCTCGACGACGATCCTGGCGTAGTACACAGCGGCGCGGGGCAGCGGGACCTGCTCGGCGATGGTGGCTAGTGCGTAGGCATGGCGGGCCTCCGGCCCAAGCGCCTCTCGGTGCCGGAGCTCTTCCAGCAGGATGATCTGGTCGACGGGCTGGCCGGCGTCGACGCGTTCGCGGACGATGGCGTACCACAGCCGGTAATGAGGGACGGAGAAGTCCTCCGGCTCAAGCCAGTCCCGCACGGCCAATACGAGTGCGGGGGCCAGGATGAGCCCGCCGATGGTGGCAGCTTCGACCTGCCGGCAGTAGGCGAGGTGTTCGCGGCTGTCGGTCCGCATCACGGCTCGATGCTGATGCTGCGGGCTGGTTCGTCGAGGGTCTGGCCAAGTGCCGGCTCTGGGCGACTTGCCGACTGCCAGCCCTGTGTGGCGCGCCGGCGACCGAGCTCGACCTGGGCAGCGAGGGCAGGGTCTGCGTCGTGAAGCAGGCCGGCAAGGGACTCGGCGGCGTCGAGGCAGGTGTGGCGGGCGATGTCGTAGCTCGTGAGCAGCGCGACCGTGCTGCGGGGGGCGGCGGGGCTCCACGCCTGGCGTACCTCGTCGGAGGGCGGCAGGGTGCGGGTGGGCACGAGCAGGGCCTGGCTGCGGCTCATGGCCCGGGTGACGTTGGCATGGTCGACCGCGAGCAGCGAGGCGCAGATGGTGACCCGATGCAGGCCGGTGAGCAACTGGTTCAGCCTTGCGTGGTCGGGCGCGATCTCGGCGGCGGCGCGCAAGGTGCTGCTGGCGCCGAGTGTCGGCGTCCACTCCGGATCCGGATATGCGAGGCGACCGATGCGGGTGACGAGGTCGCCTGCCTCGATGTCTGTCGGGCGGGGCGGGCGGCCCGGCGCGGGCGCCCGGATACCGTGCCAGCGTTCCTGTACGACGGCCCACGCCTCGTACGAGACATCCGCGAGCGCAGCCGCCCGGCACAGGTCCCCGTGCGGCCTGGCGTTCTGCTCGCCGGCGAGGTGGCGCAGCAGCCGCCCGACGGTGTGTTGTGACGCTGCCATGGCCAGCGCGCTGCGGGCCAGTGTCTCCGGCGGGTGGTGGACCCACTGGCCGCGTTGCGTGGCTCGGAAGGCGAGCAGGTGCATGCGTTCCGCGCCCGACGCGGCTCGTCCGACGAGCTCGGCGGGGGACTCGTGGGGCGCCGGCTCGTCCCGCGACAGGGGGCCGAGTGCCGGTGCTGCGCCGACAAAGTCCGCGCCTGCGTGGCGAGTGGCCCAGACCACGGCTTCGGCCGTCTCGGCCAGTGTTCTCGCCGCGTCCCGCAAAGTCGGTGCCGAGGTGGCAGCGGCGTGCTGCGTCGCCAGCGCGGCCAGCGCGGCCGCCCACCGGCCGGCCGTCCGGAGGATCTGGGCGCGCGCGTCGGCTGAGTCGAGGACGGCAGCGAGGTCGCTGCGGTCGACCGGCCCATTCAAAGTCAGCAATCCGTGGGTGGCCAGCAGGTCGCCGCTTGCGCCCAGCAGGTCAGCGGTCCGATTCAGCCGGCCCGGCGCAGCGTCGACGCCTGCCGCGAGTACACCGAGGACCCGACTCACGTCCTCGGCCAGCGGCTGCGCGATGTCGGGCCGCCGCGTCGAGGACGTTCTGGCCTGACCTGTTCGCACGAGGCGGAGCACCGACTGCAGACATCTGCTCAGCCCGGCCGGGTCAGGCGGCTCGCCCGACTCCATCACAGCCGCGAGGCTCGCCTGGGCAGCGCTGTCGAGATCACCGAAGGTCGTCATCGGTGCCCCGCCGGGTCAGGATCCGGCGTGCACGCACGGCGGACTCCACGGCCCGGCTCGCCGCGTCGGCGCCTTCTGGCCGTTGGGCTCGACGAGCCAGCAGCCCCAGAGTGATGCACAGGTCCGAGGCGAGGCCGGCCAGCGCGGACTCGGCGAGGAAGACGTCGGCTGGCCCGGCCTCCAGACGTGGCACGACCCTCGCGTGCCCCCGGTCGTACTGGACCGCTGCGTCATCCATCGCCTGTCGGATCTCGGCGAACGCGTGGGCCGCCGACAGGTACGCGATCCCATCTACCCCGGGGCCGAGCCGCCGCAGCACTAGACAGGCGACCTCGCCCAGCTCAGCGCCCTGGGTGACGGCGTCCAGACTCGCCGCCGGCTGCTCGGTGGTGGCCAGAGTGACTGCCGCCTCGGTGACGGCTACCAACAGGTCCATGGGCTGCTCCTTCGGGGAGTGCGATGGGAGCAGCGTAGCTACAAGTCGGACAGACGTCTAGACAAGTGGAGGAAGAAGTCACACACTGGTATCTGCGATACGGCGGCGGCTGCGCCGCCCCCACGGACAGGAGCTGATGGGTGTTGTCGATCGGCCGGCTCGCCGGGCCTCGGTGGAGTGCCGAGTACTACCTGGCCCGTCAGGCCGGCTGCCCCAGCGACTACTACCTCGGGTCGGGGGAGCGCCGTGGCCGGTGGATCGGCGGCGGCGCCCGAGCCCTCGGCCTGGAAGGCGAGGTCTCGACCGAGCCGTTCCGGGCCCTGCTCCGCGGCATCAGCCCGGACGGGGCGACGGTCCTTGCCGAGCCGGTCCTACGCGTCGACCCGAGAGGAAAAGTGCCGGCCGAGCCCATGGTCGACGCGGTACGCGCGGCCGGCGCCGTCGTACCGACGTCGCTCGCCGAGCCCTATCAGCGGGCCTGCCGTTCGGTGGACCGGTCCCGGGCTCGCCTGTCGCTGCCGGACGGTGCGCTGCGCGCCGACGAGGCGGCGCGAATTTGCCGAGCCGCCGGCCTCGATCCGGATGAGGTGTATGGGCCGGCGTACGCCGCCGCCCTGATCCACGTCGAGGACCGGGTCGACGTCCGCCTGCCGGGTCTGGACCTGACCTTTTCGGCACCCAAGTCGGTGTCGATCCTCTTCGGTCTCGGCGCTGCGGAGGTCGCCGAGCAGGTTCGAGCCGGTCACGAGGCGGCGGTCGGAGCCGCGCTCGGCTACCTCGAACGGGTCGCGGGGCATGCGCTGCGCGGACATCAGGGCGACCGCCAGCGGGCGCGTCGTGTCCCGACCCAGGGCTTCGTGGCCGCGGCGTTCCCACACCGATCCAACCGATGCGGCGACATGCAGCTGCACGACCACGTGGTCGTCGCGAACCTGCTCACCGGCGAAGACGGCCAGACATCCGCACTGGACAGCCGCGAGCTGTACCAGCAGGCCCGGACGGCCGGCTTTCTCTACCAGGCGGCGCTGCGGCACGAGCTGACTGACCGCCTCGGCGTCGCCTGGACACCCGTCGTGCGGGGAAGCGCCGAAATCGCCGGCGTCCCCGCTCCGCTGCGTCGGGCATTCTCCAAACGGCGCCAGCAGATCGAAGCCGCGATGGCCCGCGCCGGCCGCAGCGACGCGCACGCCGCCCAAGAGGCGACGCTCCACACCCGCCCCAGCAAGCCGTCCGTAGCCGATGTCGTGGGGTTGAGAGAGCGGTGGGCGGCAGAGGCGGCGGAGCACGGTTGGGGACCGCGTGACACGCGCGGGCTGCTCGGCCGAACCGAGGTCAAGCCGGTGGACCCGGGCAGCCTGGCGGACAGACTGCTGGCGTCGACCGGACTCACCCACCGGAAGTCGACGTTCGACCGCCGTGACGTACTTCGCGGCATCGCCGAGTCGTTGCCCACCGGGGCCCCGTTGCAGCTGATCGAGGAGCACGCCGACCGGCTTGTCGCCACCAACGAGGTCGTACCGCTGCTGCCGAGCGCCGGCCGGCGGCACTACTCCACCGTCGACCTGCTCGCGACCGAGCAGAAGGCCCTGACCCTGGCGGAGGCGCTACGTGACGCCGGCATCGCCGTCGTGCCGCCTAACGCCCGTCCCGCCACGCGCGCGCTCACGTCAGGGCAACAGGAGATGGTCGACCACCTCTTGAGCGCCGGCGCCGGCGTCGAAGTTGTCGTCGGCCGGGCCGGCTCGGGCAAAACCGCTGGGCTGGCTGCCGCCCACCGTGCCTGGTCGGCGGCGGGCATACGGGTGATCGGTACCTCCCTGGCCGCGGTCACCGCGCACCGGCTCCAAACCGCCACCGGTATCCCTTCGTCTTCGCTGGCCCGGCTCATGCTCGACGCACAAGCCGTGGACCCGACCACCGGCCGCGCCGGCGGCCTGCCGCAGGACGGTGTCCTCGTGGTCGACGAGGCGGGCATGGTCGGCACCCGGATGCTCGCCGAGCTGTTCGAGATGGCCGCCGCGGCACGCTGCAAGGTCGTCTGTGTCGGGGACCCGCACCAGCTGCCGTCGCTCGAGGCCGGCGGCATGTTCGCCGCCCTCGCCAAACGGCTTGGCGCGGTCGAGCTGTCCGACAACCTGCGCCAGACCGCACCCTGGGAGCAGGCCGCACTCACGTCCATTCGCGACGGCGACGTGGCGACCGGCCTGCGCGCGTATGTCGACCAGGGCCGCGTCCACACGACGGACACCGCGCCCGCGATCAGGGAGCGGATCGTCAGTGACTGGTACGCCGCCCGAGCCACAGCCAGCGAAGGAGTGGCGATGATCGCGATCCGGCGAGAGGACGTCCGGGCACTCAACACGGCGGCCCGGGCCCGGCTGGTCGACGACGGCCGACTCGGCAGGCCGGAACTCGCGGTCGACGACGATCATCTGGGCGAGCGCTCCTTTGCCCCCGGTGACGAGGTGGTCGTCCTGACCAACACCTACCGCCTCGGCCTGCACAACGGCAGCCGCGGGACGGTCGCTGAAGTCGATCCGGACGCCGCCACGGTGACTATCCGCGATGCCGCCGGTGTCGACCGGGTGCTGGACAGGCGACTAGTCGCCGACCGCCTCGACCACGCGTACGCGATGACCTGCCACAAAGCACAAGGCCTCACCGTGGATGTCGCGCTGCTGTATGGCACCGCGGCGCTGAGCCGCGAGGCCGGGTATGTCGGCCTCTCCCGCGGCCGGCAGGGGAACCACATGTACGCGGTGGCAGACGAGCTCGACCGTGCCCTGCAGGGGGGGTCGGTGGCGGAGGAGACCGACGACCTCCCGCGTCACCGCGAAGCTGCCGCCCCGACGGCGGGTTTGGCGGGTTTAGCCGCGGCCATACCGCCGCTGGTCGACGCCCTGTCCCGATCTGCAACCCAAGAACTCGCGATTGACGCCGTCCCGTCGGTCGAGTTGCTGGCCGGGAGGCTCGCCGCGCTGCGGACACGACAAGTCAGCAGATCCCGGGAAAGGCGCGACGGAAGCTGGACAGCGGGCCGACAGGTCGCTGCGTATGACACGGTCGACCATGTGGTGGCGAGGTAGCAGTGCCCGACGACACGACGGCCCTGGTCGCCGAGATGCTCCGCGCCCTCGAGTCAGCGCAGTCGCAGATTGAGGTTCTGCAGGGCCAAGTCGCGACCCTCATCGTCCGCCAGGGACTCGGCGGGACCGTAATCAGCCAACCCGACAGCGATAGCGACGCCAACATCGGCGAGTGGGTCGACTGGCTGATCGAACGCTACGAGCTGTCGGAGGCTGTCCCGGCATGCTGGGCCCAGCACTCACCGATTCGAGAAGAGCTGTCCGCCTTGCGCGCCGCCCATGCCGGCGCCCTAGACGAGTTGCAGGCGCGGCCCAGCGACCTCCTCGCTTGGCATGAGGGACTTCAGCGCGCCCTGTCCCGCATCCGCGAGTGGGATCGAGACAAGTGCCGGACGCGCGGCCATCGCCGCGAATCCTCGCACCCAGCCGCCGAGGATCGCTCCATCGCAGTCAACCGCAGCTGAGTGGCGCGGGCCGTCGACCCGGATTGCAACAAAGTTGGCGTCCCTCAGGTGGAGGATGTCCCGCGTGCCGTTGAACTTCGGTGGCGGTCCTCGTGATCGTCAGGCGGCGATCACGGGTTCATCACGACGCACGGCACCGACGGTTTGCGCGGCGACCTGCCCGTCGAGAGCGATGCG
>JAABUW010003137.1_pt1 | contig 23933 bp, 32 predicted proteins | sample 5560081 | NCBI WGS metagenome assembly JAABUW01 (sample SAMN10711882, study PRJNA513363) | rock metagenome | isolation source: Antarctica rocks | place: Antarctica: Victoria Land, Knobhead sud | reverse complement strand
TTGCAGCAGTCCTGCAACCTGGTTGCCCTGCCCGCCTGCCCGAGTGCACAGGCCACATCGCCAATCGACTCACTAGGTGTGATTAACTAGGTACCTGGCTGGTACGCCCCTCGCTTGATGTGGCAGCCGAACTCAGAGCTGCGACGTGTTTTTGGAAGGAACAAGGTCCGTGCTCATGCACAGTGCACGGAACGTGCTTTTGGAAGCGTTAGCAGGGTATTTTTGAGCTTGGGGAAGGAAATTACGGTAGATTTAGGGTTTCGCATCCATGCGAAACGTTTCGCCGACGGTACCTTAAGTTTCGCGTTTCGCATTTTACGTCTGAGGTTTAAGCACGAACCCCGACCAGTTCGGAAGAAGACTCTAGACGCTGCTGCTTCACTACATTCTCAAGTTCGGATTGATTACGTCTGAACAGAGGATGACACTTTCCTCACACATCTACCACACAACACAACGCAACATCGATCTCTCTCTCACAAGCGAAACCGTAAATCACGGTGCGAGCCGGGCGTGATGCAACCTGAACAGAGGAGGAGGTAGAGGAAGTAACGGTGGGCAGCTCGGCGGCTAATCTCATAGACGGGCGCTGCACCAGAACCGGGCGTTCGCCAAAAGCGAGGCGCTAGTTTGATCTTTGTTGTTTGAAAGGAAACCAAAGGCATCGACTGAAAGGGCCTGTTAGGGAACGCACCCTGTAGCAGAGATATCGAGCAGCACACTGTGCATGCAAGGGCTGACATGTACGAAAGCAGTCAGCATGACTGCAAAAATCGCTGCAGATGAGCTGGAAATTCATCGTGATGCTGACGTGCTAACCACCTTCCGGCGGCGCATGGGTAATTGGCAAAGTTCCCAAACAACACGTACCCCATGCAAGTTCTATTTGAAAGGCAGGCCCAGATTCAATTATGAGTAGATCATCGCAAAACACCATTCGTGCATTTTCAAGGCATGCAGGCGCGATTTGCCGCCACAGGGTTGCTTCGCTACAAGGTTCCCTCGCACAGGGTTGCAAAACATCCCCAGGCTGGAAATGGTCATGTCCCCAAACATCCCCAGGCTGGAAATGATCATATCTCCGCGTACTTACAGAAGCATCTCGTAATGTTACACGTTACCCGCCCCCTACAGGGTGTGTGCAGCTTTCCGGAAGTGGAACGTCTCATATAATGAGAACTTGACGGCCAGTGCTGCGGCTGTCTGCAGCAGGTGTGAAACAGTCTCTAGAGCTTACCTGCAGCCTGCGCGACGGGCAAGCATAATCTGCGCGCGGCAATCGCAGAAGGTTCCCCAATTGTGAATTTCAATGTTAACCAGAATCATCCCCCGTTCTATGAAAATCCGAACTAGCAGCTGACGCGCCGCGCAGGACCAGAAGACACAGACGGAAAACCCGCAGACTACGTCGGACGTTTTCCGTCGGCGACCTTTATTGGGTTTAACTTCGGACAGTCAGAAAGATCGATTGATCCGGCCGAAGGCGATCAAACTAAAATCTGCTTCACAATGGATCTGTGAGGCCAGAAGTTGCCCACTGACAGCATGCTACAACTAGCCTTGCAAGTTCATGGGCGCCGTGTAGACAAGCGTACGTGCGCGCGCCCCAAACCCATACCGGTAAATTTCCACCATGACGCAATCTTGCAGGCTCAAGTAACCCCTATGTGCTCTGTTCTCTCTATTCAGTACACGACGCTTCGTTCTACCACTACCCTAGTCTATCGCAGCGATTCGCTCAGAACAGCGACGTCTTCTTCATAATCCTCATGAACTCCTCCTCATTGACCTCGCCGTCGCCGTCGCGGTCTGCAGGAACAGATTCGATAGAATATGCAACACCATGACAGATTCGTGACTGTTGCAAACACAGTATGGCTGCTTGTGTTCCTGCCTGGCCGCATTTTGAAAGTCATAGTGGAATGCCGCAGGCATGCTGGCATGCAGCTTGCAGACGATCAGATGACGACGCACCAGCCTCGTCAATCATCTCCTGCAGCTCCTCGTCGGTCATGTTCTCCCCCAGCTCCCTGCGGCAATTCAGGTGGCGGGCGCATCAGACGTGAGCGTGCGTGAATGAACATGACCGTGGTAGTCTAAATGCCAGGCAGCTGAGGCCGCCGAAGCACCACATCAACAGCGGCAGCCTTGAAACCCCTTGCAGAGCGAGGCAGCGTCGCGCTCGTGCGGCATGCAAGGAGGCGGAAGAGGCGCACTTGGCCACGCGCTTGAGGTTTTTGAAGGAAATTTTGCCGGTGTTGTCGTCGTCAAAGAGCTTGAAGGCCTTGAGGATCTCCTCCTTGCTGTCACGCTCGCCCATCTTGGCGGTCATCATGGTCAGGAACTCCTCGAAGTCGATGGTGCCGCTGCCGTCCTTGTCGATGTCGGCGATCATTTTCTTCACCTCCTCCTTCTTGGGCTCAAAGCCCAGCGCCCTGAATGCGGCAATGAACATACAAGCTAGATGCAGAACACATGTCGTATACATGCAGCCATTTGAAAGTCAGGCATTCCTTTTTCGAGACATTGTAGGGTTTTGCGCTGTGCCAGCTTGCGCAGGTGGATACCTCGCTGCGCACCTCATAGCCACCTTGAGCTCCTTGGCGTCGATGGTGCCGGAGCCATCGGTATCAAACAAGTCGAACGCCTCCCTGCGCATAGTCATGCCGTGCGGCGTCATGGCTCAGCAGGATTTACCCGCTGCTGCGCACAGCAGTGCAGGGTGTTGTGTGCGTCAGCTGGCCGCCTGGACACTGCAACTACCCGTCTGCGCGTGCGCTGCGGAATCCGCGATGCCAACAGATGCATGCTGACATAGTGGCTGGTACCGCTTTATGAAGTTGAATTGCAATTTCAGACCTTGACGCATGCTAATCCACTTGAGATACCTGATCTCCTGTTTCTGCTCCTCCGTCAGCCCAGGCGGCCGGCCGCCCTTCTTGTCCTTCCGGGCAGTCGTGACGGCCTTGCGATAGCTCTGCGATACATCGTCTTCGAATTCATTAAGAAAGCATGCTGTTTACCTTCAATATGCCTTCAGAACTGCGTGCATTCAGACCGGGCGGGCGGCCTGCGGCGCCGGCGGCATGGCATGCGCAATAAATGTCACGAGCTGAGCTCTGGAAAGCGATGCAGTGTGTTAGGTTTTCACGTGATCATTGTGTCCTCATTATAAGTATCCTTCGATCAGCATATGGATCGAAGCCTTTGTTGCTGTCCTTGGCTATGCTCACTGCTGCGGCACGCACCATTTCGGCGGCGTGGATTCTGCTTGTTGTGCGGCGCGTTCCCCGTCCAGTGACCGCTGCTCAGAATTAATCTCAGACGACAACCAGATGTGTTAAACCCAACCGACTCAAGGCTCCGAGTTCGCCGAGGGTGCCGCAGGTCGTTCACGTTGCAATATACACACTGGTCGCGTTGTCACTCGACGCTTGACGCTCGGGCCGAACCCTTTTTGAGTATAGACGAACCAGAAACGGCTTCACTTCAAACTTACTAGCTGCTGTTCATGCGCTTGCCAGCCGAGTGCGGTCCGCTGAACAGGCAGCGCGGCAAAGCGCGCGAAGATTATGTCAACTAGTTAGGGTTTAGTGACTCAATTTGCGAACCAGCTACAAGCAGCTCATCACTCCAGACTCCATTCTCCTCCAGTGCACGCTCGACGCCTGTTGACGCGCCGCAGCCGCTGCATCCGCGACTGCTGGCTGCTGGATCCTTGCGCTGCCGCCTACCGTGACCGTCAGCCGTCGCCGGCGCCGGTGTTAGCTGACAAACCCTTCAAAGTTTAAGCTTTGCCGCGCGGATCGCCGGTTTGGCCAGCGCTGGGCAGGCCGCAGGCCGTGGCGCGCACCAGCAGTGGCCCTGAACGGCCAGCATGCAGGAGCAGAGGCCCGTCACGCGCGCAGCGGCCGCGGCAGCCGCAGCAGCGATGGGCCGGGACAACCTGCGAGACGCCTCGTCACACCCGCACCAGGCGGCTGGCAAGCGAGCACAGCAGGCAGATGTGTCCAAGGTGAGGCCCGACGGGCTGCGTGCTGCTTACTGGACTGGGCTCGCTGGGGGACAGGTTTGAGCATGATCCGTTTATGACTCGGCCGTCCTGTCTTTCTGCAGAGCGCCCCAGGAGGCAGCAAAAAGGGGCGATCAGCGTTCAGTGACCTCACAAACCGAGGGCAGCAGGCGGCAGACCGACAGCAGGCGGTAGCCAAGGTGAGGCTTCCGGACCTGCTCTGTTGTCAGACAACCTGTTCGTGTGCCCTGCTGTGGCCCTCGCCAAGTAGTTCGTGGATGCATGCAAGGTTCGGAAGGAGCGCAGACCTTCCTTCTGGCATGGCTCGCAGGCTGACGCCCACAGCAGACCGTCTCAGCGGTTGTCCGCTCCTGCAGCGGCGGCAGACGTGGTGAGCTGCGGCATGGTGTGCTGTTGTGATAGATCTGTTCCGCATGCAAGGTCTACATCGTCATGATTTCAAGCGTGGATGCGCCTCCTTGCAGCAGGACCGCAACCCCTTTGACCGCACGCGCGAGTCGCGGAGCGCTGGCGTGCCCGCACAGTACAGCCGACAGCAGGGTGCGCATGCATGCATACTGCCTGCTTGCTATGTTCTGTTCCCTTTGTTCGGTACGTCTTCGGAAGCTTGATCACTGGGGTGTCTGCAGACATGATGTGCGTCTCCAGCCAGTAATGCTGCTGTGCAGTTAACGACCGGTATGCCGTCGACACCTTCCAGCCTTCGATACCAGCCCCAGCCCCGGCGTGGATCGACATCGACGCCATCAGCAGCCTGCTGGGCTGCCCAGACTACGTTGTGCCCATCTTTGAGCACCTGCGGGAGGCAGAGGTGTGCAGCGCTGAGTATATCTGGCAGATAAGCTGCGGAAAAGCAGGCACTCTTGGGTGCTGCATGTGTTTGACGGCCGGATGGCCAGGCTGAAGTCTGCCTGTTTGCATAGTGAATGCCATGCAGAACACACATAACATGCCAGGGGGGCCTGCTTGCAGCGCCCTGGAAAAGTCTCCCATCGCTCTTGCTGCCATCGCAATCCTCTGCAATTCTCTGCCCAAACCGGCGACAAGCCGGCGTCGTTATTGCATCAACTTTCCTGTTTTCCATGTTCTGCAGAAGTGGCGGCGGGCGACGCCCAGCTACCTGGAGAGCGTGCAGACGGACATGAACGCGTCGATGCGTGCCATCCTGGTGGACTGGCTGGTGGAGGTGTGCCAGGAGTACCGGCTGGTGTCCGACACGCTCTTCCTGGCTGTCAGCTACCTGGACCGCTACCTCAGCCTGGTGCCCGTCAGCCGGAGCCGCCTGCAGCTCGTCGGCGTGACCTGCCTGCTGCTGGCCGCCAAGTACGAGGAGATCTACGCGCCGCAGGTAGGCGCAATCTGGGATTTGCTTCCCATTGTTTGCTCGACTGCGTCCGCCTCTTTCACTGGCAAATAGCGCTGCTGCCAAGAATCAAGGGAGAGGCCCACACTATACAATGTAACCACACCATGGAGCCAAACGCAATTCGTGTACACAGCGCTCGTTCCTTGCCTACCGCACTGCATTCTGCATGCACATAGTCAGCCGTCCGTTGGATTGCACTGACCTGTTGGTCAGGGCTTCAGGGCTGCATGAAGCATGCTTGGCACTGACTCTATCTCGTTTTTGACGCTGATAAACAGGTGGACCAGTTCGTGTACATTACGGACAACACGTACACGCGGGACGAGGTGCTGGCGATGGAGGAGCACGTCCTCGGCGTGCTGGACTTCGAGCTGACGGCGCCCACCGCCAAGACCTTCCTGCGCCGCTTCATCCAGGTGTGTACTGGTGTTTCTGCATCTGGGTGCTGTGCATCATCAAACAGGTATCGTGTGGCCTTGACTGATTCCGACGCCGCTGTGCATGGTGTGTGAATGCCACAGCATACAACAGAATGGCACACACTGATGCAGCCTTAGACACACGGCAGCAGACCTTGTCAGAAGTGGCAGGCTTATTTCCTGCAGTGTTGTTGATGTGCAGTTGATGTGCACATGATATAGCCACCCACAGCTTGCCAGCAGCCAGGAGGCTGACGCATGCTGTGACGCGACCACGTTGGCAGCTATGGCTGGCGGCCTGCTGCCGTAGCACTTTGATGTCCACCAGCAATTCATGCAACAGCGTTTGGAGGGGCCCGACACCACGGTTGCGTGAGCGACAATGGCAGGCAGCGCGCTGCCGGATGCGCAAGTGGAGCACCTGGCCACCTATGTGGCGGAGCTGGCAGGCTGATGCTTGAATTTGCGGCAGTCATTTTCATTCAATCAATTCCATAGCGCGCAGGCGGCGATGGCAGGCAGGGTGCTGCCGGACGCACGGCTGTAGCACCTCCTGTTCAATCTCTTGGCAGATCCCGCACAGGCTAATGACATCGCGTATGTCGGTTGCAATTCACTTGCGCAGGCGGCCATCACGGGCAACACGCTCCCGGACGTGCGGCTGGAGCACCTGGCAACCTTGATAGATTTCCCTCCGCACCTCCCGCACGTGCCAATAACACGACATGCACGATGTGAAACCTGCGCAGGCGGCGATGGCGGGGAGCGCGCTGCCGGACGCGCGCCTCGAGCACCTGGCGGCCTACTTTGTGGAGCTGGCGCTGTGCGAGTACGGGGCGCTGCAGTTTCTGCCCTCCTGCACCGCGGCGGCGGCGGTGCTGCTGGCGCAGTTTTCGCTCGGCGTGCGGGTGTGGTCGCCCACCCTGGAGCACTACAGCTGCTACGGGCCGCCGGACCTGCAGCTGCCGGCGCGTATGCTGCACCACCTCGCAGTGGACGCATACGGCAAGGAGCACCCGCCCGCGAGCCGCGAGAAGTTCTCCAGCCCCAGGTGCGCGTGCATCCTTAAGTTCTTGTCCCAAATCCCTAAATGTCCTTCTAAGCCCTGGTGCCATATTGCACCACCTCGCGGTGGACGCGTACGGCAAGGAGCACCCGCCGGCCAGCCGCGAGAAATTTTCCAGCCCCAGGTGCGTTTAGGGTTCCCCAGCCCTGGGTGCACCCAAAATCCCAAAACCACCTGCCGCGCCCACCCTTTACCTTTCAAGCGGCCGTTTTGCGCGAACCGCATTGCTGCTAGCAAAATTCTCCTAGCTCAGCGTGCGTCTGCGGCACAATACCTGGGAGGAGGAGGCCATGCTTCTGACCAATTGTACATTTCTCCGCAGCTGAAACGTGCTTATCCCTCGTGCAGGTACAAGCAAGTCAGCAAGCTGCGGCCGCCGGAGGCGCTGCCCAGCTGGCTGTTCAACAGCCTGACGACAAACTGAGGCCGCGTGGAGCCGCGGCTCGGACTTCAGTCGCAGGCCTCCAGGCTTCCCCCGGCACAAGCATGCCAGAGCCGCATGAATATGACAGTCTCCACATCACGTGTACAGCCGCGCTGAGATACGCGCCGCCGCGTTTGCAAACTGCATTCCAGCAGCAGTGCGCCCTTTTTGTGTCATTTCAGCTACCTCGTTTGTTCTCGATGTTTTTTGCATGGCGGGGCCCGCTCACCAAAGCCGGATGCTTTAAACGACAAGTGCCTAGTCATGCTCTGTATTGTTGACACACCGATGTGCACGCTGTCGTGCGTCTCGAAACGCTACGAGGCAAGCTGCCATGGAATTTGCAGCAGCGATGTCGAAGACTTGTTCAGGACTTTGGAGAGAAGGCGGTCTGCGTGATTGCAAGTGCGTGCACACGATGTTGCAAGTCTCTGCATGTGATTTTATCAAAGCAAAACGGGCCGACAAGCACCGAGACTACCGAAAGGAACCCCTCTAGAAAGCTCATCACAAAGACCGCCTTCATGCAAGATACTGGAATTGCTCTCTGTCTCCAATTCGTATGCAGGAGTGATAGGGGGTATCAGAAATCCGACAGCAGCACCTGAATGCCAGGATTGGTGACTCACAGCTGCCCAAGCATCACAGCATGCCCAGCTGGACGGCGCTCTCCTTCCACTGCAGGCCGCGCTGCGACAGGAAGCACAGCGCGCCCAGCTCGGCGATGTCCAGCAGGCAGTCGCCGTTGATGCAGCTCCCGTATGTCGAGGCTAAGCACTTTTGACACGCCCGCCAGGGTGCCGGGCCCTAGCACCATCACGTCCGCGTTGGCCTTCAGCATCAGGCTGGTCAGCTGCGCCAGCTCGGCGAGGGCCGGCAGTATATTCACCGCCGTGTAGCCCACGCTCTAGCACAGCGCCGTGAGCTGCAGCACCTCATCCGGGTTCGCCTCCTCGCCATAGGCTACGTGCCAGGTGCGTCAGCTGCGGCAGGGCCGCCTGCGGCTGCTGCAGTATGGAGCTCACGCTCAGCCTGGAGCACTGCCGCAGCATCAGCGCCTCCAATTGGTGCAGCCCGGGCTCGGCCGCGACTGGACCGTCTTGGGCGTCGTCCAGGACGAATGCGTCCGTCAGCGTCAGGTCGGCGCGCCGCAGCTTCGTCAGCAGACGCAGGCATGCGAGGTCGCCGTGGGCGACGCTCCAGTCCTCAACCTTGACGTCGATTTCGTGCAGACAGTCGATCAGCAGGTGCGGCGGCTCGATGGGCCAGTGCGCCTGGTTGAAGAACTCGTCGGATGCGAGCGGGCTGACGTCGCCGCCGAGGGCGCCGGCCAGGCTCTGGAGCACCACAGGGCCCAGATCTGGTGGCACCCCCTTCAGGCTCAGCAGCACGCCACCGATGCCTGCATGCACACTGGGAATTGTTTTGCTTGTGAGACAGCGCATGTATATCCATCCGCTCTCGCGATGCGGGAAATACAACATCGGGCAGCACACGAGGGGACGAAGTGGTCTGAGAGGCAGGCACCAGGATTTGTGGAGCTGTGTGTATCACCTGATCTCCGACGAGCAAACCAGCCCATCAGGGACGGCAGCGTGCGGAGCTGCCGATAGTTGAGAGTGAACGCCCACAGTGCCATACAGCCCGGGGCGGGCGCCCTGCAGAAGCAGGCCATGGCCGCACCTACAGCAAGGGGGCGTCGGTAACTACCCTTTTGAGTGTGGTAAAAAGTGAGCAGGCACGAGTGATCAACTGCACCTTGTCCGCTGCAAGTGTCCTGTTGGACTGACCTGAACCAGCTCCGTTAACCGCGTCAGCGGCTTGTTAACCTCTAGACAAGATAGCCAGAAGGACTGGAACCAGTCTAATACTGAGCACCGCGCTGACTGGAGGGTAAGCTATGTACAGGAGATCTCTAGCGCTGTACAGGAGAGCGCCGTACAGGAGATCTCTAGCGCTGCCACGCAAGCATGCGTCACTTTGTGAAAGGCGAGCCGAGCCCCTACTTCGATTCACGCAGCAGTGCTGAAGCCTCCCACTGCATTCAGGATATTGTGGAGGCTCTCAACTTGTATTGTAGGCTTTCATGCCAATTGCGGCGTCGCCGCGAGCGGCACATTGTGCTGGTCGTGCGTTATTCGGCATTATGGTCGCTGCTTCGCAAACAGCCTGATGTTCAGTTTTGAGTTAGCAACATTGTCGATGATGTCCACGTCAGTCTCCTGTGTTTCTGTCGAGGACCTCTCCGCCCAGGTAGATCTTGTAAATATATAGGACCCAGTGGTCCTATGTAACAACCAATGCTTTTCAGCGCCAACTGCCACAGTAGAACACCCCCGAAGCACTGGATCACTCTTGATGTTGGCAAAGAAGGAGCTGTCCATAAGTCCCAAAGACCAAAACCTAACCCAGAACCTGATGTCCAACGTTCAACTGTCAGCTCGCACGGCGCCTCAGGACTCGGGGAAACCCTCCTCGTTCGACATCGTGACCTCAATGCCGCCACATGCAATTGCTTCTTCAGCCCCCCTGACTAGCTTCCGACTAGGACTCAGTAAGCTCTCGTGATCAGGGCTCTCGTGATTGAGATGAGCTCGACCATGCTGAAACGGCTTGCTTCGGTCCCGCAATCGCTAGCGAAAATTTGCAGGTTGTAGAGTGGCTCGAGCAATGGCAGCTCCAGCACACGGGGACAGCATGCGCAGCAGAGGGTTTTCGCTAAGGTCCCCAACTAGGGCCCTAACTAAGCTGTTGGCTGCGCGGGAAGACGTGCTCAATTTTCCGCGGGGAAAAAGCTCTCAGCGACATCATGGCTCTCCTCCAGTCTCAGTGGGTAGACATTTGATATTTACCCAGCAGAACACGCACAAAGATCTCCAAATATGCATTCAGCCTTGCAAAGCGGCTCCATGACGACTGTGCGCGGCCCGGCCGCGCTGCAGCACTGCCAGGCACCGCTGTCCTGCAGCAGGAGCAGGCATGCACCCAGCGGCCAGCGGTGCATGCAGGCCTCCAGGGCGGCCCTCGACGAGTTCAGCCAGCAGCCACGCAAGCCGCGGCGGGACCTGGCTGGGCCGGCGCATGTGTTCGCGCCAGCGACAGAGTCACGGGACGCCACGTCGTCGAATTCAGCCAGCAGCAGCGACCTGGAGCTGGAGGAGCGCACCACGGACGGCCAGCCGCAGGCGCTGCCCTCCTGGCCCAGCCCGGTGTCCATCGCGGACGTGACGCGGCCGGTGGCAGCCGACAGGGACATCATGAACCAGAACCTGATGAACATCGGGGACCGGCACGAGACGCTGCAGGCCGCGGCGAAGCAGATTTTCGGCGCAGGCGGCAAGAAGCTGCGGCCCGTCATCGTGTTTTTGGTTGGGCGGGCCACCATGCAGCTAACAGGCCTCAGGTGCACCTCTCATTCTGCCCTGTTATGAGGCCCGGCGCGCACCTTGCCGCACATCTTGCCTTGGTGAACAGCACGCTGGTACACCCACAAAGCTTTCTAGTATATATTCATACTGTGTGTGTTCTTGTACTGCAAGTAAACGATGCATCAGTGCATGCGTATATCTTCATGCGGCTGACGTTGACTCATTGTCTTTGCCGCAGCGACCTCACGGAGCAGCACAGACGACTCGGGGAGATCATTGAAATGATTCACACAGCCAGCCTCGTTCACGACGACGTCCTGGACGAGTGTGACACACGCAGAGGTGTGTGGTTCCATTGGTTGATTGCTCCATTTGCTGCCGTGTCGTGCGTCGCTCCATTTGCTGCCGTGTCGTGCGTTCCATCACACCGAAACACACACCCCTTGTTGGAGTCATCCCCCCCTAGCCATCTCTGGTTCTCACAGTTTCACGCCTGATTGCACAGGTCAGCCGACGGTCAATGCGAAATGGGGGAACAAAAATGCAGTGCTTGTGGGCGACTTTTTGTTTGCACGGTCATCTTACCTGCTGGCGCACCTCGAAAACAGTGAGGTGAGCTTGTTGTTCGTGCATCCTTGAACATGCCTTTCTCGTCTTGCTCTTCATCTGCACGGTCGGCAAGAATATCTGTCACGGATCACATGAACGTGAAGTTCAGTCTTTGTGCGTTCCTTGATCTTGAACCGTGTCGTGTTTGGGTGCACGCAGGTGATCAAGCTCATCAGCCAGGTCATCGCAGACTTTGCAGATGGCGAGATCAACCAGTCGCAGTCACAGGTGCGCGCTTTGTGACGCATGTCATCCACAAGGTGCAGAATGCACAGTATGTTCAACATCGCGTGCTTCACAACCCATTCTCATTTTCCTTGCGAGTGGCCTCGCCTGCGATGCGCCCGTGCGGCACAGCAGCAGCAGAGTCGAATTACGGTTCTGTCTCTGCGCACAGCTTGAGCAGCAGAGTCAGAACTATCCGTGCACATGCACACCTATTTGAGCCTGAGAGCCTTTTGAGCATCAACCCTCCCTTGCGTTTGCGCGCAGTTTGACACGGACCTGACGATCGAGCAGTACCTGGACAAGTCGTACTACAAGACGGCGACGCTGATCGCGTCCAGCTGCCGCGCGTCCGCCATCTTCAGCGGCGTGGACGCCAACGTCAAACACGCCATGTTCGAGTATGGCCGCCACCTGGGGCTGGCCTTCCAGGTGAGCGCCTGAGGCGGTTTGTGCAAGTCGGGTTATGAGCAGGTTGGGGAGCGAAGGCGACCCTCAGTGGCTTGTGATGGTGCCCCTGCGTGAGCATGAGCATGGACTGCTGCTTTCATACAGTTGGTCTTGTTCAGTCAGAAGTCATGGAAAATGCATCATGAGGCCTGCCAAAATGCTGAGTCTTTCGCACTGCGACATTCCACAGGTGGTGGACGACATCCTGGACTTCACGCGCACATCAGAGGAGCTGGGCAAGCCCCAGGTGGGCAGCTATGCTTAGAATATGTTATGCTGCCTGTCCCATTCCCTTGTTCCCCCTTGTCCCTCCCGTCACCAACGCCGCTTCGTCTCTAGCTCAATCGACTAGTGGCAGCATCAGGCCGCATGCTGCGCGCCGCAGCAGGTAGCTGTGTACTTTGTATCGAGCATACAGTATCGAGCATACATACTTACAGCATTCACAATCAGATGCGCAAGCGACCCATCGTGTTCTACAGGTCTTGACCCGGCATCATGCTGCGCGCAGGGGCAGGACCTCATGAGCGGCAACCTGACGGCGCCGGCGCTGTACGCGATGCAGCACGGCGCGCACGGCAACGAGCTGCGGGCGCTCATCGACAGCGAATTCAATGAGGCCGGCGGCCTGCCGCGCGCGATCGAGCTGGTCCGCCTCGGCGGCGGCATCGAGCAGGCCCGCACCCTCGCACGCCGCCAGGCGGAGCAGGTGCCCGCTCTTGGCATGCTTAGCAGTGCTTTGCTTTCCCTTCCTTTTGGCGTCTACCAAGTTTTCGTGGGCTTGTGCGTCCGAGTGGTCTGAATGGCAATGTGACAGGCCTGCACATGCGCTCAGCCCAGGCAGCGGAGTGTGCACGTAGCGACCTTGAATGTTGCCGCGGGGCTCAGTGTTCGGTATGCAATGTTTGATGTCGCAACATGCATTCAGACCGTGCATTGACACTTGGCATGCCATCCTGTTGCAGGGCCTGCAGTGCCTGGCGTGCCTGCCAGAGTCAGAGGCGAAGGAGTCCTTGAAGATGATGATCAGCTACGTCCTGGAGCGCCTGTACTGACAAAGTCCTCACACATGGAGACTTGTGGAGAAGAGACATCAGAGAGGTCGAGGCAGCGTTTGCTGTAGTTGACGCAGCGCGTCTGTCGCGAATGTGCGCGCAAAATCGTGGTGAAATGTCAGATTTTAGGTTTCTGGGCTGTGGCCGATTTTGAGGACCAACCAACACATATTGGAATGAACGCAAGATGGTTGACCGTGTTTTGTGTGCCGCTGGGCTGGAGGACTGCAAGTAGACTTGGGACCTGCTGCTGATTTCGGAGATGGAGTTGCATTGGTGGATATTGGTGGATATACTTGCTGGAAATATTGCCGGTTGTAATGCAACTGTGAGACTGCGCTGATTCGGTGCTCGAAAATTTGAACTGCACTATATCCACACTCAGCCACCGGCAACCGCTCGTCAGTATCGAGATGTTGTATGTCCACACCTAGATTACCCTCTCAACCTGAATTGTCGTTCTCAAATGGTATTACCATTCAAATCCCGTCGACCTGCTTGGAGTTCACTGCTACTCGTAACGCGGCCGCTCAGCATCTCAAGTGATCCAGTGCTGCGATGCCGCTGATGTGCGCTACTGAAGTGTCACCCCCACCTCATGACGCCTAAGCTCAACTTGCTACCAGCTCAGGGTCACTCTGCTGCCAACAGGCCACAAGTTAGCATTGCCCCCCTGTAGTCTGCTTGTGATCATCTTGTGCCGCCCGCCAGCAATGCCACACCGCTCACTTGCCCTTGCGGGTGGCGACATAGAAAGACGAGTACATGTTGACGCGGTCCATGTACTCTTTGTCTGCGCGCTGCAGCCGCTCCACCTGTAAGCGGTACACAGGTTACGTTTGCTTGATTGCTCACAGAGCTGCCATACCAATGCCCTCACTAAAAGTGCCGCTCCTGAACGCTGTTCATTTGGAGGATCCTGTGCACCTTGAACCCTGCCGCGGCGATGATGTGGGCGTAGGGCGGCTCGATGGCAGCCGACCGCCAGATCACACGGCCGCCTGGCACGATGTGCTGCGAGAGTGCCGTCGCCAGCTGCTTTGAGTACGCCTCGTCGCACCAGTCCATGTGATCCATGAGGATGCACTGCGGATCAAACGTTCATTCAAGGCCAAATTCGATCGAATCTGGCGGTAAAACTACTGATGAGTGCGGCAGCGTCCACGACATCCATAGAGACAGCAGAACAAAGGTGTGCATCACTTGAAAACTTCGGCATCGAGGTTCAGCGGTGCGGAAATTTGCCACACTGCCGGATCGGCTCGCGACCGCCAAGAAAGGCACATGCATCTAGCCTTGAACCTGCAGAATCCTGGCGTCTGCGCATCATGGTGAGAATGAGCACCTTGGAGTACTGGCGCTGCTTGAGTGCGTCCATGAAGGTGCCGGAGAAGATGTTGAGGCCCTCCAGGCGGCCCGCCTTGAGCGTGTCGAAGTTCTTCTCCTCCAGGTACGACGGGCAGTTGTCCCTCGCGAACCTGCAGCTGAATCTTGAAGTGAATCTGGGGTGGCCTAGAGGGCGACAGGCTGTGTGCGTGGGCGGGCGTAATGATATAAAGGGCAGAGCCGCGCAGATGGCAATGCGCACCGCTGTGCCAGAAGTGCATTGAACCTTGAGTGATATGGTGTTGGAGGGATGCAATTGGTGACGCACCGGCCCATGAGGCAGTTGTAGTAGAAGTAGTTGTCAGAGCGCAGGTGCGAGTTCTGCGCGACGCCGTCCAGTGTCCGCGCCACGTAGCTGGCGATGCTCAGCCCGTCCTTGTGGATCTGCAACATCAGCAGATGTTGGTGTCAGACTTTCGAGTTAGCGCTGCATACCGACACATGCGCATACGAAGCCATGTCCATGCAAACGGCGTGCTGCTGCAGATAAATGCATTCGATGCAAAGGTGATCAGCAAGGTGGATTTCTCACCAGCCTGTATTGCTTGCAGGGCACGCCGCCGCCAAACCTGCGCGCAACAACAAGGGTGATGGCTTGGCCAGGCGGAATCAAGAAAGCAGCCACCAGTACGGCAATGAAAGAGCATGCATCAGCACACAAGCAGCACTGCAAGTGAGCTTCACGACAGCAGATGCAGTCACATGCTGGTCACAGAGGATGGCCCATGCAGGGAAGGAGGCACAGAAGCTCCGGGATGCGCCCTGAGCAGCAGAGGCGCCCTAAAGGGTCCTAGAACAACCATAGGATCCCTGTGAAAACGCACCAGAGCACGAAGCGGTTGAAGAAGAGCAGCGACACCAGGCTGATGAGCGCGTTGACGAGCCACGCGGGGCCGCTGCGCAGCAGCCGCACCGGCCAGGCGGCCTCCCAGGCGGCGCGCTGGTCCTCCAGGGTGGGTGCCGCAGCCACCCGCAGCACTGCGCCGCCCAGGCCCAGGCAGCGCATGATGATCTGGAACATCCAGACCACCTGCCCCTGCGGCGCGAGTGAGCAATGGCATGTTTTCAGTGTGTTGTTCATTGAAGTGGAGCCAGAACAGGATGCACGGATCGGCGATTGCCAGCAGCTGCGGAGTGCTCGCAAATGTATTCGCCGAATAAGCGAGTCCTTCTGCACGCAAAGATTGACCGCAGTATGGATTGAAATTTTCTGATTGTGAAGGATCCCTCACCATGCCGCCCTGGTAGTAGAGGCCGTTGCGGAAGTAGTGCAGGCGGGTCTTCCAGAAGGTGAGGCTGGTCTGCGTCAGGAACGGCGCCAGCCGCGTCTCATACAGCCGCTGGATGTGGGGGTGCCGCCCCTCCCCGAACATCGCCCACACGTCCTCAAATTGCAGCTCCCTGTTGCAGAGGCAGCGACGCAATTCGAGCTCAGCAGGGCACACCTGAGCGGACCATCAATGGCGTGAGGTCAAAATGCGAGCATGTATGACATGCTCTGGGTGGCCAGTGCAAAATCCCTGCAGGACGCAACACAGACGATGACCAAGATCCCTTGACGAGGTGCTACCTGACGAAATCTCAACCTGGCAGAGCCTGCTGCTGCTGCTGCTGCTGCCGCACCAACGGAAAGCAATGCGCTTTGACGCATTCGCGCGCGTGCGGTGACGGAATGTCCCAGGAGCGGCACCTGATGGCGGTGGCCTTGAGCTCCAGCAGGGCGCTCTGCGCGGGGTTGCAGTCCACGGCGGTCACAGAGGACGCGCCCTGCAGGCACATGTTGATGGCGTTGCAGCCGCCGCTCGTCAGCGTCAGGCACACGTCGCCCTTGCCCACCCGCAGCACCTGCAAGCAGCGCAATGGTGTGCTCAAGCTCTGCACATGAGATCTGCAATTGGGAGCGCTCACAAAATGCACTTGCTGCCCATCGTTTAGCAGGAGCAGCAAGGGACAAGCTCATTTATTGTCGGCACCGGTGGGGGGCAGGGTGTCCCACGGACCAGCGCAATGTAACGATCCACTTCACACCTGCATGTCTGGCCGCGGGTCCTCCCATGACTGTGTGTACAGGAAGGTCGGCGGGAACATTGGCGGCGCCTCCACCTGCACGGCGTGCAATGTGCGCCTGAGAGCCAGCTGTGCTACTTCCATCCCTGACCAGATTGAATGATACACAGCACCCAGAGAGAAATCATCTGACAGACTTAGAACAGCAGAAGGCTCACTGTTCTGTGTGTGACTATCGATTAGGAATCTCGGGTGGGGGACGGACTCATCAAGGGCAGGCGCACCTTGTTCTCTAGCAGCACGGTGGCGAGCTGCGGCACGTGGCCGACCCACACGTAGTAGGGCGCACGCAGGTAGGGCACGTAGGGGATGCTGCCCTGGCTGTTGGTCTCCCACACACGCGACAGCTGGTGGTCCAGGTACTGCCGCCGCTCCGGCCCAATGTCGATGCTGTCTGTGTCGAAGATGCACCTGCGGCAGCGATGGCGGATGAGCAATGTAAATATCGTAATCGATGATACAGACATTCTGCGAAAATGCAGCGCTGTTGACGGGCGGCAGCAGCCGCTGCCGCGGGCAGCTCTGCCGCCAAGCAGGCGTGCAGTGCCGCTGCTGCAAGTTACTAGCTATAGGAACATAGGAGTAGGGCTGAAGCGCACCGCCAGAAGAAGCGGCGCGCCCAGGTCATCTGCCGCAGCGGCAGGTCGAACTTTGAGGACACGAAGAAGTCTGTGACGCCCATCAGGCCGCGCTCCGCGTCCAGGTACGAGATCGCCTGGTCCACCGCCGAGTGGAATGGCGGGATCACTGCGCGGCAGCAGGTCAGCACATCAGTATTGCAGTGCACATGTATCACAATCTCCTTGGTGTTTCATGTGTGAACAGCACCAGTGGCGCCGCTCCTCCCTGGACGCCCTCTCTGACATGGCATACAGCACCTTGCGTGATGCACTGCTACCGACTACTGGTCCGCCAAGCAAGTTGTGCGGGCATGACAGATTGGACGGAATGTCACATCTTCATCGCAGTGGGGGCGGCAAAAGCACGCACTCGACAGTGAATAGGAGAAGGTGACGGCGGTCGCCTGGCCCGGCGGCGCAAAGGTGCACGCGTCGCCCTCCACCACGTGCACGTTGGTCCAGCCCTTGGCTGCCACCTTGAGCCGCGCCTGCTTGCACAGGCTGGCGCACAGGTCCACCACGTAGATGGCCTTGAATTGCGCCAGCGGCAGGTACTCCAGCATCATCTCCACGTTGGCCTGCGCGACAGGAATGTCAGGCAAGTTGCAGTGAAGTCACAGGCTGATGGTCTGCAGCACTTGAGAGGTGCAGATTGGTTGCAAATATGGCTGCATGACCAGGTGCACACCATAGGCCAGAGTGCAGATCTCAATCAACAGGCAAAGAACGAGAAGGTATGCTGCTTCGGCGACACTTCTATATGTGAAGAAACTCTGCCTTGGCCGTGCCTGCCGGCGCCCGGCGGGTCATCTTCGAGCATCGGCGATACACAAACAAAGGTGCGAATATTTCGGCGATCTCTTGAATGCCGCACCCCTGTGCCGCCGCCAAGGTCCACCCACACCAGGTCGCTCTGGTGCCTGAGCCTCGCCGCAACCGCCGCCAGCATCTGTTTCCTCCCCCACAGAAAGCTGCTCCTGAAGCGGTCGTCTGCACACATGAGTGTCCAATCAGCAGGTGCAGGTGGACTGAGAAACCTCGCATGGCCAACGCAGCAGCACAGACGACGACAAGGATGGTTTCAACCGTGATCAGACATGTGGACGCGGTGTCAAGGCCCCAGACAAGGACTGAATTAGCTTGTGTGAGCCGATGTGATCACAGACAGCAAGACGCCCCGAGAGACCAGATCCAGCCAGCCAGCCTATCCTGCCCAGCATGCATGAGACAGCAGCATATATCAACTCACATGCTGCCGCCTGCGGCCCGTAGAAGGACTCCAGACGCTCAGCGTGATCGCTGCCCGAAGCCTTCTTGAACCACATGGACTTGAGCACCGTCAAATCCTGCTTCACGCCCTTCAGCGTCTCCATGCGGTCCATGCTGCGGATCCGCTGGATCAAGCCGGGCCGGATGGTGGCGCCCAGCTGGGCCTCGCCGCCCTTCCCCATGGCGAACTGCCCGAGCTGGGTTAGCCCGGCTCGGTTCTTGGAACGGCCTGCTGACGGTCGATCGTTCGCTGATGTGCCGGGCAAGTCCTCCTGGCACAAGTGCAAGCTCTACAGTTGTGTAGTGTAGGAATCCACGGGGGTTGTGTTGAGTGGATAGATTGCTGGAAAGCCGCTCATATGAACCCGAGATGCTTTGCCAATGGGAGATGCTTTTTCCTTCACTCCCCCATCGTTTCATCGCCCTTTGCCTCCGGCGAGCGTGGTGCATCTCGACTTTCCCTGTTTCTATTCCTTGATCCCTTCAAAAACAGGCCAATAGTCAAGTATGAGGCCAGATCATGCAGATCATGTGGCCAAAGCACACGCCGCCAATTTAAAGCGCAGCTGTGCTCTGTGAAGAGCAGCGCAGTCCAGCAGTCCAGTAGGAGCATAGACGTCATTAGGATTTGGACCAGACGAAATTTAACATTGTTTACGTCCGGACGACTGCTGAGCAGCAGATTGTGTATGCGATGCGCGGCATGGCCTACTGACGGCACGCACTGATGTGCAGACGTGCGAACGTGTTTTCGCTGCTAGCAGCGAAACTGCTTTTCTATCTGGATCCTGGAGTTCACGTTGACCTACCACAACGTGTGTTCACGTTTACCTCCCAGTGGCCCGATCGGAAGGCATCGGCTGACCGGCGGTCCGTTCAGCCTGAAAGGCTGATCTTGATCTCAGAGTTGCACGTGTCAGATTTTAGCGGGAATCATATTTGAATTTTTGGGCCGCGGGCCGAGCGTGTGCACCGCGCTCGGTATTTATTAGCGATCTAGCATAAGCCGTCTTGCAGCAGTGTGAATCTTGTCATTCGCCAAGTATGTGGAGCGGTCGCTGTGTCCCGCAAGCGGCAGTTGGCGTCGGCGGAACTCTCCGTGCGTCCCTCTCGCCGCGGCGCTACACGTGCGCCAGGTTGTTGATCAACCGGGCAACCGGGCAGCGCAGCACGTCTGGCGTCCTGTATTAGAATTCCAGCCCTGGCACAGGATCCCTGCGCGCGTCCGCATGGGAGGTAAGGGCCGTCGGTGCACTGCACCCCCGTGCAGGAAGCCGGCTTATAGGCGCCGAACTTGCGATCTTCACAATAGATGCTAGTCCATGAACATGCACGGTGACGACGGTGCTTCCGCTGCTTGCATGCTTCTGCCCCAATTGCTGGTTGCGCCATGCCGCAGGCCAGCGGCTGCGCGGCAAGAGCCTGCAGGAGCGGGCATTCGCTTCGAAGGCGGACGCCCAGGCGCGATCCGGCGGCGCGCGGCACTCCAGCTCACCGTCCGGCAGTGACGTGCAGCAGCCGACGCAGCACAACTCTGCCGAGCGGCCGCTGCAGCCCGCCGCCGCCAGGCCGCAGTGTGCCGGCTGCTCTGAAACTGAAGCCACCAGCGCCGTGCGCAGCTCAGCAGCCGGAGAGCCCGCCCAGGCGGCAGCACCACACCAGCAGCGGCAGCACCATGCGCCGCTGCAACATCAGCTGCAGCACCAGCCGCAGCATCAGCAGCATCACCATCAACCGCGGCAGCAGCAGCAGCAGCACAGGGAGCAGAACCCGGCCGTCCAGCAGAAGGCCATCCTGCCGGGCGTGCTGGCCAGCCTGGTGCAGGCGCAGCGCAGCCTCCAGGTGCACCCGGCGTCGAAGCCGTCACGGCCGCCGCTGGGACCCTCGGCGCCGTCGAAACGGCACTGCGTCGATGGTGCCGGCGCCGGACCAGCCGCGGACGGCTGCCGCGAGGGCGTGGCCACGTCGCACCCGCAGAGCAGCATCCTGCAGCAGCGCCCCTCGCACCGGCTGGCGATGCAGCAGCAGCAGCGCGAGCAGCAGCAGCGGCTGGCGGCGGCGGCGCAGCGGCGGAATGGCGCGCAGCCCGGCAGCGGCTGGCAGCCCGGGCGGCGGCAGCTCAGCGTGAAGGTGCCGCTGGCGGCGGACCCGATGCACATGACACTGCACAGCTTCTTCTCACGGCGGCGGCAGCTGCTGGCCCAGCTGGGCCGGCGGCCGAGCCGCTACCAGCGGCCGCCGCAGGCGGGGCCGCTCAGCGGCCTGCTTGCGCTGCCTGAGGACGTCCTGGTAGGCTTATATTGGTCCAGCCATTGAAATGATGGATTGAAAGGAGTTTTGTGCATTGCTGTCTTTTCCCTCTGAATTTGTGCGTTAGACCTGCTGCTTGCGAGTTGTGCTGCTTCGCTTGTATGCCATGCGCTGGCAAGCAAGCCGCTGATGCCCTCCTTTGTGTGCACTGCAGCTCAAGGTCATCTGCATGCTGAAGCACCAGGAGATCGGCAACCTATTCGCTGTCTGCAAGGAGCTGCGCGGCACGGTGAGAATTTTCAAGTGCAATGCCTTGTGGATACTGCCTGTGCGTTCAAGTTGCTCAGCAACCAACGTGGCGCCTGCTATCTGCTTCTACAACTGCTGTATCCTGGCACAAGTTCGCGGAGTCGGTCCCATATCCAGCCTCCGAGCCCACGCTGTTACCAGTCTCATCCCACTGTTTCCCCTGCAGATGGACACCGCCATGCTGCTGCACTTCAACGTGCTGACGCCGTCGCACCATGACGTCGCCGGCGCTTCGGGGCGGTGTCTGCCGCCGCGGCCCGCCAAGCGCGGCAGCTCCCCGACGCCGTCCACCGGCCCCGCCGGAAGCAACGGAAGCGCCGACTGGTACGCCAGCCTCAAGCCTCTGTCAACACAGTCATAATGAGTACTTGGAGCCGGCTGCCGCATGCCCCACAATAATGCTGCTGCAGCATCGCCCGCATGGAGTCTGGGCGCTGCCACTGCTCAGCAGCGCAAGACAAAGTCGTGGCAATGAGCACTGTTAAAGCAGTGGCAGCTACTGCTTTGCTACCTTTCACCCTGGTTCGTGGTAATCGTTGCCCTCCTGACACGTCGCCTGAAATCACCTGCAGGGATGCCCACCCGCCACGGCCGACAGCGCCGCGGGCGCTGCTGTTCCAAGATGACTCGGAGTGCTCCCTCGGCGGCGGCGACCCAGATGCTGAGGCCTACCCGGCCACGCCGTTGACGCCCATCAGCATCGCGTCATGACGCCGCGCCGTTCTGGGCCCTGCCGCAGAGCGCGGCAAAGCCTGATGCGGCTGGGTCGGCATTGCGTGGAACTGTAGAGTCGGTCACTTCAGCGGCGGAGGTCAAGGTCTGACCTTCCTTGTGGTTCGTTTCTGTACCATACATATATAGTTGGACGAAATTATATCATCGAATGGCGATGCAACAGCGGTATGGCGACACCCATGCGGAATAGGTTTGATCAGGCGCAGTGTGTCTTACAATGGTTGATGGCCAGTTTGTACAGCTGTTTGTGGACGTATTTCAAATGCAGTTTCATAGGGCGTGATACACTTGGCGAGCGTGAAGTATCTTTTTACAGCAGTCATGGTTGTCACATTCACCAAAACCTCTCTCCCGAGGACCGGTTTTACCGGCAGAGGCATATCAAAGTTCTCTGTACTGTTCTCCAAGAAACCAGAGACTCGACAGCCAGCCTAGGAGCGCCCCTCCCAGCTTTGCCGGCAGAGGCGCCCATAGACTGCCGTCCAGAGCAAACTGAACACGAGAGTTCTTTTGTGTGTAAGGTAGATGCTTCATATTCCTGATACGCGGAAGGACGCGCAACAATCCCACCCCCTAAAGGAAAGGGGATTGCTGCGCGGCCTCCCACACAGGCGCCGCCCCCCTCTTAAGACGCTGACAAGCCCGAAGTTTGCTGTCAGAGGGATGGTCGCCCTCGCCGGACGCTGGCAAGCGCGAGCACTGCGGACAGCGCGCCGTTCTCTCCAAACGCCTGGCGGCAAAAGCTCCTTGGCCATAGCACGCATTGCGCCCCGGCATGTGGATGCGCTGCGAAAACGCTGGAGCTCACACGCTGCGGCGTTCCGCATCATGCCGGGGCATTGCAGTGCGTCTGCGGCCCGCAGGCGGCGGCGGGGTTGACGCCGCCTAGAGCGACTTCTTCTTAGTTGCCGGGGACTCGCCGGTGGGCGTTCCCGGCGACACATTGCGCTTGTTGCCGACGGCCGCCACCGCGCCAGCCACCTGGTGATGCAGAGAACGGTGCAGGATTTGAGTTCTGGACCAGCAAATTGCTGAAACACAGCGAGTTCCAGACAGACTGCAGACCAGCTCCGGTTTGTGAGCCTGGAAACGGATACGACACAATCAGCTGGATGCATCAGAGGCTTGAACGGGCGTTAAAATAGCAAAACATGAAATGGTATCAAGTTGAGAGGAAAATTCCTTACCGCTTCCACGGGCGCGTGGTCGGCGGCGGGCTAGGAGCGAGACCGGCATGTTGTGCAAACATTGAGAGACGCTGAGGAACAACCAAGACGATCTGCAGTAAAAGTTTTCACCTCCTCCACGGGCGCATGGTCGGCGGCGGGCTTGAGCGCGACCCTCATGCCCTCCATCGCGGCAGGCGCCTCGTCGGAGCCCGAGCGCGCGGCCGCGGGCGTGAACTCCGCGGCGTTGGGGTTCAGCGGCGACGGCGGCGACGACGGCGCGATGCCTTGGCCCTGCGCAAGGATTGTCAGGTGATTGCGTGGCTTGCAAGGATGCATTCAGCAACACTGGCTTTTGCATTAACCTGCATGGTGCATGCGCATGCGTCGTGCACAGCCACAGTAGGGTGGTCGTGTCAATCTGCAGCATTGACAGGCCCAGTGATATTCATTGCCCGGAACTGACGGTTTTGCCATGAGAGACATCTGGAGCACGCCGCACCTTGCGCTTGGCGGCAAAGCGCAGCTTCTCGGCCAGCTGCGTACACTCGGGTTTGGCGACCAGGATGTTGAGGGAGGCGCGGCCGCGCCAGCAGGACAACGCCAGCGGCGCCGCGGCTGCCAGCGCGCCCTCAGTCGCGCCGACCGCCGGAAGGCCCAGCGCATTCGCCTCCTCGTCCCTGTTGAACAATACAGGGCAACCCATCAGCTGGCTGGCTTCAGGGTCGTTCTTCGAGAAGCAGCGGGTGAGGCCCTGCCGGCTGCGACCCGTCAAAAGTGAGCCTGCGCTAGGGAGTACATCGTCCATGATATATGCTACGCGGTACCTCATGCTCTCGCTAAGGCTCATGCCGTCTTATCAAGAGTGCTGCATTCAGCAAATCGCACCTGAGGGTGGCAACGCAGCAGCCGTTGCCGATGAAGGCCAGCTGCGCCAGCGTTTGCTCATCGTCGATCGGCGGCCCCCGCGGCTTCTCAGATGTCGGCTCGCCCCGGCCCTTGGGCTTGGGCGCCGCCGGCGGCAGCTTGGCCGCGGCCGCGTCGCCCGCGGGCGCCGCCGCCGCCGGCTCGTCTGCGTCCGACATCTCGGCGTCGGCCGCCGCAGCGGCGGCAGAC
>JAABUW010003134.1_pt1 | contig 23945 bp, 38 predicted proteins | sample 5560081 | NCBI WGS metagenome assembly JAABUW01 (sample SAMN10711882, study PRJNA513363) | rock metagenome | isolation source: Antarctica rocks | place: Antarctica: Victoria Land, Knobhead sud | reverse complement strand
GATGTCCTGCCGCCCCGCCGAGCACCGCTGCCCGTGACGCCATTACTGGCCATTGCTCACGATCAGTGTTCCGCATATTGCCCCTTCAGCATACAGCGATTCAGCTTGGACCCGGACCCTTGGCCTGGACAACGCCGCAGCATTACCGTCATTTGCCGCCTTCCCTCGCTTTTCCAGCCTTATAGCTACCCCTACTAGTGTTCATGTATCGATGAGCCTGGGATGTAATGTCGAGAAAAGCAAAAGGCACTTCTCGTTTGCACGCGCGCCAGGCCGAGGGGCGGGCCTCGGCCGGCCAGGGTGGGGCCGACGGCTGCTCCAGCAGACCGTGCGGCCTTCGAGAGTGTCCCTCTTCGGGGCGCAGCGCCCGGGGTTGTAGCAGCCGCCGTGCAGTGATGCATACCGCAAAGAGCCTGCCACGGCGACACTGCCGCCTCCGCCCGGCTCCAGCAGCTGCCCGGAGGGCCTGTGGCAACAGTTATACAGCCGGGTCCAGCTGCCTGGCGTGGGCGGCGCCACACGGGCGCCAGCAGCCGCCACCAGTGCACCCAATCACCGACCAATCTGTGCGCCCGACTCAGCAGGCGGCAGCGGCATGCTGGTGAGAAAGGCATTTGTCGTACGCCCTCAGCCGTATGAACACAGCGATATGCTGTCGCCACCTCGGGAAAGCAGTCGGCAAACTGTCGTTGCCTGCCCACCACATACTGAATTTGAATGGCTAGGACTGAGTGCGGCGATGATGGCATGCGCAGAAGGGACCGTCCCGCAGCGTGTCGGACACGCTGCGGGAGCGGATCAGTGAATGCGCAAGTTTGATCAGATTCGGGAGATGTTACACGCTAGTAATGTCACACTGTAGCTATCAATGCTGATTTCAATCAAAGCCACGAATCGGTTCGCAAGGAGGCTGTGCAGCATAAAGTGATGGTGCGCTTATGCCATACACAGACTACGGCAGCAGCGCTGCGTTGAGCGTGTGCACCGCGGATTCAGTTGGCGACAGGGGCCGGGCTGCTTGACATCGAGCTGCTTGCAGGGCCGGGGCCGGTCGTGACGTCCGTCGAGTCGACCGAGACGTTGCCCGCTGGCAGCGTCGGATACGTCGACCCGGGCTGCGAGCACAGTGCTGAGTCTCTTCAGGCATCGTTTCTGGCATAGCGTGAGCCTGCCATCTCAAAGGCATCCTGCACAAGTCGCAGCTTTTTCCAATCTCATCCGGCAAACAAAACTTCAACCATCTGAGACTGGAAGGGTGAAGGTGGCACGGACCTGGCCGAAATAGGCGGGCGTCGTGGTCGTCGAGAACTGCACGGCGGTGGGGTACTCCTTGCCGACCGTCACCGGAGCCGCAATGATGTCCCTGCGTATAGTGGAAGGGTGGATTGAACTCATATCCTGACATCAAAGTTGCGAGCGCACATTGTATATATAGTACAGTAGAACAGCGGGTGGCCAGCACAGCGCAAGTCTTTGGTGCTTAATGCTGCAATAAGCACATGCAGAAATCGATTCACCGAGCGACGAGCTGCTCGGCGGCAGTCCTGCCGCCGGAGATGCGCAGCGTCCACGGCAGCGGAGGCAGGCCACTGAACTGCCACACGGCGCCTGCAGCAGAGCATAGCGAGCTTAAAGTCTCGTTATTTCTGTGTTCCATTCACACAAAAGACTGCTGCAGAAGTTCGTCAGCTGACAGGACTGCAGACCCGCGGGCAGGCTACTGGGCAGGCTGCATGCAGCTGTAGAACGCACCATACACATTCTGCATTTGAACCCACGGCGCGTCGATGCTGGCGGCGGTCTGCAGAGACACATGCGATGCTGTCGGCAGGATGTGCTAAGTGCTGCGCAGAAGCATCTTGAGAAACGCTGTCGAAATATGCTGTGCGGAATCGAAGTACTGCTATATTCACGCGCCACACATGCATGCCACTTGCTATCGTCATTTTGGACAAAAGCCAAACAGCATGCTGTGCCGGACGGCCAGACCTAGCATGTCGTCAGATGACCGAGCGAATGCTGAAGCGCATACCGTGAGGGAGGAGCGGAGCTCGACGTTGGTGATGCGGCCGCTGCCGGCGACAGACTCGAGCGCCAGCGACAGGAAGCCGCCGCCTGAGGCGCGGTAGGCCACCACCTTGGCCACGATGGGGCCCTGCGGCTGGCACTCCACCTGCGCAGGACGACAAAAAGGCTGTCGTTGCTCATTGTACAGTATGTCTTGCATGCCATCATCAGCGTGCCTCCTGAGAAGAATGCTGGCGAATGCGTACCGGCATGCACGTACCGACAGGGCGACAGCTTGAATCGGGCAGCAGTCATACATCACCTGCTGCCAGACGACAGAAACGTTGCCGAGCGACGGGTTGGCGATGAAGCGGCTGAAGGTGAGGTAGTGCAGGTTGACCTGCGTCGGGCTGCAGTGCGCACAGGAATCCACCACCTGCACCACCGCCATCTGCGCGTCTGCCGGGCAGTTGCCCTGCATGCACGGGGTCGAGTGCGTCAGCGTTGCAGCATCAGCATTCACTCATGTGCATGAGGTTCACGCATTGTCCACTTCATGCAAACATGTGACTGCAGTAGTGACGCGGTTTGAACATCAAGAACTACATCAGATGAGTGGCAGGAAAGGAACAGGGTCCTCATCATGCAGAGAGCTCGAACTGAAACCGCACCCCTTGGCACATGACCTGGACACACTTGCCGCAGCCGGACATGGGGCGGGCCTGCAAGCAGGGCAACAGAAGCTCTATGCCACATTTGTACGTGGATGCTATGGTGCAAGCTGGGCAGGACGATCCTGCAGACCCTGTGGATGCATACACTGCCGACGAGATGTGCACAGTAGGAATGCACATGAAGGCATGCCGCGGTGTGTGCATGTGTTAGTACAGATGCCAGCAGCTCAGGTGTTCATTGGAAAGCAGTGTAGGCTGCGTCAATACAATAAGAAGTATGGAAGGTGTCACACATGGGCACCGGAGACGAGGCTATTGTTGGCACTGATGCCGGCGACGGCCCAGTAGGGCCACTCAGTCGCGAACAGGCTGCCGTAGCCGCAGGCGCCCTGCACCAGGCCGCCCGACGGCGTGTACGGGTTCTGCAGGTCCTGCATCACATTGAGAAGCAAGCAGGCGCGTGAGCCTCAGGTGCAAACAGCAAGAGCCGCCATAATGTGGTCCTCAGCATGAATGGCGGCGGCCACGGTGGCAGCACCAGCGCATGCACCTGCTGCAGCGTGAGGTGCTCGCTTAACCAGCAAATCATCCGCTCAACGCAGGATGAGCTTGCAGTTGACCAAAATCGAGGGTGCGTGCACGATGCATGCACTTTTGACATGATGCGCATCCGACACCACAGAGCCTCTTCCGACCAGCAACTGCATGAAGCCTCTGAAGTAATGAATGCTGCTCACTGAAGAGGCCCTTCGAAAGTGCCGTGTGCAACCGAGCAGCCCAAAATGACAGGAAGTCCAGCCACGGTCCAATGCTCCACGTGGGACATGCATTTGAGCAGGCCTTTGCCAAACCGACTTTCATCGAGCAGCAGCTCTGCAGCGCACCTGCGGGCCGCCGAACATGGAGGCAGTGCCGTTGACGGCAGGGCCGAGCGACGCTCCAGGCGAGCGGCTACCGTCTGCAGGGTCAAACGAACCGTCAGCAGTCAGACCCAGTGTGATGGTCACCACACGGCCTGAAGGCTCACAGCACTCAGCAACACGCCGAGCAGGAGTCAAGCAGCTTCAGGCAACACAGTTTATCAGCGCAGGCCACTGCAGCTGCGGCCCGCAGCAGCGCGTGTCAACAAGTACGAAGCTTCGGGCAGCCAGAAGGCAGGAGGCTCACAGGGCTCTGGGATTGCCGAGCAGGCGGTCAGCAGGCTGGCGGCGAGCAGAGCAGCGAGAAGGCGGCCCGCAGGTGGCATGGCTGCCGCAGCAGGCGAGCAGAGCGAGCAGGCCGCCGTCGAGGAAGCTGCGAGCAGGTGCAGCACAGAAGGCGGCCAAGTTCGGTGACAAGACGGGACGCGCGCAAGGCTGGCGCTGTGCAGAATGAAGGAAGGTGAGGTTTCAAATGCACAAGTGTGCTCACTGTGCTGAAGAAGTGGCCCTTCGGCGCCGCAGGCCACTCTGACGTAATCAGGGTTTAGTGGGAGACGCGACCAGCTATAAGAGCGCCATCTGATCCGTCGCCTGCCTCAAACGCCGCTTGCGATTCTCAGCCCACTCTTCTCCTGCCTCTGCAGCTCCTGCGCTGGTCGGCAGCTCTCGCAGCCGTCCGTTAATCCGCCGCTGCTGCCCTCTACTCGCACACGCCGACGCCGTCGTTTGCACAGCCGTCCGAATCGCTGCGCGTGCCAGCCGCCGGCCTGCAGGCTCGGAGCGAAGGTGAGCAGGCTATTTCTCGTCGCTTCCTGCACGTCGCGCTGCTGTTTGGCTCGACTGGCCGTCTGCCGTCGTCGGCTGGCCTCCAGTCAGACTGAGTGCACCTGACGGCGCCCTGCCCGAAGCAGTGTCCGGCAGCCGGCCGCGCAGCCCTGGATTGCTTTTTGAGCATCTGCTGAAGCCTTCTGAACGAACGCTGGCTAATGCTGATGCTGCGAGAGCTCTTGCTGTCAGCTGTGCTGGAGGCGCCTCCCACGCTTGAGTGCTGGTCAGCAGCTCGGAGCCAATCGATGGGCAGTCGACTAGCAGTGGCTTGCAAGGCGTGCGCATCGAACGTGTGAGATGTATCAGAACGGCAGCAGCTCGGCCCTCGGCACAGACCTTATATTTTGCATGATTTTGCGGTTTCGCATCTGTGCGCCGGCAAACTGAGACAATGTGCTTCCTCTGTCCTCTGCAGGGCTGACCGAGGTCCACGGTTAGAGGCAAGCAATGAATCACCAAGGCAGCACCATGGCAAAGCTGCTGCGCGCGCTGCTGCTGGTCGCTGTCCTTGCGGCTGCTGCGGCGCCGGCCGCGGCCGTGAGGGCGCGGCACCTGAGCCAATGTGAGTTTGCGGCGCCGAACTTTGCATCCGTGGCTTGACGACCCTGCGTGTCTGTCTGCTCTTGATGCATCATGCTGGCAGCGTTGCTGGCATTTTGCTGGCCTGTCCATGCAAGCAACAGCTGCCGCACCTGCCACCGCCTCGTTGTGAAGCCTGCTGACTGCTGCATGCCCGAACTATTGCTTGAACTGACGAGCGTGTCTGCCATGTCCTGCAGACAACCCGCTGACGGACCCCAACTGGCCGAACCGGCACCCGCAACCGGGCGCCAACAACGCCACCATCGTGGGCGAGTGGAAGGCTGGCCGCGCCACCGCCGCCTACAACCACGACGGTGCGAGCTTTATGAAACTGCTTTGCAGACAGTTTGCAGTATTCGAAGTTCGGCAAGAATCAGGGCAATAGCTGCCCCAAGTCATTATGCCAAAGCTGTCAGAGGCCTGCAGCATGTGCATGTTCATGCAGCTGCTCCGACAGGTTCAGCGGAACCACCACTTCTTTCTGGAGCAGTGCACTTCAATTTCATGTGCATCATGGTGCAGGCATGGACCTGGCGCAGGCCGCATGCGCCTTTGGGCCCATCGACCCCAGCGCCGACGGCGGGCGGGGCTTGCAGGTGGCGGCGATGTCCGACGTCAACCCGGTGCGTGTTCCAATGTACATGCGCCCTTCGCGTGCTGTTCGTCTGGACAGTATGCCCGGGGTTCGGCCAGGCCATGTTCATGCTAATCTAAACAGTGTATTGGTCTGCAGCCCAGTTGGCAACCTTTTCACGGAAAAAAATGCCAGTATTGCATTCTGTGACGTCTAAATGCGCGCGCGCAGGACTACACCGGCAGCTGTGGGCGCTGCTACGAGCTGCGCTGCGCCGGCATGAACTTCACGGTGCGGTTTCTCAGTCCCTATTGCAAGGCAGAATCCGCAAAGCATTACCTTGTTCCGGCTTGTGGACATCAAGACATCGGCAGAGGAGCATCTTCCCTCTGCTGGTGCATGCACCTCTTGCCACTTGCTGAAAGCATGTCAGACATGGCTTCAGCAGCATGTGATGGTGGTGCTGACCGCAGCGGTGTCATGTCACATGCATCAGCAGTTCACCCGCCATCCTACGGTTCAAGGCGGTTCACACACAGCGTGATGTGCAGACAGCGAGCTTGCTCGTCTAATTTTGCATGATCTGCATGCGCGGTGCGTGGCGTGGATGTCTGGTATCAGCGAGCTAAGGGGATCAGCGCAGCGTTAGTGGGTGGGAAGCCGCGCACTTCGCATTCCACGCATGTGACAGTGGCAGCGCGCTCACCAACCTTTGTGCCTTCCAATGCCGCAGGACGCCTACGGCGCCCAGGTGGACCGGCCCAACGCGTGCATCGACCCCACAGCCTCCATCGTCATCAGCATCGTCGACTCCTGCCCCTGCAACTACCCCTCCAACCAGTACGCCAATGGCCGCTGGTGCTGCGGCGACATGACGCACTTCGACACCGCCTACTGGGTCTTCCAGAAGGTGCGCAAACATGCGACGGCGCCTTCGATTTTGCACGACCTTCGGTGGCGCCTCACTGCAACAAGCTCGAGCTGATTCAACATCTTCGGCTGGATCGCAATTGGGTACTCATGTCTGCACCTCAACTGCATGTAGAGACTGGCAGTGCTGCCCACAGGGCTGCTGCCCAAACACTCTGTGCATGCCTGCTGCCGCCAGCCCTGCCTTCTGATACATCTGCTGACAGGAGTCGGTGCACGCGCGCAGATGGCCAACCCTTCTGTTGGCGTCATCGGCATTGAGTGGCGCCCTGTCCCCTGCACCTTCCGGCCAGCGAACGACCTAGGCCCCATCGGCACGCCGCCGGGATACCCCTCATCCTCCTACTGTGCGTTCTAATGAATCACTCGAGAGCTTCTCCTGTTGAGCTGTAACATGATGCCACATGGCGTGTGCCAGCACTGAGTGCCACTCTCTTCAATTTCACTTGATCTGAACCTATCTGAGAGTCTTCCAACCTGCCACTGACCAGAATTTGTGTTCCAGCTCCCTGTCTCTCGACATCTGTGCCTGTCTTTGTGCTCTTCGCTGCGCCTGTCTCTGACGTCTGTGTATTTTCTGGAGCAGACCCGATGCCCAACGGCATTCCCGACGACCAGACCGAGTTCCCTCAACCGTCCCAGTCCGTCATCAACCATATGGACTCCTCCTCGGGCGGCACTGTCAGCAGCAGCGCCACCGGCAACACTTCCGCCGCAGTCGCTGCTCACGGTACGTCTAGCTCTGAAAAACAAGGAAGCCGCCTGCTGCACTTCTACTGCACTTAGGCTTCCTGGGCCTCGAATACGCAGGGGCTGTCTGGGGGCTGCTTGCCATTGACGAAACAGCCTGCAGCTGACAAGGAAGATAAACATTCTACCTCCGGGCTACCCCCGGGCCTTTCAGACGCGCGCTGACGAGGCTTCTACTGTTCTTGCTGGCAGGCCCAGCGCAGCCGCTGGCGCCGCAGACTCCGGGCCAACCTCCCGCGTCTCCGATGGCCGCCCCAAGTTCGCCGCCCATGGCACCGGCGCCTGCGCCTGCGCAGAGCCCTTCTTCTTTCCCGCCGCCGCCGCCGCCGCCGTCCGCCCCGACATCCTCCAACTCGCCTGCGTCTCCACCGCCGCCGCCGCCTGGTCCGCCACCTCCTTCGTCCCCATCGCCGCCCCCACCATCATCGTGGAATTGATGGAATTAGGAGACTGATATGTTGAGCTTGCAGCGTCACGTGCTGATTTGAACAGTCTTGCGGCTTGTGCTGGTGGTTTATCCGGGAATGTGGGATCAGAAGTTCATTCAGAGCGGGGATATAGACCAAGCCGCCGCTGGCGCGCGGTCTGGCTGTGAACTGAATCGAGATCAGCTAGGATGAACGATTTCGGAGGTCAGTAGCGAATTGGATTGATCGTCTCGAACACCACCGTAGAGGTGCTGCCGTCACTCGCAATTCGCATTCGCATGCATTGATTGCCGCCAGCGATTATTTAGAACCTCATTCGAACACGCAGCCGTGTAACACAATGTAAGCATCAGAACTTTCCACCGCGCTTTCACTATGCATCTACCCAGCCCATTTTACCACCCGCATGCCACCTGTGGACACGGCCACTCGTATCCAGCTCTCCCCAAGCGCCGCGCTCATTCATCCCTACTGTAGCCTATCCCTACTCTTCAGCCAGGTGTAGAAACTGTGAAGTTTCTACACTGCCGCTGTACGTCTAGTGGCGGCTCCGTCTGTGCATTGACAGACCTGGTGTGTGATGTCAAGAAAGGCAACATTTGGTGTCATAGCTGTCCTGTCTTGTCCTCTGTCATAGCTGTCCTGTCTTCCACCGAGCAGCGCCGCCCATGACGCCATCGCTTGCGGCGACAACAGCCTGATGTCGCAGCCGCACTGCGACGGGTACGTACGGGTATACCCTCTGCCGGGCGGTAGCTCGGTTACAGCGTGACAGATTCGACCACCTAGCTCATCTTGAGAAGTCATGCCTACAGGTTAGCACCGTATTGTAGCACCGTATTGTACGATATTTGTTGCAGCTGTCTCTGGTCATTGCAGACGAAAACAATGGGGGGCGCGCATCTCGCACATCATGGACACACCCGTGTAGTTCCACAAAGATCTCTGCAAACGCATTGCATTCCATCGGAGGCAGTTCGGCTGCTGCATACGCGCAGCTGTAAAGGAAGGCGCCTGCCGAGTCCTAGCTGCAGCATGCTGATTCTCAAGGAAAATTTCTCACAAACTTCACCCGGCCGCTGAGCAAACTATCCATTAAATTTGTTCGAGCGTCCTGCAACCCGCCAGTGCCAATCGATCTCCGCCAGTGAGGCATCGCTTGTTGTCGAGTCGCACGCGGATGTTCTGGCAAGCCCGAGAGTCGCCTTCTTGCTGGCTGCACGAGGGCTCTGCACATACTATGGCAAGCCTCGGAGTCGCTCCCCTGCTGGCTGCGCGAGGGCTCCACTTTCCAGGGCCACCGCGTCAGTGGGGGTTGTGACGCCCGGCAGGCTCCGTCTGCCTTGTGGGACGCTGCCGCCCATGCCGCCGCGGATGCCGCTGCTGCACATGCTGCCGCGGATGCTGCTGCAGCACATCCCGCCGCATTATCTCCCGTGTCAGTTCCCGCTGTTGTGCGCCGCGAGGTAGGCGCACATGCCCAGCTCCACGTTATCAACCCAGGACACCTCCGCCTCCAGGCGGCCGGTAAGCCGGTCCTTGATGGGCTGCAAGGGAAAAATCGACAGGAGGTTCAATACAATCAGGAAACCTCCTGCGGGCGGCCTGCCAGGCGGTGCTCAAGCTAGGTGTGCACAACAAAACAGACACGCAAAATCCGCATTTCGTCATACGATTTCACTATAATGTTTGGCTTGTCCACCGAGGACGCCTCCGCCTCCAGGCGGCCCACTAGCCGGTCCTTGATCGGCTGAAAGGATGAGTCAGACGCTCATTTGGGCAATTGGATCTACAACATTTTGACACTGTCCACACTGTCCGCCCACGACGCCTCCGTCTCCAGCACGCCCGTCGATGGTCCTTGATGGGCTGCGGAAACATGAGCAGAAGTCATCTGTCAATTTTCCGCACAGCTGTCGAGTCAACATAATGCCTAAAAGTGGTGACCCAGGACACCTCCGCTGCCAGGCGGTCCACCGGCCCGTCCCTTCATGCGCCAGGGTGAACACGTGAACGCTCGAACAGGGTTTTCATTTTCACCATGCAGACCGGTCGGAACGCATCGCAACCGTCCCGCCTACAGCCGCCTCTCTGCACTGCGCTCGACATATGGATCTGGGCCTCCCACCTGCGGCACTGGCAGGGCAAAAGGGGAGTGGACCAAGGGCAACCCGTACTGTGGCCTCCCCACAGTGGTGAGGGGTATCGCACGTACGGCGTGGCCGACGCTGCCCCGCGCGAAAAGATCTGTTACCACCAACTCAATGTTTTGAGATGTGCAGCGGGAGTCCCACTCGAGTCTGCAGTCGAGTCTTCACCTGCAGCACCGCCCAGCAGGTCCCGCCGTGCGCAAAGAGTTTTGCGCACGGCTAGGTTCGGGGATTTCAGGTGCACGTGGGCTGATCTGGACGTTTGGCGAAAAGTCTGGTGCCTTCTGAAGGTCTGCAGTTGGCAGCGCTTGAGGTCCGGAATTCCAACAGTTGATTATTCAAAATGGGGATATTTCTACAATAGAATAGAACAAAATAGAACGCTCTTATCACCCGTCACGCTGTTGACTTTCGGAAAATCTGGTTTCAAGCTGCACCTGTGGCAATCGCCCGGCCGACGCCGCCGCTGCCAAATCTGCGCACCGCCGCCAGCTGCTGCTTTCACGATGCATTCATATAAATGTCAAGATGCGCAGCAAGGGATCGGTATTCTCTTCAAAGTTTCTCACCTGCGGCACCGCCTGGCCGACGCCGCCGCTGCCAAAGAACTTGCGCACAGCCGCCAGCTGCGCCCGAGTCGACGGCAGCGGCAGGTCCCCCAGCACCCGCCACAGGCTGCAGCAGAGGGAAACGGGGCAACCTTACCACAGAACGTGGAAGCAGCGCCAGTTCCGGCAACCGTGAGGAATGGCTTGAACGGACAGAAATGTAGAATGTAGACATTGTTGCATCTGAGCTGAGCCGCCAGCTGCGCCCGCATGGACAGCAGGACAACCAGCGCCGCCATAGGCTGCAGGAAGCACAGACACTGAATTTGCAGGCAGCTACGCAGCGGGAGAAGGGCGGAGAAGCGTCCCGCGGCGGCACCGGACATCATTTTGGCTGGCGTTTGGTGCGCAGATATGGCGAAACCAGCCTTCACAAGGAAACAAACATGCAGGATATGTTGCGATGCGGAAATCGCAGTTCCGGAAGGAAGCAAACATGTGCTAGCAAAGATGCAGCACGGCACATGCGATGCCCAAAAATCGCACCCGTGGCCGTATGCGTATGACAGCGTCGACCACTCCTCCACCAGAAAGTCCCAGGCAACAGAGCCACCCGCATCGTTGGACGCCACCAGGTGCAGCACCTGGCAAAATGGCGAGACGTAGTCAGATTGACGTATACCTTCATGTTATTCAATTTGGTGTATAAATGTATCACCAGAAGATTCTACCCCCCCTGAGCTGCGCACATCACTAGATGCCGTTGCCTGCCAAATCGAGACACAAACTTTGCCGCCACCCCAATGCCGAGAACAGGAAAGCATCTTCACTTTTCGCACTCAGGTCCGAAGTCCGGTGCCTCAGCGTCTGCACTTTGAGGCAGCCGCAGGAACAAAGAACGAAATGCAGGCTTGCCGAGTGAGCGGAGCAAGTGTCTAACCAAGAGCCAGCGAAGAGAAACTGGAAGACAGGCAGGGGAGGACAGCAGCAGACAACTTCCAGAATATAGCAACACATGAAAGGGTCGGATTGGCAAGGTTGGTTTAGGGTTTAGGGTTAGGGTTTAGGCATCCCGACCTGCAGCGCATCTTGTGCCTGCGCCTCCTTGGGCATCGCCGAGTTGATGCCGGTGACAATCTGCGAAGGGGGGATAGAGAATCTGTTGCGAGTTAGGTCCAGCAGAGGCACAGCAGCGGATTTGCGAAGGCAGGCCTGGTATGAGTGGGGAAGCGATCATGAGGATCGGAGTTTCCACCAGACCGCTCCACTGCAATTCCCGAAAGGAGCGTGCAGAGAAATTACAGGAAAAATTGCGAGACAGTGCGCCCTGGAAGCGCTAGTGGGTGCTGGTTGCACAGATGCACAGGTGTTGCAGTGAAATGTCAGACGGTGTGTAGCAGATAGGAGCACGCGCACGTGCAGCACTTTGGTGAGGTCGGTGGCATTGCGCGAGGCGGGCATTGCATAGATGTAGCGCAGGTCCTCCCGCTCGTCATCGATGAACAGCCAGTGGTGCTCGTCCACATAGAGCGTGCGCTCCGCATCTGCGCACAAATGGAATGCTTGTTTGTAAAATCATGCTTGACATTACCATCTTTCGAGTAGCGCAGGTCCTCCCGCTCGCCGTCGATGGACAGCCAGTGGCGCTCGTCCACAGAGAGCGTCCTCTCGGCATCTGCACGCAACGTCAGAAGCAAATGACAAATCAAACGATACAACAAGTCCCCCGGCACATCACCGAGGAAATTTCAGTGAAGATTTGGAACAGCGCTGCGAAATAGCCAGGAGAGGAATTGAACGATTACTGCGCGCGGGGTGAGTCCTCTGCTTGCCGGTCACTGGCCTCTGAGCATCGTCCAGCAGCGGGATGACTTTGGCGCACCGCCGCGTATACGACTGGATGCGTTGCATGCCAACAGGCAGCACACGAGTGGTTCGCACTGGGCCGAGCGCACAAGCGCAGCTGGGGCAGCAGAAGTGTCGACAGCACCCAGGCTTGATGTGAGAATCCCGTTGGCGTGGAACCACTGCTGCAGCCTGTGCATGTCAGTCTGAGGACAAGCCAGCCCACGCACACAAGCCAGCTTGGGTGGGTGTGAGCACCGTGACTTTGAAATCGCGATTTCGAAGACTGACATATGCACACCGCCCTGGCAGCCGGACGGCTGCCAGACGGTGACGATCTAGGCCGCACCCCTGATGTCGACCTCCATTTTCCCTTCCAGTTGATGTCATCAAAACCTTTGCAGGTTTGCTGTGGGAAACTCAGGAGGAAGATGCGCACCGCCCTGGCAGCCGGGCGGCTGCGCGACGGCTACAATGTTTGCCGCGCCCCGGATGTCGAAAATTATCTTCTTTCCCTCAATCATATCACAACGGATCACTTGATATAGTTCACGGCCCATCCAAAAGAATGCGCACCGCCCTGGCAGCCGGCCGGCTGCGCCACGGCGACGATGTATGCCGCGCCCCGGATGTCGAGTTCCACGCCGCCGCTCAGGTGGCCCTGCGTACACGCACATATCTGCAAGTCATGGGCGTGTTGAACCTGGAGGTTCTTCATGCCTAGCTGTGCAGACAATTCCGCTTCCGCACCGGTGCGCCATCCTGGGCATGGGGCAGCATTGTGATGCTGTGCCGCGGTTGCAGATCGGGGGTTGGCTGGAGAAGCGAGTGGGAGAAGCGAGACACTGGGTGCGCTGCAGCGTGTGATATACACACGAGCTGCACAATGAATGTTTACGGTCGTGCAGCTGGCGGCAAGACCAGGCACTCATGGGTGGCCCGCAATCGCCAGCTGTACGTGATTGAGCTCTACGTGGTTGAGTTGCTGACGCGCAGGAAACCACACACCTTGTGGTGCTGCAGGGTGTTGTTGGCGTACAGGCTGCACAGCTTGTCGGCGGTGACAGTGTCTCCTGCAAGCGCCGCCGCCTGGAGGACATTGCCCTGCCGAGCAAGCAGAAACAGCTTTCACTCAAGTGTTGTTGCAAATCCAAAAACACTGCAGTGCCAACAGTACCAGTGTGGCCTGCCAGCGCCGCCTTCCGAGGATGCCCACCCTGCAGTGAGAAGGGAGACATCGGGGCGCAGGGCAAACGATTGAGGCACGGACAGACATTCATGTTCTTCCTCGGGGTGTTTTCAGGGTCTGCAGGGTTCCGCACCCAAACGAGGTTCATGAGGAAGGCGTCCTGCGCGCCGAGGCTGCTGTCCGGCTTCAGTGCCGCATCAAGAAGGTTGATTTGAGAGAATCAAAAGCATTCTTCCCTCTTTGGAAAAGCGGGAAAGCTTGTACGAACCCGGACGAGGTTCATGAGGAAGTCGTCCTGCGCGCCGAGGCTGCTGTCAGTCTTCAGCGCGGCATCCGCAGGCGTCGCCAGCAGCTCGGCCTGTGAAGCAAAAACGCACAGAACGCTCTCACAGAAAGCTAGACAAAACGAGAAACCTCAAGTGCCAAGGCTGCTGTGTGTCGTCAGCGCCTCGTCTGCAGGCGTCGCCAGCAGCATGACCTGTACACGATGCACAACACAACCACGAGCACACGACGTGACACACGATCAGTAGCTGCACTCGGGGGCAGCTTGTAGCATCTGCAGACGTGCCGGCAATTTGCGAGATGCAGTAACATCTTGTGGTGTAACACACAAGTTGCTCCCAGGCTGTGCATGATATCTGTGCGGCGGTGGATATACAATGCGGTGGCGATACTCTGTTCTGGAGCTGCTGCGGCGTCTTGCCGCATCTCACAGGCGTGCAGGCGCTTCATGCAGTTGGCATTACTGCGCTGGCGCATCAGCAAAGAAAATTGAACTCCTGCAATCGCCAGCCCCTGAACCGTGCAAGCTCGTCACCTCAAAGGCGTGGAGACTCTTCATGCAGGTGGCGTTGTCGCGCAGCCGCAGCCGCAGCGCTGCCAGACCCCGGATCACTGGCAGCAGCACCAGGTACTGCCCAAAACCTGCAAGTCCAGTGAAAGGGACAAGCATTCGGTCCTTGTGAGCACCCTCTTCGGTTTCCTTTGCAACAAAACGCAGCTGCAGTCGCAGCGCCGTCAAGCCCAAACAATCGGCAGCAGCACCTATAGTGCCCGAAGCCTGCATGGTGATGTTCAACGCTTCAGAGAACTTGAAATCTGCATCATCCGTTCCAACAGTCTGCTGATGCGGCCGCAGCGCTGCAAGATCACCGGCGGCAGCACCAGGTACTGCCCGAAGTCTGCAAGGCGAAGTGAAGGAGCATGGGCAGAGTGTGGAACAAAGGAGTGAAGCCGGTCTGGTGATTGCAGCGTTCTCAGCACGTGGAGGGCCATCATCAGCACCGTACACTGCCCGACGCCTGCAACTGATTCAGGACATGGTCTCAGCTTTGCCAGGTCTCACTGATAGAGCTTCACGGCGTTAGCGCCAAAGTTCACACAAGTGTTCTGCCATCGAAGGGATGCCCAGACTTCTGCAGCGAGCCAATGTTTCGTGAACGACGAACCCTAATCTAAAACCATAAACCCTAAACCCAACTGCAGCAGTCTCCTGTGCGCAGGCTGCGACAGACACCGCCACCTGCAGGCTCGCCTGCGGAAGGCTGCTGGCTGCAGCTGGCGTGTCCGCACCCTGGCAAACGATAAACTGCAGAGGCAGGAATGCTGGGGACGTGCGCTTGTTGTCGATTGGCCTCTCACAGGAATACTCGGGCAGGATGCAGTGCACCTGTCGGCACCCTGGTTGATTTTTTTGTCAATTAAATTTCACTTTTTTTTCGCAACAAAACCTTGAATCTGAGAGGCGACGGCCTTCTGAGCTGCCGACCACACTCACGACTGCTGGACAGATTAGAGGGCAGAGACGCCCAGGACGGAACCTGTAGGATGCGTTTCACCTCTGAGCGCTGCGGGCGACGCTGCTGCCGCCGCCGCCAGTTGCAGTGCCACTCTCACAGTCTCTTAGCAGCGAATCCAGACGAGACGCTCATGTCCGAGAGCGTTACAAAAGAACAAAACAGCGCAGCTGTCAGCACCGCGGGCGATGTGGCCGCCGCTGACCCAGCTGCAGCGCCGACTCCCAGAGGAAGGGTATTTTTGTGGCAGTCTCGATTGTCTACCGCGTTCGAAAGATCTTTATAATATAAATAATGTATTGCACCTGTGAGCACTGCGGGCGATGTGGCCGCTGCCTGCGCCAGCTGCAGCGCCGACTCCCAGCGGAAGGAGTTTGCCGCCAGCGTCGATGCAAATGCATCTTCCAGCACCGCGTTCGCGTCCAGCAGCCTGCATTGAAGGCACGTGGACATGACTAATCACACCGTGACACACGGCAGCGCTGGCGTAGAGAGGCAAAGGCCGATGGGGCGGCCATGTGTCAGGCGCGCAACCGTCCCCACAAATGCATAGTCCAGAACTGCCTGACGCCCAGTAGGCTGTGGACAGAGGGCGGTCAAAGAGCGCTGCGCCGGTGGAATCGATCGGCGGCTTGTGGTTTTGGCTTCACTTCATTCCAACACACCCATCTGGGAGTGACAGCGGGTCAGGAGTGTGGCTCGCCTGTCAGAACCGCGCAGTCCATGTTCCCCCCACATACATTGGCGATCCAGATTTGGTTGAGGACCTCGCTGTGCTCCGATCCATGATCACCTGCCCAGCGCGGCGTCGGTGATGGTGCCATCGGAGTCGTAGTCCACGGTGAGGTGCTTGAGCGTTTCCACCAGGGCCGTCATTTGCGTGTCGTCATACGTCGCGCGGAACAGTCCCACCCCGCCGCGCTTGACCAGCCAGCTGAAGAAAGGGAGTGAGCAAACAGCATCAGTGGGGCAGCAAGCGTTGTGAAGAAACTCTTTACAACAAGATGAAGGTAGCGCCGCCATTTGCGTGTCGTCATAAGTGGCGTGAGGCCCACGCCGCCGCATTTCACCACCCAGCTGCAACGTAGAAAGTGAGAAGAGCATCAATAAAGCAGCGGACGAGCAGGCACTGTAAAGGGATTTTTTTAATTTTTTTCCCGTTTTTTTTAACGAGAGGCGCCGCCGAGTAAGCCCAGGACTTGATCTGGGTGTTGCCGTGCTTTGGCATGGGAGAGGCCCACGCTGCTGCGCTTCCAGCTACCTGCAGAACGCAAAGCCAAGATCGAAAGGGAAGGATATAGCGCCGAAATCCGGGCACTGTCGCCCATACTGCAGTGAGGCCTGTGCCACCGCACCTCTGGGTGGACCGCAGCCGCGCCTCTGGCTTGGACAGCTCGATGCCATGTGACAGTATATGTCACAGTTGCCATGTAACCAGAAACAACAACACCTTCATTTCGAGCACTGAATAAAGGGGCCAGAATAATGCACCTGTGCATCGACAGCAGCTGCTCCTCGGACTTGGGCAGCTGGATGTGCCGATGCGGCTTTCAGACACCCACTAGTTTCCAATTCCCCCGGAAAGTGGGAAGCACCTCCAGCGACGGCTGGGTCTGCATCGGTATGCAACTGATCTGAACCGTGCCACACCTGTGCGTCGACAGCAGCTGCTCCTCGGACTTGGGCAGCTCAATACCGTGCTCCGGCTGCGCCAGCTCCACGTACTGCACCTGCGGCTCCCCCTTGATCTGCGTTTTGACAATAGAGTGATCAGACGAATTAAAATCTGCAACCGTGTGCTCGAAAGGGTGGACCCAAGAAGCCGTGCTGGGCTGCGCAAGCTCCACGAACTGCGCCTGCGGCTCCCGCTTGACCTGCACAGAAATAAAGTCCAGCCACGAGACAAGCTGATGCCCAGAAGACGAAATAGCCAGTTGCCGTCAGTCGGTTGCGCCAGTTCCACTGACTTCACCGGCTCCCCCTTGACCTGCATCCCATCTAGTGAACAGTATCATGTTAGAGAAGACAGTGCATCGAAAGGTGAATAACCAGATGCCATGCTCCGGTTAATCCAGCTCCACATACAGCAGCTGCGGCTGCTCATTCATCTGCGACCAAGGAAAGGACAACTGTTTGGACAACTCCAGAAAGGTGAATAACGAGATGCCATGATTGGAATGTGCCAGCCCCCCATACTGCTCCTGCGGCTCCCCCTTGACCTGCATATAGATTTGAATGAGATGCTGATTCAACTGTGACATGCTTTGTTCAGCGCTGCGCGGTCGAAATGGCAAGAAGCGTAGCTGCCATGGAAAACCTACAAAAACCCTAATGCAGTGAGGTAGGTGAGACAGGCGCGCGTGCCTACAGTCCGTTTACCCCAGGTTTGGCATATGCCGCGGCCACGAGTATGATCGAGCCCCCCGCATCGTATCAGCGCCGAGAGTCAGACGCGTATGGTGGCGTGCCGCAACATGAAAAGTGCATGCCTGCGCGGCATCAAGTTCGTCAATCGCCATCGCGCTCCGCCAGTGCGGCCGCATTGGTGGATGCCGCTGTGCAATTGGCGAGTTCGTCATGGCACAGGCGGATTCTATCTGCATGATCGACGAAATCTACAGCTGTGGTGGAACCCTGACACCATGGGTTACACTGTCAGGGGGGGCACCCGCTGCTGGCCGCGGCTGCGGCCGAGTCTCACGGTACAGCCCACGACTTGGGAGCCGGCAATCGCTGATGTTGCGAGAGTCTGCAGGAAGAGCATGCCTGCGCCGCGACGAATTCTCCCACGGCCAGCGGCATCCACCAGTGCGGCGGCCCTGCTGCCGGCCACGGGATGCCCGCCGGCTTGGGCCACGCAGAAAAGCGGCTCTGCTTGAAGTTGATGGACGTGCGCGAGGAGCGGTCCTGCTCCGCGAACACCTGCGCGGGGAAAAATCCCCGAGTTATAGTTGTATATGGATCTTGTCTACGCGCGCTGAAGCGGCTGTGCTTGAAAGTTGATGGCGGCTGCGACCTTGCTCGGCAAGGACGTGCACAGAAAACCGGGTCACGCTTTCTCTGTCCGCAGCGGTTCATGGGGAGGGACTATAAAGGAAGATGGTGTACTCAGTAGGTGGTTGCCCTGGCGTAGTTGCCTGACTGACAGTCGGGCTGGCTCAGTCCAGCGTTTCGCAAGTAGAAGGATTCGGTTTTATCAGGCGGGATTCACACAGTGCCAGATGCTCACCGTGGGGTAGTTGCCGGACTGGAAGTAAGGCTCCATGAGCACGACGGCGGCCTCGATGTCACTTTCTGTTGGTATGCCGTCCTGGCCGGCGACCCGGTCCTGCAGGCAGTGCGGCAGGCACAGCGGCGCCGGCAGGTGCTTCTGCAGTGCACAAACAGAGGACAGGTACATATTGATCTGTTGCATGTGAACACAACCGAATGCTGATATATTTCTGCATGCACGCCGTCCTTGCCGGCGACCCCGTCCTGCAGGCAGTGCGGCAGGCACAGCGGCGCCGGCAGGTGCTTTCTGCGGAAGACGTGTGTGTGCTGGAGAGTTAGGCCGTAGTCACAACTGGTTTGTCGCTCCAACCAGTCACCATCGCACCAGGCACCGATGCGCTGAGCTCGTCCTTGTATACAATCTGCCAAGGGGACACCACGCGCAGCATGCTATCCAAGCATGATGCAGCAGCCGTGACCGCGACTTGCGCTGCCGCAAGTCGCGAAGCCGCCTAAGCGCACGACTAGCGCCGCCCCGATGGCGTGCGCGCAGTCTGGCACAGAGATACATGTGAAGCATCAACGCAGGTTGTGGTGGCCTCGCAGCTGGGATCCAAAGGTCAGAGGACACTCCCCAACTGCGCGCACGCAGTCTGGCACGGGGTTGAAGTCTCTGGACGTTCTGTGAAGTTTTGTGGTAGGAGGTCCCAGTGCCGCCACGCAGTGGAACAAAACAGGTACCTGGGCGCCGCGGGTTAGAAGGGCTTCCGCAATCGCGCGCACGCAGTCCGGCATGGTGCCGTTGCCCATCCCATGGCGCTGCAGGTATAACTGCACGCCCGCCTGCGGTGTAAACCGTGAGAAGGGTATTGAGTTTGGGAAGGGTGCAAAAAAGTGGGAAGGTTGTTGAATCTGGGAAGTGTTTAAGCGTGGGACGGGTGTACAATCGTGTTTCGGCAGTCTGGCATGGTGGCAGTACCCATCGCATGGCGCTGCAGGTACAGCTGCACGCCCGCCTGCAATGCAACTGTGGTGATAAATTCGATTTCATCGGCGAATTCGGCAGTCCGGCATGGCGCCGTTGTCGTCGCGTGGCGCTGCAGACACAACACAGACAGCATGACCCGCAGATTCGCAGGATTTCACGCTCGGATTTTACATCCGCGTTGAAGTGTCTGCAAGCCTTCGAAGCACCATGAAAGCTGGAGAGGGTGACGGCCTCGCTTGACAGCATGCCGAACAAGCGCGGCGCCTTGGCGAATTTGCGTTTCGGGATTGCTCATACTCTTGAGTATCAATCCTGAACCTCACCTGGAAGCCGGCTGGGGGAGACGGCCTCGCCGGTACGCCTGCAGCATGCCAAACTGCGTGGCGCCTTTCACAGTGCAAGGGAGTCGATCTGAACACTTAGATTCAGGGCGTCATATCTCTCCATTGCTCATGTGCTCACCTGGAAGCCGCCGGGGGTGACGGCCTCGCCGTACGCCTGCAGCATGCCGAACAGCGCGGCGCCTTTGGCAGTGCCCAGCGCCGGCGGCGGCGAGACGCCCGTCTCGGGGATCAGCGGCGGCGCCAGCGGGTCGCCATCCAGTAACAAAGCCTGCGTCTGGGGGCCCTCGTGCGGCCCGATGGCCTGACCTGCAGTTTTGGAGGGTATGATATCAGTGAAGACAAACGTGTACTTCTGAATGTCGCGAGTTGAAAGTTGTGAGGTGATCTACAAGGGCGACCCGCCCGTCTCGGGGATCAGCGCCGGCGCCAGCAGGTCACTGTGCAGTAATGAAACCTGTGCTTGAAAAGGGCCTGCAGCCCTTGCGCGGCCTGGTGGCCTTTTCAAAGAGTGGTGGAGCACCGGCCTGGACGGAAGCAAAAGGCCCGAGAGGCCCTATCGCATCCGTTAAGCGAGGCGGCCAACCGAGCGGCAGCACCTGCGTCTGTGCCCCCTCGTGCACCAGAGCGCAAGTGCTGAAGCAGCGGGTCAAAGTTGACATGGCAGGCTTGGTGGGATCCAGTCCAGCTGAGGTTCGATTCTCACTCCACTATGATCGCTCCTCCATCTGGCGCCGGCAACATTCGCCGGCCTTCTGTTCACTGACAGCTGCATTCTGCTGCAACTGTCTCAGACGTCTCTGCGCGCCAAAGTGCAGAGCACTTCGAAGCGCTGAAACCGCCCGATGAGGCAAACCCTGAATCATGGCACACATTCATATGCACACCACTCAGCCGAAGGAGCCCGCACGTTTATCCGCAGCATCGCTTCTTCGGCGCAGCCACAGGCCACAGCCCCGCCATCCGTATATTATATATTTCCGTATATTATGCTTTTATTTCAATCGAGTAATGTGCTTTTCCCTGCAAATTCGACGTCATTTTTGCAGCGATAAAAATGCGCACCTATGGGCGTCATCGCCAGCTGGAAGAGTGCCCGCTCGCCATCTGCGGCATCGCTTCTTCCGCGAAGCCGCATGCCAGAAGACCCACGACCGTCCGGTTTCCTTTCGCCCTTCTTTTACATCGAATGATGCGGAATCTGTTCGACTGACATGTGTTGCTCTGCAGATTTTTTGGATTGAGCATACCCATGGGCGTTGTCGCCAGCTGGAAGAGCGCCCGCCCGTTCATTTGCGGCATCGCCTCCTCCGCGCAGCCGTAGGCCAGCAGCCCCGTCAGGCCGTCGGACACCGCTAGATGCGCCCACGAAAGGGGAGACACGTAGCCGCCGAACCACTGCAGCCCCAGGTGGTGGCAGACGACATTTGTCGCCAGCCAAAGGTCGTAGGAGCCTTCGGACTCCTGTAGCGCAGCAAAAGATATATGTGTGAGCATCTACAAGAGATTGAGCAAATGAAGTGGTATGCTAGATGTGAGTGCGCCAGCTGCGCAGACGACTGCAGAGCAACAAAATATCAGGCCGCCAAACCACTGCAGCCCCAGGTGGTGGCAGACGACATTCGTCGCCAGCCGCAGATCACAGGATCCCCCCCCGACTCATGCCTGGGTGACGCAGAAGGTTTATGGTGTTGTCAATGGAAGAGAACTTGGGGAGTTACGGTGGTTGCCGAAACCACTGCAGGCTCAGGTAGTGGCAGACCACATTCGTGGCGAGCCATAGGCTGCGGGAACCCTGAATTTCCCAACATCCGGCCAGGCCCCGCCGTACCAGATGACGTACCAGATGATCAAGCGTATTTGGACCCTGTATCCTGGATCCGAACCCCCTTGTTGTACAGAAGGCAACGCTCGTCAAAGAGTGCCAGCCCCCAGCGCACTCCGCGTGCCGCCGCCCGGTGACCGCCACGGTCAAAATTTGACGACACACCGTGTCCGTTTGAACCGTTTGAAAAGCTAGGTGTGGCTGCTGCGATCACCTTGTTGTACAGAAGGCGGCGCTCGTCGAAGAGTGCCAGCCCCCAGTGCGGCTCTGCATGCCGTCGCCCGGGAACCGCGACCATGTCCAGCTTTGGCAGAGGCAGCTTGACGCCGGTGTATGTTGTGTAGTAGTCGTACGCCTTGTTGGCGACCTGCAGGTGGCGGAGAACAGTGAGTGATGCCTTTAACATGGAAGCCTTGTATGGCGCTACCTCCATGTCCCGCTTTGGCAGGTACGTCACAACGGTGCCTAGGGGCAGTGGGATCACTGGACGCCAATTCCACTCCGGGCCGCTCCCCACCCTGGACGGCAGCACTTTGCTGCATGCCAGGGCCATCATTACAGTGTCATGCATGTCAAACACGCTGATATTACAGCAGTGGCATGTCTGGATATGGCAGTAGCAGTGCGGCAAGGAAAAGGAGCGAATCCACACGTCCAGCGCAAAGTCTGCTTCGCCAAACTCCTCCAGTGACAGCGGCGCCCACACTGTGGCGTTGACGCTGAGACTATGATTTGCCTAGTTTGCATGAATATTCGAGTTGTTCAAGGATTGTGCCGATACACGTGGAAGTGTGGACCAAACTCACGTCCAGTGCGACGTCGACCTCCCCAAATTCCTCAAGGGACGGCGGCGCCCACACCGTGATGTTGATGCCGGCGGCCGTCTTCAGGCTCTTGCCCTTCAGCCGCCCGGCGCAGAATGCCAGGAGATATGTTGGCATCAGCGGCGTCGGCTGGAATGTTACCTGTGCGGCATACAAGGAAACATTGTCGAGCCGTGAAACATCATGATGTGAAAGGATGGCCCTGCAGTCCCGTCCTTGCCCCCTAGCCGCCCTGCACAGAACGCCAGGTTGTAGGCATCCGCGGCGACAGCTGGAACGTGACCTGGCGAGTCCCAGAAACGGTGTCAGGAAAGGCGGGCAAGGCGGGCTGCCTCACGCATGAATAATTTTGCACGCCGGCAGGTCTTGAGCCGTTGCTTGACAGAGGCATGGCCTTGTCTGGCAAGGGCGTGCATCTGCTGACCGGTGAGGCGTGCATGCCCAGACTCCCGAGGAAAGCTGCAGCAGTACAAGAAATGAAGCAAAGTCGGCAAACGAAGACCTGGTGCGCACCATCGACAGGCTTTTGCTGACGGCAGAAGACGCAGCAAAGTAGATAACAGATAGAGCAGATAATAAACAGAGCAGCTAACAAACAGAGCAGATAATAGATAGAGCGGATCTGAGCAAACACAATTCCCCAACTCAGAATGGCGCACCAACGACAGGCCCTTGCTGGTCTTGACGGCAGACGCCTGCGGCATGGTCGACAGGGCCACCATTGGCGGCGGCACCTGCAGCACGGAAAGTAGACTACTTTTGAGCCTCAGGTGCACGAGCCTGGAGTGCATTGCCGTACCCCTAGCCGCACAGCCAGCTTTATTGCACCGTAGTCGGCTTGAGCTCCACTGGCATGTGCCAAACCAGCGACACGCCGACAACTGTGGCTGTCTCGGGAAAACTGCGACTGTCCACCAGCTGCGTGGTCCAGCACGCCCGACGGCAGGGTCTGGGAGCTATTAATGCCTCGATACACTCTGCTCGTTTTAGGGTAAGAGATAGACGCACCTCCACTGCCAGGTTGAACTCGGCACGGTATGGCGGCTCGTCCAGGCACGGTAATACCTGCCGGGCATACGACTCCTGCACCGCCAATATACACAGTATATTGACTGAGAAGGGGCAGACCTAACATGACTGAGAAGGAGCAGACGTAACATGTCAGATTTTGCATTCCATGCTGTCGTCTGCGCGACTTCATTATTCGTACAGCTGCTTCTGCGTCGGTTCCATGGTACTGTCCCCGAGTGCGTGGGCGGCAGGTTTGAAGGTCCATTCGTGGATATCAGCACGCTGCTTCTTTATTCGTGAGACTTTGAATTTGCACAGTTTCTGCGCTTGGGTGCGCACCTTGAACTGCGTGGACAGCAGGTGCGAGTGCTCCTGGCCAAAGCGGAAAGTCGACGAGCGGTACAGCCCGTTGTTGTGTCCCCCCAGTTTGCCTGCAACCGGAACAGCAAGCACCATGAGGCCGGCTGTCAACCTAGTTTTCAAAGCAAGTAAGTTGGGATGAGAGAGCAGCTCAAAGCC
>JAABUW010003132.1_pt1 | contig 23965 bp, 22 predicted proteins | sample 5560081 | NCBI WGS metagenome assembly JAABUW01 (sample SAMN10711882, study PRJNA513363) | rock metagenome | isolation source: Antarctica rocks | place: Antarctica: Victoria Land, Knobhead sud | reverse complement strand
TGTCCCCAAAAGTGAGAGATCTGTGGCTGGCATCGGTAACCTCCGTCGACGAGGTCGCAGCCTCCAGGCCACTGAAGAACAGACCCTTTGGATTTTCCGACGAATCTAGGGAAAGCTTTAGTTATGAGTCTATCTTCAAAGAGCAAGATGGCGAGTACATTGTAAGAATGGCAATGATAGCCAAGATGGGCAAGATTACTAAGAAGACTTGCATGCTTGGATGCTTCGGGTATACATATTTACGAAGCCATCTTCTGACTCCTCTGGTCTCTCCAGAAGGCTTCTTGTCAGTCCGAAGATCGAAGCCCAAGAAGGGCTGCTCCTCGTCTGCCATTCCTACACTGCTGGAATAGCGACTTCCCAGGCGCAAACGCCTAGCCATTCACGCGTGTTTTTGTCGGCTGAAGGCCCCTGCTAAGATACCAGAATTGGTATAGAGATATCACCATCGTGATCAAAAGTCTGTCGACATGGACTTTGTCTACTTCTGCTGGAATGTCGATAACATTGTGAGCTTCTCGCAACGACTTCTCACTATCTCAGAGAGGCACGAGGGTCAGCCGAGAGACTTTCTCCCGCCTCCCCCTCGGCAGGGACTTATTTAACCGACCCTTGGCAGCACGGTAGGAAAATTGAGAGACTGGCGAGATCGATGCAAAGGTGCTGCGTTCAGGTCGGGGCGTGCTCAAAGAAGAAAAATTGCGGAAGCAAAGAAAAAGCGCTACGGGTCTGCTGTAATTTGCTATAACTGCTCCGTAAAATTGAGGTCTTCGCTTTCGCTTGCGCCTGACCTACTACCATACGCTAAAACCATTTGTCACTAATACCAAATCTATGCTATCGGATCGTGCCTTTACTAAGTCAATATACTGCAAACGTCACGATTCAGTGGTTTTGACCTTCCTGCCCTTCTTCACATCATAATTCACGACCCTTCGCATTCGATGATCCTGTGCCAGTCGGTATCTCGAGTACAGCAGTAGTGTGTCTCTCAACGCAACGAAAAGACAACCCCCCGCCACGCTCCTCCCAAACTGCGATTGAAGGAATCCTGTAGGGTACCGGTCCCAACGACCGGGCGAGGTGGTCCAGGTTCTCGGCAAAGCCGCCTTGAGCACAAAACCCATGGCCGCAGCAATGGTGGGAAACATCAGAGCACCAAGGGCCTTTTGAGCGTAGGCGACCGCGTCAACCATAATGTTCGCACCGGCTGGAGCACCTTGGTTGGCAGCTAATTGCGGAGCCGGAGGAGGATGGGGATGGCCGTGTCGCTCATTCGGCCCCTGATTTTGGCCCTGGCCTTGCTCAGCCTGATCGCGGTTCCCTGCGGGTTGCTCTGGCTGCTGCTGAATCACCTCGACTTCTCTATCTGCTTCTTCTTCATCAATAAGCTCCACTTGGAGGTTAAGTTCAAAATTTATTCCCTCATGCACGACGTCATCTGCATTTTCCTGATTGCCCTGTTGCTCTTGCGGCTCATTCTCCCCGATTTCTCCGGCCCGTGGCTGAACTTCCTTGATCCACGCCTTTTCCTTTGGTGCAAGCACTCGACTGTATAACTCATTGTAAGCTGCTCGTATATATGGCAATGTAGACAGGGCAAAAGCTGCACTAGGTGGCCAGAGGGGCCCCTCACGCCTTGGTGTATTTGAAGCCAAATAGAAAATGGGTATGATGGGTAGAAGGTTGTCCAGGTAGTTGGTCCTAGCGCCAATGAGCGCCAGGGGAATAAGTGGCAGACTCATAACCATCTTCCTGTTGATTTGAAGCCCACTATCAATCCCTAGTAATCGTTCGGCGTCCTCAGGTCCGCACATCAGGTAGATCGTGCTATACCCATGCACCCAGCAACCCGCCGCCACCGTACCAGCAAGAGTGACCAGTACGAATGGTATGAGGAGCCTTCCAGTAACACGTTCTATTACTCGTACAAACTCCACAATGGGACTTCGAGGTCGTGCAATGGTGATTTTGGCCTTGCATTGGGGACACTCTATCTTTGCAGGCCTCCTTTTGTTTGGTGCCTCGAGGTCGGCGACCCAGTCGAGAAGACAAGATTCATGAGCTGTGAGCGCACAAGGACAAGGCGATCGCCATTCTGAAGATGTTGGGCTATCCTCGGTCTCGTCACCAAAGCATATCCAGCATTTCTGCGGTTCCGAATCCGACGAAGCAGTCTGGGGCTCAAGTCTAGGCGACGCTCGTCTCTGTTGTTGCTCTTCCGGCTTCGGAGAAGGTTCTGATGAGGACGGGTGATTAAGAAGAACAGTCTGTGAGTCTTCAGAAGTGGTAGATTGAGAAATGCTTGATCTTCGGTTTGAATGTGATGATGTTGTCTCCGGAGGCGTAGGTTGTGAAGAGACTTGCGACAGGGCCTGACGCTGGGTGGACTGCTGAGATACAAAGCGCTGAGAAGGCTGGGCAGCCATTTTCAAGAACGAAGGAGCGTAGAAGTCGTCAAGCCGTGAGATGGGTCAGAGGCAATGGTGACGGGCGATGAACGATGAGCATGCCGAGTATGTAAGAGGCGGAGCTGTCATGCAGCCCAGCCGCGCGCTTGCCAAGGCCGGCTTAGCGTTCAAATCAAAGTCATGGAACGCTCGTGGCTTTCTACATGAATATTGCCTCAATCGAAACGTCGTCTGCTAACGTCCAATGTGTCTATTCACCACTGGGCATGTGCGCATTGGGTGCTCTTTTCTGAAGCGCTTTCCATCCTTGCATCTTCCAATATGAGTAAAGTCACCCCAGCGCGCAAGTCTGGAAGACAGCGAATTCCTAATAGGAAATATTTGAATGATGGATTTGAAGTGCTCAATGCTGTCTTAAGCTCTGATTCTGAAGACGAAGAGATACTACAACGGCAGCTTCTGCAGGATGATAGCGATGATTTTCCTGTCGATCAGCTAGCCGATGAGCAAGAAGATGACGACGATTCTCACGCGGAAGACGTCTCTGAGGGCTCTGGGATACTGACACCAGTCGAGGAATATGAAGATGCGCAATCGTACGCAAGCTCAGATCGCGGATCCCCAGGTGTCCCCCAAACCGGCCGACGCAAGGCTAAGGATCGTGTATCTGTAGAAACTAATTCGCGTTCTCGAGGTATGCCTGAGAATCCGCTGCGGAAGGATCTAGCGCGGAATCTCGCCAGTGTCTTCACGGGTGAAGGTAAAGAAGATATTTTTCATTTCGTCAAATCAACAGATCAATGGGCTGCTGACCCGATTCTACCGCGGAGAAGCCAGCTGCGCCACGGCTTTTCTCATACAGCGGAGAAGCGGCAGATGGAAGCAACGGTAGGTTGGGAGTGGTACTACGACCACGGAGGCCGTGAGTTGTTTGAAGAGAGGCAAAGCGTGCAATGTCTAACGCCCGGCGAGGCTGTCAACTACCCAGGATCGACAGCGAGCGACCGCGATGTTGTGATGGGCCCATACGGAAGCCAGACTAAATTCGGTTTGGCACATTCACAAAGTTTGTGTCTGAATCAAGCATGGAAAGTTCCTGGGAGTTCAGAACCAGTGCCGAAGCGACAAAGACATGGCTGGATGCTGAATGTCGGCGGGCGCGTCAAGTGTCTTGACTGGGCCCCGAATCACGACCAGAGTATGCAGTATCTTGCGTTAGCAACTATCAATTTAACAGGGTCTGAACATCTTCTAAAAGAGCCGCCGGCCTTTACACCCTCGGCTGGCCCATCAGCCATTCAGATATGGACAATCCCTACGTCCATAGATGAAGTCAGTATCGAGAAGCCTTCTATTCGAGCCGTCCTTTGTACCGATTGGGGAGAGATCAAGCAAATGAAATGGTGTCCAGTGCCCAAGATTACAAGGGATCCGGCCACCTCCGCAGGGTCCATTCTGTCTCGGACCTTCGTCGGCTTGCTTGCTGCAGTTTTTTCCGACGGTTTTGTGAGAGTATTAGACGTTCAGCTCGAACACAATGAAGAATCCTCAACATTGTTGCAAGCCCGTAGATACACCAGCGCAGCGTTCGAAGCAAGTCCACTCCCTGGTAATTTGAGCACCTGTCTTACCTGGTTGTCTGCTACGGACCTTGCGATTGGCGACTCTAGCGGACATCTTGCCATATATGACATTTGTCCAGAAGGGAATCCTGAGTCTTCGGAGATACTCCATGACGGTGCCCGTCGAGAAAATGGTGGACAGCAAAGGATAGATCCCACTCCATGGCTGTCTATTCCGCTGCACTCAACGTATATATTGGCACTTGCCAGTGCTTATCCGACCCATCCTTCCCTGCTAATGTCCTCATCTTTGTCCGGGTATCTACGTCTGACATCGCTACTAGCACCGACAATAGATTACGTCCTCTCCACTCGTACCTACACACCTCCGTCAACCTTGGCCTATTGCGACTCAATACTAGCAGCGGTGTGGGCCGAGGAGGGCAGCCAAACAGTAAGAATGTCGGGACTAAGATGTTTCTATGCTAGTGTTGCCTTTGCGAAATTGCCCGGACCGCCAGGTCCCGGACCAGGAATTGTAGATGCGGGGAGATGTCATTCAAGCGTGGCGGCAGGCGGCGCGGATGGCAGTGTCATCATTACCAATCCCCAAAGCAAGATCTTGGGCAACAAAAGGGTAATAGTCTATCAACAGTGCATCTTCAAGCATGAGTGGCGGCCCACTGAGCAAGCAGGCGAGGCCGGAGGACGGAAGCGGCAAGGGATAAGTCGCATCACAGAAGGTTATCTTCCTGACAGGGTCTGGTTAGGACCAAAGGACAAAGTTGGCAAGTTGAAGGAGACCGTTCCCACCAGCACTATCTTTGAAGATGAAACCGCCGTCACGGCCCTCGCTTGGAATCCTAATGTGAGCTGTGGAGGATGGTTAGCCGTGGGCTGGGGTAGTGGCCTGGTTAGGGTCCAGGATGTTGCAGTGGACTAGAAGGGTCCACTGTGGTCTATGTGCGTTTCAATATACCCAACGGAGAGTCAATGACGATCTGACGCGCGAAGATGCCTATGACAAGCCATCAGCACAAGCTGCAGATTTGCTACGAGGAAAAAAGAGCAGCCATAGTGGTAATGTTACCGAAGATGCGCGTTACCGCTCAAAGTACAAATATCGTGTACCGCGGTGAGATTTCGTATGCAGTCTTTCGACCTCTCTTGCAATAGAGAACTTAAAACCTCAATTCAGCCTGGATGCTAACAAATGCGGCAACTCAACATTTGGTCAGACTTGGATCCCACTAAACGGAATTATTGACGTATCCAAAGAGGCTGTCTGAGCTGTTACTGAGGTATGTAATCTGCAAGTTGCCGTATCAACCAGAAGAACAGGGATAAGTGTTTGCCGTTCTATTTATTTGTGGAATACCCCTCAGTATGCCCCATTTGAGGCATCTTTGTCACCGCCTGTCCTTAACAACACCCCACCTCTAATTCATCAGTATCGGTTCGAGCCACTATCGCCACTGCCAGTCTCAACCATGGACTCCACGGTCATTGACATGTCCTCCCACATTGGGCATGAGCCTACAACGACCGCCCAACGTCAAGCAGCGAAAGAGGCCCAGGACCCTGCCACCAAAGCCTGTGCCAAGTGCAAAAAGGCCCAGTCTGAGCTCTCCATTCCCCTAAAGCGCTGCGCCAAATGCCAGTCCGAGTCATACTGCTCTCGCGGATGCCAGGTCGCGGATTGGAAAGCACACAAAAAGAGCTGCGCGGCCACGCAACAGAACAAGCCAAAAGCGACCACGAACTTCGACGCCATGCCAAAGGAAGCGGGAGACTTCTTCCAGGATCTTGCGCCGGACAACTACCTGCACAAGTTCCCCGAGAAAGAGGCCTACACCCAGCTCATCGACTGCTATCGCATGCGTGTCGAAGACGACTACAAGTTCGCAGGGGACCCTCGTGGCTTGTACAATGAAGAAGACCCACTACCCGATTTCAAAGAGTTCCTGGATCTGGCGGAGAAGAGGGCGGGGTTGTTGCCGAAATGGTGGAAGCGGGAGAAGAGAATGGCGTGTGAGAGGTTGGCGGTGGATAGCACGCAGTGGTCCGACATCAATAGCGCGGTGGAAAAGGTGGATGTGATAAAGCACTATGGCGACAACGTCATGCCGATGAAGTTGAGATTATTGGCGGAGAAAATCTATGGGAAGAAGATCGATATGGGGTATTGAAGTTGAGACAGAATGCCCCAGTTGGAAGGACGATAATTCGCATGCTACGACTAAGTCAATACGAATGCTTGCAAGCCAGAGCGGCGTTTGGGTCTCCCAGAAAGGGGTGAGATGGGGTTTTGTTTGCTTGGCGAGAATCCAGGAATGCACTTACAATTTGACAAAAATAACTCGACTTCTGAACAACTGAATCCGTCAAATTTCTGATATTGCCAATTGCTGAACAAACGCAATCGCGATCATTCACGATTCCACACTTCGTTGTGAATGCAAACCATCCATATTCTGAGGTACTTCCTTGCCAAGTGCAAATACAACACCCCTGAAAAGAACAGCCCAGGAGTTATATTACTCGTAAGTCTGCACCCAAATCATTTGCGTATCACTCATTCACCATATCGCAACAACCGCGTCTGACAATCTCAACCATATCTTCCATAACCAAATCGAAAGAAGAGCTCGCGTTCGCGCTGACGAAACAATCCATTCGTATCGATTTTGTGAGGAGTTCTATCATTTCCTATTTCCCCAACTGTGAAGGGGAAGGGAGGACCCCAATCGTACTCCATAGAAAATGGTAGTTAATCTCCCCTCTGCGACTTGTGTTGCTTCTTAGGGGTGCTGCAAGAGGATGGTAACGAAATTTATGGGTAGGATTGTGATTAGATCCTGCTTCATGTGGGATCTTGGGCTGTGGTGTGATGCCATATTTGAGTATATTTTTTGTTTGAGAAGCAATTGCGTGAAATTAGCAATTCGTAGTTTTAGAATGCAGGCAGAAGGATGGGATGTGATTGGTCTTTTGTGGAGGTGTGGATTGGAGATCTTGGTTCAATAACAATTTCTAAGCAGGCGGCATTTTGTGTAGAAGCGTATGCAGGTCTGATGGTTGGATTGTCAGTAGGTTTTGTGATCGTAGAGATCAGTGGGTGCTGAGGGTATGAGTGGGATCAGAACGCAACGATCAGGTAGATGGATTCTGGATTGGCAAGTTTGTGGTGTCATATCGAGTTTAGCTGTGGTTATCTCTATCCTCGGCATTTGCCAAATGTTTTTATATTTACTATACAGCGCCAAATGTTACAGGTTGGCTTCGCTGGCTGTAATTCTTTGTGGCCGCAAGTTGAGTCATCATGAATGCTGCATCGAAGCGACAAGCCCCTTTACAGTTGACGCCTAAGACATCCTGCGGTACATCTGACGATGACTGTGCGCTTTAGGAACCGTGGCACTGGCGATGATAGGTTATGCCAAAGTCAAGAGCTGCGACGGCAATGTTAGGAGGATCGATAGAGGATACCTTTGCAGTGGACTGCTGCGGGATTGTTGATTATGTGCCTGGCTGAATCGTTGTTGGTGATGAAGCAGACTACTCGCTGTGCTTGGTCCCGCCTTGAAAGCAGCAATAATGTTAGGTGGGGCTGGCGATCGAGTATGCTGTCGAGCCTTGACCCCTAGTTGCACCTGGCAAAACATCGCTGACCAATCTCAACTTAAGTCAACCCTTGAGTGTCTATTAGTGATATTGTTCATGAAATTGGAGTCTTTGTCGACAGGACTTACAACATCGCCCCATGGCCTGGCTCACTGACAACCACAGCCTCGGCCAACTTTTCATCTGTGATGTTTGGCTCCAGCTTGCGGTAGTACTTCTCCTCCCATGCAGCCTTGACGGCCTCAACCTTGTCCTTAGGCACTAGATGTACTGAACAGCCACCCCATCCCGCTCCAGTCACTCGACCACCATATGAGCCCGCTTTAAGAGCAATATCGCACATTTGGTCAATCTCGGGGCAGCTATGTACGTATACATCACGGCTTGAAGCATGGCTTTCGTTCAAAATGGCCCCAAGCTTCGGAAGTAGCGTCGTGCTTGCATCCGGAGGTGGAGACTGTAATAGTGTTTTAAAGGCTTGTACACGTAGGGCCTCAGTGAAGACGTGTTGTGCCCGTTGACGAAGGTAAAATCGCTCTCCGCGGACGGGAAACTTCTTCATGTATCTTTCCTCAAGGGCAGATGTTGACATATTTAGGGAAGAGGCGATTTCCTCCCGATCATATCCTTCTGACTTGTCAAGGACATCCTGGCTTAGTGATATCATGATCTTGATTTGTTCTTCTGGGTCACTTTCGTTACCATCTTTAGAAGAATCAAAGTATGCCGTTTGAAACCCACGCAGACTGCTTTTCAGCGGGCTGGAGTCAGCTTTGAGCTTCAGCTTCAGCTTAGCAGCTAAAACCTCCGCTGCCAGTGTACACTCAACTACGCGGAAATTGTACTGTTCAGGCGCTGCAACATGCTTATCTGCAGCGATAAAGCTTTGCGCAATCATGAAGGTGATTGGTGGTTCTGTCTTTGGGAAAGGGAGCGCCTCCGCGTGTAGCTCCGGCGAGAACTTGATACTGACTGCATCGCCACGGACGGAAAAAACAGACGCTGCCTGATCCATGCCTCCTGAGTTGACGCCAACAGAACGTTCTGACACAATGGCAAGCTCGACCAATTCCTTCTTTGGTACCTTCTCTAAGCCGTTAGCCCGAAGAGTCGCTAATGCACTGGCGCAGACGAAGGCTGCGCTGCTCGATAGGCCACCGCCAGCTGGGACGGTACCATCTACGAGGACTTCCATGCCGCTGGGAGAGGATTCGGCATTGTCCTTCTGAAGCAGACCAACGGCACCTCTGAATCCGGCTTTGAAATAGTTGGTCCATTGCAGGGTCGACGCGTCGATCTCAATATTACCATGTCGCGGAACAGAGAATTCGCCATCCTTAAACTTTTGGGCATTGACGTTAGATACGTGGATCTTGATCTCGTCTCCGGCGGTACTTTGAGATATGACCCTCACAGCAATTAGTACATCTGCTGCTATTGCCATGGGAAGGACTTCATAGAGCGAGTAGTCGATATGTTCTCCAATAAGATTGACCCGCCCAGGACTCCGAGCAACGAATTGAGGAGATCTGCCGCCATAGATCTCCGAAAATCTTTTCCGCAGATGTTCAAACCTTTCTTTCTGAGCTTTGAGGGCATCTTGAGGATATATTTCATCAATGTCTTCCACGACGGGTACTGGATCATTCATGGTATTTGCAGGCATAGTAGCCTTTGGTCACCATCAGGGCTAGGGCCGTCACTGTAGAGCGCCGTATCTCAGAGATCCTACCAGAGATCACTCAGTCTCTGCTGGGTAAGGCCCCAATCCTCGTTTTGAAAAAATAGAATCGGGTTTTCAATGTGATTTTATGCCTCGCACGGCACCTTGGTCAAGCACGCTTCCCCACACAGCCCTAGTTTCTTGGCGTGCGGCTAGCGATGTTAGTGTCGACTTCAGCATCGCCCGACGGCGCGTGCTACAGTATTGAGGAGAACAGAACGATGTTGTACGGAGCGTCCTTGCGGTGTTTGGAATACCCTGCAGATAGTCTGATCGTGGAATCGCAGAACCTATCCATAGGGATTTAGCTCACACTACCTCCAACTCATCATCGTCGTCTGCAGTATCCCTGTATCGTAGCCCAACTTCTCCCCCAAAACCCTCCCGCCCAGCCTCTTTGATTCCAGCTTCAGTCACAAAGCGCGTTTTCTTCCTCGACCCTCCGATATTCGGCTCGCTCGCCTTTCTCTTCCTGACTGGACTTAAGTGGACACTCCTAGCTTTGTTTCCCAGCAGACCCAGAGAGGCTGCGTCCACAGGATCAACTGCTTCTGGCTCTGCAGTCCCTTTCGCTGCTCCCAAGCCCTGCTTCAGACGAAGATACTCACTCCCCGCACCGTTACCACCTTCACCCAATTTCCTTGCGATTTCGTTTTCTCTCTCCCGTTCGGCAATGCGTTTCCTGACTCTGTCCTCCTTACTGCCGTATCGATCTGTTGCGCCTTCTGCGTCCAAGAGCTGCGCTGCAGTTTGTCCGGGGATGGAAGGCCCCACGAAGTATTGTGATCTACTACCACGATCGTACTGAGGCCCTTCCCTAATGAATCCGTCCTCTTTCGCCGGCTTCTGCCCTCGCCTCTTGTCGCCGAAGTAACCTGTCCTCCCACCTTTCTTACCGCCAGGCGCAAATGGCGCACTCATCCCTTGGACCTCCATCCGTCCTCGTCGTGTACGTTCAATCACAACATCTACATGGAACTCACAAAATTCGGTATGTCTCTTATCAACCCAGCTGTCGCATTGCTTGCCGTCTTTGCGGACACTCTTGCACCAACCTAGGTTTCTGCTGGTGCCAATCTCGAGCACAGTGTCATCACTCGATGAAAGTTTGAGGCTAAATCGGCCTGTGTCTGCCTTTCCAGGCAGTGGGGGCATGATATCTGGGTTCAGTAGAGCGACCACAGTCCCCGGAGTAAGCTTTCGGAATCGCGTATATCCGGTAGAAAAGAGGAACAGATCGACCGTCCATTTCAGATCCGTCAGTGTCAAGGCCATGTATTTGCCATTGGTATTCTGCTCGCTCTCAGCTGCTTCTTGAACTGAACTTATATCAGCATTGGTAGATTTGTGGGCGCCCTTGTGAGCCATTGGCGACGACTTAGATGCAATGATAGCGAGGACTACATGATCTGGTTCGGGTAGGTCTGGCAGAGTGAAACTAGGAGACTTGACGGCGCTAAGCAGATCGGGAAGCAAGAATAAGTGCTTTTCGGCAAGGATACGTGTCAGAAAATCGTGCGGAAGGAGGCGCTTGGAGAGATGGAAGGATGAGAAGGGCTCGAACAGCGGATCGGATGCTTCGAAATTTATAGCTCTCGAGGGTAGGTCTGTAGCCTTGGAAGGTGGTGATAGTGAACGTGATCGCTTCTTCGCCACCTCGGATGTCGCCTTAGGCGCCGACGGAGCTTCTGGAGGAGCATTGGGATTCGTCCATATGTCGGAGGAAGGTGTGGCTCGCGCACGACGTATGCCGGCGCTGGTGTTGCTTCGGTGTACCAACCCTTCGTTCGCCTTGTTGGCGGCTTTAATAATGTCATCCCTCGAGAACTCACCTATACCGGATCTGCTATCCAATTTTTGTCGACGTTCGATACTCGTAGATCTTTCCTCAGCAGCGCTATGAAATGCTTCAATTTCTTGTTGATTGGCACCGAAGCCTGTACTCCTTTGCCTTCGTAGCTTGTCCGCTCTCTCCTTCTGCGCTTTATCTCGCTGCCGAGTCTCTGCAATCTTTTCGCTAAAGGACTTTGGTCTGTCCGATTGATACTGCGTTGGGACGGGGCTTCGACCGAAGCCAGGAGGCCGAGTGGTACCGCTAGGAGGTAATGTAGTCAGAAATGGATCATCGTCCTTTGAGGTCTCCCCAGCTGGCCTGCGCAATGATATATTCCTGCCCTTCAATCCTTTGTCAATGCCTAAGAGAACCCGACCAGGCGATTTAGCTTCTTCGGCGACAACATGTTTTCGATGCGGCGACACAGGTATTTGGACTTCCACTGAGGCTTTGGCTTTCTTCAATTCTGGTAGATCCGAGCTGTACACTTTCTGAGATGTAGTCCGATGATTTTCCTTTCCTGCTGCCCTGATGCTTCTTTGAATGCCCTTGCCCGAATCGGAGGTAGTTGAGACAGTCTTCTTCTTTTCACGAAGCTTCTTGAGCTTGAGTTTTGCTTCAATCGCTGCCAATTGCAGCTGCAGCGTTTCTTCGTCTTCTTCGTCATTTGCCCCCAAGATGTCTTGATCTCCTGATTCCTGTTGCAATTGACCACTAACGCGAGCGATAGAGGGTCTCTTCAAAGGCAACGGTGATGGGGATGTTCGATCACGGTAGTGGCGAAGCTTCTGCCGGCCAGATGGAGAGCTCAAAAGGGCTTCATGGGGCGACCGAGGCGGCCATTTCGGCTCCAAGTGGCCTTCTGAAGTATTAGCTATAGTGCCCATCAGCTTCGAATGCTGACACACCGGTAGACATAAATAGGTACTAGGCAATTGGTGACGATTCTCAGCATAGCACTACGCCTTCTTCATGCAAATTTTGAGCATTGAGCCAGGACACTGCCTATCAATAGGCAGGCATCGATGAGAATTATGCTCTTTAAACAATAATAATTCCTACTTGTTTGCAACCCAAGCGCTCCTCAGAAAAGCCGTTGTGATACGCGCTTGGCGCGTCTGTCACGCCTCCGACGCGTCTTCGTCTGATTTGATTAGATCGAGCGTGCGTCGCTCTTCCGATAGAAGACTTGTTGAATATATGTGCGTCAATTGATAGCATTCACTGAAGTCTGGACAATGCTTCCGGCCAGTGGTCCTCCCAAGCTCCTCATCCTCCCCGAAGATCCGTCCCCAGAAGCCCGGATATGTACCCTTGCACATCCTCGAACCTACAACCCAAGTCGATACTATTTCGACCCTGAGAAGGGGCTCTACGAGTTTACGAGGATAGCGGCACCAAAACATGTGTATCGGAGTTGGCTCATAGCTGGTCGAGCACCACATATACCGGGGAAGGCTAGGTCTAGAAATTCTGAAGCCTCAATCTCAAAAAGGCAGGATCTGAATGTTAAATATTCTGAGGCTGCTACGCCCAATAAATCGCAAGACTCCGGTGCAAAGCCAATTTCCGACGGATACGTCCTAAAGAATGCAGAAATGCTAATTGCGACACCCATTGACTATATGTTCCTCCTACTTCCCTCGCTCACCAACACAGCAGCAGCCAAGTCTTCTTCGAAAGGACTTTTTCTTTCTGCCGATGAACTTATAGAAAAGCTCGCCGACAAGGCACGGCATTTGAACCAGATCTCACATCATGCGACAGCTCGAGTCGCGATGGAGGAGAGGTTGCAAGCGATATGCGATTCCGTGGATGCTGGAGGTGAGAAGATGTATCGCCTGAGTGAAGACAAACTCCTCGGTGAACTAGTACTCAAAGCAAAGAAGATGGTTGAAAAGGGGCTCCCAGCAAGTATGGAAGAGAGGTTCATCCGCAAGGCGCTGGATACACCCATAATGGTGGTTAAGCACGAGGATAGCTCAATGTCAGAGACCAATGCATCTCAGAGTGATGCGCTTCCCTCAGTCACACCACCTTCTGATGCTGCGGACTCGCAAGGAAGTACTGCAACGTCTGTGTCGACCGCTTCTGTCAGCACAGAAGTAACAATACCCGATGATCTCACTCCAGCGGTTGACAACAGCGAATTGTCACACCTCCTACGCCTCCGAACCGCCCTCTTATACATGATCTCAGCGTACATTCCCCCAACTCTCGCCATCATTCTGAACACGATTCTCGGATCCGATAGAAGTCCCATAAATTTCTCTCCCCTTGACGAGCGACTCGCAAATCTTGCGAAAATGCGAGCCGAAGCTCTCGCCGCTCGCTCTTTAGGTGACTTCAGTCGGAAGAGGAGTATGTACGAGGAAGACGACGCCGTGGAAACAAGAGCAGAGACGAAGAGGCGTAAGGAGGAAGAAGATAAGAAGAAAAAAGCTGGCGAGACTAGGGGAATCAGGGATCTGAAGAAAGTCGACACAAAGGGCATGAAGAAAATGAGCGACTTTTTTGGTAAAAGCAATGTGGCCAAGAAGAGATGATTGTGGAAAGACTGTCTTTGGAAGTTATGAGCAGTCCAACTCCCTACAAGGATGTCGGATAAGTCTTGCAAACCAATCACCTTCTCCCCAGATCCACATCCAGTACCTTCTTCACACCGAATTGCTCTTCTTCGCCCCCCTCAGTCTCTTTGACGGTGAGACCAAAGAACCCTCTCACAGCGATACCGATCACAGCTTCCCACAAGCCCTGCACAACTTCCTTCAGTCCCTCACCACTCTGCTTGAAATCTGGGAAGGCATTCACTTCCAACAGCCACGAAGTGCTCACCTCGTCGACCATCCAGTCTACACCAAAAATCTCGAATGAGTTCTCCAGCGTTTGGAAATGGATCATCTGTTCCCTCGCTGCGGCTTCGAAGAGGGTGCCTGTTGCCGCGCATATTTGGTCGAACACTGATTCCTTCCAATTTCCTGGAAGCTTGGAGCTTGCTTGCAAATCCCAGAAGCTGACCACGCTGCCTTCGGGACTGTCGTGTTGCAGGCAGGTATTGGTGAGATGGACACGGTCATCTATCGAATAGATCAAGTCGGTAGAAGTCGTGTTTGATGCAACATTATCAGGGGCGGAGTATGGCAATGGTGCGAAGAGTGCAAGCATTCCTCTATAGACATATACCCGCAGTGCGCCGACTGCTAGAACGTAGCTGCGGAGGTGGAACTTCCGATTTCCGTGAGCTGGCAAAAGTAGAGGCTGTTGGATATACCTTTGCGCAACGAAATGGCGGAGCTGGGAAGTCATCGTCCCTGCACCTATCACATTCTGTCCATTGATAGTTGGCGGCGTCTCCGTGTCACCTTCGTCATCACTCGAACAATTCTGCTGTTCCCATGCCTCGAATATGGCTTTTAATTCTTCCTCGCTGCTGAATAGCTTGATACCCTGGCCTTGATCACTCATTCCAGGCTTCAGGACCCACCACTCTCTTTGCGCTTCCGCAAAGCTCTCGTGCAATTCCCAACATTCTAGCAGTGCTTCATCGAGAAACTCTGCGTAGTCAAGTTCGAAGGCTACCGTCAGCGGTACATGGCCTTTCAGATTTCGATCGTCTGGATGTTTGCTCCACCAGCTTGTGATCGTGTTGTGGAGGTAGTGCTTGCGGATTAGTGCTTTGCGAATAATATAGCTGTTTGCAAGTGAAGTTGTTGAATGCGAATGGTGATGGGTGAAGTCAAGGGACTCATATGGTGTGATCTGGAGCAGGCGCTCGTCAGAAGTCGGCAGCTGGGTTGATGATGTGATATACTTGTATGAGTCTTTGGGTAATTGATGTGAGAGTGCGGCGTGGATGAGAGGAAGGACGTAGGGATCTGCGTCGATGATGGTGTGGATAATACGGGGCGAAGAGGGAGAAGTGGAGGGAGACCTGAGCATTGATGTTGTTAGCAGTCTTGAGAACGGCTGGCATGACTAATAACGTTGATGGATCACAATAGATGTTATCAAAGAAAACGCTAAGGATGATGTATGGCATGTTGAGCTTCGTTCGTAGGAAGGGGGCAGGCTAGAAGGACATCCCGACAGCCGCATTGTCATGTGGAGTATTCAATTCAGGTAATTATGCACCTTTGATTCATACGACTTCTTAGGTACGTTGTGTCTTACTCACAACTTTAGTTCCCCCAACGGAATATCTGAAGCATGCATGTAATTGGCTTTCAGAGGAGTGACACTATGAGACCATCAGTACCATTCGTTCGATCGATGCAGCAAGATACTGACCTGGTATATCCTTGAGCAATGGCCCAACCGTCATTGCCCGCTGGACTCCCATCGATCGATTTTTGGATATCTCCAAACTTTGGTGCCCACTTGAAGTGGCGATGCCTGTGCCCTGTCGGCCTTTCATTTGCACGTGCATCGTCGCCGCTCTCCCGGATTTCCTTCTCTCGAGTCTCGGGGTTTTCATCGTTCTCGGTAGCTTCAACCTCTTCAAACGAGGAACCCGAGGTCCAATAATTTTGTAGAGCATGGGTTATCACTGTCTTATTGTGCTCGACGTTGGCCACGACAGGGACGTTACACGAATACAAATCAACATCGGAACCCCAATTCTTATACAGATGCTCAATGAGCTTGACAGAATGACGGCACGCTCCAGCGATCAATTCAGGGTCGTGGTCCCTACTCCAAAAAGCAAAAGAGAGAGCAATAGCTTTCTTCTGACAGACAGCAGCCTCCATGGCCCCGCCGATTGTTCCACTGGACAGACTGAACAAAGAAGTAGAATTTCTGCCATAATTAGGCCCTGAGACAACCAAGTCGATAGGGAGTCGATCCTGAAAGAAATGGTGGAGACCAAGCTGAGCACAAGTTGCTGGGGTCCCATTTACGAGTATCCATTCCTCGCCGTCTTGGTTGGACGGCAGTGGCCTGGGATGAGTGGTACCATCGTCTTTATGAACAGTGCCTGGACGAAAATACGTAGGTCTAGTCAATTGTCCAACGAAGTGGGCCTTGCCGATCCACGAACGCTGCTCATGCGGCAGGATCACTGATACTTGGTGACCAGCTTTCTGTAGATTGTCGAAAAACGCATGGACGTATGGTGATGACTGGTTACTTGTACCCGGTTAAGAGTATTGCGGAAGAACCTTTTGGGAGACAGTGACTTACGATGGTGGTCCGTCATCATTGATAAGGAGAATATGCATGATGACAAGGATATCCTGGAGCTCACGGACATGGAAATCTTCAAGTTGAGACCAATTTAGCCCACGGTGCCCCAGCTAGGACTAGCGCTCAGGTCAGCCCTACCGCAGTAGATCCAACTCCCCTGGCCCCTCAGCCATCCAATTTGGGAAATTATCTCTGATTGCGATCCGAGTAACCAAGGCCTGTGGTTGATACTGTAACGTTGTGAGAATATCGCGTCTCAGGGGAATGATCCTGCCGAGTCCTGGCGTTATGTCCTCATATTCACTGTCAATCATTTATATGGTATTCCACGGTTACAATTGCAACAACATCAAGTTCTGATGGTTGCATTAGCCATCAATTGCGACACCATTTTCTTCAGATATGTCCTGCATCCAAAACAGTGGTGGAAACTTGAAACGTGACACGGCACAGCTCTAAGCTATCTATCTTGAGAATGAGGCTAGTCAGGGTGCGCATCCTCTACTCAGCCACGACCGTCTGAAACTCTCACTACCCTCACGAATCCCGCAATGCAGATGATTAACGGTAACAAGATGGAGCTGCATCCTTCCAACACTAAGCCACCACGGATCAAGGCAATAACAGCAGGATCCCTCCCCACTCTGATTCACCCATCAATGTTGCAAATATATCTTTTGAAGTCCTGTAAAGCATTTCCTTCGTCATGGCTGCCGCGGGATCAAGTGCATTCTCGTCCGCATTAATCACTAATCAACCCAGAGGACCATTCTTCATTGATACTGGCGCCTGTGGGTGTGCTTTGCAAGAACAGCTCGATAAAGCGGCTTGGCGATGTCTTGCGAATGCGACAGAAAGCATATACCAAGGCCAGGAGGGAAAATGGTTCTACGCTGTCAATGAAGAGGACAGAACCTCGTTGAATCTACCAGGAAATTCGGACAGTAATCCCCCGGATACAGGGACAGCATACGAGATCCAGAACGATCAGTGGTCGACTTTTCCAGCCGACGGTGGGCTTGGAAATGCCCAAGATCTGTCTTGCACTGGTCAAAATGCAACGCAGGTGAGCTATGTTCCGGGTCAATTCTTGCCTCTCATTTGACCTGATCGCGAGTCGTAAGACCTGTCTTATGACACAAGCTCCACCTTTGATGGAACGTCGCTGACTTCAAAACCATTCAGGCTTCGAGTGCCTTCTATAAAGACATGGCTGCACTCGCATCAGGGCAAGATAATCCATGTTGGCAACCAGGAACGTTGCCATTGGTCATTCAAAATGCCACGGAATGGAATGTCACAGGCTGCAACCTTGGATTCTTCTGTGAGTAGAGACCGCTGGGAGTGATGAGGATGACATGAAAATGCTGATGTCCACATTTGATAGGCCAGAATAATACTCACACCATGCTACCGACATACTGCCCCCCTTTCCCCAAAGCCCAGGAGGCTAGATTAGCAGGACGTACAACCCCTCCCATGGGTCCGCTGGAGCCTGTTATATGTCGGCAAGGCTTCTATTGCCCGCCTCCCGGGAAAGAGCAGATTCTCTGTCCCAGCGGAAGCTTTTGCCCGCAAGGGTCATACAAGGCTTCCAAATGCACGTTCGGCTCAATATGTCCCAAGGGTACTTACATCGACAGATCGCTATTACCGCTTGCGCTGTTATTTCTCATCGATGTACTAGCCGTCTCTCTAGTCTTTGCAGCGAAGACTTTTGCTGGGAAACGGAAAATCTCTCGAAATCGAAGGCGCAGCCGAACCGACGGGTTCCGATCCTTGAAGAAGGCACTCACCTTTGCTCAAAGCCCGCAATTCCATAGCCTTCCTGATGATGAGATACAGCTGGAGTCTAGAATTTCAGTGGTTAGGAGGTCGCCTACAGGTTTTCTCGCAACAATGGACAATGAATATGCTTTTGAAGGAGACGAAGACAAGTTTTCCAAAGACGAGAAACCAGATCCAGACATCCAGCAATTTGTAAAGTCGCTGTCTAGATGTACGCTTGCTTCGAATTTCGGTCTTTCATTTGATTTTGATAATCTCAGATTCCAGCCAAGGAAGAGTACCAAGCCCGTTCTATCAGAGGTGTCAGGACAGATCAGGAGTGGGACTTTATGGGGTGTCATGGGGGCCTCAGGCGCTGGGAAATCAACGTACGTATTCCGTAGTCATGTTGCTCACAAACGACATTCATATTCGATTTGGGGAGAATTCCAATTTCAATTCTAAACCCAGTCGTTGAAGAGTAACGCTAACTCTGATCTGTTCTAGATTCGTCAATGTACTTATGGGCAAACAGTCACATACTAGAGGCGTCACCAAGGTCAATGGAAGCCCTGGTGTTATCTCCAAGTACAAAAAGATTATTGGATATGTCCCACAAGACGACATAGTCTTGCCCGAATTGACGGTCCGCGAAAACATCCTGCATTCGGCTCGCGTTCGATTGCCATCGGATTGGAAAGACCACGACATACAGGAACATGTTGACATTCTACTTCGATGTCTCCACTTGTACCATATCAAAGACTCACTGGTGGGAAGCCCAGCTGCACCTGTGATCTCTGGTGGGGAGCGTAAGCGTGTCAGCATCGGGATAGAACTGGCCGCTGCTCCTATGGCCCTGTTCCTTGACGAGCCAACATCTGGATTAGATGCTACCTCTGCCTCTTCGATCATGATGACTTTAAAAGCGCTATCCCGCCTAGGTATCACCATCGTCACTATCATTCATCAGCCACGTCACGAGATTTTTGAGGCGCTAGATTTCATACATCTGATGGGCGCAGGCCGAGTGATTTATTCTGGCAAAGAGCACGAGGTTCAAGCGTACTTTGAACAATGTGGATATAGCTTTCCCAAGAACTCTAATCCCGCGGACACGATCATGGACATTATCGCGGGCGAAGGTCATCTATACAAGAAATCTGGAGACACTGGCATCTCTCAATTGATTGACTACTGGAAGCATCGACAAGACACCATAAAGAGGGCTAATTCTGTGGACATCCCATCAACCGTCGAGACGGCCGCCTTAAACAAGACAGTGAAGATGCGTGGAGCTCCCTGGTACCGTCAAATTTACTTCTGCCTTTGCCGAGCCCTCCTCCAGCAATACCGGCGGAAGTCCAGCTTCTATTTCGAAATCGGGGTTGCTGCTTTAGCTGGTCTCCTCATCGGCCTAGCCTTCGTGAGTGAGGACGGTCTTAATTTCAATGGCATGTTCCAGCATCCTTACGAGCTGCTGTCGTCAGCCGCGGACTTCAGCTCCGTACCGGAGATGTCGCTACTCGTAGGCTTGGCTGTCGGTTTGACGGCAAGCTCACCTGGCGTGAAGATCTTCGGTGAAGAAAAGCTCATTTACATGAGGGAAGCTTCATCAGGCCACAACAGATTCGCCTATTACATCGGCAAAGTGCTGTCCACTATCCCGCGCATGGTCCTCGCGAACTTCCACTTTACAGCCTTTTTCATGCTCCTCGCCACCCCCAAAATCTCATGGGGCGCTGCGTTTGTTGCCAATCTCCTCTACTTTTACTGTATCTACGGTCTAGCCTCCTGCATCTCAATGATCACTCGCCGTGAAGATGGTCCTCTGATAGCAACAATGGCCAGCCTTGTGGTCGGCATCATCAGTGGGACTAGTCCCTCGTTAGAAACCGTTCGAGGATGGCATATGACATGGCTTTGGCGATCGTCGCCGGGAACGTGGTTATCTGAGGGGTATTTCACGGAGAATGTGGTGCCGTACGAATACATCTACCAGATCGATCAGGCGGCCCACCAAACCGGGTACATATTCAACAGGTTCCAATTAGATATGCTGATGCTGTTCGCGATCGGGAGTATCTGTCGTGTACTAGCATTTGTGGGCTTGAGGGCTTTCAATCGAAGAGGACTCAGATAACGATGGGTGTCAAGGTTCATGAACAATGTCTTAGTAGCTATGAATCAATGTAATGACACAGGTTCTTACATACATGGCCACAGTAAAACTATTCCTAACGAATGCATGTACCAGGCGCTTGTACCCCATCCTGAGTCGAGGTCATCTCGAGAGAGGCGCTGATAATCTTGTTGCACAATTCAAGAAGGTCTTGTGCTTTACGCAAGGTGGCAGGCTCGATGGCGAAGCGATTCTTCGATCACGCAGAAATGCGTCAATTGTTCGATACAGATTGACCTTCGACCCCTAAGATTCCAGCCGTGCACGTCCATCCGGGGAAGTGAATCGATTTGCTCACTTCCTAATGCCTTGGTAGACTTTACCAGTTTAGGTAGTATGCGTTTAGGCGCTGGAGAGCATGAACGAGCAGAGGAATGACTCCGGAATTTGATATGCTCTTGGTTCTAGTCTGGTAGAGCTGACAATGCGGTGCTTTTTGAGGTCAACTCTGGCCATCCCAGAAGATATTGTTTTGATCCCAGGTTCATGCATTTCTCTCGAGGCATCTCCTCCGGACTTGGAATCTGTGTGTTACTGGCATTTTCCTGCGAATGTCGTAAATATGTAAGGTACTGCAACCGGAAGATATATGCACATAGAGGCTGGCTCTATGACTGCAATGGAGATCAAGTGACTCTCTGGACCCTTGGATTCGAACTTGAGGGATAGAGCCACCAACTCACCACGTGCCCTGACTTGCACTCCCCTCGTCCGCTGACTCTTGGGATACTTTACATACTTTACCTTAATAAAGTAGAAGCTCGGTAACAAGCCGCTCGCCTGCGCTTCACCGCCAAGGCTTGGTATCAAACTCTTCAATTTCCGGATTGCTCCAATGTCCGCAATCTTTCGACGTCTAGCACCAAAGGTAGAGAACAGCTGAAGCGCGCTTTGCAACCCCACACTTGGGCCACACTATTAAGTTCACTTCATCGCATAGCTATCCCTCAAAAGGCTGCCAATATCTGAAGTTCACTTACCTTCGTGGACCAGCCGAAAGAGCAACAGCCCCAGACCTACCATCTGCTTACAAGACAGTCAACAACTTCGGACTAATACTCAGATTTTGAAGAGCTCTGAGGGATAGAATCTCCCTGGATCTTAGGGTTTACGCTCCGTAGGAACAGTGATCCCGTACAATCGAGTAGGAAAGCAGCAAACCCTGAATACCTTGAACAGGGATGACCTTTGATTCAAATTCAGAGTGGAGGTCATGCTGCTTTGTCTAACATCGACCACATATTAAGCTTGCAACTTCGGGAGCAAGTAGATATGTCTGGATCAAACCAACATTCGACCTACAGTTCCATAGCAGATCTGCTCAAAAAGCTGCATAAGCCCGACCTTTATGAGAGTCCGGCAACGGCTGCAGAAATCGCTGCCTGCTTTGCTCTAATCTTTGAAGAAGATCGGCTATCACCTGTTCAAACAGCCACTTTTCTAACATTACTGACAACTTCATTGCGCGATAAAGATCCTGATGTTATCGCTGCGTGCGCTGCTCAGATGCGAATCGCAGCGTTGCCAGTGGACTTACCCAGACTCAAAGCTGTCATAAAGCCACGGCATGAGGGCAAATACAATGGTGGGTTGTGTGATATCGTTGGCACTGGGGGCAGCATACACAAAACCTACAACATATCTACCACGGCGTCATTGATCGCTTCGTCTTTCCTACTTATGTCCAAACATGGTAACAAAGCGCAGACTTCAGTATCCGGTGCAGCAGACATCTTAGCATCAATACTACCCAAACCCCCAAACCTCACGGCATCTACCGCCAACAACATACCCCAGATCTATGAACAATCTAATTATGCCTTTCTCTTTGCACCGAATTTCCACCCTGGCATGCGCCTGGCCGCTCCTGTACGGCGTGAGATGGGCATCCGCACCATTTTCAACTTGCTAGGGCCTCTAGCGCATCCGATAGAAGAATTAGTCGAAGCTAGAGTGGTTGGAGTCTCTGATTGTGCCCTTGGTCCCGTTTTTGCTGAAGCATTGCGTATCTCTGGCGCCAATAAGGCGCCAAGCATGAGGAAAGCCATGGTCGTTGCTGGGCGAGAGGGGTTGGACGAGATCTCGTGCGCTGGGGAGACAGATTGCTGGCTGCTTCACGAATCTGCTGCCCATTTGAATGACAAGCAGGCTGGGATCGAACATTTTCGGCTTTCTCCTCTGCATTTCGGTTTTCCAACTCGGCCATCATTGGATTCCATTAGAGGTGGGAAAGATCCGAAGGAAAATGCGGAGATTTTGATGCGGCTGCTGGAAGGCAATCTAAGGGAAAACGAGCTCGCAATATTGCAAGTCGTACTGATGAACGCCGCTGCGATGTTGGTCGTGAGTGGCATCTGCGAGGCTGATTGCAGTAAGATGGGCGGAGGGGACGATGGGGCTGTGCTTACAGAAAGAGGCCCTGGTGGAGGACGGTGGAAAGAGGGTGTTAGGAGAGCACGCTGGGCAGTCGAGAGCGGGACAGCATTGAAGAGTCTGAGGGCATTCACGGAGATTACCAACCGATTGCATTGACACGTTGACCCACCTCATGGTGCAATTCACTCCATACGTGAAAGAGATGGACGGAGACAAATAAGTAAGATTTTGTCAAGAGCATTTTTGCTCTCCCTAACTTGCTCTGATATCTTGATCAGATTTGGCATTCGCCCACTGAAGCCAGCATATAGCTTGAGAGTCTGCCAATCCACACACATCACTACCTCTTGCTCTCCCAGCTACGGTAGGTGCGTAAAGCCACCTTTCGCGATCACAGCTTTGGCGACTGCCCGTAATCTCTTCGCATGGTGGGCAAGAAGCGTGAATCATCACAGTAACATTATAGCAGGTCGCTCGTGAATGCATGACAATCCACACTCTTCTCTACGCTTCATACACTCGCTCCGGCAACTGAACCAGCTGAAATGATTTGCTTTTGATACTTGAGTCTTCAATATTTAGCGACTATCCCTAGATATCTACCTTCCTCTCTAATAGCTTGCCTAGGGTAAAGGTTCCAAACAGTATCAACACAATTCGTGACTGGTACGTCACTACTGAAAGTCCTGTCACGAAGTCCACATAGTATCTGGAAATAGATCCACATTGTCACCAGTGCGAGTGAATACGGTCTCTCCATCGAGTCCAACTCGACAAACTTCCTGAGTCAATACCTTGATCACTTATTGAGAAAAGTTGTAACAACAATAGCAGAATATTATGTATGGAAATATCTAAAAAAGGTGAAGTGAAACCACGACAGAGGCGGACGCGCAATGGTCTTGGACAACGTTAAACGCGCACACATGGAATGAGGATGTGGATGGAAAGTAGATGAGGGATAGTTTGCGAAAAGAACAAGGGGAAAATAATGAGTAAAAGCGGCCAGTGACCGTTTGCGCCAAATCGCGAAAGAAGGGTTTCAGGACCAGGCAAGCCAATGAGAGCGTTCCCCGTTGTCCCCTTTCTTTCGATGGCCCGCTCTATCGCCGAATCGCCGGCTGCGATCGAAGCTAGCGCTGGCGCTAATGGTGGGCTTCTGCATTCACTAAGCTGAAACCATCATATCTATCCAGGGCGGCGTGTCACGTGAGCTGGAGCCTGATGGGTCACCCGCTTCTATAAAGCCAGTGGCATTTCCCTCGATCCATTTTCCATTCTCTTGGCAAATCTCCCGCCCTC
>JAABUW010003126.1_pt1 | contig 23987 bp, 24 predicted proteins | sample 5560081 | NCBI WGS metagenome assembly JAABUW01 (sample SAMN10711882, study PRJNA513363) | rock metagenome | isolation source: Antarctica rocks | place: Antarctica: Victoria Land, Knobhead sud | reverse complement strand
CATGCGAGGGCGAGGCGGAACCCGTCTTGCGTGTCCCAGAAGATATAGATGTCGAGCAGGATGATGGCTATCGTGCAAGACAGCTGTATGGCGAACTCGCGGAGTGTATACTTGTTTTGCGCATGGTCTGTAGCACTGTGTTAGGTATGGTGCGCTTGGCCGATTGAAGAAGCGCGGATTTGCCTTGATCGGATGACGGTGGCATGTTGGAGACAGGCATTGTGGCAGAGATTGGTGTTGCGACTAGAAAGAGCGCTGCTGGACACGTTCGTATACAAGACAACTAAATTGTTGCCTGTTGGTGTTGCTTTTTACAAGCTTGCCAAGCCAATTGTTGGCGGCGAGGTTTCCAACACTGCCATACTGGACTTCACACTGACTTCTACTACTCTTCAGACCGCCGCCTTGATGATGCTTTTGCCTGTGTCGAGTGCCAACGCGGTGCAATCCCGAGTAAGGTAGCTTCATCAGCAGCTACAGCTCTGCCCACTTCCTTAGATCCTCATGTACTGCCCTACCCTTGCCGACAGAAAGTAAGCACAGCGAGTCGCACGGCAGACACCAACATACTGTTTCGCTTTCGATTCAGCTGCCGCTCTGAGTTCTATATAAGGTAGGCTGCGATAAGTAAGACGTGTGCTTCTTCCAAATCAGCAGGGTCGCCATATAACAAGAAGACTCCGACTTGCGTTCGTGTTCTCTTCAACTCAACTACGAACAATTCCACCTTCCCTCATCACGCGATCATGGCACAAAACGGCGGTACCGAAGATTCGTTCTTCGATATCAAGGACAGCGACCTTACTGGACTCAAGGACAAGGTTATCGTGATGACTGGCGGATCCTCTGGCATTGGTCTTGCGTTTGTGAAGCTCTGCGTCGGTCAAGGTGCAAAGATCGTTGTGGGCGATGTCAACGAGTGTCCCGAGAAAGGTGATGATGTCACGTTCATGAAGGTGGATGTCACGGACTGGAAGCAGCAGTTAGCGTTGTTCAAGAAGGCTATCGAGGTTCACCAGAAGATCGACCATGTCTTCGCGAATGCGGGTACAAGACCTTCCTCCCAAACTCTTGGTTCTGATATGCCATGACTGATTTTGCAACAGGCATTGGCCCAACCGACACTTTCGTCAAAGATGAACTTGACTCCAACGGTGATCTGCTGCCGCCGAACATGCGAACCATGGACATCGATCTAAATGGACCTATATACACGAGCAAACTCGGCATCCATTACCTGAACAAGAACCCATCCGGCGGCAGTGTCGTGATCACGGCTTCACCCTCCAGCTTCAGTCCCTTCGTCGCCACAGACTACGGCACGGCGAAGCACGGCTGCTTAGGTCTGATGCGTAATCTCAATGCCCACTTTGTCGACACGAACATAAGGGTGAATTGCATCACGCCGCTTTGGACAGCATCAGGTCTCGTCCCGGCGGAGCATATGCAGCAAACCCTGGGCATTATCAGTCAGCCCCCGGAGGCTGCGGCCAGGTCTGCGATGCTGCTGATGGCGGACGAGAACCGCAGAGGACAGACGATGTTCTCGAAGCGAAGTATGTTCAAAGAGGTAGATTCGATCTTGATGGGTGCGATCCACAGTGCTATCGCACCTGGGGAAGGGGATATGCCGACAAGCAAGGAACAGGCGCAGAAATATAAAGATCAAATGACCACTTAGGCCGACCAGAGGAAGACGACAGTTTGTAAATGACTAAAGACTCTTCTGCATCCACAGCTCGACCCACAATTCAATGTGCTGTTCTTTGCTCAGGCGGGAAGACCTCAACATCCTCCGGCTCCTCCCAATCGTCCGAAAAAACGTATGTCTCGAAGCAGGTATTGATCGCACCTTCCGTATCGAAGAACATGAACTCACAAGTCCCTTTCTTCCCGTGCCACACTCCACTCATCACCATCTCGAACCCTCGCTGCTCAAACTCCTCCCTCCTTCGCACTGCCTCAGCTCTCGCTTTCTCGCCCACCAATGATCCGCTTCCACTAGATCCAGAACAAGTAGCACAATCAAACGCAACATGATGGATCCCGCCTTTACCACCCGTGGCATCCAAGAACTCCTGCATAACCGTTTGGCCGGACACGGGCTGCATGACTTCCCATATCATCGAACCTTGCTCAGCGAACGCGACGTCCAGTGCGAAGGAGGCCGGTTGGCCACGAAGGGTCTGGGATGTGAGGGTTGAAGCAGTGAAGTGGAAGATCTTGAATGGGCCAATTCCGAGTTTGCATAGACCTGTCAATGTGCTTCTGAGATCTCCAGTGACTATGCAGATCTCAATCGGCTGGCCTAGGAATGGTTGTGAGAGCGTTGGTGGTAGTTGATCGGAAAGGTTAGCCATTGTGAAGCCTCGAGACAGACGGCTGTTATAGAAGTATGGTCGAAGGATTTGTATTGTGGATTGGATGAGGCCATACCTTTATACTGGGTTCTCCTCAATTGTATTGCTAAGCACAGAAGTCAACCTTGCAGTCGGGCGTCATTGTGCAGAAGGAGGAGGAGGGCGTCATTAGATCGATTGGAAGTCTCGAGTTCGTTCATGGTGGTATACACACTACATATACACTGCGCTACTAGCCCAATTTATTCGATATTCCATGGTACCTAAAGTGATGAAAATAAGGATTAGCAAGTGTCTCCAACGAATGATCAAACTTGAACGTACATCGGAGTTCCTCATGTAAGGAGCAAGTTTCTCAACGTCCTTAAACATCTCCGCCTTGACTCTGCCGTTGCCGAGGAAAGACCACATGTTGCCATTGTATCTGTGGTCATAGTGCTCCCATTTAACCTCCTTGATCGTCTTCATGAAGTGCAAAGCCTGCAATCGTACGTCAGTGGGAGCACGATATCTCAACAGCGGTAGAGACTTACAGAGCCTCCCCAGATCCACAGCTTCCCTCCTCTGATGTTGTTCTTGTACCAGCTCTTGCAGTCCTCATTCCATACGCTGCCTTTATGAGCACCTTCTTCATTGCTACCCGCATGCCACGCATCGATGTGCTCATACAACTGGTTGATCGGCTCTTGCTTGATCTCCAGAGCTCGAATGTTCTCGTCTTGGATCTTCTTCACACACTTGAGGATATATTCGACACACACCTCATGGCCTGGCAAAGACGTGCCATTGGCCCAATTGCCACGTACGCCATTGATAATGAAGTAATTCGGGAACTTCGGGACCGCCATAGCCAGATAAACCTGCGGTTCAGGCTCAAACTCCTCAGCCATGCTCGCTCCATTGGTGCCGTAGACCTGAAACGGCGGTGCGAAGGCGATGTTGAAGCCAGTTGCACACGCAATGATGTCGACTTTGTGCAGCTTACCAGACCCATCGACTAGACCTTCAGGGACTACCTTTTCGATCTCCTCGTGAACAGTGGTAACGTTGGGTTTCACCAGCGCTTCGAGGTAGCCATCTCCAGGTGTGATACGTCGGCAGCCAGGTGACCAGGAAGGAATGAGTCGTTCTTTCAGTTCTTCGTGGCCAGGTCCAATACGTCTGTTCATCTCTGCACGCATCATCTCGTGTGCGCCTTTCGAAACATCGCTTCCGCTGATGAACATGTCAAAGAGGTTGTTAACAGCGGATTCGAGCTTCTTTCGGTAGAGAAGGAGGTGTTCGGGATCATCTCTGAATCTCTGCTTATCGACTTCGGTATACCAGTACTGCTTGGCGAGCCCGCCTTTGTCTTGCGGCTCGCGTTCAGACTGACTGGTAAGTTTAGACTTCTCGGCCTCCAGATCTGCTTCGCCGACGACAGGTGAGATCCAGGTGACCGATCGCATGAATGCAGTAAGATGGCTCGCCTTCTTCTGCACTTGAGGTACGATTTGGACTGACGACACATCAGCAAGGAAGATGAAACATTGGCAGTAGAAAACGATGGTGACACGTACTTGCGGATGATCCAGTTCCGATTACAGCAACGCTCTTGCCCTCGTAATCGACGTCTTTGTCCCAGTTCGCGCTGTGTAGCAGCTTGCCTTGAAAGTCGTGTAGGCCAGGAATCCTGATAACACTGTCAAGGAGTGATTCGGCACACGCTTTCAACTAGCAACTTACTTCGGCCACTTCCAATCGTTCAGAAAGCCGGTCCCGTTGACGAGAACGTGGCACCAGTCTTCTATCTCGTTGCCTCCACTGTTGATCTTGAGGTTGTATATGCCTTTGGCCTCATCCCAGGTTGCGCTCGTGACCTTTGAGCTCAGCTTTATGTATGGAAAGAGGTCGTACTTCTGCGCGAAGCTCTCGAAATACTTCAATCTGTCAGTCAATTTCATGCAGGCTGTCCATAGCACGTACCGCCTTGATCTGTGGGGCATAGGCGTAGAAGCAGTCCCACTCCGGGTTTGGTTCGAAGCTGAAGGTATACGCATGCGCTGGAACATCACTAGAGCTTTATCAATTGCTGTTGTAGAGTTGTAGTCGATCTTTCCAAGCATACCAAGCACATCCTGGGTATCTGTTCTCGTACCATGTGCCAGCCACGGAAGGATTCCTGTCAAAGCTTAGCGTTGATCCTAATCTATGAGTCCAAGTTGGCCATACTTCTCGTAGCAGACGAGCTCGAAGTCGGAAAACAGCTTCTTCATTTTGTAAGCCATCAACAGGCCAGCTGCTCCTGCGCCGACATGAATAACACGGATCGTACGGCCTTGTGAGTGATACTGATTCTTCACCCGGTAGGGCTCGGTCTCCTCGAGTTGAGGCATGATGCAGAGGGAGGAGTCAAGGGGATAGAACAACGATGAATTGACCACGGATGAGACGAGTGGAAGACAGGATCGATGGAACAGCTTGCACAAGAGATGAGATGAAGTCGGGTCCCGAAGCTTTATAGACTCACAATCGGAGAATTACTTCCGTTCCACTCCCAAGGTTCAAACGGCGAGCAACTCTCTACCAGATGCCGCAAATATAGTACAGCGTACCTTCAACCTCGGACTGAGGCCGCAGAAGATGTGGGGTTGATGGAGGTGGTTTGGATTGGACTGCCAGACTGCCCGTCAATGATTGGCTGGACGCTTGACCTGCCTTCGGCAAAGTTGTGTAGCCGTCCCACTGAACGAAGAAGCCACGAACACTTGCGGCAACCTGCCTGTTCGAAGTTCCGAGTTGCCTGCGTACTTCATTCTTCTTTCGATCAGATGCGAGCATAGGTAGTCTTCGAAAGGTCGGTCAAGCCATTCCGTGACCAGGACCACGTCGATATACTTGCCGCCGAAGCGTCATCTAATCCAGATTCATCGCATCAGCCCTCCTCTGCTCGGCTGCTTCAGCACGCCTGTGCCTAGCCACCAACGCAGGCTCTTCGACACTCGCGACGGTGGCGGGCTTCTGCGGCTTGCCGAACAAGCACTGCCAAAGATCGCCCTTCTCCACGACTTCACCGCCACCTTTCCCAGCGACAAGCAGCTTGGCCAGAGGTGCCGATTGCATCTCTTCCGAGTTTGCGGCATCGATAGCGTTCTCTTGTAGCGGCGCGGGAGTTGCTGATCGTGACTTTTGTGCCCTGTGCGATTGACGGGCTTGGACATGTGCCAGTCGGCGTGTAACAGATATGTCGTAGATGGCTTCTTCGACTGTATCTTTGACCAGGTACATCCAGACCGTTGTCGATCTTGTCTGCCCAATCCTGTGCACCCGAGCTATCGCTTGCAGCTCGACCGCTGTCTGGATCAACGGCTCGCAGATGAAAACGTGTGTAGCATTGACCAGCGTCATGCCGGACGAGTCTGTTTTTGCGTCGAGCAGGAGACAGTCTATAGCCGCATCTCTCTTGAACTTCTCGACGGCTCCTTTGTGACCTAGACGAGAGTGTCCGATCTTGAACTCGATCAATGCGGCACTCAGGACATCCAGAAAGTCTCGATACTGACTAAAAACGATGCTCTTGGCGCCAGGGTCGTGTTGGCGGATCCAGCGGAGGTGACGGCCGAGCGTATCAATCTTGATGCCATAGCTTATTGGCAGATCTATAGATTTTATTTCTTGCAGGAGATGGGAGTCCACTCCTGAGTAGATCGAGACGCTCTTGGAGGAGCTGGTCCCATCAGATGGCGACGAAGTACCGGACTCCACTTCCTCTCGAGCGAGTATCCTCTGTGGCTTGTAGGTGATGTCGTGTAGATCGGCTTTAATCAATTTAGATCTGCAGAAAGCGCAAGGCTTGGATGGTTCTTGTTTCCACCATTCGGCGAGACACTCCTTGCAATATTTATGGCCGCACACAGTCAGGACGCCAGATAGAAATGTCTCCTTGCAGATTGTACATGGCTCCTGTACTTCTTGGTCGCTCTCCCGAAGATGTAATAGGAACGTACTGGTCGATTTGAGCTTCTTCAGCGCTTTGGAGTGCGACTGCTCCCGCTCTGTGGCTTTCTGCAAAGCTTCCAAGTCCAGGTGCTGGTCGAGCTCTTCTTTGTACGGCTGCACCGCATCCGAGAGCTCCTGGAGTTGTCTGTAGAATTCGAGACGTTGGTTTTGGGCCGATCGAAACAGCTCAACTTCCTTTTCGATCCCGGCCAAAGCCTTGCTGTGGGCATTAAAGATCTCCTGGAGAGCATTGACATGTTGACGAGCTATCGCACGCTCCGCTGTCCGTATTCCTGTGGCTTGGCCATGTGAAGAATGTTCGAGGGCGCGAGCTTCTTGTATCAGCCCTCGCATGGAAAGAAGGTTGCCGTGATCTCCGCGGAGCTTGTTCCTCAATCCAAGAAGCTCCAAGGTCAATCTGGGTGCATGTACGTTTTTCCTGTGCTCGTCGAGTGTTTTAGGGTCCAGACACGTCCTGGCTGCATTGATCGCGTATTGCACCTCGTAGTCGATCAGAGGGGCCGTCTCGCCGGTAATACAGGTATTCAAGCTCGATATCAAGGCTCGTAGTGCATCAAAGTAGACGTAGAGCTCATCCTGCAATTTGGTCGAATCCTCGTACTCGTCGCCAGTGGTCTCGAGATCATCGTCCTTGTCCACCAAAGGCTTCAAGAGGTATTCGGCCATTTTTGCTCGCCATAGAGCCACTAACTTGCTTTGCTCGCGGACCGAGTTGAACAAGTCGTCGCTCTTGTCGACAATTCGCCGACTCTCAATGCCACCCAAGCTTTCGAGGTCCTTGATGCTTGGTATCCTGGTCAGCGTATTCTGCTTCACAAGACCCTCGATACTCCGCATCAACGCTTCCGACTTGCGTGAGCTGTCCAGCAGAATTTCCCTCCGGACCGCCTTAGCCCGCTCATATAGCGCGCTCTCCTGCTTCTCTAGATCTCTGAATTGCTGCGTGTCCGGTTCAGTGATATTGATGTCGGCCTTGGTCTGGTAGCATGCGGTAGCAGCGAAAAAAGTGCATGTATGCTGCAGCTGGAGAGCTGACCGTACACTGTTTCTCAGTCGTCCGACCTCAACGATGGACTCCTCGGCATCTTCGCCGTCGATGTTTGCCGGCGATCTGCCTTTCTCCGCCTCTCTCTTCTCCGCTTCGGCCAGCTTCTGTCGCGCTTCTGTGACTAGCTCGCCACTCCTTTGCATAGCGAGCGTGTATATTTGCAAGGCATCTTCACTCCGTCGGTCATTGTCTTGGGCGTTTCCCACGATATGGCCTCGCAGTAATTGACTCGCCAACAACGCACGCTCGTCATTTCGACGCTCAGTCGCGTTCTGCTCGAGCATAACGGCCAAGACTTCGGGAACAGTGCGCAGCGGCCCACGCCCTCGACCAAGTGCTCTGCGATTATGGCCACCGACCTGAGGGTGTAAGCATGTTTGTCTGAGTCGAGTGAGCCAGCTTCTCATCTTCTCGATAGTACTAGGGTCTTCCGGGTCCCATTGTTCCAGTGTAGATGAGCCATCTCGCTCCACACCGACCTCTTTGCACATCTGGTTGTACATCTCGGCGTAATTATGCTCCTCGGTTGCGGAGAATGGTATAGTGACAACTACTCGCTTCTGTTCTGGTAGTTGAATGTCTTCTCGGATCTGTGCTTTCGTGTGCCTGAGCGCAATAGTCTCGAAGACTTTCCGAAAGAGATGCTTGTGGTTGTTGATCAGATGATTCCACAGCTTCGTATCTTCGCTCAAGGGTTTATAGTCGAGGAAGATGAGCAGACCTACAGTACAGAAGGGCAGAAGGTCAGCAAGTGTCTCAGCCTTTGCGAACAGGATAGAAGGTCTCGAGGGCTGAACGGGGTCCGATCGTGTCTCGGACAGTCCTTCCACCTATCGATGCTTACCGTGTAGATCTTGAATATTCTTTTTGAGCGGCGTACCACTGATGACCCATTTCAGGACCGCCGGGAGGCGTCGGGCTACACGAGCCGCAGCACTCACACCCGACTCGACCATTTGTGCCTCGTCGAGACAGATGCGCCACCATTGCAGTCTGACAATTGGAGATCTCTTCCGCTCGAACTTCGGTGCATTGCGCATATCCCGATCCGGTGGATCCTCCGCGAAATGCAATTCTCGCGTGAGGGTCGAGTACGTACTGAGTACCACATCGTACTCTGTTGCCATCACCTCGATCGTCTTCTCCACCTCTGGTTTCTTTGAGCTCACTCCTTCATAGTGGCAAACCCTGAGAGCCGGCGCATGGCGCGCCAATTCCGACTTCCACTGCTGAAGAATAGTATTGGGAATTATGATCAATGTCGCTCGAGAGGGTGTGATTTCTAAGCCGGACCCGTCCACGTATGCTTTCGGTAGTGGTTCTGGCCGCTTATGAACAGAAAGTAAAGCTGCCAGTTCAACAGTTTTGCCGAGACCCATCTCCTCTGCTAGAAGGCCTCCTAACAACCTGGTCGGATTGGCATCAGGTCTTTGTCTGGATATAATACCTTGCAAGTGGCTGACGTAGCACAAGTCACCGTCGGCATCCACAAATTCCTGGTAAAAGTCGCAGTCCCGATCACGCTGTGAATTTTGCAACCTGTGCAGTCGCCCTTGCTTGTATAGTACGCCTTCTCGTGAAAGCATCCAGTGCACCGCGCGCTTCTGGAATGGATAGAGGTCGCTGTTGAGGAGGCCCAGGAAGTCTTTTGTTGTGTCTTGATCTTTGTTTGGCACATGTACACTTTCGTAGAAATCCTGTGGGGTCATTGGTTGACTTTGATCCACTTCGTCCCTATGTGAGTCGGGGAAAGTATCAAATAGCATCTTGTAGTCCAGCTGCCGCTCGGACATGACTGTGGGTACGCCAGAAGGGAAAGCCGAATGTCTAGACCTCCAGAAGAGTGTTATTTCCAGCCGGACCACCGAGAAGAGCTGACCCGTCGATGGCGTGAGAGTACATCTAGACCAGTATGCTAGAAGGCTCGACTTCGAATTGCTTGCCTTTCGCAGGCGACACACCGCAGCTTGCCGCAATGCCTCTCGAGCATGATCCGGAAGTTCTGTTACATCCACCACCAGCACTTCGCCTCGTACTCTGGGCAGAGCCAGCCGCAGCCTGTGCTCTCCAAAACGATCGATGACTGTAGGATCCACCTTGATGGAGTCTGCACCCTCCAAGTTTACATCTGCTTTCACCTCCGCCTCCGCCGCCTGCCTTCCATCGAGAGATCGCGCAAAACACAGATCCACCGTAACTCTGGAGAGGGGAATGTGCTGTGCAGGTTCAGGAGTCTCGCACCGCAATGACTTACTCTCGCTAAATTGTAGCTTCCGCTTCTTCGCCGGAGGCCCAGACTGCTCTTCTGGCGCTGGGTTGAGGGCGTGTCCAAGGAACCACTTCATCGGAGCAAATCCACCTGCTTCGACAAGGATAGTCGACTCCTCGTGCGACAACGCAGACGAAGTGAGGACCGTCGTGACGCAGTGCTCGTTGACCGGCGCCATGATGGCGGAGGATGTTGAAGAAGTGATGGATAGAGTCTGAAGAGAAGTGTGTCGAAGTTCGTACACAGTGGCGGATGATATCGAAAGCGCTAGGCCGTATTAGTGCGACCTGCATGAGAATCTGCAACCTTAAATTGGGGTGCGTTTTTCGACGAACCTTTCACGTGCGCCTGCTCGTCATCGTAAATCCTACACTAAAATATACATTGAGATGACCACGATGTGGATGGGGAAAGGGCCAAATCATCCGAAATAATCACCATGGCACACGTGGTGGAAGTCGCTCCGGCCATGTCCATGCCTCAACTGGATAAGGTCTGTTGCGTTGCCCTACGAACCCCATGGAGCCCCATACTGAGCTTGTGCCTAGGCTCGACATGTAAAGTACTGGACCCGATGTGTCAAGACCCTGCTGCCGCATCAATACATCAGCCTGGACAGTAATCGCATGTACCTTGGCTATTTCATCCTTGCGGCTCTGGATGTACTCCACGCTTTGGAAACAGTATGCAGCGAAACCGAGAGAAGCGACTTCGCAAACTGGATATATCGCTGCCAGTGTCCTGGCGGAGGTTTTAGGATGTGGCGGGGAACCGATTTTGGAGAGTTGGCCAACGATGGGAATGGCAAGTGGGATCCGGCCAATGTACCTGCGACGTACTTCGCACTCGTTACGCTTCTTATTCTTGGAGACGACTTCAAGCGTATCAAACGGAAACAGACGCTGCAATGGCTGAGAAAAATGCAGCGCCCTGACGGCTCTTTCGGCGAAACTCTCGTAGAAGGACAGATCGAAGGTGGGATGGATCCACGATACGGCTATTGCGTCGCTGGTATTCGGTATGTCTTGCGAGGGACAATGAGCGGACCTCTCAATCTCGATGGCGAGGAAGTGCAAGATATCGCCGTCGATACGCTTGTCACACGTATACGTCAAGCAGAAGTAAGTGCTTGAAGCTTCTGTTACGATCTCTCTCTAACATACGCATCACATAGGCATTCGATGGCGGCATTGCCGATCAACCGTTCAACGAGCCTCACGCAGGTTACACGTTCTGCGCTCTGGGTGCTCTGAATTTTGTTGGCCGCCTCAAAAAAGCCGAACTACCTCCCTCAGTACCCAGCCCACAAGAGGGACCCTCAAATCCGCAAGAAGTGGTCAGGTGGCTCGTTTATCGTCAGACAGATTCACTGGATCCCGACGCGAATAACGATTCCGAGTTCGTCGGCGACAGCATGTCTGCGAAAATTACAGACCGCGAATTGGAGAGTATCCTACCCAGCAATGCGGCTCCACCGGGCCATAACGACGCAATAGAGTCTGCGAAAGTCACAGACCGCGAACTCGAAAACATCCTACCAACCCATGCCCCTTCTCCTGGCCACAACGAAGCTCCAAAACAAGGTGTAGAACCCTCTGGCCATGATGGCACGGGCTCCCACGGTGCCACTACGGGCTTCGACTGGCACTGCGCCGGCATGAACGGCCGCACCAACAAGATTGCAGACACCTGTTACGCATGGTGGTCCGGAGCGTCCTTACACATCCTCGGCCAGCCCACCTTGTACGACCGCGAAGCCGTACAGAAGTATCTCCTCGGGAAGACACAGCACGGCATCTTGGGTGGCTTCGGCAAGTTCCCGGGAGATCTGCCAGATCTGTATCACAGCTACCTCGGCCTTACCGCGCTCAGTATTGCTGGGAGCACGGAGGTGAAGAAGGTCGATGCGGGTATGTGCATTAGCGAAGATGCGAAGGCGAGGCTCAAGAATGTATGGAAGTCTTGGGGCATTGACAGTCCACAGGACGGACCGTGAATGTAAAAGGAGGCGTTGTGGGATATTCAATGTATTGGACTATTGACATTATTCATACAGGGATATAATATCGCTCATGAACTCTATAGACGTCGTAACGCTCAAATCAACAGAAGAACTTGTACGCTCTCCTCCACGCCGGCCAAGCAGCTTGCTCTGCTCTCTCGTCCGCTATTAGCTCCGAAACATTGAGATCGCGAATGCCAGTGTGCAGATCCATGTTATAGCTCCGAATGAACGCTGTGCGGTACCATAACTTATAGCCGATGTACATGATGATGACCACCGGCGCAGCGAGGTAGACCTGGAAGAACGATCGCGCATGCCCACCAGGAGTCAATGGTGGATCGCCTTCGTTGACAATGGGCCATGCGCCGGTCCAGAACTGTGCGACGAGGACTAGGCAGTTGATGATGAAGCCAATCCAGGAGCCAATGACGCCTGGTTGGCTGCGGAACGCGAGCTCGTCAAGGGTGTGGCCTTGTTTCTTCCAGCCGCGGCGGAAGCGGATATGGGCGAGGCAGATGCTGGCCCAGGTGACGATAGATGAAAGGCCGGAAAGCGCGATCATCCAGGCGAAGGCCTCTTTTTGTCTTTCGGAGCCAGCGAAGAAGCCTAGAAGTCCTAACAAGAAGGCGATGCCAATAGACACGATTGGGCGGCCTTTGCGGTCGATGTATGCCAAGATCTTTGGGGCTTGGTTCTGCTCAGCCAATGCAGCGAGTGTCCGAGAGCTGCCATAGATGGAGGAATTGCCGACTGATAGCACTGCGATCATGATCACGCCATTGAAGACCGATGGAAGCCCAGTGATGCCGGCGTTGACGATGGAAATGACAAACGGTGATGCCGTAGCGTCCGCTGAGTTGGTCGCACTGAGTAGTCGAGGGTTCGTATATGGCACCAACAGCCCCACCAGGGTGAGTGAGACCACATAGAACAGGGTAATCCGCCAGAATACCTGCTTAATGGCGGTAGGTAAGGACTTGCGCGGATTCGCTGTCTCTGCAGCTGCCAGACCGACTAGCTCGGTTCCCGCGAACGCGAATGCAGCATTGACGAAGACCGAGCATAGTCCTTTGAAGCCGTGGTTGAAAGCTCCGGGATCTTGCCAGTACTTGCCGCCGATATAGCTGCCATCAGGTCCGCCACCTACGTTGATGATTATCCCAAGAATGATGTAGCCGATGACCGCCACAACCTTGATGATGGAGAAGACGAATTCTGCCTCGCCATAGCCTTTGACGCCGAACAGATTGATGATAACGATCAACGCCAGAAAGAGGGCGACCCAAGCGTCGTTGTTGACCGAGCCGTGAGACCAGTATTCTATCGTAACGGTAGCCGAGACAATTTCCAGAGGTAGTACCACAAGCCATTGCATAGCATAGCTGTCGGGCGTCAGCATAACATTATGGCACAAAAGTGTTACCTGGAACTCACTTCCACCCCATAGCAAATCCCCACGCCGGGTCCAGAAACCGTGTCGAGTAAGCCGAGAACGAACCAGCAACAGGAAATAATACCGCCATCTCACCCAGTGCATGCACCGTGCAGTAAAGCATGGCTCCGGTAATCATAAAACTGAGAACAAGCGAGGCAGGTCCGCCGATCGCGAGCGCATTTCCAGAGCCGACGAACAGTCCAGTACCAATAGAGCCACCGATCGCAATCATCTGAAGATGTCGTCCTTTCAGATGCCTCTGCAGCGGTGACGAAGCCGTCGCCTGCGCCGCGCTCTCAACGTCGAAGGTCTTGCCATCGCCGCCCACGCTGGCCTTCGGCGTCTGATGCGCGTTCGGATCCCGCTTGAAGCTGTCGACGAATCTTCGCGGTAGAGACTGGTTTTGATGAAGCTGAATGCCGTAATCCACGAACTCGCCAGACTCATAACCAGAAGGCGAGTACTCCCCGTGATTCCACGCTTTCTCCCGAGGGTTGTCCATCGTCGCGGCTGCTGGTAAGCTGCTCAAGTCCAGGCAGGGGAGCAGCACGCAACACTTTTGATGTCATGAGAAAGCGTTTCGGCGCGCACTGTTGATATACCCGTGATGGACGCGCTCACAGCAGGGCCAGGCGTTCCTTATCCGTCGCGACTCGCAGAGAGGTCGACGTCTCGAAATTAGAGTTCGCGAACGGGACGGTGGAGGACGTTAGTGGATGGTGGAGGATCCGTGGCTGCCGTCGGCGACAGGGGTCGTGCTGGTGGCAAGATCTATTTGTCGAGCGGGCAGCCTGTAGCACCTTGTCTTGTGTGACCACACGTCTTGATCACTGGTCTGGCAAGCAAATGAAGTCCCGTGAAGCCCTCGAGCTGGAGAGACGTTGGTTCTGACTTCGGAATCAAATGCTTGGACCACTGCCTATTTTCACCCACTCCTTCCACTCTCAGCTGCTATTCGTATTCACCAGCTCTCCACTATCGAACCTATCTATCGACGATAACAACTCAGCAAACTGACCGCTCCTACGGCTCTGCAGCACAGAACGGCGATCCTTGCCCTCCCTCCCACGAACAGCGTCCCACAGCATCAAATTCAGCAGCACCATGATGACAATTCTCCATCCTCAAGCTGCGCGGTAGCTGCTGTGCAACAATGGCTGGGCCCACTCTGCACGCCTTCGCCGCCGTTACACGTGGTTCACGAATGAACGCTTTTACCGCTTCTGCACTCTCACGCTTTTGTTCGCGATATCGCGTGAAAAAGGTAAAGTACACGTAGAAAACGCATGGCTTGCATGAAATGTTATGTATCTGCGACGGTTCGAGCGTCGAGTAGCTCGCTTATGCTCATGGCGCTTACGTTGAGACGAAGATCGTACAGGGTGGGATGTAGGCGGTGATGGTCTTGCCAGCGTGTTCGTCACTTCGCTGTATCAGGTGTATGGACGGGTCTTGGAACGATTGATCGTCAAGAAGAGTAAGGTATCACATCTGTACAAACTCGCTCAAGCGCCAGATGCAACCACATCGCTAGACAACAGTATTATTTCAATCAGCCCGCTCCGATCTTCTGCGCACTGGCCTGTCTTTCCAGCTTCTCATCTTCCTCCAACTTGTGTTGCAACGCCTCTGCAGTCAGCGGCGTCCCACTGCTGCCAGCTCGCTTAGCTTCCACTCCATCATCGTCCGGTGGTAGAGGACCCAGCGGGCTGACAGGTACTGTGTAGATCTCACCAGGCTCGTCCACGATAGCGCCAAGATCACTGGAAAGCACAAGTTCTGGACCGAATTGATCCACCTCTTCTACTTCCATATCTTCTTCATCAAGCTCGTCTTCGTCTTCCTCCGTGATGCCTGGGATCATTTCGCCACTCTTTCGTGGTATGCTAGTCGGACGGTTGCTTGACGTCCGCGCAAAACCGGACGGAGAGCCACTTAGCCATGGGCCTTTGAAGACAGAGCGTTTCCGTCGCGTAAAGACAGGCAACCCTGGCGATCCTGGTACAGAAGTGAACGTGCCTTTTGCCTCCGAAAAGGAAGGCAGATTGCCAAGTCCGGAAGGTGGTGGACGACGTGAGACACGTATGCCGGATGGGAACGCGCCACCAGTAGGTGTGGAGGGTAGTACTTTGACAGAAGCGTGCGGTGATCTACCTAGCCGAGAACCAGATGCTGATGATAATCCTGATGGAGACGCGAGTGAGGCACTGGACGTGCTTGAGGCTTTGGAGTGGGTGTGCTGATGGGTGGCTTGATAAGTGGTTCGGATCGAGCTGACTGAGCTGGAAGTAGATTTACGTCCTCGCAGTCCAGCAGACGGACGTCGGATTGACGAATGGGGTGTGATGGTGTGTGGACTCATGCTCTGCCGCTTCCTCTGCGTGCTGGCACTGCTGTTGACCGTGCTGTTGGTATTGACACGAGGTCGCGCAGGTAGTGTCGCACGAGTTTGCAACTCAGGCCGCTGTCCGATGCTTGCTTTTCGATGCTGCTGTAAAATCATGTTCCCGGTTGCCGTTCGCTTGAGGTCAGCCAGATCGCCCTGCGCTGTAACTAGCTGTCCGTTCCTCGTAATTTGAGAAGCGCCGTCCATTGGCTTTTTAGAACCGTCAGTCGGCGGTTTGCCAAACTTGTACCCGCCATCTTTGAACCAGTGCTTCACCAGAGCGATCTGCTCGCGGAGCGGCTGCTGCATGATGGTGCGCCGCTTTCGTTGCGGGACTGGCACATACGTTGGGCTTAACAGATCCGGGTTGATAGTCACATTCCGTAGCATACTTCCGCTGCCTCGAGACACATTCCTCGGTCTTCGAGGAGGCGTGATGTGATAGTCTTTCGGTGGAGGTGGCGGTCGACTGCGGGACCGACTTTCTTGTCGTGGTACCTCCTTGGGAGCAGTAAACGGCTGCTGGACTGGTTCTGGCGTTGGAGTCTTCGATTCAGCCACCTGAGGAAGTTCGGAAGCTTGTGCTGCGCTGCCGTTCGCTCGTGTCATCCGCCTTCCTCGCGCACTTGGAGACTCGCCGATGACGACCTCCTCACCCTCATGTATCTCACCAAGAGATAAAAGCCGTCCACTAGCAGCACTCAGCCGGCGGATCGCTTTGGACTCTGCCTCACGATCCCGACGTTTCCGATCCCGGCGCTTCTCTTTACGCTGCTCCTTCTCGATTAACAAAGCCCACCATCCCGCCAGACCATCACAGCGCTGCGACAGCACTTGTTCTATGACCATGTCGATATCAACGCCAGCGCTCCTCATACGCTGCAACGTATCTTTTTCCAGCTGTGTCGAGAATGGCGCGGGCTGCTGGACCTTGAGAATCTCCTGCTGCTGTGGCGCATACTCCGCCAACCATGGATCTTTTAGCACATCCGAGAGCGCGGGCCGGATCAACGGTCGCTTCGACAACAGCTTCTTCATCAGCTGTAGAGCTCCATCTGGCAGGTAGTCTGGATAGTTCGGCTCTTCTTTCAGTATCTTCATTTTGGTCGCAGTCTCGTCGTCTTCGTCCCAAGGCAGCTCTCCACACAGGAGCGCATACAAAATGATTCCCAAACTCCAGAGATCCACCTTTTCTCCAGCATATTTCTCGCCCTTGAGCATCTCCGGCGCTGAGTAGCATACCGTACCGCACCAGGTCTGCAGATAGCTTGTACTCCCATTGTATTCCCTCGTGAATCCAAAGTCCACCAGCTTCACGTTCCCAATCTTATCCAGCAGGATATTCTCCAGCTTCAAATCTCGGTGCACACACGATTTGCCGTGCACATAGCTGACTGCGCCTACGAGCTGCGTGAATATCTTCTGCACCTTGGCTGCCTCCATCCGCCCATGCTCCAGGAGGTGGTTGTATAGCTCATCTCCCGGGCAGTATTCGAGTACCAGCCATACCAGGCTCTCGGTCACTATCACCTCGTACAATCTCGCGATATGTGGATGCAGGAACTGCCGATGGTGGTGGATCTCGCGCGCGAGGTTGGCATCGTCCTTCTTCGCCGACTTGAGCACGACCTTGGAGCCATTGGTGAGCTTGTGGGTCGCGAGGTATACTTTGCCGAAACTGCCTTTGCCGATCAGTCGTCCGAGAGTGTAGTTGCCGACGGAATGTAGGTCATGTGACGAGAACTCGGTCAGAAGCGACTGATATGAGTTGGCGAGCTGGGAGAAGGGTCAGTCACACGAGCGGCTGACGTCGAGGCGCATAGCTACCTTGTTCCGATGTTCTTGACGTTCGTACTCGGCCTGGGACCTGGCCGGTGGCATTAAGTGTGCTGCCTCTTCTCGGTGCCGCGGCAATTAATGCGCCCTCCTGTGGTAGCACTTCTCAGCTCTCAGCCTTAGTTCTACTGACGCTCGCGGTAGCTGATGTCCTGCGTCTGGCGCGGCTTATGGAGTGGTGGCTCGGATGTTGTAATGCGCGCATTGGACGTACGTCTCTGGGGTGTCGGTATGATCGGCCTGTCGAAGCACAAAAAGCACAGGTCGGCTGCCCGTCAAAACTTGGTCGGTACGTCTCTAAGATCCTTGAACGTGTGCCGGAGGACGCGAGGCGCGGATCGGTCCATGAGCTCAGGGTCTCGGCAATATCACTTTCAACCTTCATCGAGCAACACCAACACTACAACACTATCGCTATGCACAGTCCTGTTGGCATAGAGCCTTCACCATCGGCGTTGTCGAACAGAATATCGACTGCATATGAGTACCTTAGCAAGCCCGCTACCGCCGCCTACTCCGCCGCCATCCCACGTAGCTCTCCCACATAAGGCCCCCGCGAGGTGAGTCAGGCAGTAAGTCACGACCAAGTGCTGTCTCGTTTGCGTATAGACTGCTTCTGTTTTCTCCAAAGCCGTTCAAAACGTAGAGACGAGAAGGCGAGAAGTTCTCCGCACGCTCGTACTTTGGAGCTCCGCCAACAATAGGTGGATGCAGCAGCATGGCCCTCACGGAAGGAACCCCATCCTACGCGCGACCGACTCAGGCTTCGAGCAACCACAAACAGGCCACGGAGAACAACATGAACGTTCTTCCCAGCTCTCACCGCATCTCCGCGGTGACATCGCAAACCCAGCTCGATGATATCGGCACCCCCAGCAACAATGTCAACGCGAAGCGGAACATCGGACGACGTAGAACCCGGCAACCCTTCCGATTCCTCTCCCTCCCCCCTGAGCTCCGTAACCGCGTCTACGAGTACACGGGGCTAGAGCGACTCGGCCGCTACGCCGACCTATCCAACCCTCGACGTTGGCGACCCTCCCGAGCCATGCCCCGTCTACTGCAAGTCAACAAGCAAATCTGCGACGAAGCGGGCAGCTACTACTTCAACACCACCACGGCTTTCGAGCTCCTGCTCGACCCTCTCCAGCTGCGTCGTTTTCGACTCTGGCTGTCCCTCATCGGACCTGCGAATCGTGCACGACTGGCCGCTAACCGAAACATGCACGTCCGACTCGTGCAGCCGAGAAGGCCGGCATTTGGCTACATACATGATCTTTCGGTTACTGTTATATGCATATCCTTTGGCGACGCTGCTTATACATTTGGACTCGATGTCGCTTGCGCAAAGGTGTTCCCGCAGCTGCCCAGTTGGAAGATCTCATCAGTACCGATGCACCAGGTCGAAGAGTGGCGCAACGGTGGATATGGCCCCATCCCGCATTACCGAACTATCAGGCTCGCCGTCGTGGATGCACAGCAGGTGCGGAAGGTCATGAAGATTGTGATCAGCTGCCTCGGAGGGAAGACGGACGACAAGAGCGCTTGGGATTATATGCGGTGGTTGAATGTGAGGAAGGTCTGCAAGGACCATATGGTGGTACGGGGCAGGAATGGGTCGGTTTGGGATCTGCTGAAGTAAAGTGAGACGCTTGCTGTGGTAGGGGTGGCTCGAGGAGCAGAATATATCTAAGGGTTAGGGTCAATGTTGGTGTGAAATTACCCGATTCGGATATATTCACTTGAACCACCATCAACTCAAGGCAGGAGTAATTCCCTATCGCGGGTGTCTTGATAGCGATGTAGTGGTTGAATAACGCCCTCGGGTGTGTCTCGCTCCGAAAGTCATGTGAGAACTCACACCGATCACTCTTCTCGTGCGTCTGACAGTCAACCCCATTTACCTTGGTTGGGATCAAGAACGTTCGGGGAATTGCCTCAAGATCCATAATTCGAGGAGGTACCTTAAGCTGAGCTCAGGTTACACGCTTGTTTGACGCGCAGAGATCTACGGCATTGATATATGCCTAGGTCTGCCTAGTGCTTGGAGGTCCAAGGCCGCCAAATGTAGAGCTGATGCGCCATATTACTCCCTCCAGCCCAGACGGAAGCCAAGCGATCTATCTTCTCCTTGGGCTGGATACCCGGGAACTGCTTCTCCGCCTTCATCAGGAGCTCGTACGCCGCGTCCTGTTCCACTTTGGTCTTCAGGAGGTGACCGGCTGCGTCCAGCTGTCAGCGAGTTCTGCTATCACAGCTCCGCGAGCGAGCGAAGGTGTACTTACCGTAGGATATTACATCTCCGGCTTTGATGAGTGTCGGCACAGAGTCACTGTGACATGCTGCGGTGCCGCACACACGGCGGAGTATTGTGTACGATTGTCTCTGTGGCCCAGTAAGCATATCCTCGATGTGTTAGGTATGATGTTCGTGGTGCGCCGACTCACGTCGATCTGCTCGGGAGTTGGGAAGCCATCGTTGCGAGCTGTGTCGTCCGGTATATTGTTGATCAGTAGCAGGGTACTAAGGCTGTGGTAAAGAAACGCCGCCACTGTGGTGTCATCAGCTACCGGGCCCTGAGCATGAAAGTAATCTGAACGTTACCATGTGTCTCGCTCGCAAAAACCGTTCTTGGGAAAGCGTCTCCTTCGGTGTCTTCCTCGCTGTAGATAGGGTCAAGATACGACGCTTTGCTTGTCCGCCAGTCGTTTGTTTGGCTCTCGAGCTCCAGCCAGCGCTCCATGGTCTTCGGCTTGTCGTCGAAAACAAAATTCACGGCGCGACAGCACTCCATCAGAGCGCACCACTCCCATCGGCGGGAGTCGGTAGGCATTGGCAGTTCGTGGCATAGCCATTCGCAGTTCGAGTCAAGCAGAGCCAACGGCTGTTCGCCCGTTAACGCTAGATGCGTGTAAAATCGTAGCATATTGACGAAGATCGCGGCGTGTACGCTCGAATCTAAGTTGGCTCTTAAGGCATTGAGGAAGACGTCAAGCCCTAGAAAGTCATGGCCTACTCTTAGATCGGTGCTGACGGAATCTTTACCTTCGTTAGTGTACGGGACTCTCGCTTTTGAAAGGCGATACTTGCCGGTCATGTGCTGTACCATCCGGAGCAACAACACCGATGCGAGACCTGCTGCAACGAACGCCTTCTCCTGTAGCCGAGGAAGAAGCAACTTGTAGCATGCATCGGTGTAGTGAAGCGACACAGCTTCAGGCAATTTTCCTTGCAGACTAAGCTGCTTGGCAGAGAAGGCCATAATGGCGTTTGTGAGCGAAGCACAGCCCTGTGCTAGCTCGGGTATCGCGATAGAAAAGTGCTTCATCGTGTCGGTTTCATCGAACCAGCGAGCCAAGTCTGAAACGAAGTACCTGAAAAGCCCGGCTTCCTCAAAACTACTGATGTGCCATCTTAGTGGGGAGTTGCAGCCTGTGGCGACCACATGGCGCGACTTTGGATAGTCGGCGATATCATCAAAGATGCGAAGGCTACAAGTTGTTGCAGGGCTCTGTTGAGAGGCATCGGTTGAAGATGGTGTGATAATAGGAGCGCTCGCAGATCCGGGAGTGCCGTGTGTAGTAATTTGGTGTGTAGGCTCGTCCAGGCTGTCTGTACTGCTGGAAGTGGACTCCACGGCATCGTTCGCAAACCGAACTAAAATAGTGGTCAATCGCGCCGCCACATCTTCCTAATACGCAACACTGACCTGACTGTGGCACATCTACCCACTTCGTCCCCTGCTGAAACGTAAAGTCGTATTTCTTCTTGTGCCGAATGATGGTTGGGTTGGCAGTGGTCTGGAATATGTGGGCATCCTCTTTACCGCATTCGCGCCCACTTGCAGTGCAGAGACCACACGGCAGCTCTCCATCGCATTTTATGTGGCGTACCCGGCATTGGTAGCTACTTCTGGTCAAGACATTGATCGGTACAAAGTTGGGAGGTAAGCGAATACCATGAACGCTGCTTTCTCCTAGCCATTCTTATCCGCTCCCGGGTACTATCTTATGGCGCGGGCGGTAGCTGAGACGCGGCAACAATGAAATAGAACTCTCAGTGAGCAATGAAAGTGAAGCAGAGATTGAAATGAGTATGTTCCTACACGAATATGTGGGTGGAGCTAGGCAGGCCGCTCGAAGTGGTAATTTGGTCCGACGCTATGTCAGCAGTCGCTGCGCAGACCCTGATGACAATCCAAGGCTGAACGAGGGGAGAACGCATCACGGGTCCATTGAATGGCAACTCAAGTCCATGTGCTTGCGTCCTTGCAGTCTGTGGAGGTCGAGAACACCACGAGGAAGAATGGTCTTGTGCCATGTTCGTCAAGATGGTCGGCGGTGCATCCTCTATGTTCTGGACGCGCCGTTCATGCTCGTCCAGTACACAGGTCTGATAAAACTCTCCTCTAGAGCTCAAGTTCTTCCTGTACGGCTGATCATTGCCCTCGACTCCACCGTCTTGAAGACAGAAGCCAACGGCACCCAAGATCCTCCGGCGTTTGCTCTTCACTAGCACAGACGGTTTTCGTCGTCATGGAGCTACTCACCATGCGATACACAGCGGGCTCTCGATTCGAAAATGCTTTTAAAGGCAGTGTTTAATTTGCGTTGTTCATGAAAAAAGGAAGAGGAAGGAGAATCTCGCGAAGCAAATTTTGAGATTGCTCGCGCCAAGATACTGATGCCTGAGGTTTTCGGCGCGTCGCGTTGACACGGACTTCATCACGTCCTTCGATCGACATCCCACTCTACAACTACCACTCTGTAACTACCATACCGTGCGCGCAACCCAATTCCTTATTCTGTAAGACAACGAGGCGCATATCATGGCGCTACTACAGCACAAGTTCATCGTCAACTACGAGGAGCAGCAAGGTTGGTACAAGAACACTGTTCAAGACGACAGAATTGACAGACTGTAGCTGCATTCCAGGACTTCTTGCAAAACTTCAAGTCGTCCTCGACGGAGACCGAGGATGCGCTGGAAAATTTGCGCCTGGACGGCGACGGCACGAGCGAAGAGTATGACTTCATGGACGATGCGGACGACAATGCAAACGCCAGGCGAAGAGGGCGCGCACCACGATCGAAAGCCAAGTACATGAACATGCTGCAGGACGTGGCGAACCGGGCGAAGTCACAAATACTGGTAGATCTGGACGATCTGCAGGAATACGAGAACAGTCTTGACGAGGATGGAACGTCGCTACATCTGGTCTCGTCGATCGAGAAGAACGCCAACCACTACATTGAGATTTTGTCGCGAGCAGTCGACAAGATCCTTCCCGCGCCCGATCGAGATGTGACCTTCAAGGACGACATGGTGGACTTTCTTATCTCACAGCGATCGACATGGAACGAGGCTGTACGCCAGCAGCAGGAAGCCAACGTGGACGATGCGCCCGAAAGTCTCTTTCCCCCGGAGCTCACTAGACGGTATACACTCAACTTCAAGCCCATTGAGCCATCGGGCTCAAGCAGCGAGAAAGACTCTAAGGCGATGGCGGTCCGACAGGTACGTGGCGAGCATCTCGGACATCTCATCACCATTCGAGGCATTGCAACGCGAGTTTCAGACGTCAAGCCATCCGTGCTGGTTAATGCGTACTCTTGCGACCGATGCGGACATGAAGTATTCCAGCCCGTCACCACGAAACAATTCACACCTTTAGTGGAGTGCACATCGCCAGATTGCGAGGCAAACAACGCCAAAGGCCAGCTTTTCTTATCTACCCGGGCTTCAAAATTCCTCCCTTTCCAGGAGATCAAGATCCAGGAAATGGCAGATCAAGTACCAGTGGGACATATTCCCAGGCAACTCACAGTACACTGCCATGGCGCTATTGTACGGCTGATCAACCCGGGAGATGTCATTGATGTTGCTGGCATCTTCCTACCAATTCCGTACACTGGCTTCAAGGCAATTAAAGCTGGCCTTCTTACAGACACATATCTCGAGGCGCAGAACGTTCGACAGCACAAGAAAGCGTACGGCAATATGGTGCTTGCGCCTACGACAATTCGCCGCATGACTGAGCTCGAGCAATCCGGCCAGCTCTACGAGTACCTTAGCCGATCGATTGCGCCGGAAATCTTCGGCCATTTGGACGTCAAGAAAGCGCTCCTTCTCCAGCTCATCGGAGGTGTCACCAAGGAAATGGGTGACGGTATGCGTATTCGTGGTGATATCAACGTCTGCCTGATGGGTGATCCTGGTGTTGCCAAATCGCAGCTTCTGAAGTACATCACGAAGGTTGCACCCCGCGGAGTCTATACAACTGGTCGAGGTAGTAGTGGTGTTGGTCTGACAGCTGCTGTGATGCGCGATCCCGTCACCGATGAGATGGTGCTCGAAGGAGGTGCGCTTGTTTTAGCTGACAACGGCACGTGCTGTATCGACGAATTCGACAAGATGGACGACTCCGATCGGACAGCTATCCACGAAGTTATGGAACAGCAGACCATCTCCATTTCCAAAGCTGGAATCACAACTACACTCAATGCCAGAACCTCGATCCTCGCAGCCGCCAATCCGCTATATGGACGATACAACCCTCGCATCTCACCTGTCGAAAATATCAATCTTCCAGCTGCGCTTCTTAGCAGATTCGACGTCCTCTTCCTGATCCTAGATACACCGTCGCGAG
>JAABUW010003123.1_pt1 | contig 23996 bp, 33 predicted proteins | sample 5560081 | NCBI WGS metagenome assembly JAABUW01 (sample SAMN10711882, study PRJNA513363) | rock metagenome | isolation source: Antarctica rocks | place: Antarctica: Victoria Land, Knobhead sud | reverse complement strand
ACAACCTGGTCAAGATCGGGACCCTGGCCAGCTGATCGGGCAAGGCCGAAGTCCGATCTCTCCCGGATCCGCCGCCGCCGACCCCCCGATCTCAGCCCAGCGCGTTTTTCAGGTCGAAGTAGCTACATAGTCTTGTTCGGGGCGGAGTTCAACGCCGAATCCGAGCAGCAGACAGAGAAGGACACCACCAAGGGCCCGTCGCAGCCCCTCGGCCAGCGGGGAGCGGTCGCTGCAGACTCCATGCCTTCGTCGGCCACCTGATATGGCGGTCGTGTTTGTCAAGTACCATCGATCGATCACTGCTGCAAGGGGGCAAGTGCGGGCACGGTGCGGCTGAAGGTCGGACAAGACAGGGACGGGCCTGTTACTGCAGGCTCTACAAGGTCACTTCCACCAGACGGCCGTGCCAGGTGTCTCCCGTCCGGCCGACGGATCGCTTACAAGGCAACAGGTTCGCGCCGGCCGCTCTTAGAGCCAGGCCGGGCGGGAGAACACTCCTATTCAACATCCCTGCCGGTCTGCCCTGAGGGCCTGTCTCACATACGGTCCTTTTCGGCACAGATCGCGAGGCCGGCACTGCTGACCGACGACCTCACGAGCGAGTGGGACGCCACCGCAGAGATGGTCTGCTACACCACGACCGCCGAGTCACCGCCGGGGCTTCCCAGTCAGCGTGCACCCGGTCCTACAGCGGGACTGCGGGCAATACAGCGAGCCATACGACTAGCGGTACAGCTAGTGGCCTAGTTGAAAGGGCGACGCAGAGAGCGGCGTGTCGGGCAGCGTTGAAGTACGCGCGCTGCCAGGCTGGATGGCGTGATGGATCGCGCACCGCTCGGACGAGTAGTCGCCGTTGCGAACTCGAAGGGCGGCGTTGGCAAGACGAGCCTGGCCACCACCCTTGCGGGTCTGACCGCTGCCGCCGGGTACAAGATTCTGCTCATCGACCTCGATCCGCAGGGCAACGCGGGCGAGGACCTCGGCTACACCGGCCGCGGTGAGGGTGACAACGGGGCCGGCACAGTCGCGTCCATCGCGGCCGGGACACCTCTTGCGGTTTCGCTGCGCGGCGTACGGGAGAACGTCGACGTCATCTGCGGCGGCGACCGGCTCGACGACCTCGCGGGCTTGCTGTTGTCGCGACATCTTCGCGGCGACGAGGTCGCCGATGTCCTGGCCGAACCGTTGTCACACTTGCTCGCCGCGACCCACTACGACCTCGCCTTGATCGACTGCCCGCCGGGGGAGTCGACCCTACAGATGCTCGCTCTAGGTGCTGCGCGATGGCTGGTAATCCCGACCCGCGGGGATGCGGCCAGCCTGAAAGGGATGGCCCGCATCGCGCAGCGCCTCGTTCAGGCTCGCTCTCACAATCCGGGCGTCGAGCTGCTCGGAGTGGTCTTATTCGACATCGCGAGCACTGCGACCCGTCTGCGCCGGGAGATCGGCGAGCAGATCACCGATGCGCTCGGAGGAGTGGCTCCGCTCTTCGACGCCACGATCCGACACAGCGTGGCAGCGACCGACGCCCGGGGCCGCGGGCTGCTAGTCCACGAACACGCGGCCGCGCTGGAAGGCGAGCCGTTCTGGCAGGCGCTGCGAGAGGGCCGTCGGCCCATCTCACCCGGTTCGGCACCAGCGTTGGCCGGCGACTACGCCGCACTCGCCCACGAACTGCTGCTCCGCATCGCGACCCTTGAGGCCGCACACGAGGAAGCCGCCGTATGAGCAGGGTGACGCCGAGCCCGATGCCGACGCCGGATCTCGCGGGGCTGCTACGTCGCACTCCGGACCCGCCCCCACCCGTAGCTTCACCGGAAGAGGAACCACCGGCAGACCTCCGTGATGAACCATCGGAGACAGACGACTCCACATCAGCCGCCGCCGGTACCGCCCCTGCGCAACCAAAGCGGCGGCCGCCGCGCACGGCCGCATCGAGCAAACCAACCCTCGGACCCGAGCCGGGCCGGCGTCAGTATCTGCGCTCGATCGCCGTGTACCTGCCACGCAGCGTGCACCAGCAGTTACGCACCCAAGCGGCTGCCCGAGGCACGACCGCGACAGCGCTAATGCTGGAGGCGGTCAACAGCACGCATGACCGGCTCGCCGACACGCTGGCGCGGGCGCAGGTCGACGAGGACAGCGCGCACAACCTGTTCGACATCCCGCAGGCGCGCGGGGTGAGCGAGCCGACCGTGCAGACAACGATTCGCGTCACCGACAGCCAGCACCAAGCCCTCGCTGCGCTTGCCGCCACCCACGACGTCAACCGGTCGCAGCTGATCACGGCCGCGCTGCGCCTATACCTGGGCTGACGGCCGATGGCTGTCGGAGACTGGCTGGCGCCCGTGCTCTCGTTCGTCGGTGGCGCGCTGGGCGCGTGGCTGGCGTTCGCGGGCAGGCGCGCCTCCACCAAGCAGGCCGAGGCGGCCGCCCGGCGGGAGGAGTGGGGTCGCCGGTTCTCCCAGGCACTCGCTCTGATCGCCGACGAACACCCTCGACAACGTCAGATCGGGCGGGCGTTACTGGCCCAGCTGCTGAACAGCGACCTGGCCACCTCGGACGATCGGAAAGCCGCTGACCGCATCATCGCCCTTGATGCCGAGCCCACTGTCACCCAGCTCGCGGCGTTGCCGACGCCGGACGAGCTGGACGCTGCACGCTTCGTGCGAGACGATGAGAGCAACGACAGCGGCGAAAGGAGCGACGAGGATGACAGCGACGATTCACGTCAGTAGCGACCAGGTCGACGCCGCCCGAACGCTGATCCGCATCCGTGGGGGCGAGGACAAGGTTGACCCCGTCATCGTGCGGATTGCCCACGCCGAAGACGCACGCCCGAAGGTCAAGCACGCCACGGCCCGCAAGGCCTCCTGACCGCTCACGTCGCCCGGCGGCACAGCGGACAAGCTTGGATGCCCTTCACCGGTGACGGCACGTCGCCGGCCGGCTCGCCGTGTGGGCATTCTGGTCCGGTGCGGCGAAGCTGCGCGTACTCGAGCCGGACCGCGCGCATCTCTCGTTCGTACTCGCGCCGGGTGATCAGGTCCGTCGGCTCGAGAGTGCGCAGCAGCATCGCGAGGTAGCCCCACGGGCACCGTAGCGGGTAACGGTGCTCCCGCCCGGCCTTCGTGATCGTTACCCGAGCGCTCGGCACCTCCCAGCCCCGAGCGGCGAGCATCCCGTCGAGCTCACGCTGGACGTCGGCCGCGGTCCAACCGGCCCGCGCGAAGCGGTCGAGCGCGGGCATGATCCGTTGGTGTGGTATCTCCCGGAGCCAGTACACGCAGGCTCGGAGGTCCTTGGCGAGACGTACTGTGCGCCAGTCCGCCCGATATATCCGCTTTGGGCGGGATTCTGTGGTAGTAGGCCGGCCCGGAGGGCCGTTCTTGCTTGCTTGCTCTGGTTTGAAGATCTTGTTGTTGTGAACAGAAGGAGCTTTATTAACTTTATGGGTTGTGGGAAGGTCGCAACCTGTTTCGATGCTCGACCGACCGTGGTCGCGGTTATCCACAGCTAGGGGCGCAGCGCCGGGTGCCGGCCCAGTAGCAACGGTTTCGTCCCGACGCTGAACGGGCTCATGCGAGGTTGAGAGGTGCAGGTGCGCCGGCATACTGCACGCCCAGACATTGCGGCGCTGGCGTGCGACTGAGCCGGCCCGCCACAACTCCTGCCGCTCCTCGCGGGTAAGCCAGTTCTTGCCCCGGCGGACCCGAACGAGCCAGCCTCGTGCAACGAGGACCTGCTCGGCCTTCTGGATCGTGGTGACGCCGTATCCCGTGCTGGCGGCCAGGCGGGTCCAATAGTCGTCGGCGTCGGAGTTGAGCCGATCGGATTTGGTGGCCAGCGCCGCGTTGCCGGGCATGGCGTTGCGCCCTGTGCGCCCGTCGGCGCAAGCCGAGATGGCCGCGCCCAGCGCGTAGCAGGCGCGCACGCTGACCGGGCCACGCGTGCCGACTCCGGCACGCAGGCGGGCGACGTCCTCGCTGTGCAGGTCGGCGTACAGCTCGGAGCGCCAGTGCTCCCGGCTCCACCACGCCGCAGTCGTCGAGTAGGTCCCGGGGTCGCTGATGCCATAGCTTTGCCGCCGGCGGCGCCGAGCTTGTCGGCGCGGGCCGGGGGCGACCGACATCTGGTGGACCGTCCTCACGCGGCGCCTGGCATGGCGTCACCGACTCGGCCAGCGGCCTTGTCTCGCTCGACGGTGCGCACGGTTGCCCCGACCCGGCGGGCGATCTCGCCAGCGGTGATACCGCGGCGGCGCAGCTCGCCGACGACGCACCTGCGTTCGGCTCGGGTCAACGGCACGGGCACGTGTCGGCCGGCGATCGCCTCCTCGACAGCGACTTGGTCGACGTCGAAGAGCTCCGGCGCTGGTGAGGCGGCGGGATCGTCGATGTCCCGGCCGTCCCAGCGCCACGGCGGCACCCAGCCCCGGGCCTCGGCGTAGCGCTCGGCCCGGGCCTGGTAGCGGCCCGGGGGAGTGCGCCACCAACAGTCCTCGTAGAGGGCGGCCACAGTGTCTGCGGTCGGCGCGAGCATCCGGTCTTGGCCGGTGCTGCGCAGCTGCGCGATCGCGCTCTTGCTGACGCCGAGGCGAGTTGCGAGCTGGCTGGTCGACCAGCCAGCCGCGGTCAACGCCTGCAGTCGTCGGCGAGCACCTATCGTCGCGACCCACGGTGAGGTGCCGTGCCAACGGTCCACGGCGCGGCCGCGCTGAAGCCTGCGTTGATGCGCGTTGTTCGCAGCCCGACAACGCCGACAACGGCAACGGTCTCGCAAGTAGGCGTCACGAGTGCCGTGACGGTGACGAGCACGTCGACAGCGACACTCGCGGCGCTCAGCTACCGGCTCTATCCGGACGTCAGCCGCCGCCGCGGCCGCGAGCTGGTCTAGCTCAATCAGGTTGGGGTTGTCGTTCTGGGTGTCTGCAGGGTGCACGGCATAGCCTCTCGAACCCCCGTGGGGGGTCAGGCTCGTGGTGAAGCCGGTCGAGAGGGCATGGCGAACAGACACGCCTACGCGTTTGTACTTGCGGAGAGAGGAAGGCCAGCTATCCTCAGGACCAGCAGCTTTGTATTTGCGCCACCGGCCGCCCGTCCTCCGCCAAGATGAGGGGCGGCCTTCGGCTTGTCTGAGTACTTCCCAGCGCCGAAGGTGCTGCCGGTGCGTAGCAGGGCCGAGATGGCCTCTCAGCTACGGCACTTGTGGTCTCAGCTAGCCGGCGATCGGCAGCTCCTCACGGTGGTAGAGCGGCTTGCGGCGCTTGCGCTGCCGTGGCCGGGCCTCGCCGAACACCGTCAGCTCAAGAAGCTCCTGCATCGTGATATCGCGCTCTCGCGCGGCTGCGTGCAGGGACTCTCGCTGCTCCGGTGTCATCCGGAACTCGACTGCGACAGTGCTCATAGCTCGCCACCTTGCCCTAGGGCTAGGCGGCGAGGGTGGCGACACGCCGAAACGGCGAAACTGCAGATCGAGCACAAGGTGGCGGGTCGCGTGGGCCACGGTACGGACGGGGACCGACATAAGTGCCGCTACCGCTCAGGGGGCCGCCCTGCACGTTGCACCCGGGCGTCTGCCAGCCGGTAGGAGACGGTGCCGGTCTCGATGATGTTGCCGCCGAAGGTGAGGCACTTGTTAAACCGGGCACTTAGCCGAACAACCCCTCAGTCAAGCTGTTACTCGACGCCATCTGAGCACTCCGTGGCTCATGCTCAGCCGCCGCCGGAAGCGCCATCGGCGCCGCGCCAGCGCTCTTGGGCTGACTGTCGGGTCATCCCGGCGGCGCGGCCGATGTCGGCCCAGCTGGCACCCGAGTGCCGGGCCAGCGCCACGGCTGCGTCGAGGCGCAGCTTGGCCTGGGCTGCGGCCGCGGCCGCGGCCTGCACCTCGGTGAGGGCGTCGGTTCCGAAGGTGTGCTCGGAGCGCCACAGCTCCACCGCCGTGTCGTGTACGTCGTCGCGTTCGGAGACGTAGGCGACGTGGTCGTCGGCGGCGAAGATCCGCCGGGCCGGCAGGTCTTCCAGGGTCTTGGAGGGCACCCGGGTGAACCCCGGGCCGATCCAGCTGCTCGGGGCGCCGAACGAGGTGTTGCTGTAGCAGTCGCAGCACACCACCCAGCCGGTGACCTCGCCGGACGGCCGGGTCGGCCAGGTCCAGGAGCCGTCCTCACGCTGCGTCTCGGCGCCCACAACGACCTCGTCGGGCGGGACGGACCCTGCGGTGACACCGCGGCCGCGTTGCCCGTCGCCGAACATCGGTGCCAGGTAGCCCTCGTGCCGTCCGTCTTCGGTGAGCCAACCCATGCCTGCTAGTGTGTCAGACGGTCCTGGCGGGTCAGGAAGATCCGTCAGGCATGCCTGACATAAGATCCATTATCGGCGCGGCGAAGTAGTGCTTGTCAGAGCGACTTTCGCAGTTGCCGCTGCCTTGCCCCCGCCACACCAGGCCGACAGGCGCGGAGCCCAGCTGCCGAGCCGTCCGAGCGTGCGGTCCGATGAGTCCTTCCGGCTGGACCCTCTAGGCACGGCCGCGGGACCGGCAGGCGTTTCACCCGTTCGGCCCCGCTTGCTTGACGCACGGTGATGGAATGACAACCTCGCGTGAGTAGCAGTCGGCTGTCCACGCTGCGCGTCGATTCCCTGGAGGGGAAATGCTCAGTAGCTCTGTACGAATGCGATCGGCCGTGCCGGTCCTGGCCGTAGCACTAGGGCTGTCCACCGGCGGGGTGGCGCTCGCGACCGCCGCCGGTGCGGCCACCACGACGTTCGCGTACCAAGGCGAGGCCTACGGCAGCCGCGTGTCGGTCGGCCGGCTAGTCCGATCGGGTCCGTCGGCCCCGGTCTACCTGGGCTGCACGACCACCTCGGGCCTGCACAAGACCAACTCCACGGCTGCGGTGAACGCGGCCCCGGTCCTGACCAGCGGCACGGTCACCTCCACCGCGTCGACGTCGTCGTCGCCCACCAAGTCGCAGACGTCGGCCACCGTGCAGGGCGCCAAGCTCCTCTCCGGGTTAGTAACCGCCACCGCCGTCCGCTCCGTCAGCGCCACCACGCACACCTCGACCGGCTTCCACACCAGTGCAGCCGGGACTACCTTCACCAAGCTGGTCATCGCCGGAGTGCCGTTTGCCGTGCACGTGGCGCCGAACACCCGAGTCAACGTCGCCGGGTTCGGCCACCTCATCCTCAACGAGCAGATGATGAGCAGCGGCCCGTCCTCGGCGTCGCTGACCGTCAACGCGATCCACCTCGTCGTCGACCGCACCAACCGCCTCGGGCTCGCGGTGGGCACCAACGCAGTAGTCGCGCACGCCGCGAGCGGGCTGGGCGGGCCGGTCTTCGGGACGCTGGACGGCCGGGCGTACGGCAGCAGCGCGAAGGTCGGCAACGTGGTCCGCTCCGGGCCGTCGTTCCTGATCCCGATGCCGTGCACCGGCACCGGTGGCAGGCTGCGGACCCACACCGGAGCCGGCGTCACCCTGGCCGGCGTGCTCGCCACCGGCACCATCACCAACACCGTCCGCGGCACGGTCAACGCCACCACGGCTATGGGTGAGACCACCTCGACCGTCGAGCGCGCCAACGTGCTCGCCGGCCTGGTGACGGCCACGGTCGTGAAGGCCGACGCCCACGCCCGCAAGAACGCCGACGGCAGTTTCAGCTTCAGTGACGCCGGCTCCAACTTCGGCACCCTGTCGGTCAACGGTCACCCGGGGATCGGGGCCAAGGTCAACGCCAACACCCGGATCCAGATCGCCGGCCTCGGCACGCTGTACCTGCACCGGGTTATCCGGCACAGCAACAGCATCGAGATCCGGATGATCGAGCTCGTAGTCACCCAGACCAACCCGCAGGGACTCCCGATCGGCAGCGACATCAAGGTCGCGGTCGCGGAGGCATCCGCCCACTAGCTCACTAGCTTCATCGCACGCCTGGCACGTCGACGGAGCCGGGGGCGGGACCGCACGAGCGGTCCGGTTCCGGCTCCGTCGTCAGCATCCGGGGCGTGATCTCGCGCCACCAGGAAGTAGCCGGTCAGGTTCGTCTCGACCACGGCACGAAAGCCGTCGACCGGTACCTCCCAGAATCCCGTGGGTGGGTCATGAAACTCCGGTTGACGGTGCGCATGCCCATCCCGGCGTTGTTGACCAGCATGTCGATGCCGCCGAGCCGTGACCACGCCTCGTCGACCGCCCCGGCCACCGACGACTCGTCGCGCACGTCGAGCTCGACGCCGACCGCACCGGGCAGGCCGGCGGCGACCGCGCCCGCGTGCTGGCCGGACCGTCCAGTCAAGGCGACCGTCGCTCCAGCCGCGGCCAGGGCCGACGCCATGGCAAGCCCGAGACCGCTGGTCCCGCCTGGCACCTGCACCCTCACCGGGACCGGCGCGGTGTGTCTGTAGCCGGCCCCGGCCCCGGCCGGTCGCGGTCGAAGGACAGTCCGGTCGGCCTGGCCTGGGTCGCTGTGGCCGTTGGTGCGCCGGCCTGGGCGCTGACCTGCTGAGCGCTGGTGAGGCGCAGCCCTTCCGCGGCCCGGCGGGCCGCGGCCGCCTGGGCCGACCGGTCCTGGCCTTCCCGGAGCCGGGTGACGGCGTCGATGAGTACGGCGAGCTGGGCGAGCAGGGCGAGGAGCTGCTTGTTCTCGTTGCGCCCAACGAACCGGGCTGAGGTCAGCAGCACCGAAGCGGCCCGCAGCCCCTGCCCGGCCTGCGACGGCGTCGGCACCCGTCCCCAGAGCTCGCGGGCGGCCCGGTCATATTCGCCGGCGGCGGCGGTCAACGGCCCGCCGCTGCGGCCCTCGACAACCCGGGCGGCGGCAGCGAGGAAGTCTGAGGCGGCCCACGCGGCGTCCGCCGCGCCGTGCGGGTCAGTCACGCCGGCAGCCCGGACCTGCTCGCTGGCCCGGGCCGCAGCGGCAGTTGCCTGCTCCCAGATCCGGGTTCGCTCTTCCCCGGTCAGGCGGTGCCGGCCCTCGCCCGCCGCCGGCCCCCCCGCGGGCGATGTCAACGACGCTCCGGCCGGCCGCCGGCCGCCGGTCTCCCTCGAGGCCTGAGGAGAGTCGCCGTTGGCCGTGGCAAGGTCCCACCGGCGTCGGAGCTTGGGCAGGGTGAGGTCGGCGGCGAGCTTCCCGCCGCCGTAGAAGATCGGCTGTCCGCCCGGGTCGACCGACTCAAGCGATGCGACGGCGTACCCGGTGATCTCCCCGGGGTTGCGTTCACTCATCCGCTCCCGGACGAGCAGCCCGTCATCGCGGAGCCGCTCCAAGAACTCCGCCAGGCTGGCTGCGCCGGCAGCCGCCGTCCGCACCGACCGGCGCAACGTGTCCCGAACTGGCTCGCCTTGCCCGCGGCGGGCGGCCTTCGCCGTCTCGGCGTACGACGGCCGCTTCGCCGCGGTGCGGTCGCTGGCCGCCGTCACAGACAGGCCGTACTTGCCCTCTACTTCGCGGCTGGCCTCCCCGGCCCGCCAGAAGTCGTTACGGGGGAACACCCGCCGCCCGTCCTGCCGGGCCAGCGTCGCCACCACATGCACGTGGTCATCGGCATGGCGAACCGCGACCCACCGCACCCCCAGATCGTCACCACGCGAGGCCAGACCCATCTGGTCCAGATACGTCTCGGCGATGTCGGCCCACTCCCCATCGGACAGCAGCCGGTCAACCAACTCCCCCGTCTCGCCGTCCTTCCTGGCGGCGATCACCAGGTGGTACACCGGCCGCTTCTCCGGCCCCACCCCCGCCGCGGCCAGCGGCTGCTCGAGCAGCGACACCAGCCGGCGGAAGTCCCTCCGGCCGTCCTCCCCCACCCCCGGCTCCAGCACCTCGGGGTCGTCGAACCCGCCCACCACCCGCGGGTCGGTGTGCGGGTTGCGCCGGCTGCGGCCCTCCTGCTGCGCCGGACCCGTCGCGTACAGGTAGCGGATCAGCCCGGCCACCCGCTTCCCCCGCGGGCACACCTTCGCGATCACCCGCCACCCCGCCCAGCACCGGCGCCGGTCATGGCCGCCGCCGCATCAACAGTTCGGCGGCCTCGTCCACCCGGCGCACCGCCCGCCCGGCCAGCTCCACCGCAGACGCCAGCCACACCGGCGCCTCCCCCGTCGCATTCAACGCCGCCACCGCCTGATTGACGTTCCCCCCGAACCGGCGCACCTGCACCCGAGCCGCCACCAACTCCGCCAACGCCTCCCGCGTCTCCGAAGGCGCCGGCCCCACCGACCCGGTCGCCGCCGCCAACGCCGCCGCGCCGACGTACCCGGTCGGGGTCAGCCCCGCCCGCCCCGCCGCCAGCACGACCGCCGCATGCTCGGCGTCGTCGAGGCGAACGGTGATCCGCCGCCCCCGGGCCGGGAACCGGTGGTCACGGTGACGGGTAATGACAAGGAGCTGCTGGCCGCCATCAACACCACCACCGTCGGCGCCGTCCAGCTCGTCCTCGCTCACCGCTCCCCCACCTCCCCAGCCCCGCTCCTCTGGTCTCGACCGCGCCGGTCGGGACCACCGTTTGCCCGCGACCCCGCCGGGTCGCTCCCCCACGATGCTGCCAGCTCTGGCCTCCGAGGGCCAGAGGTATGGCAGCCAATCGCATATCTTGCTTCCGTCTGTTCTGCTGTCAGCGGCGGTGGAGCGCCCTACATGCGCGGCATGATTACAACCCGGCCTTCAGGCCCGGCATCGGCACCAAGAGGGTGGGCCGGGCGCGGCAGCTGAAACGATGCCCAGATGGTGGCAAGCCGACCCACCCGGCCGCCTACCCCCGACCGGGCGAAGCTGACCGCCGGGTGGCTGCGGCGCCGCTACATCACCGAACACCGCAGCGCCCAACACATCGCCACCGAGACCGGCTGGTCCAGCCAGTACATTCGCGACCGCCTCCGCGACCACCACATCCCCCTCCGCCCGGCCGGCGCCCCGACCAACCCCACCCCGGTCGACACGGCGACGCTGACCGGATGGTCCGCCGAAGGGCTGTCCCTGGCCCAGATCGCCACCCGAACCGGGTACAGCCGCAGCGGAGTACGCAACCTGCTCCGCCGGGCCGGGCTCCCCACCCGACCGGTGGCCCCCAGACCCTCCCGCGACGACCCGGTAGTACTCACCGAAGTAGCCCGCCTCTACCGCGACCAGGGTCGCAGCCTCGACGCGGTCGGGGCCGCATTCGGCCGCGGCCCGGCCTGGGCGAAAGCCCGGGTCCAGGCCGCGGCCTGCCCATCCACCCCACCGGCCCACCAGCCACCAACCTCGACGTCGAGCAGCTACGCCGCTGGCGGACCGACGAGAGCCTGACCATCGTCGAGATCGCCCACCGTGCCGGCCGGCCGGCCACCACCATCGCCGCAGCGCTGCGCAACGCCGGCGTGCCCAGACCACCCCACCAACCCCAACAGCCGGCGTTGGACCCGGCGCAGCTGCGACGGCTCTACGTCGACCAACACCACACCCTGGCCCAGGGTGGAGGCGCGGGTCGCAGTGGCGACACCGAGATCGCCGCCCAGCTCGGTGGCACGTCGGCAAGGGCGGCTTTGACCCGGGGGTAGAGCGGTGAGCACCCAAGTGGTGCTACAAGCCCACGGCATCCCCCGCCGCACCGCCGGTATCCCGCTCCGTCCGGCCCGCCGCCGCGCCGACCGGCCGCCGCTACCCACCCTGGATGCCGGCCAGCTCACCGACCGGCGGCGCCCGCCCCGTCCCACCCCTCGACATCGACACCCCCACCCTCACCGAGATGTACGTCAACCGCCACCTCGACGACCCGGCGATCGGCGCCCACCTCGCAGTCCCACCCTGGCGGGTCACCGCCCGCCGGCGCCAGCTCGGCGTCAGGCGCCCACCGGTCCCACCGCCGCACCCCGGCCCACCACCAACCCCGCCCGCCGACGTGCTGCGCCGGCTCTACCTCGACGAGCACCTGCCCACCGCGGCCATCAGCAAGCTGTACCGCACCTCCCCCAACGTCGCCCGCCGCTGGCTCCGCGACGCCGCCATCCCCGTCCAGCCCCGCACCACCCGGAAACACCGCCGCACCCTGAATGTCACCCAGCTGCAGAAGCTCTACCACCAACGCCAGTGGACCGCCGCCCAGATCGCCGCCCACCTCGACACCACCCAACATCTGGTGCTCCGCAACCTGCACGACGCCGGTATCCCGGTCCGCCGCGGCGGAGCCCGCCCCCGCCGCCGCCCCACCGAACACACCCGGCTACTGGCCGCGCTCTACAACGACCCCGAAATCACCGCCACGCTGCGCCGACACCAGATCCCCCACCGACCGAAACCCGGCAGCATCACCAGCCGCTTCCCCACCCCCGTACCGCTCACCGACCAGACCCTCCAAGCCCTCTACACCGACACCGGCCTGTCCGCCCGACACATCGAGCTGCTCACCGGCCAACCACACCAACAGGTCCTCGACGCCCTCCACCAAGCCGGCATCGCGACCCGCCGCCACGCCGGCTACTCCCCCTGGCTCACCCGCCAACGCAGCTAACCCAACCGGCCGGGACCAGTTCCTCGGCGAGAGCGGCGATGGGGGACCGCCCGGCGGCGCGGGCGGGGACGGCGGCGAAGGCCAGGACGAACAGGGCCCCGATGGTCACGGCGGTGACCGCAGCGACCGCAGTCAATCCGCCCGGGGCGCCCAGGGCGGCGGCGACCGCCAGGGCGATGCTTGCCAACGCTGGGAGGGCTCGAGGTGCGCGCAGTCGCACTCTTCTGGAAGGACCGTCGTCGTCTCACAGACGGTGTCCGGGAAGTGGGGGCACCGCCGGCCGGGTTGACCCGCCCGCCGGCGCGATAGGTCTGTGGTAGCGGTTCATCTGCTGCGCTGGCAGTTGGGCCGGTGGAGGCTGGTCACCCGTTCGGCGGCGGTGAGTCGAAGTGCCAGGTCGTGGCGGCGTAGCGGTTTGATCAGGTAGTCATCAGCTCCGGCTTGCATGCCCTGCATCGCCTGTTCCGGGCCGGCCATGCTGGTGGCCAACAAGATGTAGATGTAGATGTCGGTGTAGCGCTCCCGGATGCGGCGGCACAGTTCCAGGCCATCCACCCGGGGCATCTCCCAGTCGGTGACGACCACTTCGACCCCGGCGGATGTCTGCAGTAGCTGCCAGGCGTGTGCGCCGTCTTCAGCCAACAGGCACTGGTGACCTAAGGAGGTCACCATCGCCTGCATGAGGAGTCGGGTAGTGCGGTCGTCGTCGACGGCTAGGACGTTAATCGGGTGGCCCGTCATGGTGAGGCGTGGCGGAGGCGGCCAGCCGGGTTTGGCAGTACGTGCCCCGATGAGTCACAGGAATAGTTTTCCATCGGATGGGCCGGCCGCCGCGAGTGAGCAGGGCTGACATTTCGGCGGGCGGGTCACAACTGGTCTGATCGGCCTCCCAGACTTCCTTCTTGAGCGTCCCCGGCTGTGCCGGTCGGGTGGTCACCCGAATGGGGGTTGGAACAGTCGCAGGTTGCCCGGTGACCATCGCCGTCTCACCCGCGCGCGGCAGCCGAGCAGACGTACTGCTCCTTCGAGACTTGGAGCGAGTCGGAGGTCGAGGGCCGCCCGGAACCGCACGTCGTTTCGGCGCCAGGCACTCCGGAGGCGGTCGCGCCGATCGCGGCGCTGTCCGGGGCCGCCAGCTCGACCACGTGACGACGTCGCAGTAACCGACCCTTCTACGGTGCGGCGGTCGACTCCGGCGGCGGGGCGGCGAGTCAGTCTGCGACGAGCTCGACCTCGTAGCCGTCGTCGTCCTCGAGATAAACGGCGTAGTTGTCGGGGGCGCCGGCGAAGGGATACCGGTCGCTGAACAGCAGATGCCAGCCGTGCTGATCTGCGAAGTCGACCAGACGGTCGAGATCGCTGCGGGTGCCAGCGTGGAAGGCGAGGTGGTTAAGGTCGCCTTGGCTCCGCGATCATCAGCTCGCCCTGTACCCGGGCGTACTACGACACGCTCCGAGACCGCAACATCGGTCACCACGCCGCTCCGAACCGGCTCGTCGGGATTCTTCACGGTTGATTCAAGACTGGCTCGAAGTACAACGAAGACATCGGCTGGGCCCACCGCCGAGCCGACACCGAGAACGTCGCTGCTTGACAAGGTTCGACATCGGATGTCTGTCAACCCGACATGACGCGCACCCCTGGGCTGTGAGACAAGCGTGCTGTTCGCTGTCAGGCGTACTCCGTTGGGCTATCGACGCTGGCCTGGTCTTGGTGTGCGGCGGCGACGACTTCGGCGAGCAGCCACTGCGGTGAGGCGTCGGGGTGATGGCGTCCACAGTCCCACAGCACAGCGGACGCTTGCGCTCCCAACACCAGGCTGGTCGAGTAGTAGCCGATCACCGAGGGCGGCAACCGGCGCAGCCACGCGGTCGCCGGCCCGGGCTTGTGGTGGATCCACTCGACAAGGGCGGTCAGCCGTTCCGCGGACCGTCTGCATCGCACGCGGTCTTTCTCCCGGCGGATCGGCGCTGCCAGCCGCCGGGCCGCCGTCGCTTGACATGTTGCGGTGAACGCCTCCACAAGGGTCGCCCGCCTACCCGCAGCACTGATCGGCTCCAACCTGCGCTGCTTGCCACGCACCTGCGGAGCGCTGCTCACAGCATGGTGCATCGACCGCCGCGAGGCAGCCCTTGAGCCACCAGAGGCCGCCAAACTTCCCAGCAGAACGCCGCAATGGTCGGGCGCCACGAGGGCTGGACAGTAGTGGGTGAGCCGGCGGGCCAGCCGTCGGAAGCGCCGGGTCACGGTGGAGGGTCCGCCCCCGGTTCAGGATTCACCTGCCCTCGACACGCGCCGTACCCGACAGGCTGTGCACCCTCGCGGCGCGCATCTGCCCCGACCGGCCGTACCCCTAGGGGGAGGCGTTGTCGAGCATGGCATGCAGCTCCCGCTCGATGATCTCCTCCGCCGCCGCGACGACCGCCTGCGCCACCGCACCCAGCAACGCGTGGACCGCCGTCAGGTCCCCGCCGTGCGCGATCAGGGCCCGCCACGTCTGCACGGTGGCTGAGGCGTCAACGCCCAGACCGGCCAGGGCAGTCACCAGACACGGAGGAGGCCAGCGGCCCGGGTCGCCCAAAGCGTGGGCGACTGCAGCATAAAAGGGCCGCTGAGACACGCGGCATGACCAAGGAGCGAGGAAGTGCCGGCGCAGCGTCTGCGCGGCGTCAGGGTAGGACGCCACCGCGCGCTGCAGCGGGTTCGGCGAGGTCACGCCCGACCACCCGGCTCGCCGACCGGGCGCGCCGCGTCCTGTTCGACGGCCACACGGAGCAGGACCAACAGCCCCACCTCGCTGACCGCCAGTGCCCCCGACCCGTACTCCCAGAGCAGCCCGAACGCGCGCGGGCCCAACAGCGGGCCCGTCGGGTGTGCGCCGGTCCCCGGCAACGCAAGGCCGTACAAGGCAGCCCTCACCACGTTGGGATGGCTGCAGCCCCAGGCCGCCAACGACGTCAGGGCGAGCGCCGAGCGCCGAGCGCTGACCCGCTCCGCTTCAGTACCGGTCGGTTGGGCTAGCCGCCGTGCGGCCATCGAGTCGCAGACCGCGACGAACGCCTCAACCAGGCCGGCTCGTCGCCGCGACTGGCCAGCACCCCGCCAATCAACGGTGAACCGGCAGGCTCGAGGCGCGGTGCCCACCCCCCGCAGATCGGCACCTACACCGGCCGGCTTGAGTCACAACGCCACAACTCCTAGCCTTCCCCACCCGGCATCAGGCGAGCCGACGTCTCTGACCTCAACGGTCGGGGCACTGTGGCCGGCAGGTGCTGCCAGCGTCAGGCCGAGATCGGAAACCGTCTCACTTCCTTGGTAGTGAGATGGCGGCGGTGAGACACCGCGCGTCGCCGCGGCGAGCGCGGACCTCCGTCGCAGAACCTGGTCCGAAGCTCGGCGTGGCGACACCAGCGGGGGCGCCGAGTTCTGCGACGCTTCGATGGTGTCCGTCGTCGGTTACGCCCGGGTCAGCACCGACCACCAGTCCCTCGACGCACAGCGCGACGCGCTGACCGCCGCCGGCTGTAAGCGGATCTTCACCGACCGGCTGTACGGGGTCCGGGACGACCGGCCTGGCCTGGCCGAGCTGCTGGGCTACGTCCGCACCGGCGACACGGTGGTCGTGATTGCCCTGGACCGCCTCGGCCGTTCCCTGTCCGGGGTGATCCGCACGATGGAGCGGTTGACCGAGGGCGGGGTACTGCTGCGCTCCCTGCGCGAGGGCATCGACTACTCCACCCCGGCCGGGCGGATGCTCGCCGGGATCTTCGCCGTCCTCGCCGGCTACGAACGCGACCTGATGCACGAACGGGCCGCCGCCGCACGCCACGCCGCCCGGCTCCGCGGCCGGCACACCGGCCGGCCACCCCGGCTCAACTCCGAACAGATCCGCCAGATCCGCGCCCTGCGCGACGGCGGTGAGTCAATCAACGAGCTGGCCGGCAGCTACCAGGTGTCCCGGGCCACCATCTACCGCGCCCTCGCCGCCGCCGACCTGGCCGCCCTGGCCGCCGACACCGGCGGATGACCGGCCCTGACCGGCCGCTTCCCGCCGGCTACCCGGAGCTGCTCGAGGACCTCAAACGCACCGTCGCGGCTGCCCGCTGGCAGGCGCAGCGCGTGGTCAACACCGAGCTGCTCCGGCTGTACTGGCACATTGGGGGGGCCATCCTGGACCGGCAGCACGCCGAGGGCTGGGGCACCAGGGTCATCGACCGGCTCGCCGCCGACCTGCGCGCGGCGTTCCCCGAGATGCGGGGGCTGTCTCCCTCGCAACCTGATCTACATGCGGACCTTCGCCGCGGCCTTTCCAGAGATCACGCAACAGGCTGTTGCGCGATTGCCCTGGGGCCACGTCACCGTCTTGCTCGACAAGCTCGACGACCAAGCCGAACGGGACTGGTACGCCGCGGCCGCCGTTCAGCACGGCTGGTCTCGCAACGTTCTGCTCAACCAGATCATGAACCGGCTGCACGCCCGGGTCGGCGCCGCCCCGTCGAACTTCCCGGCGCAGCTGCCCGCCGCCGACTCCGAACTCGCCCAGCAGCTCACCCGCGACCCCTACGTGCTGGACTTCCTCGACCTCACTACGCCAGTCGCCGAACGCGACCTGGAGACTGCGCTGGTTGACCGGCTGCAGGCGTTCCTGCTGGAGCTTGGCCACGGCTTCGCCTTCGTCGGCCGGCAGTACCACTTCGCCGTCGACGGCGACGACTTTTACATCGACCTGCTGTTCTTCCACTGGCCGCAGTCCCGCTTCGTCGTCGTCGAGCTCAAGGTCGGCCGGTTCGCCCCCGAGCACCTCGGCCAGCTCGGCTTCTATGTCGCCTGGGTCGATGACAACCTCCGCACCCCTGACCGGCACTCCCCCACCGTCGGAATCCTGCTCTGCGCCGGACGCAACGACAGCGTCGTGCGGTACGCCCTGGCCGGATCCACGGCGCCCATGGCGGTCGCCGACTACACCTACGACACCCTCCCCGCAGCGGTCCGCGACTCCGTCCCCACCGACATCGAGCTCGACCGTGCCGTCACTGCCGCCTTCACCGGCGAGGGCAACTTGAACTTGGGAGCAACACCGACGAACGTGGGCGCCTTCACCGGTGAAGGCACCCTCACGCCAGCGTTGGACCGGGACGCCGTACAGCCCGACACGACGCCCGGCGAGCCCAGCGGCCCAGACTGACCGGGTGAGGACCGGTGGACGCGCACACCGGTCGGCGACATCAAGTGCAAGGCCCCGGCCCGGGTGATCTTCGGCGTCGGTATGAAAGCCGACACCAAAGACATCAGGCCGGTGGTGACGCCTGAGGTGGCAACCGCCATCGATCTTCGTCCCCCGGCGATAAATGGTTGCCACGGGTGGAAGGGCCCGCGTGGCGTGTTCGGCCTCTAATCACGGCCGGCGCCTCGTCACGTTCGCACGCGCGCCGTTAGCCCAGTCCGGGGAGGGTTGAGGTTGGCTTGTCGGTGAAGCCGACGACGGACTTGAGTTTGGCGAAGAGGCCTTCTGCTTGGGTGAGGCTGCCGGCCGCGGCCGCGCCACCGGCGAGCTGGCTGCCCAGGCCGCTGATCTGACTGGTGATCGCGGACATGGAAGGCACGTACTTGCACAGCGTCGGGTCTGCTGCGGCGTTGGCGGCAGCGTTCTTCGCCAGCTTGGCGATGACGGCTGCGGCCAGCCCACCCTTGATGATCGCTGTGGTCCGGCCGGGTGCGCCCTTGGCGAAGGTGCCGGCCTGGTAGGGCTTGTAGAGGTAGCGGTGGAACGCACCGTAGGCCAGGCCCAGGTCGGCGACGAGCCGGGTCTTTTCGAAGTGGCGGGTGCCGGCGGTGGCGCACTGCGCCGACGAGGCCGAGGTGGGGCTGGCGCTCGCGCTGGCACCGGTCCCGGTCGTGGTGGTCTTGGCGGAACATGCGGCGGCGAAGCAGGCGAGCAGAATGAGCAGGGCCAGCAGGGTCTTAACTTTGACTTTGCTGAGGATCGGCATGACGGGATTCTCCTAGTTAAGTGTGGGGTTTCGGCGACGGAAGGGGTTTCCGGTAGCTGGTGGCCGGGGGTGTGTGGGATGACTGCGGGCGCGGACTTACGGCTGTGTTCTGTCGTCGATGACGTCAATGACCTCGCGGCGCACCGTGGCCTGTTCGGTGCTGCTGGTGCGGTGAGCCGTTTTGGTGACCCGGACCCGCTCGACCGGCACCACCCGGATGGTCACCTCGGGGACCTCTTCGTGCAGGATGAGCTCGAACAGTGGGGTGGCCTGGTCTAGGTCTGCCCTGTCGCCGTCTGCGGGCTGGTCTGGATCGGCGCCGGCGGGGAGCCGCTCGACCACCAGCTCTTCGCGGCGCACCTCGACGGTGAACGTCCGTGTTTCGGTCACCACGCGCTTGGCGATCCGGACCCGTTCCACGGCAACCCGCTGGGTGGTGGTGCGTAGCCGTTCCTCCGCCCGCACCACGACGATCGGTGCGTCGGCCGTCCCGTCTGGCCGGGGGGTCATCGGCTGAGCCGGAGGCCGGTCTTGGCGACGGAGCTGTGCTGGCGTTGGGTGGTGAGCTGCTCGGCGCCTTCCGCCGCGCTCACTCCGACCTTCCCGGCGAAGCCGCGGGATGGGTGGGTACCACCTTGCCGGCGGAGAAGCTGATCAGATCACCAGGCAGACTTGACGCCGTCAACGGCGCGCTCAACGGCGTGGTCGACGCGGCTGAAGTGGTGGTTCCGGTGGGTGCGGCCGTGGTCTTCTTGCTGTCACTGCGGCCGTGCAGCAGCGCCCACAGCAGCAGGCCGATCAGGGCCAAGCCGAGTAGCAGCAGCAGGGGGATCAGCCAGCCGGGGCGCCGCCGCCGTTCCTTGGCGCCGATGCTGTACGCGCCGGTGGTCCGACCTCGCGGCGTCTCTTCGTCGTTCCAAGACATGTGTGGCTCCAAGCTGGTTTGGCGGGTGGGCTAGCGGCCGTTCGGGCCGCGTAACGGGCACGGTGTGAGCCGGCGGCGGCGCCTGGTCAGGTCCAGAAGGCACCGCCGCCGGGGTCGTATCGGCGCGGATGTGCTCGGCGCCGGTGCTGTGCCGGCTAGCGCTTGTTGCGGCCGCCCTTGGTGGTGCCGGTGCCGGTTCGTCTTCGAGTTCGATCTGCTCTTTGCGGACTTCTTCGGTGACGGTCTGCTCTTCGGTGACGGTGTCCTTGGCCAGGCGGATCCGCTCGACCGGGATGGTTTCCTTGGCTACTACCGGCCGCTCGGCGGTCAGGGTGACCTCGTGGACGGCTTCGGTGATCTCCGGGCCGTCCATCGCCTTGGGCCGGTTGGCATCGGTGATCGGCTCGCTGGTCACGGTGGCCCGCTCGGTGTTCACCGGCACGGTCTGGGTGACGTTGTCGGTGATGACCCGCTTCTTGAGCCGGACCGTCTGCGACGGACGGCGCTGCACACCGACCGTGAGTCGTTCCTCCGAGCGGGTCATCGCGTCGTCGACGTCGTGGCCGCGGGCCGGAGGGGTCGCCGGGCGGGATGTCGCCGGGGCAGGTGCGGCGGTGGTGGGCAGACCGGAGTCGGAGGCCGACTCGGTGTAGTTCAGCCCGTAGTGGGAGTACAGCCGGGCCTCCTCGTCCTGGGACAGCTCACCGTCGGGTTCGGCGTTGGGTGCGCCTTTGACCTGGTCCTTGGTGTAGGGCACTGTCAGGTCGCCGCCGGCCAGCTGCGCTTGAGCGAGCGGGACGAAACTTTCCCGGCTGCTGAATAGGCCGGTGTGGACCAGCGCCCATTCGGGGGTCTGGGTGTCGGAGTCGAGGTAGACGTCGTTGATCTTGCCGATCTTGGTGCCGGCGGAGTCGAGCATGGTGGCGCCTTGGATGTTCTGGGCGTCGGTGGTGGACAGCGGACTCATCGGGGTTCTCCTCGGGTCGGGTTGCTGCGGGGTGGTTGGCCGGTCAGTTTCGGTGGTGCCGGACAGTCGGGGGGCGCGTTTGTGCGCCCGGACAGCCCGGGACCGGCGGATCCGCCGGTCCCGGGCCTGCCGGGGGTTCATGACTGGCGGGGACCGCGCTGGCTGGTGGCACCGCCGGTGCTTTGAACGCTGCTTTTGGCCTGCTGGGCTTGGGCTTTGATGCCGGGTGCGGCCTTCGCCTGCGCGGCGATCTTCGGCTTCTCTTCGTCGTATCTGGCCATCGCCGACTCCCACCGGGTGCGCATCGGGATGATCCCGCCGCCGCCGACAGCGATGATCAAGATCCCGGCGGCGGTGGCCAGCGCCGCGTACAGCACGGCGTTGACCACGTTGGTGGCGATGTGCAGCTGGTTAAGCGCGGCGATCAGCCCGAACGCCAAGATCAGCCCGGATGCGGCGTTGGCCAGCAGCCGGCCGTAGGACAGCCCGCCCAGGCTGTTCTCGATCAGCGCCTTCACCGCGGCGGCGACCGCGGAGGCGATCACCACGATCAGGATCGCGACGAACACCAGCGGCAGGTAGGCGATGACCGCTTTGAGTTAGTCACTGATCGGGTTCGGCCCGAACACCCCGAACGCGGTGGACAGCACGAACAGCATGATCGCGTAGTACACCAGCTTGCTGAGGATGTCCGACGCGTCGTATTTGCTGCTCTCCAGCGCCTTCTTCACCCCGCCTCGTTCCACCGCCCGGTCGAAACCGACCCGCTCGAGCACCTTGTCGACGATCTTGGCGATCGCTTTCGCGATCAGATAGCCGACGATCAGGATGAGGAGGAAAGCCACCAGCTTCGGCACGAACGTGGCGACGTCAGCGACCGCATGGTTAATTCCGGTCTTGTAGTCGACAGCGAGACTGCTCATTGCTTCCTTTCGTCGTCCGCGCGGTGCGCGGACGGTCGTGAACGACGGCCGGCCGCCGGGTGGCCGGACCGTTGCCGTTACCAGGGAAACGGACTAGGTGGGCCGCCATGACGCCCTTTTCTCCTCTGCCATGGCCGACCCCGGTCAGCGGGGGCTACGGGCCGGCGGCGACCGTTGCCGGGCCTACTAGCGGAGCTGGCGGCCCGTTGCGGGGCTCAGTCGCAGCTGCAGCTGGACGGGCAGGTCCTGGCCGGTGGCCTGGCGTGCGTGGGCGATGGTCTGCTGCTCGATCCGGGTCCGCAGGGCGCCCAGGTCGGTGCGTTCGTCGGCGGTCACGGTCAGGATCAGGTCGGGGGCGGCCGGGTGGCCGATGAGTCGGGCCGAGGCTCGGCGGACCCCTCGGTAGCTTGCCACCTCCTCTGTCACCGCCGAGGTCACCGCCCCGGCCTGCAAAGTTGTCGCCCCGGCCCGGGTGTCGGACTCCAAGGACAGCTCGCCGACCCGGTCGCTGCCGAGCTGGCCGAGTAGCCAGCGCAGCGCCAGCAGCGCGAGGACGCCCGCGAGGACTGCGATGGCCGGCCAGAACCAGCCGTGGTTGGCGTGGGCGAAGTCCCGCACGGCTGGGGTCAGCACCTGGCGGCGGGCCCGCTGCAGCCCGAACGTGCCGTAGCTCAGGGCCAGACCGAGCGCACTGGCGGCGGTCAGCAGCAGCCCGAGCAGGGTCAGGACGCTGCGGTTGGCTCTGTCCGCGCGTGGATTCACCGTTTCTCCTTCTGCACCCTGACCGCGACCCGTGGTGCCTTGACCAGGCCGAGGCTGTCGAGGCGACCGCTGACGTGTTCGCTGACCTGTTCCTTCAGACCACCGGTCGCCCGTAGGTGGGCCCGGGCGGTCACCTTGACCTTGCGCCGGCCCACTTTCACCTGGGCGTCGGACACCCCGTCGACTTCGCTGGCGGCGCGCTGCAGCGCCGGCCGAAGGCTGCGCCGGGTGGTGCTGGCGTGCACCCCGGCGGTCAGCGGGGACAACGGCAGCGCGCTGGGCCGGCGTGGTTTGAGCTGGGCGAACAGCAGCAGCAAACCCACCACAGCGATCCCGATCAGGACGGCGCGGACCGGGCCTGCCTGCCAGCTGTTCTTGCTCAGGTCGGCAGTGACGTTCTCCCAGGGCAGCAGCCAGTGCCGCATGCCTAGGGCGGCTCGGACGACCTCGACGGGGACCAGCACACCGACTGCGGTGAGCGCGACCGCGAACAGCACCGCCAGGACACGGTTGACCATGCGCATGCCTCTCACCGCACCCTGGGGGTCGGGTTGTGCTTGGTCAGCAGTGTGGGTACGTCGATGTCGACGTCGGCCACATGCAGCCCGGTCAGCTCCTCGACCCGATCGACGACCCGGCGGCGGACTTGGGCGGTGACGTCGCGGACCGGCGACGGCCAGGACACCGACATCGACACCGTCACGGTCACCAGGTCACCGTCGACTTGGGCCGATGTGCGGGCCGGGGAGTCCTCGCTGGCCCGCCCCAACGTCTGACCGAGCACCGTACGGGGTGCCCCGGTCGCCCGGTCGACCTCGGTCACCGCCTGCGCGGCGACCTTCTCCACCACCCGGTCGGCGATCGTCAGCCGGCCCCGCTGCGCCGGGTCGGCCAGGGACGGTTCGACGCTGTCGTCGGGCGCTTCGACCCGGTCGCGGGTGGGCGCCGTCATGGCCGGCGGCGGCCGGCGCCGAGGTAGGAGCTCACGTCGATGTCGCCGTCGACGACCTTGCCGAGGAGGAAACCGATCACGGCCGCGACGGCGGTGACGAGGAACCCGCTGAATCCGTCGATGGCGATCGCGAGCCCCAGCGCGAGACCGACCAGCAGGCCGAGCGTGCTGCGGGACATGTGCACTCCATTCGTAGAAAAACTCAGATGACGCGGCGACGGCGACCGCGGGTGCGGCGGGCCAGACACCGGGCGATCAGCCCGGCAACGCCTCGACGGCGCCGGAAGAACATCACCTCACCGGTCGGCGGACCGCCGCGCCAGGCCGCCAGGCCGGCGGCGAACAACACCGGGTCCCCACCGACATCGGGATGATGGGACCGGACGAACGCCCGGAAGGCCCGCCGCTCCTCCGCGCCCGCGACGTGCCGACGGGCCGGCGGATTACTCATCAGACCGGCGATAGTGCGGACGCACCGATGTCGGCCGCTGGGAGCTCCAGGTCGGCGATCATCACGTGCACCGGTCCCGGGCCGGCCACCGCGCGGACCGCGGCCCGCACTCCGGCGGCGATGTCGGCTGCCGTCGGGCCGTATGGCGCCACCACCGACACCTCGACGCTCGACGGGGTAATCCGGACTCCGGCGACGCGGCGGCCCGGCAGGTAAGTCGCAACCTCCCCGGCAACCCCGCCCGACAGGCGAACGACCTGCGGGCAGGCCAGCACCGCGGCCGCGATCACGTCCGGGTCCGGGCCTGTCGTCGGGGCAGCCGCGCCCACCGGCGAACTCACTGAACGCGGGACGGCTCCTGCGAGCCCTCGGAATCGTCGCTGGGGATGTAAATGTCGTCGACGGCAATGTTGACCTCGGTGACCTGCAGGCCGGTCATCCGCTCCACCGCGCTGATCACGTTACGACGGATCGACTGGGCCAGGTCGGCGATAGCCACGCCGTACTCGACCACCACATCAAGGTCGATCGCGG
>JAABUW010003121.1_pt1 | contig 24003 bp, 25 predicted proteins | sample 5560081 | NCBI WGS metagenome assembly JAABUW01 (sample SAMN10711882, study PRJNA513363) | rock metagenome | isolation source: Antarctica rocks | place: Antarctica: Victoria Land, Knobhead sud | reverse complement strand
CCCCTTCTTTGGCTGGAACATGATTGATACGGACCTGGGGGGTTGCCATCAATGGGGGCGTCTCTGCACTTGCCGCCATGGCTCTAATATCTCGTAAGTTATCTCTTGGATTGAATTGATTTGTGGAATTGATTTGTTAAAGGAGTCCAAAAGTGGAGATTGAAACACGGGACAAATGCAGAGATAAACCAAGCTGATTGATGATAGATACTGGCTGATAAAGGCTCCATATGAAATTGTAGCTGATAAATATCAGAGCAACTTCTTAACACCGAGTCACAGACTGATATAAGGATTTCTTAAATCCGGGTGGCTCGGGGATATCGCTCCTATGTCAGAGACGAGTACCATCATCGGGCTAGGTAGGTATCAAGCCAGCCAATCGAGCGAATGAAAGTATCTGAGAAATGCTGGCCGCATTTCTCAGCTTGCGTACAGAGGTAATCAGGTATGTAATATGGGGCGAGCCAATAACCTCGTTAGTAATGGAGTTGGCCAAAATGCCACAGGTCTCTGTCGTTCGATTGCATACAGTAAGTAGTACGGAATACCTAGAGAATGGATCCTGCTGTAGTGCCGGTCAGACTAAGGCAGGTTTGCTACCTTGTTATACTCGTGACAGTGGTCATGCAGCGACGAGTCGTCCCTTGTACCTAAAAGAAAAGGATGGCGAAACTGCAAGGCTGATGAAGCCTCTTTTGACCCCGCGGGACATGGGCACGTGATGGGGTGGTAGCGATAGCCTCGGCCCGTCTCAGATAGATAGCCGATGCTAGCCGAACGCGGGCAAGGTAGTTGGATGCAGCAGATCATCAATTGACGACGGAAATGACAAGAGACAGCCCGAGAAAGATTTTCAAGAGCAGCAACATCGAAATGTCTTCTCCATTGGTTTCTCGAGCTCTCACAAACGCATTGCGACAGGTTGGTCGGTCAAGACCCAGAACCCATATTCTAGTTTCGAGTCGCGCAGCATCTTCCAAGCATCCAAAAGGATTCGTCCCCCCAAGCGATGAAGATCTGGTAGAGCTGAGGGAACGAGTACAGGAATTTACGCGTAAGGCGGCGTGCCTGTTGTAAGATCAAACGAAACTAATATTTTCCCAGGAAGAGAGATCCCCGAGGAATTTGCGGCAAAGACAGATCGAGAGAATGAATTCCCGAACGATATGTGGAAGAAGTTTGGAGAAGCAGGGTAACACTGACCAAACATCTTGAAATGAAAGCCGTTGACGCATGGAAGATTCCTGGGCATCACGGCAGATGAAGATTATGGAGGACTGGCCATGGGCTACCAAGCCCACTGTATCGTCATGGAGGAGATCAGTCGCGCCTCAGGTTCGTACTGTCAATCTAATAAACAACGGGGGTTCACATGCTTATGGTTTCAGGAAGTATCGGACTCTCCTACGCCGCCCATTCCCAGCTCTGCATAAACCAGCTTTCCCTCAATGGCACCTCTGAGCAAAAGGAGAAATTCCTGCCGCCCCTGATATCAGGTGAAAACATCGGTGCTCTAGCCATGTCAGAACACTCTGCCGGCTCCGATGTCGTCAGTATGAAAACAACTGCCAAAGCTGTAAACGGCGGCTACGTTCTTAACGGCACAAAGATGTGGATCACAAACGTACGAGCCCTATTGCCACATTCTGCATGAACTTCTGAAAGCTTACCTCCAGTCGACAAAAACAGGGCCCAGATGCACACACGGTAATTGTCTACGCCAAGACAGAACCCGAGAAAGGCTCCAAAGGCATCACAGCTTTCATCGTCCCCTCCGCAACCCAAGGGTTCTCCTGCACGCGCAAACTCGACAAGCTCGGCATGCGCGGCTCCAACACCGGCGAACTCGTCTTCGACAACGTCTTCGTGCCACAAGAGAACATCCTCGGCGCTCTAAACCACGGCGTCAAAGTCCTGATGGAAGGCCTAGACATCGAGCGCCTAGTCCTGAGCGCTGGACCCCTAGGGTACGTCCACCTCCCCGTCCCACCACACCCCACCCTTACCCTCCAGCAAGGCCCCCCCCCACTAACCCTCCCCCCAGCCTCATGCAATCCGCCCTCTCCCTCGTCCTCCCCTACACCCACACCCGCACCCAATTCTCCACCCCCATCGCCCACAACCAACTCATCCAAGCCAAACTCGCAGACATGCACACCAAACTCTCCGCCTCACGCGCCTATACCCTCACCACCGCGCGCCTGCTCGACCAGCCCCCTCATCGCATCGAAACCAAAGACTGCGCGGGCGCGATCCTGTATGCGGCGGAGCGCGCGACTGAGTGCGCGCTTGATGCGGTGCAGTTGATGGGGGGGATGGGATATATGAGTGAGGTGCCGGCGGGGAGGTTGGTTAGGGACGCGAAGCTGTACGAGATTGGGGCGGGGACGAGCGAGGTGAGGAGGATGGTTATTGGGAGGTGTTTTAATCGGGAGTGGGCGGGGAGGTAGGGGGTTTGATTAGGTGGTTCTGGCGCAGTGGGAAGGTCGAGGTACTCCGAGGATATTAATTATGTTTGGGAAGACTTGTGATGTTTGTGATGCTGTCAGTCTAAGCCGCAGGGGACCTAGGTCCGGCTATGGTAGTAAACTAGTTTTATATACAGCAGTCCTACCTATTTGATATCACCTTAAACCCTTCCACACGTGTCCTTGCCGTCGTTACTGGCGTCGCTATCGCTTCGAACGTAACCCTTGCAGCGAACTCAGCGGCTGTCCTCGAGGTCCAGGCGGCGTATTCCGCTTGGCCGGCGGTTCAGCGTCTCTGATTTGCAGCTCCTCAACTTTCCGCTTTCGCAAACTTCCCTTCGGAGCTTCAGGTTGCGCTTCCTTGCTGGTCTCTGCATTGGTGACACTATTGCCTTGACCAGCTACTTTCCCATTCGGTAGAGGTTCGAGAACCGCGGCCTTGGTATTCGTGGCTTTCTTACTATGCGTGCTACCCTTTGATGTTACTGGCGGGATTGAAGTTTCGGCCTTGGGCCTTCCGATTTTCCTAAGTGTCTCAGAGGCTACGGATTCGACTAATGTTCCTTTCTTAAGAGGTTCGTTCGCTTGAGTAGTTTTAGTGGCCTTTGCGCTGTTCAGTCGCTTAGAGGCTCCACTGAAAGTTGCCGAGCAAGCGTCGTCGTCGGTCAATGCAGATGCCTTTCTCTTCAACCCGCTAGTCGGCGCTTTTTCCTCTGATAGGGTTGAAACGGCCCGTTTACTTGATGGTTTTCGGGCTGGTTTCGTGGCTGCTGCATGTTTTGGCGTTTCCCAAACCTTCTGTCGCTGCTTTGCAGCTGACGAGGCGGTCATTGCTGTGCCGTTAATGTGGTGTTGTGTGATTTTCGACCTTGACGGTATCCCTGGATCTTTTAAGAGAGTAGTTGTCGGGCCCCTCCTTTTTGTGTCCTTTTCCGAAGCCTTCTGTTCGATAACTACAGCGACTGCTTTTTGAGAACCTCGTCGGGCCACGCCCTGGGATTTAGAAAGGTTTGGACTAGTCTGAGAAGGAATCTTGAATCTCTCCCTCCAGTCTTTCAGTAGCGCGACCTTCTCTCCTTGCCCTTCGCTGACCACAGGAACATTGTTAGGTTCCGTTTTCGACTTCCATACTACAATCGGAGCCACAGCCTGATGATCACCAGAGTTGGCATATAGCGAATCTCCAAGATATAACTCTGGTATTTTACTCGTTGAGTGTAACTTCCGACGCTTCCGCCTCAGACCCGATCCCTCCTCTCCTTGCTCATCGACGGTATTTCCCGCATCGCTAAATTTGCTCCTCTTTCTTGGCGAGACCTCGTCGTAGAAATCATCGGAATAGTAATCCCAATCACTCCAGACCTCGGCGGTTTCAATGGCAGGATCATAGTCTTGCCAGACGGGTGAGTGCATAGTATGCTCAGCTAGGTCGTCCTGTAGGAGTGTTAGACGAGGATTGCAGGACTGGTTGCACGCCATCGGCTTACTGCTTCGGCATATGGACCATCGTCCAAGTAGATGTAGTCGTCGTCGTCATAATCCTCCTCATCGGACATCTAGCTAAATCTTTCGAGAGTAGCCTTTCACCCCCACTTAATCTTTACGACTGGGTAAATTTTAGGGTATCTGAGCGAAGTTGATATCTTATAGCTCGTGCTTGCAAGAGGAAGTTGAGGCGTGAATGGCATCAGTGAAAAGGCTACTGCGAGTGAAGCTTGTTCGTTTCCTAAGTGAAAGTTATGAGCGACGCCTGCCCGTGCAACCGGACAATGGAGAACAGTGGAGAGTAGAAGGCAAGGAGAATGAATATTAATGTAGGCACAAATTGTCATTACAACATTTCAAGCTTAAGCAATCAGGCTGCTAGATGATTCGGTGCGTCAAATGTAGAATGATAGGATTCGGGATCTCGGTCTGGGCCGTGAAGTCGACTTCGGCTACCAACGGCCACAACACCTTTCTGTACTCTCTACATAGGTGGAGAGTTGGAGTACTTCATATCCACATCAAACGTGTTGTTAAGAAGCCTGACTACCTACTGGCTTTTCGTTCATATATCATCTCAACTTCACTATGTAAAGCGGATCCACAATGACCTGCTAGAGCTGAATAGAACTATGTATCGTAGCCCCAGAGTTGGCCTTCTACGCGTCTCACCCCATCATGCCTCAAACCTCGTTGCCAGATATTCAACTACAGCGACGCCTGGTAAGTCTATAAAATCAATTCTGATAGCGAACCGTGGTGAGATCGCTTTGTGAGTCGATACTAAACCGTTGGAATCCTACCGCATTCTGATGAATGCTTCAGACGAGTTGGTAAAACCGCCTCCCAGTTTGGGATCAAGGTCACTACGATCTATACCGATCCGGATGCTAAGTCGCAGCATGCATTGAGCTCGCCTTTTTCTATCAACCTGGGGGACCCTTCGGCTTATCTAAACGGAGAGAGGATTATTGAAGCTGCTACACTGCATGGCTGCACCGGCATACATCCAGGGTATGGATTCGTACGTATTTGCGTGGTCTCTATAATACCCGGATAAGCTCACTAATCATACACAAGCTGAGTGAGAATTCCGCCTTTGCAAAGAAATGTACAGAAGCAGGCCTTGTCTTCATTGGTCCGCCATGGGAGGCAATGGAGGCCATGGGCAACAAGAGGTAGTAATTCCATGATTGATGGTGCCTTACGTGGCTGAAAGACATAGCCGTTCGAAGATGATTATGACTGAGGCAGGCGTACCCTGCATACCAGGCTACCATGGCAGCAACCAAGATGTGGATTTTCTAAAGCTGGAAGCATCGAAGATTGGCTTCCCAGTACTTCTCAAGGCTGTGAAAGGAGGCGGCGGTAAGGGCATGCGTATTGTAATGACGCCAAATGATTTCGAAGACCAGTTGAGCTCGGCAAAGTCAGAAGCTCGGAATTCATTTGGAGATGACGTTATGCTGGTTGAGAAGTACATTACCACACCGCGCCATATTGAAGTGCAGATATTCGCGGACAAGCATGGTAATTGCGTAGCTCTGGGAGAACGAGATTGCAGCATTCAGAGGCGGCACCAGAAGATCTTGGAAGAATCTCCTGCACCCCATCTGGATGAAGCGGTCCGTCAAGATCTCTGGGAGAAGGCGCGCGCTGCTGCCTTGGCGGTCAAGTATGAGGGTGCCGGCACTGTGGAGTTTATCTTTGACAATAAAACCGGCGAATTTTTCTTCATGGAGATGAATACAAGACTACAAGTTGAGCACCCTGTTACGGAGATGGTTACTGGAGAAGACCTAGTTCGTTGGCAAATTGTTGTCGCTGAAGGAGGCATTCTTCCCCTCACTCAAGCTGAAATTCAATCAAGAATAGCAGAAAGGGGCTGGGCCATCGAAGCAAGAATTTACGCCGAAAACCCTGCAATGTCTGTGAATTAGGACAACAAAAATCTTAACTGGGCTGACTTGGATATAGGGACTTTATACCTGACTCCGGACGCTTGATTCACATGCGAACGCCCATCAGTACAAGTACGGTTCGAGTTGACGCAGGCTTCGTTGCTGGCGACGAGGTGTCTTCTCACTACGACCCGATGATAGCTAAGCTGATCGTTCGTGGCGCTACTCGCGACATTGCCATACAAAAGCTGCATGCTGCATTGACCGAATACGAAATTGCTGGTCCAATCACTAATGTAGAGTTCCTTAAGAGGGTATGCGAGACTCCGGCTTTCATTGCCGGCGATGTAGAGACAGGTTTCATCAGCAAGTGGCGGAAAGATTTATTCGATCAAGTCATCGTAGCACCAGAAGTCTACGTACAAGCTGCATTGGGGATGTACCTCCTTGAGGCGACTACGTTTCAGAATGGGAAAGCGAATCCCCCGGGAATTCGGGTTGGGTTCATGTCTAATCTGCATGGTCGCCTCTTCCATTTCATACCCAATAGGGCAGACGGCACCACCGATGCTGCCGAGACAGTGGTAGAACTGAAACATATAAGCACCGGTCTCTTCGACGTCAAAGTGGACGGAAACGCCTATAACTCAGTTGCGAGTCAGTGGGATAGCTCCAACCTCCGCATCACCTCTTACTTTCCACATACACGGCTTGAAACCAGAATTATCAGCGACGGCGGAAACCTCACGCTCTTCCAGCAAGGTCAGCAATATCGTCTGCGATGTGCCACACCGAAGTGGATTGAGAAAGCACTAGGGATCAAAGACATAGCGCATAGTGTTCTAGCTCCTATGCCTTGTAAAATATTGAGTGTGCAAGTCGCGGAAGGCGATATCGTTAAGAAGGATCAGCCGCTGGTTGTTATTGAGAGCATGAAGATGGAGACAGTAATACGGAGTCCCCAAGACGGGGTTGTCTCTCGGGTTGTGCATCGGCAAGGCGTAAGTCTGGAAGTTGACCACTGGTTCCCGCGCTAATTGAGACATAGGATCTGTGCAAGGCAGGGACTGCATTGGTAGAATTTGAAGGCCCTGAGACTTCATCACCATCTCAGACCTGAGCAGTAAAATATCAGGGTTCGTGAAACAAAATGATCGCTTGAATCTTCGCGCAGTATCTACCGGCAATTCAGTGTATTGCAAAACTTTGATGTCGCTGCACTTATCCGGGATTCCTTATCCTAAAATGGCGTTCAAGTTCCTTTCTCCGGACCTGTTGCAACTGTTATAGCCACTTAGTTTTCGATCTGGTAGAATGTACTTTCCATTGACAGACCGGGAAATGAAGTTTAATCAACAGCTATGACAAAGGAAACCAACAAGCACACAGAAGAGAGGCCATTATCGTATGAGCTACATGTACGCCAGCGATGATCTTTTCTAACCCGATCTTTGTGCCATAAAGACCACGACAATAAGCTCTTCTTCATATTGCGGCTTCGCCACCTTGTTACCGCAGTGGTTTCCCAGTCTGCATCTAAATTGCAAAGAAGATCTGCGGGCCCGGCTGTTGTGGGTAGCGAACCTGTTATCCATCTGTTCAGAGAATTAAGTCAAAGACGAGCGGAGCAAAATGAACGTCATGGAAGGAAGACTTGATAACTAAAGAGAGCAAGAATGTTATGAGCCCGGGGCAACTCGTATTTTGAATCGAAGTGGTTGAAAGGGATCGACCAAAGATGGTCCGAGGACGAGAAGGGCAATTTAGCACATCGCAGGTGTACTGTACTCCTCACCTAGTAAAGTCAGCCCTCCTAGTTGTGATGCTCCGACACTATCAGAGCACAATATGTACTTAGACCTTCTGACTATATGCAATCTTAGGTATTCTTGATCTCAACGGGCACAGAGAGTACTACTTGCACGAATGAGGAAGCAAATTCGAAATTTAAGCGAAGCAGCCTTGAACAGAAGACTTGGTCGAGACGCGAACCAGCAGTCGAATTAGAAATTCTTCGTAGGGCGATAAATCTCATCAGGAAATATGAAAGAAGTGCGCAAGGGTGATCTCTCGAGCGGTATGATCATAATGGGAACGAAGGAAATTAGATGTATACGTTCAAGCCATCAACAGGGGCAATGACAAAGATACCATTACGATGGCGGTTCGATCATTCAAGGGCACAGCGGATGAGACTAATGTGTGTAATGTGGACTGATTACCAAAAGTGTTCGTCATTCTAATTTCTCAGTATATGTCAAGGTCTATCGCCATGGGCTTCCCAGATTGAAAATACCCAACGGCTTGACTGTTATCTCTTCTTTTCAAACCGCAGCAGCATAGAGTAGAAGAAGCAAACCAACTGCACATTGACTGTGCACAGCGGCACCAGAACAACCCGAGTCAGCTACAAGGCTTGGTCGAGCTCAAGCAGAACAGTAAGTTCAACAACTGGTGATTGCCCTAGCCGGGAGCAGCCTTATCAGTCTTCCACACCTCATGTTTGCAAACTATCCTGATTTGATGTTACTCTCTGAATACCTCATGTCGCCGCAAATTATCAGATTTGGTGCGCCGGTCTGACCTCGCCGTCGGCTGTCGCAAATCGCCAACTAAATGGATGAAACGGCGGAATGGTTCACGCCAAAACCCGATCGACCATCCGATGCACGGTCAAAGAGGTTATAGATATGCTTGGCTCCCACAAAATCCCCGCACCCTACCAGCTCGACTCCAAATAGCTTCGCACTCGTAACTCGTCAAGACTGCTTGGGATCGAATCATTAGCAAACCATCGTGTTTCAAGCACCGCTCGTCTCTACATTCCAACCTTGCATTGTAATGCGTGCTTTATCACCATCTCCTCTCCTTCTCTTATTCAACTATGCCATTGCAAGCGTAGCTGCGCCACCTCCAGCCTGGCTTAACGGGGCCTCAAGCTTCTCCACCCTTCAGCTTCCAAACAACCTCCTAAGGTCCGCTCTCTTCTCTCTTCTTTTCCATCCAACAATCTCCCAGCCCCTCGTCACAATTTCCTGAAACCTCGCAGCCCCACCCGTGCCCAGCCACTCGTCAACGTCGACGTCCCCAACACCCGAACCACCGTCATCCTCACCCTTCGCGACTACATCGATCGCGCCAGCCTCGAGGGCCTCATCCAACGCGCGCAAGTCTTCATCGGACTCCATCACCAAGGAGAAGCCTCCGAAAATCCTTTTACGTATACAATCGATCCGATGTTCTTAATGGTGGTGCATACGATTCCAGGAAAGCATTTGCCGTGGGAGGTCATGCACAATGCGCTGCAGGGGCTGCAAATTTATCTTGTGGATGGTAGGCATGAGGAGTTGTGCTCATTCCAGATTTTGCAGGAGATGGTGAGAGTAGGGTGGGGGTACATCAAGAGAACGGTAACGCCTCCTTCTTCTCTAGGGGGTGGGATGGCTGTTTCGTAATTTGGAAAGCAGAGAGCAGGAACTTTTGCTCTAGAATGCAGTAGAATTTCATGATCGCATTCTGAGTATGTCGCTGTGAGGAAAAGAAGCACACGCGCATTATAGTATCGAGCATCCACCATATCGTACAAGCCACGTAAGAATTCGACCAAAACGACGTCCCCTCAAGCATTACCGCCATTATGGCTTACAACTAGCACTCTCTCAACTCCGCCGTTCCTCCGCCCCCTTCTTCACCCCCTTTCCCCCCTCCCACCTAGACAGCCGCCCTGCCCGTGAACTGGGACCGCGAGTTGCGGTTCCTCCAGAACATGAGCGCTCCAATGATCGCGGTGACGAACCAGAGGAGCATGTTGATGAGGTCGATCCAGACGGCGTTCTTGAGCCTCGAGATGTTGTGATCGCCGTGTGGGTTCTGATGGATGTAGATCGAGGCGAAGACGCCGAAGACAGCCGTCCACAGGATGCTGCAAATGGAATGTTAGCAAATCCACTGGCCCGAATCTCTGTTTGCGCGATCGGAACCGCGATCAACACAACTGGAAGCACTTACAAAAGAACAAGGTCCCAGGCAAACGCGAGGTAGCTCTTGAGCTTCGGGATCACAAAGACCAGACACGTGATCGCGCTGAGGGTAGCCACGACCATGGCATAGACCCAACGCGAGTCTTGGTGCTCATGTCCCTTTCTCGCATTGCTGATGTCGGTGCCGTAGAGGCCGATGACCGCGATCGCAAAGACGAATTGAAGGAAGCGAAGGACGGCGTTGACGATGAAGGCTACAGATGAGCCGGAAGACGAACTGCCAAAGCTGAAAGGCATCTTGGCCTGGGTGCGTTGTGTGGTGGTGGTGGCGGTGGGGGGAGCTGGAGCTGGTACTGGGTCGAGGTCGCGTATTACGACTTGGCTTTGGTGAAGGAGGCGAGAGAAATCTTGTAATTCGATGGGGTCGTTGGCGTTTGCTTGGAGAGCCCCAACAGATTCTGGGTGGCCTAGAGGCAAAGGACGTGGAAGAGAACTTGAGGCAGTGGGTGGTCGAGCACGAGGAATGGGAGCTTGGACAGGTAAAATTTGATCAGCCATCTTTATGCAATATGACGTAGATGAGGGTCGGTAAAGATAAACGCGATAAGCGCAATAGGAGAGAGTGAGGTAAGAGATATATAGACGCAGCCGCACAGAGCTAGTCTTGATTGGGCCTAAGCGGAACAGCTTGGTCTTTATTGCAATCATTCACTTCAGATCTTTCAACACAAAATAATACTTTATTTCATAGATCATACATAATACATGACTGTTAGTGCTCAATCGAATGATTGTCTCAGTTCAGCTTGATCTTATTAGTGAGAGTATCTTTATTTTCTATGAGTAATACGCACGTGTGATCCTGACCCTTCACTTGCACTACGGTTTGATCTCTATCTCTATCTTTATACCTATTATTACCTTGTATTCATTTACCGATGTATGCCTCTCGCAGACAAGGACATAGTGAGTTACACTGGAGATACGGTAGAGAAGCCCACGACAAAAACAATAGCGGTAGACTCTCAATGTACATGCGACCGGGGGTAAAGTGATTAAGGATGATCTTCCTCAGTCACAAGCCAAGGTGTGACGAAGGGCGACGGGGACTTCTTGTCGCTCGAGGAACGATATGTGTAAAGAAAGATAGGATCGTCACTATATTACTACTACATTATGTATTGGTATATGAGGTGCAGAAAGAGCACGTATAAATTGTATATTTGATGGAACTGTAGTAGGAAGCTGCGAAGGGACGAAGGACTCGGTGAGAACTCTGAATCCCCTGTTGCTTTACACATGTATGAGACCGAATAAATACGCCTACGTGAAGTGCAACCCTAATTCGAAGTCGCTATCGGCACTGGCACCCACTGACTACCTTAGCACCGGACCCGGATAAGCAGATGATATGCATAAGGTACCTTAGTGGGTAGGTAGGGTGCAACGGGGCGGCCGTGGCTTTTCACTAATCCTTGTTTTCCCAACATCAATATTAATAAGGTAAGGTAGGTAGGTATTAAGGCAATATTATATAATTATGATTTCACGTCTCTTTAGCACACTGTCTTCCGAATTCGAGTGAGAAGAGTTGGATATGACATGAGAATCACATTTACTCTATTTGCAAAATCCGTGCTTCTATTAAACATAAAGAAATTTGCATGCCAGCCGTAAGCAACTACGTTCTAGAGCAAGGATAGGACTTAATTTCGGCCAAGCGACGAACAGTTCAAATAGCCTATAAAGGCCATGTCACGTTGTGGAAAGTTCTGAAGGCAATCGGTGACTTGGCTGCCTTTATTTGCCTTACCAATTTCATGTCGTGTCAGGTACCTACCTTAGGCATACAGCTTCGCCAGATAACTTCAGCCGCCATACTCTTATAGGTATCGTTCATACCATTATAGGTATAGTGCTCATGCAAGGTAGATCTATCTCACTTGACTGATGAGCGTGCGCTAAGATGAATAACGACAGAACCGACAATGTGGCTTATACCGAAGTGAGGGCCAATGGGGAAAGCGTTGCCCCCCTTTTCCCTCCACGTTTCCCCACTGACTTCTATCACCTCGGGTCTCGCCTTGCGTAAAAGTTATCAGCCCAGCAGAAACCAGCTGCAATATGAACCTACATAAAGTAAGAGCGTCTTGCTCCTTTCCTACTATTCAACTCTTCATATTCCTCGCCCGCCATCTGTTCACTGTTCAAATCGATTTACAATCATGTCGCTGTCTCATCCTCCCTCAATTGATCAAGGCTCGGGTCATCCTTCTTTCTTCATACAATCGGCCTCGAAAGGGGACATGATCAATACTGTCTTCGGCATCTTCGCAGTATTGGCGAGTGCCATCACCATCTGGCAAGGCCACAAGACCTGGAAGATGTGGCGAGAGCATCACCTGCACCGCCATGCGCAAACAAGTATTGTTGTACCTTACTTAGGGATGTTGCTGTTACTTCGACATGCTAATATTGCTTGTCCCCAATAGCTGTACCGCTAGATCTTGAGCTAGGCGGGTCGCCGCCTCCCTACACTAGCCCAGAAATACCCGTCAACCGCCCACTACCGAACGAGGTGGACCGCCTTAGAGTTAGTACAAACATCGATGGGGACAGCACACTTCCAGCTATACCCGGAGACTCGGAACCAGCTCCTGTGACCCTAGTTCCGAGTCCTACACCAGTCGAACAAGAAGTACCCTCAGCAGACATGCAGCTTGGAGCAAGCCAACCGTCAGCATCAGCATCAGCATCATTGGAGCCCCTTGACGCTTCACCCTCGCCGATGAACTTCGGTTCCCATACTGAAGGGTCTTCCGCCTCCGGGCTGACACGATTGGTATAATCACGATGCAATGGCCTCTACTATGCTTCCACTGTATCGAATTAGTGATTGGCGTAATGGTGGGGCATTCGTATATGCTTTGGTCATTGGCAAGGTGGTAGGCTATCGGACCACCCATGGTGATTGGCGTGTTGCACTAGTTTTCGTTCTAGTATACTGGGATATTCTTTTCCTCCCCCAAATAAGGATACGGTGGGCCCATGGCGATGAGTCACGAATATATGAGCATGTTGTTTCCATTTCTTCTTCGACGTCGTGTTCTATTGTCACCTCCATAGACCACAATCCCACTACATGTTCTTCAGCTATACGTCCTTTTAAGGGACTCCTTTCAGTCTTGATGGATCAACACCTACGGTAATACTCTTTAAGAACCTAATAATAAAGATCTTCGAATCACTCATCTTACTTTCGTCTCAACGATCAAGCATTCAATACGTAAATCAATCGAAAAGTTCAAAGAAATTTAAAAAAAACTTGACATCCTCAAACCATGTTCCCTGAAAAGATTAAACTTACACTAGGTTACCCCCTTGGTTATGTTTAGTTATATCAAAGAGGTATGAAAAACGTACTGCATCGGATTAGAATAGCGCACAGTCCTACGCTTAAAAGTAAGGTGTGAGAGATGAAATGAGGCTGAAATGAAAGTACCCTAAGGGCAACGTCAGATTTCTCGTGACGGTGCTGGACCCGTTAATTAGATATGACCATAAAATTCGAGACTTCTTTCACATGGTTTCGGACTACTATCGTTCCGTTACTGTTAGATTGACTTAAAAAGAGTTCGTAGTCGCTTCTGCTGATTATGAAAGTTCTGCTACGATGCTAAGAAACGACGTCTCACGAGATGGTCTTTGACGGTTATTAAACAATTAATACTTCACAGAATATTAATACGCTTCAAAGGAATTCTCAACTATGCAAACGTCGACACACCCAGACTTATGCCACACCATAAACCGGGGATCCCCATCGAAAAAGACCTAGAGATGCCCTGAACATCTCTTGAACACCCAATCCCTCACCCCGAAAATTGACGCGTAGCTTAATAATCCTCATTTAAGTCGTATAAGTAAATTAAATTTGCACATCTCAACTACCAAGTGCCCAAATCAAGCTCCGGAAGCATTGTTCTTCATACGCTCATTCGATTCAGTAAAAGTGCATAACAATTGTCAGAAGATATCTGTTTGGAACCAGCGTATAGCACGCTGTAATGCATACAGGGTATGTTCTGCGGTGGTTATGATTGTGGCAGAGGTGTCTGGCTAGTTGGTCAGGACGTCTAGGCAAATTTCTATTGATGACGTTGAAGTTTGAGCTTTGACCTAAGGGATGATCGGTTTTAGAGGGAGAAGAGGAAGGGTAGATATAGTTGTAGGCCACTTAAGTAGGTTTCATTGAAATAGCTTATCTCGAGAGTAAATATTTCGGAAGTGTGAATTAACATCTTTGTTGGCAAGACGAATCTCCCAGGTGCGACATTAGGAATGCTGTGGAATGAAAGAAACACTCCGAGGTATGCGATATCCAGCGCTGGTGGTTTCGTAAAAGTGTGATTGTAAGGCAGTCAAGGACCTGATATTTCAGGAATGGCAGGAGGTCTAATTATCATTGGCGCGCTTCCTATCCGCCGAGCCGCGCTTCAGCAAGACCCCCGAATCTAAAAATCAAAACGCCGCCGCAATGGAAATTTAAAGAACCATAGGTACTCGGACAAAGATCCGATCTAGATGTACGCCAGACGCCAAGGTCACCCAAATACCGAGGTCGAGGGCTTTCCAACGTTTGGACATGATGGATTCATTGCCGTGCGAATTGTATCGGCTATCGGTTAGATCTGCCGTCCTGATGATACGTCAGCATATACCACAAGAGGAGTGTTCAGATAGGTAGAGAGAAAGAGAGTTGTTTGTGCAAGCGAGTTGCATAATTATCGTCATGCCAAGGGAGCATCTAGACAGTATCATTGGTTAGTAAAGAACTTCCTTTCTGTCATCCTGGTATATCCTCCTACAAGGGTGATTGGGGCCCCATAGTATTGACGTGGCACTGCCTTTTATTGATGACTGTTCTTGAATAGTATTCCACAGATAGTGTAGGCTCGTTCCGTAAAGTTACCTGCGCGGAAAACACCGACTCCGCACAAGGGCTATGCCTTTCCCCTTTTCTTGCAAGATTCGCGCTTTTGGAAATTTTGGGATAGAAAGGTATTCCACTGTAGATGTTGGTTGTAGTCGATGTCACTTTCGCGAGCCAAAGACAAAGGGGAGGTAGGCAAGCGGCGGTGTTGGCTACGTTGCTTCCGCTTAATCTTGTCCATGGCCCTCTAAGTCGGAAATCCCATCCTGAAAGAGCCCTTACAAGTAGCGCAGAAGAACAACAAAAATATACAGCTTCAATGAGAATCGAACCCTCAACCAAAAAGCAAAAAGGATAATTTCCCTGACACAATGCAGTGAATATTAGACCCTCTAACCAAGTTAGGAAGTCAGAGTTCTCGTGACACTGTGCACTAGACGGGTCTGACAACCTGACTTGATAACATATAAGATTCTATTTTGATATATATCTTAATGAATGATATGATAGTGTGTTTTGAGTTTTGTTTGTATCGAGGAAAGGGGGAATGAATACTTCCTACATGAAGAGATAAAGATTTCCTTTTTATTTATCACAATGTACTTTGTTGTCAGTATACTCGCACACTGGCGTCTCACTACACAACAAAACCCTCAGCTATTGTACAAGTGTTACGGTCCTACGCATAACGTAAACACACAGTAGAGCCACAAGTTTCTTTACCTAAGAAATGATAGTTGCATCTCGGCCCTGCTCTTGATGACGGATAAGAATATCATACTCTGCAATTGATCGGGCCCTAACGGGGCTATTATTTGCAGTAGATCATGTTGCCATGATCACGTCCACACCATTACTCCCAGGCCATCTGGGATAATGGCTCAATGCAAGCACTACCTTATAACCAAGAGTGCAGACAGGGGGAACATGGCAGTGATGATACTTGGGGATGAAAGATGAGCGGTGCAGATAAGCTTAAAAGATCTGTCCGGTTTCACCTGTATGATCCAGCGCTGTAAGGGTTTCACCCAGTCACGAGCTTGCATGTATGCGTGCCTCGGTACTATCGTCAGAAAAATATCTTCAGAACCTGCCTTAGGCCGCGATATGGTGCATCAGAGTGTAAGTGGAACAATGGTTTGGAATCATAAAGAAATGTTTGCTGTTTTAGGACCAGCTCTAAGGGACTGCAGATGATTCTATGCGATGAATCTGTTAGGTTTATAGAACGCTTGGAACCTGGAACGGTCAATAATCTCAGTTTGGTCCCGTCGACTACACAAGAATGTGCGGAATATGATACCACAACTAAGAGCATGGCAAAATCATCGGCTTGCTCCATCGTTCAAGCGGACTGTGATGTTATAAAGTAATAAGATGGGCTTGGCCAAGCATCTCTGGCCAGTCCGAAGGCTAAAATGCTGCTTCAAGCCATGCCACCCAAGGTAGAAGTGTGCTGAAAAATCTAGGTCAAAAGTAACAGACCTCCAGCATATAAGACACAAATACAAGTATCCTGAAGTAACCACAGAAATGAAGTTCGAACTGCGAAAGCGCTACGGAGACGATCAACCGTACCACCCAGAAGCGCTGACCTGAGTCTCTTCAGTTGACTGCCGATGTGGAATAATACTCTCGTTGATATCGAAAGCCTCAATGAGGTCTTCCCAAGTTTGGAAGTCGAGGTGAAAAACGGCTTGGTGTTTAGAGATGCCCTCCTCCTTGATTTCCTTTGCACCACGAGGTTTAGTAGCATCTGTCCTGTGTTAACAACCGCCTTACAACACCTAATAAGGAATGGGACCCACGAAGTGTTGGTAGCATACTGCTGTCGTTACCAATTGCTGCAGTTCCGTCTCTGATTAGAAAGCTCACGTAAAAGAGGTTTTCTACAGTTTGGCCGAAGGAATGGGGATTGATAACGAAGTGGAAGAGCGGGATACCGGCGTCGTCGGCAACGCCATGCTTCATCATCAAGGCTCTAATCTGCTCTTCTGTCATGTCATCGTCGACTTCTTGTTCGACTCTATTGGGCCCCTCAACCATTTGGTGAACGAGAAGGTCTCTAATGTTTTTACATAGCGTTGTCAGGTTCGAGTTTTCGACTCTTTCCAGATCTTTGGCCTTAAGCTCCTCCGGATGTACAGCATCCTTAGGATTTCGTTTCTGAAGTCTTTCTCGATGTTGAGTTTGCTTGCGTAACCTTTTCTGCACCGACAAGGGTCCGAGGAGGAAACCGGGAACTGGAGGGCGGACATTGTTGGGGAAGCACGCTTGACGACCAAGCCAGCCCCAATTGAACGCATCCCCCTCATCAGCACCACCTGCAGCATCGCTGAGGTCTTCGTCGCTTTCATCTCTTCGTCGTGCCCCACGAGATGCTGCTGGATCACCACTACTTGGAGCACGACGCATAAAGGTAATGCATTTCCCTACAAAGTCGTCGACATCTATACCCTGCGTTGCGTCCCCGAGATTCAGTTGAGTCGTCCTCTTAGCAGAGAGGTCTGCGGTAGAGACGAGAAGCCGCGAATCTAGGGTTGCATCGGATGTCTGCTTGACCGATGTAAATATATCATTCGCCTTATTGAGCGTTTTGATCAACCCATCGGAACCGGATGCCAGGTATTCAGCGCGCGAATCTGTATATAATTAGATGAGATTACACCATCTAAGATATGAGAGGGTTTGACATACCATTTAATTCCCTTGACAGATCTCTGATCTCTTTGCGGATGCCCCTTCGCTCTTCCATACTCTGATTAGGATCATAGTGCTCGATGTCGTCAATTTCTTCCAGCTGTTTCTGGTGAGCTACCTGACTCGCGTTGGGGACATCGCGTTCGCTCAGCTTTCTTCTCTTGCTGGCCCGTGGTGTTGCTGGCTCAATAGATGTGGGTGTAGGTAGTTTTGGCGGTGGCATAGCTTTCGACTTGCCATTACTGGCGCGCGCAGAGCTCGTCGCAGCCGCTCGATTTTCTTTATCGGATGAAAATGACGCGGCAGGAGATGGGGAAAGTGAGGCTACGACAGATACGCGCCGTTGCCTTCGTCGCGTCGGTCCTCCATCGGAATAGATCTCTTCCTCCTCAGCATTCTCTTCTGCAGGGGCGGAAAGCTTTGCTTGACGTGCCATAGGGAACGTGATAGATTTAGGGATGTGGTGGGTAAAGCTGCTTCGTTTGCGTTGGAATGACGCAAAGTCGCAGCGCGACCAGGTTTGCCAATATCCTCTGATGCCTATCCTTTGATCTTGATCAGGTCGTGAACCAGGCTATTTGTGAATGGGTAGTACTTTTGACAAAGGACCCAATAGTAGCGGATTTGTTCGAAAGAAAGAAATCTGAGCCTTAGTTCTTGGTTGCGGCTTGGAGAGCATTTGCTTGTCCGTTTTCCGCCAATTTACGCGGTGGTCCATGCACTCGTCTCCTAATCCTCGGGAGCTACTGTAAGTCGAAGAGCCGTCTATCCAACTATAAACCTCGACTGGGCAAGGCTTTCTACGGCAATTAAATAAAGCGACTATCACAATGCTCAGTAGAAGCTATGGAAGAGTATTCCTTTGCCAACTCCAGTGCTCTTGACTATCCTGTCAGTGTCAGAATGTTCGTTCCTGCAAGAAGGATTTACGATGCGGCCTGCTGACATGAAGCAGTGGCAGCTTAGATGGGCAACACAACCCCCCGCCGTTCTCCACTCTACTGCAAAGACCTGACTTGAGACATATTGGTTCAAACACAAGGTGCACTGACGTATCCTATAGCGCTGTAAAATTGCCATACTAACAAACCCTAAGTCTGTATTCTGATCTCTACGTGACTGTACAGTTATGGGCGGACTCTAAGCCGTTGACCGTGCCGCTTCAGACGGCTTACCGGTCATTCAAGAACTCACGGATCTGGAATGAATGGCTGGAGCTCCCAATCACTATATCAACTCTCCCCCTAAGCTCTCAGCTCGCTATATCAATATGGGATCTCTCGCCAACAGGAGGGAAAGGCGCCAGAGGTCATGCCATACCTTTTGGAGGCACTACCATATCGCTCTTCGATAAGGATAATACCCTCCAGAAGGGCAGACAAAAGTGTCGAGTATATCGTCATAAAGTGGCAGATGGTTTCTCATCAACAACCACCCCCGCAGTTCCGCCTCCTCGGAGAAAGCGAGGCGACAATCTTAGCAATGACCATACCATGACGGCTGAAGAGGAGGAGCTTGAAAGACTGGAAGGACTTTTCAAGAAGCATGAAATGGGCGAGATACCGCGGGTGGATTGGTTAGACCAACTCGTGTTCAAAGCGGTGGACCAGAAGAGGTTACAAGTTGAAGCTGCAGCAAAACTTTCTTCGAAAGCGATACGGCAGCAACCGAAGTATACAGACAAGAGCTCTACTGGTGCCAACGACACTACTTCCAAATCTGCAAAGGATGAAGACGTAGACCCAGAATCTCAAGATGACGGCGCTGAGAGATTCCACTTGACTATCGATTTCCCACGTTTCGACCATCCCATTGTTTTTACAGATCACGAGTATGCTCCTCCTCCAATCTCATCTCAATTACATAATGCGTCACTCAGCGGTAATGTAAATTTGAAACCCCCACCAGAAGTACAGCTTGGCCCAGGTATCAACGGTACTGGAGGCGGAGATGGAGATGACGATGAGAACGCTCCACCGCTGATCAGAATCTACGACCCCGAAGTTGGTGCAAAGGACAATCCGGCAGAGAGTAAACATCGGCGCTTAGTGCGAAGCCACCGTACTGGAGTTCTAGACCGAGATCTCAAGCCAAACGCCAAGATCAGGGACGAGCTGAATACGATCATGTCCTATGGACCAACCCAAGAACTCAATGCAGAGGAAAAAGACTTGGTATGGAAATTCAGGCACCATTTGACGCGGGACAAGCGTGCTTTAACCAAGTTTGTCAAATCAGTAGCATGGCAAGACCACAATGAGGCACGACAGGCTGTCCAGATCCTACCAAAGTGGACTGAGATTGACGTAGACGATGCTCTGGAACTTCTAGGTCCAACGTTTGATAATCAGGCGGTTCGAGCTTATGCTGTGGATCGTTTACGGGAGTCGGATGACGAAGAACTGCTATTGTATCTTCTCCAACTAGTACAAGCACTCAAATTCGAGAAGATATCTTCAGAGACTGATGATGACGGTACTCGAGACTCATCATTAGCTAGGTTCCTTATCAGCCGTGCTACTAACAACCTCATGCTTGGCAATTACCTGCATTGGTACCTCATGGTAGAGTGCGATGACAGAAGCCCAGACCAAGCGAAAGAGCATCGCAAGCTCTTTGCTAAAGTTGAATTCGATTTCATGATTGAGCTCACGCAAGCTCCGGATGGGCCAGAGCGCCGGAAGACCCTCTTACGTCAAGGGGAGCTAATCACGGTTCTTTCCAAAATCTCCAAAGAGATACGCTTCTCGCGCGAAGACCGCCCTCGGAAGCTGCAACGATTGAAGAAGTACTTGGCTGATCCAAAGAACGAGTTGCTGACATTCGATCCACCCCTGCCTCTGCCTTTAGACCCCAGTGTCTCGGTCGTGGGCTGTTATCCAGACGAGTCTATGGTCTTCAAGTCATCTCTTTATCCTCTACTCATCCACTTCAAGACTTCCGATGGTAAGAAATACCCCGTTATTTTCAAGACTGGCGACGATCTCCGCCAAGATCAGCTTGTCATCCAGATCATCTCCCTTATGGATCGCCTCCTTCGAAAAGAAAACTTAGACCTAAAGCTGTCGCCGTATCGCATTCTGGCCACAAGCGCCAACGCCGGAGCCGTACAATTCGTACCGTCCATGAGCTTAGCGGCCGCTTCAGCTAAATACAAGGGCAGCATCTTAGCCTATCTCAAAGCAAATAACCCAGACGACAAGGAACCGCTCGGTGTGCGAAGAGAAACAATGGACACGTTTGTAAAAAGCTGTGCCGGTTACTGCGTCATTACCTACCTTCTCGGCGTCGGAGATCGCCATCTGGACAACCTCCTACTAGCCCCTGATGGTAAGCAACTCCACAAAGCCTCCATTGTTCCTAGCTAACCCCAACACCCAAAAAGGCCACTTCTTCCACGCCGACTTTGGCTATATCCTCGGCCGTGACCCCAAACCCTTTGCCCCGATGATGAAACTCTGCAAAGAAATGGTCGAAGGCATGGGCGGCAGCGCCTCCCCGCACTACGCCGCCTTTAAATCCTACTGCTTCACCGCCTACACCACTCTGCGCAAGTCCAGCAACCTGATTCTGAATTTATTCGCGCTCATGGTCGACGCCAATATCCCGGATATCCGGCTCGAGCCCGATAAGGCGGTGTGGAAGGTGCGGGAGAGGTTCCATTTGGAGCTGAGCGAGGAGGAGGCCATGAGGGGGTTTGAGACGCTGATTGCGGATAGTGTGGGGAGTATTTTTCCGGTGGTTATTGATACGATTCATAGTATGATGCAGGGTTTGAGGGCTTAGGGGAGGTTGGTTGGGTGGTGGTTTGGTTGGGGGTGTTATGGAGGTGGTTCTTTCTGAAAGTTATCACTATTGACCAGAATTAGTCTCAGTCATGCGAATTCTACCCTCGTTCCTCCCTTGATTAACAGGCAGCTGTCGTAAAATCTATTCCATACACTCCCTAGGAAAATCGAACTCCAAGATTTATAAGATACCCGCCGTCTCCGCTACCCAGATGCTTCTATGTATAACCTACTTTTACACGCCCCAAAAACACCCTTCTAAATGCTACTGTTCTTTCTACACTCATAACCAAACGCTATGCTTATATATCCACTGCCATATACGACTGACTCCAAAATTCTAATCTTGCACACGATACCCTCGCTCACCCATGCTTCTTCCACTTCTTCCCAACATGATTCTTACATCTCACACTCACCGTCCTCACCTCCCTCCCGCTCTCAACCACCAACGCCGTCAACTTCCCACCCTTCACGCAACTACTATCGATTCCCATGCTCCACTTCGCAACCCGCAACCCCCTTCGCGAATCATGCCCGTAAATCACAGTCGCGCGCTCTTTCGCCGGCAGCACGGTCTGATATCTATTCCACAGCTTGGCCCAAGGCGTGCCCTTGGCGCGACTGCTCGGGACGTGGTTGTGGAGATCGATGGTGCGCATGTTCATGACGGCGGTGGGGTCTTGCACCTCGAGGGCGAGGCCGGGGACGAGGCCGGCGTGGACGACGTGGGTAGGGCCGAGGTGGGGGAGGTGGCCGAGGTGGAGGATTAGAGGGCAGGAGGAGAGGTAGTCAATCTGGGCTTTGGTGAGGGTTTGAGCTAGGACGCGATCGTCGTTACCGCCGCTCGCGAGTTTCAATTCGTCCCTGTTCTTCTGTGGTTGGGAGAATTTGATAGGGCGATTGGAGCCGGCTAGTGGAGTTGTGGTTTCGTCGACTAGGCCTGGGAGAGTGAGGGGGTGGGATACTGTGTCGCGGTGGGCTAGGAGGATGCGGTCTTCGTGGTTACCGCGGACGCAAGAGGCGCCGAGGGAGATGGCGAGGTCGACGACGGCGGGGGATGAAGGGCCTTTGGAGACGAGGTCGCCGGTGAATACTAGGTGGTCATCGCGTTCGTTGAAGGATAGTTTAGATAGCAGATGGACCACTGTGAGAATGTCAGCCATATGCACATCAGGAGCCGATCTCATCTTGCCGGAAATCAAAAGGTAGAATAGCAGGATACTTACGCTCATCATGGCACCCATGCACATCTCCCACAAGAACAAGCCTCCTCCTATCTCCTTTCAGTGGCACTAGCTTTTTGTCTAGTGTCTTTAACTGCACCATCCCTAAAAACGCCGGTGTCATATTATGTCCAAACAGCATATGGCCTTCGCTCATCGTCAAATTCAAAGATTCGTTCAACGCCTTGTTTTCCAATCGCGCAGGTTGCACCCAGCCTATCCAAGTCGCCCATATAAAGCTCAACAGCGACATAATTGATAGGAACTCGATCGCATACCGCCGAAACCGTGGCGCTGATAGTATCTGAAGCAAGGATGGGGGATCCTCGTCGGAAAAAGTTGGGGAGGACGGCGAGGAGTCGGCGTATAGGTTATTTCGCCAATCGTTGCGAACGTACTCCAATAGAGGTCTTGAATACCGCCGGTCTCGATATGCGTGAGCGTGTCGGGGAGGCCACTGGAACTCTGTACCATCTTGAGGACCATAGCGATTACCATTCAACGTCGGATTCCCTAAGCCTCGCTTCTCGTCCGAATAGGAATCTTGGTATTGGTTTCCATGAAACCCCACATGGGTCTCGTTTCTCAACCAAGCTCTAGGCTTTTCGTCCAGAAAAGGAACTTGATGTAAGGATTGGGGTTCGTCGAGATCGAAGTCATCTGAACTTTGGTCGGAGTCCGAGCTGTATGTGTTGGGGACATTGGAGGGCAGGACAGATGAAGGGACCGTGCTCGCAGGCTCCATATGGGAACGGGAGCCAGGCATCGCAACTTGTTCGGATCCTTTGGAGAGACGCCATGAAAGTCGTCGAGAACAAAGGGGGCGAAGCTTGGAGTCTTACATGAGGTAAGCTGTAAAAGCTTTGACCATGCCCATATTTGAACAACATACAGCACCTTGAATTACTACTCCTAGAATACAGAACACAGGTACATTTGGAAGAGATTGAGAGCAAAGTAAGCTGAAATCATTGCTTGATGCATTGCATAGACTGTATGCATACTATATTCGTCACTTGACCAAGGACGAACGACAGGTAGATCTCGGTCGACATCCGCTGTTCATTATAATTCAACAAATACGTTCGCATTGTAAAAATTGAAACACTATGACTTCATGGCCATATTTTACACGTTAACATCTTCGAATCACATATGTTTTCCTCTTTTCATACGTCTACATGCTCGTCGAGCGTTCATGACTATCTCATTCTCGTTCTGAGGAATGTCTTATTCAGATCTATCTATGAAACTATGAAGCTATCTTCACAAGAGAGAAACAGGACAAGATCAGATAACTGCTGCTCAAACGAAAAGCGCAAACAAGGGAACCTTATATCAATGATTTTGCTTCTGCTTCATGTCCCTTCACGACTTCGTCGACCTTTCGACCTTTCTTTTATATCATGCAGGTCTTTGCGAAAACACCAAACCAGCATTAGTAATCGAGTCTGCCATCGCCACTCTTGATATGGTTTCCATGAAAACCAAAAGCTACTACACTCTCCATGCTCGCCCT
>JAABUW010003119.1_pt1 | contig 24010 bp, 20 predicted proteins | sample 5560081 | NCBI WGS metagenome assembly JAABUW01 (sample SAMN10711882, study PRJNA513363) | rock metagenome | isolation source: Antarctica rocks | place: Antarctica: Victoria Land, Knobhead sud | reverse complement strand
CGACCGTGCCACGCTGATGAAGGCGCTGGCGCATATCCAAAGCGTGGCCGAGAAGCGCAACACCATCCCCATCCTGGCCAACGCCCTGATCCGCGCCCGCGACGGCCACTTGTCCTTCACCGCGACCGACATGGAGATCGCCATCGTCGAGGAGGTCGCCGCCAGCGTGTCCCGCGACGGCGCCACCACGGCGCCCGCTGCCACCCTTTATGAGATCGTCCGCAAGCTGCCGGAGGGCGCCGAGCTTGAGTTCGAGATGGCCGGCGAAGGCGCGCAGATGACGCTCCGCGCCGGACGCTACGCCACCAGCCTGGTGACGCTGCCGACCGACGACTTCCCCAGCATGACGGCCGGCAGCTTGCCGCACCACTTCCGCCTGACTGGCCTGGCGCTCCGCGGCCTGATTGACCGCACCCGCTTCGCCATCAGCACGGAGGAGACACGCTACTACCTGAACGGCATCTACCTGCACGCCGCCGAGGGCGACGCCGGTCCTGTGCTGCGCGCCGTCGCCACCGACGGCCACCGACTGGCCCGCGTCGAGGAACCGATCCCCGAGGGTGCCGCCGGGATGCCCGGCGTCATCATCCCCCGCAAGACCGTTGCCGAGCTTCGCAAGCTGCTGGACGAAGAGGCTGGCGAGGTCGAGGTCGCGCTGTCCGATACCCGCATCCAGTTCAAGGCCGGGCCGATCACCCTCACCAGCAAGCTGATTGACGGCACCTTCCCGGAATATGAGCGCGTCATCCCTAAGGACAACGACAAGGTCCTGAAAGTCGGCAAGAAGGACTTCTCCGACGCAGTCGCCCGCGTTGCCGCGATCAGCAGCGAGCGGTCCCGCCCAGTGAAGATGGCCCTGGCCCCGGACCTGCTGACGCTGTCTGCCGCCAGCCCCGAGCAGGGCACGGCGAGCGAGGAGTTGGATGGCGGCCGGGTCAATTACAGCAGTTCCCCTTTGGAAATCGGCTTCCAGGCGCGCTACCTGAACGATATCACCGACCAGATCGCGGAGAAGGTGGAGTTCCACTTCTCAGATGGCTCGGCGCCGACCATTGTGCGGGATGGCGGGGACAGCAGCGCGCTGTATGTGCTGATGCCGATGCGGGTCTGACGTCGGGGGGTGTATCCGCTGTTTCAGCGGCCGTGCCATTAGTGACTCAGAGACCGTCATTGCGGGTCGCTTGCCACGCGGTAATCCATGGGCGGACAGAACCTGGCTTCGGTGCCTGCGGACCCTGGGTTGCCACGGCGCTGCGCGCCTCGCAATGACAGTGGAAGAGCTGGGGCAGAGAGCAGTCAGACCAGCGTGCTGAGGCTCATCCGTCTCACTCTGACCCAATTCCGCAACTATCCGGCGCTGACCTGGCGGCCTGCGGCTCGCATCTCGGTCATCACCGGCCCAAACGGCTCTGGCAAGACCAACCTGCTGGAGGCCGTGTCCCTGCTGCAGCCCGGTCGCGGCCTGCGCGGGGCGCGCATTGCGGAACTGGCCCGGCAGGCGCCGGACGCGCCGGGCGCATGGGGGGTTGCGGCCCGCGTGCTGCACGACGGTACCGAGGCCGACCTCGGCACCGGAACCTCCCCGGACGGGCCACCGGATCGCCGCGTCTTTCGCCTGAACGGCGCCGCGCCGCGCAGCCAGGCGGAAATCGCTGCCGTGATGGCCGCGGTCTGGCTGACGCCGCAGATGGACCGGCTGTTCCAGGAAGGCGCGTCTGGGCGCCGCCGCTTCCTCGACCGACTGGTCTGGGCGCTGGAGCCGGGCCATGCACGGGAAGTCTCCGCCTTCGAGACGGCACTGTCCGGCCGCAACCGTCTGCTCGCGGCGGGGGGCGCCGACCCGGCGTGGTTGGCGGGCCTGGAGGACAGCATGGCCCGGCATGCCGTCGCCGCAACGGCCGCACGCGCCGGCCTGGTGGCGCGGCTGAATACGGTGCTGGCGGCAGGTGCCACCGGCAGTTTCCCGGCCGCGCAGTTGACCCTACTGGACCAGGTGGCGGACCGGCTGGCGATGGAACCCGCGCTCGCCGTGGAGGACTGGCTTCGCGCGGGCCTGGCTGGCAACCGTAGGCAGGATGCCGCGGCAGGATCGGCATCCCTAGGCGCGCACCGAGCGGACATGGCGCTGTCTGACGCCGGAACCGGGCTGCCGGCGGCCTTGGCCAGCACTGGGCAGCAGAAGGCGCTGCTGACCGGGGTCGTGCTGGGCCACGCCGCACTGATCGCCGATGCACGCGGCGCGGCCCCGCTGCTGCTGCTGGATGAGCCCGCGGTGCATTTGGACGCCCTGCGCCGGGCGGCACTGTGGGATGCCTTGTCGGCGATGTCTGCCCAGGTCCTGATAACAGGCACCGATCCGGCGCCGCTCGCGGCGCTGGAGGGCCAGGCGGAATGGCTGCGGGCGGGCGACGGAGCGTTGGTTCCGGAGGACCCGCCCGGCGCCTGACCGCATCCAGCCCTACGCCTGGAAATCCAGGCCGATATCCAGCACCGGCGCGCTATGCGTCAGCCAGCCGACCGAGATCAGGTCAACGCCAGACGCCGCGATGGCAGGCGCCGAGGCGGGCGTAACCCGGCCCGAGGCCTCCGTAACCGCCCGGCCCGCCACCATCGCCACGCCCTCGGCGAGCATCTCCGGCGTCATGTTGTCCAGCAGGATGGCGTCCACGCCGAGCGCCAGCGCCTCCTTGAGTTGGCGCAGGGTGTCCACCTCCACCTCGATCTTCACCAGATGGCCGACGCCGCGCCGCGCCCGCTCCACGGCCTGCCGGATGCCGCCGGCAATGGCGACGTGGTTGTCCTTGATGAGCACCGCATCATCCAGGCCGAAGCGGTGGTTGCTGCCGCCGCCAGCGCGCACGGCATACTTCTCCACTGCCCGTAACCCCGGGGTCGTCTTGCGCGTACACGTGACCCGGGTCCCGTAAGTACTGATGGCTGCAGCAATCGAGGCCGTGACCGTGGCGATGCCGCTCAGGTGGCACAGAAAGTTCAGTGCCGTCCGCTCGGCGGTCAGCATCCCCCGCGCTGGGCCGCGTATGGTGGCGATGACGTCGCCGGGGAACACCTGGCTGCCGTCCGGCTTGCTGATTGCGATGCTGATGCCGGGCTCGATCAACTGGAAGGCCAGCGCCGCCAAGTCCAGTCCCGCGATAACGCCCGGCTGGCGGGCGGCAAGCACCGTTTCCGCCTGCCGACCGGCGGGCACGATGGCGTCCGTCGTCAGGTCCCCTGCCCGGCCGAGATCTTCCAGCAGCGCGGCGCGCACCAGCGGTTCCAGCATCACACGGGGCAGCGGAGACAGGGCCGCCACCATGGTCTCCATCGGGGCGTCCATAGTCAGACCTCCAGCATACGCTCGACGGCCCGGCGGGCACGTACGGCCACCACCGGGTCTATTACCACCTCGTGCCGCATCCCCTGCAGGGACTGCCGGATGTTGGCCAGCGTAATCCGCTTCATGTGCGGGCACAGGTTGCAGGGGCGCACGAACTCGATGTCCGGATGATTCACGGCGACGTTGTCGCTCATGGAGCATTCCGTCAGCAGCAGCACGCGCGGCGGCTGCACCCGCCCGACATAGTCCGACATAGCCGCCGTGGACCCGGCAAAATCGGCTGCGGCCACCACATCCGGCGGGCATTCCGGGTGGGCGAGCACCACGACGCCGGGATGCCCGTCCCGCACCTGCTGGATGTCTGCCGGGGTGAACCGCTCATGCACCTCGCAGTGGCCGGCCCAACTGATGATCCGCACCCCGGTCTCGGCGGCGACGTTCCGGGCCAGGTATTCGTCCGGCAGCATGATGACCTCCGGCACGCCCAGAGACTCCACCACCTCCCGGGCATTGCCCGAGGTGCAGCAGATGTCGGATTCAGCCTTCACCGCCGCGGAGGTGTTCACGTAGGTGACGATGGGCACGCCAGGGTGGCGCTGGCGTAGGAGGCGCACGTCCGCCGGGGTTATGGACTCCGCCAGCGAACATCCAGCCCTCTGGTCTGGGATCAGCACAGTCCTGCCGGGGTTCAGCAGCTTCGCCGTTTCGGCCATGAACTGCACGCCGGCCATCACGATCACATCGGCCTCGACCGTCATCGCCTTGCGCGCCAGCGCCAGGCTGTCCCCCACGACATCGGCGACGCAGTGGTAGATCTCGGGCGTCTGGTAGGTGTGGGCGAGAATGACCGCGTTCCGCTTCTGCTTGAGCGTCAGGATCGCCTCGATCTCCTCCGCGAAGCTGGGCCACTCCGCGGGCATCACCACCCGCTTGACCCGGTCGTAGAGAGCGTCGGTACGGGACATGACGGCTGATGCGGCACCCATGATATACTCCCCAAGAGCACTAGCCGTTATGCTGGGTATGAGCATTATGAGTGTCAAGGACGGGACAACGGCAGCTTGGTCCCGGCGACGGCGCGTTCGGACAGGACTTCCCGGCGGAAACGGAACAGCTTTGCCGGGCGCCCGCCGGTGCCGGACGAGATGGCGCCGGTGTCCTCGACCAGGTCCTGCTGCTCGATCAGCCGGCGGAAGTTCTGCTTGTGGAGCAGGCGCCCGGCGATGCCCTCGACGGTCCGCTGCAGGTGCAGCAGCGTGAACTCCGGCGGCAGCAGCTCGAAGACGACCGGGCGGTATTTGATCTTCGCGCGCAGGCGGGCGATGCCGGTGGCGGCGATGCGGCGGTGGTCGAGCGCCATGGACCGCCCGGGAGCGGGTTGAGAATGCGGCTGTGGTGCTTCTTGCACCAGGCCGGCTTCGTAGAGCAGCTCGTAGCGTTGCAGTACCAGCTCCTCGTTCCACTCGCGGCCATCAAGGCCGAAAGTGATGGCGGCGCGCTGCCAGCGGTCGCCTGACGCCGCCGGGTCGCGCGCGGCCTCGGCCCAGTCCCGCAGGCCCGCCGCAAGGGCGGAGATCGCCGGGGACGGCCCTGTCCGCTGGTCCTCCCACGGGAAGTAGTCATACCAGCCCTGCCAGCCCGCGTCGTAACCGCCCGATGCCCGCCCTTCCTGGGTCAGGGCGAGGTAGCTGATCGAGATCGCGTGGGGAGCGGCCCCCATCTCAGCCCCGCCGCGGTCGGCAAAGGTATATAGCTGCTCGACATAGCCCAGGGGATGATGGGTCTGCTGCTCGACCCAGGCGCGCAGGCTGGACTGCAGCGACTTGTGGCCAAGCTCGAACGGCCCGGACGGGAGCGCATGTCCGGCCTGGACTGTCAGGATGCGCGGCTGGCCCGCCGTGACGGCGATCAGGACCGCAACCAGTTCTGCCGGGTAAGCCGGGGTCGCGCCGGTTTGCAATCACCATCCCCTTCCATAGGAAAGCCCGCGGGCCAAGGGCGTCCTGCCCTGTCTTTCTCCTGCGAAACTACCTATATTGCAGAGAGAATCACCCCCCACCGAGGTCACCCGCCGGCATGTCCGAAAACGCTGCGCCGCAGCCTGAGCACGAAGCCCATTCGCCTGACGCTTATGACGCTGCCTCCATCTCTGTCCTGAGGGGCCTGGACGCGGTCCGCAAGCGTCCGGGCATGTATATCGGCGACACCGACGACGGTTCCGGCCTGCACCACATGGCGTTCGAGATCATAGACAACGCGGTGGACGAGGCGCAGGCCGGCTATGCCACGACCTGCTCGCTGACGCTGAACGGCGACGGCAGCGTGACCGTGCGCGACGACGGCCGCGGCATCCCGACCGACATCCACCTGGAAGAAGGCATTAGCGCCGCCGAGGTCGTGCTGACCCGGCTGCATGCCGGCGGCAAGTTCAACCAGAACAGCTACAAGGTGTCCGGCGGACTGCACGGCGTTGGCGCCGCCGTCGTCAACGCCTTGTCCCAGTGGATGGAAGTCCGCATCTGGCGCAACGGCCTGGAGCACTTCATCCGCTTCGAGCACGGCGATACTACGGAGCCGCTGCGTGTCGTCGGCCCCAGCGACAAGCCCGGTGGCACTGAGGTCATCTTCAAGCCCAGCACCGGCACCTTCACCAAGGTGGAGTTCGACTATGCCATCCTGGAGCGGCGCCTGCGCGAGCTGGCGTTCTTGAACAGCGGCCTGGCCATCACGCTGCGCGACGAGCGCCATGCGCCGGCGCAGGAAACCCAGTTCAAGTATGACGGCGGCTTGGTAGCCTTCGTCGCCTGGCTGGACCGCAGCAAGACCGCAGTGGTGGCCCAGCCCATCAGCGTCACCACCGAGGAAAGCCAGGTCGGCATCCGCGTCGAGTTCGCGCTGACCTGGAACGACTCCTTCCACGAGACGATGCTCTGCTTCACCAACAACATCCCGCAGCGTGACGGCGGCACCCACCTGGCCGGCTTCCGTCAGGCGCTGACCCGGGTGGTGACGAAGTATGCCGAGGGGATGGGCAAGAAGGACAAGCTGGACCTGGTCGGCGACGACATGCGCGAGGGCATGACCGCCGTGCTGTCGGTGAAGGTCCCTGACCCCAAGTTCAGCAGTCAGACCAAGGACAAGCTGGTCAGCAGCGAGGTGCAGCCCGTCGTGCAGGCCGCCGTCGCCGACACGGTGTCCCACTGGTTCGAAACCCATCCCAAAGAAGCCAAGTCCATCATCCAGAAGGTGATGGACGCCGCCTCCGCCCGTGAGGCCGCCCGCAAGGCGCGCGAGCTGACCCGGCGCAAGGGCGTGCTGGACGTGAGCAGCCTGCCGGGCAAGCTGGCGGACTGCCAGGAGCGCGACCCCGCCAAGTCCGAGATCTTCATCGTCGAGGGCGACAGTGCCGGCGGCTCGGCCAAGCAGGGCCGCGACCGCAAGTTCCAGGCGATCCTGCCGCTGAAGGGCAAGATCCTGAACGTGGAGCGGGCCAGGTTCGACCGGATGCTGGGCAGCGCCGAGATCGGCACCCTGATCACTGCGCTGGGGACGGGCATCGGACGCGGCGAGCCGGAGCAGGGCGGCTTCGACGTGAACAAGCTGCGCTATCACCGCATCAACATCATGACGGACGCGGACGTGGACGGCAGCCACATCCGCACGCTGCTGCTGACCTTCTTCTTCCGCCAGATGCCGGAGCTGATCGAGCGCGGGCACCTGTATATCGCCCAGCCCCCGCTGTATCGCGCCAAGCGCGGCAACGACGAGCGCTACCTGAAGAACGACGCGGCGCTTGAGGACTACCTGCTCGACAAGGCGCTGGCAGAGGCGCGGCTGACCTACGCGGACGGCCGCATGTTCGCCGGCGCCGACATGACCGGGGAGCTGGCCTGGCTGCGGGAAGCCGCGGGCAACCTGCGGCGCCTGTCGGTCTCCATGCCGACGGCGTTGCTGGAGCAGGCGGCGGTGGCCGGCGCCTTGACCCCTGACCCTGGCCAGGCCACTGCGGTCAGCGGCGAATTGGTGCAGCGGTTGAACGCGGTGTCACTTCCCGCCGAGCGTACCTGGAAGGTGTGGGCCGACGAGCGCGGCCTGCATCTAGCCCGCACAGTGCGCGGCGTGGCAGAGCGGTTCAGCGTGGACGCCGGCACGCTGCGCAGCACGGAGGCGCGCTGGCTGGCGGAGCGGGCCGAGGCGCTGCATGGCCGGTTCGCCGAGCCGGCAACCCTGACGCTGGACCGGGCGGAGGCGCATGTGGCCGGCCCGGCGACGGCGTTCGACCGCATTCTGGCACAGGGCCGCAAGGGCCTGGCGATCCAGCGCTTCAAGGGCCTGGGTGAGATGAACCCGGACCAGCTCTGGAAGACCACGCTGGACCCGGCGGTGCGGACCCTGCTGCAGGTGCGCGTCGGCGACGTGGAGGAGGCGGCGCAAGTGTTCTCCACGCTGATGGGCGACGTAGTGGAGCCACGGCGGGACTTCATCGTGGGCAATGCGCTGAAGGTGGCCAACCTGGACGTGTAGCGTTCGCACCGAGAGTTTCCAATGGCGCGGCTTGCAGCCGACCGAACGCGGCGGAGCGCCTAGCCAAACCGTTCCGCCACCTTGGCTAAGGCGCCGATCGCCGCCTGCAAGGCAGCCCGCATGCGCCGGGCCATCTCCAGGGACGCGCCATCACCCTCCCCGGCGTCGTTGATTGCTTCTTCCAAATCCGCCTCGTCCTTCGTCATGCTGTCCCACATCTGGCCGATGCGGGTCTGGGCCGTGGCTGCGTCCATGTCCGCCTCGCCAGCCCATCCGGCAACGATCTCGCCGACCATCTGCGTCACCGCATCGGGCGAGGCACCGGCTGCGGTCAGCTTCCCCAGCTGCTCGAGCGCCGCCTCGACGGCATCTGGCGCACCTGGCTGTGCATCGGGTGGTTCACGCATGGCCGGCACCTCGCTGCACGTAGGCCGACGGCGTACACGATGACGCCGCAGGTCCGCAACCAGACCCTCTCTGCTGCGCTGTCCCTGCTGCTGCCGCAGGAGATCACGCGCATGACGACCCCCATCGCCCACCTGTTCGATACCCACGAGCAAGCGCGGCAGGCAGCTAGCCGCTTGGAGCAGGCTGGCGTATCGCGCGACCAGATCAGCCTGGTGGATCAGCACAGCGGCGGCCGGGGCGGAACGCTGCTGACCGTACAAGCCTCGGCGGAGCAGGCCGCCCTGGCTGCCGACCTGCTCCCTGGCACGCAGGCAACGGACCAAGCCGCACCCCGAACCGATCTTTCCAGTCTTGACGAGGCTGCGCCCGCCTATGTCGCCGGCGGGATCGCCAATCTTGGCACCCCCGGACCCGGCTGAAGCAGCCCATCCTCATCGGCCCGCCTTTTGCGCGCCGGCCCACAACCCATCTATGCTGAACTTCAGATAGTAGAGCAGGCCTCAGTAAACTCATGGACGACCCGCGCGCCAACGATATCCTGGACATCGTCGCCAAGGAAACCGCGGTTGACCGCGCTCGCCTGGTCCCTGACGCCCAAATCAGCGACCTCGGCATCCCCTCGCTCGACCTTGTCCAGGCCATTTTCGCCATTGAGGAAAAATACCAGGTGGACATTCCCGTGGTGGCCGAACGCTCCGGCGCCGAGTTCCGGACGGTAGCCGATCTGGTTAGGCATGTGCTGGCCACACTCGACCATACATCGCCCGAGAAGCTGCAGCCGGGTGTGTGACCCGCACCGGCGCCGGGTCGCCATCACTGGGATAGGCGCGATGTGTGCCCTGGGGTGCACGGTTCCGGAGATATGGGCCGGGATGCTGGCGGGGCGCAGCGGCATCGGGCCAATTACCGGAATTGCAACGGAACGCCTAACGGCCAGCATCGCCGCCCAGATCCCCGGCTTTGATCCATCGGAGCATTTCCCGCCGCGGCGCCTGCCGTTGCTGGACCGCAGTGCCCAAATCGCGGTGGTCGCCGCGCGGGAAGCGATGGCGCAGGCCGGCCTGCAGCCCGACCCGGCGCAAGCGCATCGCCGGGCCGTCATCGTTGCGGCCGTCATCGGCCAGACCAGCTTGGATGCCGCCTACCTCGCCTTCTATGGGGAAGGCGCGACGCGGGTGCATCCTTTGACGGTGCCCCGCATCATGACCAATGGCGCGGCGTCGCACTTGACGATTGAGTTCGGGATGCACGGCCCGTCCTATGCCGTTGCCTCCGCATGCTCGTCCGCCAACCACGCCATCGCGTCAGCCGCAGACACGATCCGTCTGGGCCGGGCCGATGTGGTGATCACCGGCGGGGCAGATGCCTCCATCGTCCCCGGCGTATTCAAGTGCTGGGAAGCCTTGCGCGTGCTGAGCAGCGACACCTGCCGCCCGTTTTCCCGCGACCGCACCGGCCTGGTGCTCGGCGAGGGCGCCGGGATCTTGGTGCTGGAGGATTGGGACCACGCACTCCAGCGCGGCGCCACGATCCTGGCGGAGTTGGCCGGCAGCGGCATGACCGCCGACGGCGCCGACCTGACCGCGCCGGATGCCACCGGCGCCGCTGCGGCGATGCAGGCGGCGCTGGACGATGCCGGTCTGGACCCGTCCGAGATCGGCTGGGTCAACGCGCATGGTACCGGCACGCGGCTGAACGACAAGACGGAGACCGCGGCGTTGCACCAGGTATTCCGCCACCCGCCACCGACAAGCAGCACCAAGAGCATGATCGGCCATTGCCTATCGGCGGGCGGCGGGCTGGAGGCCGTGGCCACAGTCATGGCGCTCCGCACCGGTATGGCGCCTCCCACTGCCAACTATCGCGAAGCCGACCCGGAGTGCGACTTGGACATCATCCCCAACACGGCCCGCGCCCTGCCGATGCGCGCGGCGCTGTCTAACTCCTTTGCGTTCGGCGGGCTGAATGCGGTCATCGCCATGACAGCCGCAGCAAGCGCAACACCCGGACCTGCGCCATGACGACTGCTTATGTGAACCGCATCGGCACTGCCAATCCTCCTTACGACGTGCACGACGCCTTTGTGGCGCTCGGACGCGATATGCTGGCGGATAACAAGGCGCGGGTGATGTTCGACCGGCTGGTTTCGCGCGCCGCGATCCACCACCGCTGGTCGCATTTCCAACCCGGCGTCCCCGGTGCCGAGGACGTGGACAGCACCGGCTTCTACCGTCGCGGCGCCTTCCCCACGACCGGGGCGCGCATGAAGATCTATGCCCGGGACGCCGTGGCGCTGGCGCTCGCCGCCGTAGCAGATGCCGGGATCACGGCGGAGGATGGGATCACCCATCTGATCGCCGTGAGCTGCACCGGCTTTACCGCCCCGGGCCTGGATCAGCTCATCGCTGGGCGCCTGGGCCTGGGCGGCGCGTTGGAACGGACGATGATCGGCTTCATGGGTTGCTACGCCGGCGTCCCGGCGCTCCGTGCGGCGCGGCATATCATCCGCTCCGATCCCCAAGCCCGCGTCCTGATCGTGAATGTGGAATTATGCTCCCTGCACATGCAGGAAGTGTCGGACTTGGGAACGGTGCTGACGTTCCTGCTGTTCGGCGACGGCGCCACCGCCGCGCTGGTGACGGCGGAGCCGCATGGCCTGGCGCTGCACGACTTCCGCTCCGCCACGCTGCCGGACACGCAGGACCTCATTACCTGGAGCATCGGCGACCAGGGCTTTGACATGCACTTGTCCGGGCAGGTTCCGGGCCGGATCGCCACCGCCCTGCGGGCCGAGGCCGACCGCAATGACCCCGATGGCCTGATGCGCGGCGACGACCCGCGTGACATCGCGCTTTGGGCGGTCCACGCCGGCGGACGCACGGTGCTGGATGGAGTCGAACAGGGACTGCGCCTGGCGGCAAACGCGCTGGACTACTCGCGCGGCGTGCTTCGGGATGTCGGCAACATGAGCTCGGCGACGCTAATGTTCGTGCTGGCGCGTATCCTTGCGGGCGAAGCGGCCGGCCGCGGCATGGCGATGGCGTTCGGGCCGGGCCTGGCCGCAGAAACCTTTCGCTTCACCCGGGTCTGATCCGGTGGACCTGCGCCGCCGCAGCCAGCAGCGGGAGTGGATGGACGAGCAGTCTGCTTCACCCGCGGTGCTGACCTCAGTGCTGGCGGACCTGGCCACGGTCAACACCATCACGCTGGCACGGCTGCCGACGATTGCGTTTATGCGCCGGATATCGCGCGGGCTGCCGCCTGGCACGCCGTTGCGCGTGTTGGACGTGGGCTACGGCGAGGGCGATATGCTGCGTCGCATCCACCGCTGGGGCGCTCGCGCCGGGGTGGCGCTGGACCTTGCGGGCGTGGATCTGGACCCGGCCAGCGCCCCGGCGGCACAGGCCGCGACTCCTCCGGCATGGGACATCCAGTATCGGACCGGAGACGTGTTCGACGTGCCGCCAGGTGGCCATGACGTCGTGCTCAGCTCCCTGTTCACCCATCATTTGTCCGATGCCCAGGTCGTGGATTTCCTGGTCTGGATGGAGCGCAGTGCCGCCCGCGGCTGGTTCGTCAACGACCTGCACCGGCACGTCCTGGCCTATGAAGGTTTCCGCGTATTGTCCGCCGCCGCGGGCTGGCACCCGATGGTGCGGCATGACGGCGCGATCAGCGTGGCGCGCAGCTTCCGCCGACGTGACTGGAACATGCTGCTGTGCCGGGCTGGATTGGGCGGAGTGGCACAGGTGCGCTGGCATATGCCCTTCCGCTTATGCGTCAGCCGCATCAAGGAGCGTCCGGCGAGGTGACAGTACTGATTGCCGGCGGCGGCGTGGCGGGCGCCGCCGCGGCCTGCTTGCTCGGCCCCGGGGCGCTGCTGATCGAGCGGGCATCGGCCGCGCATGACAAGATCTGTGGCGAGTTCGTCAGCACGGAAGCACAGGGCTACCTGCGACGGCTCGGCCTGGACGTGCCGGCACTCGGGGCGGCGCCGATCCATTCCGTCCGGCTGGTGCACCGGGACCGGATGGCTGCGGCCCGGCTTCCCTTCCTCGGCTATGGCCTGACCCGCCGGGCGCTAGATACCGCGTTGCTGGACCTTGCGGCGCGGCGGGGCGCGCAGGTGCTGCGGGGCCATGCCGTCCGGGGCATCGGGGCTGGCGGGCTGGACGTGGCCGGGCATGGCCCGATCCCGGGCCGCGCCGTGTTCCTGGCGACGGGCAAGCATGACGTGCGCGGCGTCCGCCGGCAGCCCGGACGCCCTCCTGAGGACCTGGTCGGATTGAAGATGTATCTTCGCCTGGCCCCCGGCCAACGTGCCGACCTGGCCGGGCATGTCGAGCTGTTGTTGCTGAGCGGCGGCTACGCCGGGCTGCAATTGGTCGAGGACGGGGTCGCCAACCTTTGCCTGCTCATACGCCGTGATCGTTTCGCTGCGGCCGGTTCGGCCTGGCCGGGCCTACGCGATGCGCTGGAGCAGGATGCCCCGCACCTCCGGCGCCGGCTGGCTGGCGCAGCGACGTTGCTGGACCGCCCTTTATCCATCTTCCGTGTGCCTTACGGCTATGTCCACCAGCCAGCACCGGGGGACCTGCCCGCCCTGTTCCGTTTGGGAGACCAGGCAGGTGTCATCGCATCCTTCACCGGAGATGGGATGTCCATCGCGCTGCATACCGCCTTCTCTGCGGTTGCTGCCCTGCCGGGGGGCGACGTTGACGCATACCATCGAAGTCTGCGGCGCGACCTGTCGGCTCAGATTGCCCGGGCGTCGCTGCTGCTGAGGGCCGGACGCCTAGCACCCAGCTTCGCGGTGCTGGCGGCTCAGGTTTGGCCGGGCGCGCTACGCTGGATCGCCCAACTGACACGGGTGCCGGCGGCGGCGCTGATCGAGGCGTAACCGGACCCCTACTCCGCCGCTACTCCCAATCCCTGCGGGCGGAACAGCAAGGGCCGCAACAGCATTGCCTGTTCCTCGATGGCCAGCACCATCTCGGGATCCACCGACCGGTCGCGGTAATCCTGATCAAGCCGGATCAGCCCTGCCGGACAGTGCCGGTCATCGTTCCAGCCGGGGTAGTCCATGATGGGATAGATGCACAGCCCCTCGATTGGGATGCCCTGGCGAAGCGCCGTCCGCACTTCCCCGCCGACATAGCGCAGCCATCCCGGGCCATTCGGCGCCTCGGCTCCTGTCTCCGAGATCACCAAGGGACGGCGATAGCGGTCGTAAACCTCTGCCAGCATGTCGCTGAGCGGGCGGAACCAGCGGTGGCCCAAGCCGAGCGTCTCCGAATTATGTACCCATTGATTGTTGCAGTAGAAGTTTACGCCGACGACGTCGAGCATCTCGGGCCGACCGCCCAGCTCTGGGTGCAGCATCCCAGCAAGCATATCCCAGGACTCATACTGCGCCGTGCGATACCTCTCGACCGCCTCGTCCTCGGACGGCTGTGCAGGATTGGGGCAGATATGGATCAGCGGCTCCGCTTGAAGGAAGCGGGCGCGGTGGTCTGTTGCAAGGACGGCTTTGGTCGCCGCGATGGCTGCACGGATGAGCTGCATCTTGAGGGCAGGCCCCTGCCCCTGCGCATAGGGATACAGCTCTTGCCGGTCCCCGCCAGCCCAGGACCAGAATGACGCCTCGTTCATCGGGCACCAAATGGCGCCCTGCCCACCTTCCTCCCGCACCAACCGGGCCGCGGCGCCAGCGAAGGCGGCAAACCGGTCTACGAAGGCCGGCGCCCAAACATCGAGATCGGAGGGAAGTCCATAGTGGCACAGGTCCCAGATGACCTGCATCCCGCTCTCCCTCGCAGCCCTCAGCATCGGCAGGAAGCTGGACCAGTCATAATGTCCAGGAGTCTGCTCGATCAGGTGCCATCGCAACGCATCGCGCGCCGTGCGTAGCCCAGCACCTTGCATCAACCGATAGTCTTCAGCGGCCCGGTGATCGTGCCGGGACCCGCTGATTACATCTATCTGATGGCCATCACGGCGCCGGTGGCTCGACGCTTCAAAGCCGCCTTGAAGGAAGCTCTGGAACAGCGGCGCGACCGACACCCGCTGCAGTTCCACCACCTTACTCGGCCGCAGCCGCCGGGCTTGCCTCAGCCTCTTGGAGCAGGCGCTCTTTTGCGACCAGCCGCTGGTACGTTGCCAGCGCCTGACCGACAACTTGGTCCATGTTGTAATACTTGTAGGTCGCCAGACGACCGACGAAGGTCACGTTCGGGGTTGCATCTGCCAGGGCCTGATACTTCTGGAACAGCGCCGCATTCTCCGGCCGCGGCACGGGATAGTATGGATCGCCCTCGGCTGAAGGATACTCGTAGCACAGGCTAGTCTTTGCGTGCGTCTGGCCAGTCAAGTGCTTGAACTCGGTGATGCGGGTATAGGGCACCGCCTCCGCCGGATAATTGACGACCCCGACCGGCTGCAGCCAATCCTTGTCATGCGTTTCATGCCGGAACTGCAGGGACCGATAGGGCAGCTTGCCGTAACGATGCCCAAAGAACTCGTCTATCGGCCCGGTGAAGATCAGTTGGTCGTAGCAGGCAGGATCCACATCCCCAAAATCCGTGCCCAGGGCTACGGTGATGCCGGGATGGTCCAGCATACGCTCGAACATGCGGGTGTAGCCGTGCAGCGGCATCTGCTGGAACTGATCGGTGAAGTAGCGGTCATCATCATTGGTGCGTGTCGGCACGCGGGACGTGACGGACTTGTCCAGCTCCGACGGGTCCAGGCCCCACTGCTTGCGGGTGTAGCCCTGAAAGAACGCCTCATACAACTCGCGTCCCACCTTGCCGAGCACGACATCGGCGGAGGTGCGGACCGCATCCACATGCTCCGCCTTGCTTTCCAGAAACGCCTCGACCTCGTCCTGTGTCAGGTTCACGCCGAAGAATTGGTTTACCGTCTGCCGGTTGATCGGCATCGGCAGGCGCATCCCACGCACCTCCGCCAACACCCGATGCTCATACGAACGCCACTCGGTAAAGCGCGACAGGTAGTCGAGGATCGCCTGCGAGTTGGTATGGAAAATGTGCGGGCCATAGGGGTGGATCAGTACGCCAGCAGCATCGTGCTGGTCATAGGCGTTGCCGCCAATGTGCGGGCGCCGGTCAACCAGCAACACGCGCTTGCCAGAGTCCGCCGCCATGCGCTCTGCCAGTACCGACCCGGCAAACCCAGCACCGACGATCAGCACATCATATTCGGCCTCAGGCTTGCGAAGCGGGATGGCGTTCGGGGTCTGCCGATGCTCTTCGATCAGGGAGGACATGCGGGACCAGATGGCATCCCACGACATCTCCGACAACGCCTGATCCACCGGGGCCAGCCAGGTCGCTGGTCCCACCGCCTGCGCCAGCGCCGCATCGGTCGCCGCCGCGAACTCTGCTGCGGTTCCGGCCACGGACACACCGAGGGTGGCACCATACTGCCGTACCACGTCCACCACGGGGGTGGACACCACAGGGCGCCCGGCGGCGAGGTATTCGGGCGTCTTGGTGGGGCTGATGAACCTTGTCGCCTCGTTCAAGGCGAACGGCATCATCGCCGCATCCCAGTTGCCGACATAGGCCGGCAGCTCGGAATACCGCTTGCTGCCGAGATAATGCAGGTTCGCCCGCCGCGGCAGTTCCTGCAGGTCAATCTTAGCGATCGGGCCGATCAAGACAAAGTGCGTGTCGGGCCGAAGGTCGGCGACGGCCGCAAGCAGACTACGGTCCAGCCGCTCATCCAATACGCCGTAGAACCCTATACGCGGGTGCGGGATTGCCTGCTGGTCTGCAGGGTCGGGCAGTGCGCCGCGCGCGGGCAGGAAGTGGGCAACATCCACGCCGCTCGGGAAGGCATGGACCTCGGCATGCTGCCCCTGCTTCGCCTCATAAAGGCTGCGGCCGCCGGTGAAGACCAGGCTGGCCCGCCGCATCAGGCGGCGCTCCAGTTCCGGCAGAGCCGGATCAGCGCCGACGAAGGCGGACAATTCGTCCATGCAGTCGTAAACCGCTGTGCCGTGCAGATGACCGGAAAATTGCAACGCGTGGGGAGTGTAATACCAAAGCAGGGGATCGTTGACCGCGAACTCCCGCATCACTTGGTCCAACAGCGGGAGTTGTGCTGCTGCCCAATCCTGCCCCTGCGGGATACGCGGCTGCAGGATGATGACTCCCTCGGGCGAGACCCGGCGGTCCACGCTGGCCCGGTCCGACGTGGTGTGCAGCGGCTCTTCCCAGAACAATACGCGCATGGTCCGGGCGGCCCGGCTCAGAAGGTGCTGCGGGCGCTGAAAAACGAAATCCCACCGCAGATGAGAGAAGCAGATCAGGTCAGGCCGGACAGGGCCGGGACGGGACGGGTTGTTGCCGGCTTCTATCCTGTGGAGTCGCATTGCTGTCTCTTTCTGTTCCTTTGGTGAACGCAGGGTCTATCCGCTAGGTTTTCGGCCTCCATCTCGCAAATGCGAGATCGGTTATTGCTGGGGCGGGATGAAATGCTGCGGCTTCGCTCTGGCGTCTCTGCAACCGCCGTCCCCGCCACGTGTTTCTGCTGCCGCCCGGACCTGCCACCGGGCATAATGGGAATCCTCGATGTCCGACGAGCAAGCAGACCACGAAGACTCTGACCTGCACGACCCTGAGGCGGCCGCCCTGGCAGCCAAGCTGCACTACGTCACCGACCGCCGCCCCGGCATTACCCGCAGCCGCGACGGTGACGCCTGGGTGTTCCGCAACCCATCAGGCGGCGTGATCACCGATGCAAAGGTCCTCGACCGCATCCACAAGCTGGCGATCCCGCCCGCCTATACCGACGTGTGGATTTGCCGCGACCCGCGCGGCCACCTGCAGGCGGTTGGCCGGGATGCCAAAGGCCGCAAGCAGTATCGGTATCACCCTCGCTGGCGCGAAGTCCGGGACGAGGCGAAATATGGCAGGATGCTTACGTTCGGTCGTGTGCTCCCGGCGATCCGCGCTGCGGTGAAGCACGACCTCGCCCTGCACGGGCTGCCCAAGCGCAAGGTGCTCGGTGCCATCGTTTCCCTGCTGGAACGCACGATGATGCGCGTCGGCAATGAGGAATACGCCCGGACCAACAAGAGCTTTGGCCTGACGACTCTGCGCACCCGGCACGTCCAAGTGAAGGGTGGGCATCTCACCTTCGACTTCCGCGGTAAGCACGGGGTCCAGCACCACATCAACCTGGATGACCGCCGCCTGGCGCGGGTCGTCGAACGCTGCCGCGACCTGCCGGGCCAGGACCTGTTCCAATTCCTGGATCACGATGGCGAACGCCATCACATCATATCGGATGACGTGAACGAGTATTTGCGCGAGATCAGTGGGGAGGAGATTACCGCCAAGGACTTCCGCACCTGGGCGGGCACTAACCTGGCCGCGCTCGCGTTGCGCGACATGGAACACTACGACACTCCGGCCAAGGCAAAGAAGCATCTCGTCCAGGTCGTGGAGCACGTCGCACAGAACCTGGGCAACACGCCTGCCATCTGCCGCAAGTGCTATATCCACCCTGCAGTGTTTGAAGGTTACTTGGATGGCAGCCTGCTGGAATGTTTGAAGGCACGCGCTGACGACGTCCTGCAGCAGGACCATGGTCTGACTCCGGACGAAGTGGCCGTGACCGAGTTCTTAAGCCGGCGGCTTACGGCCGCCATATCCGATCCCGCCCACAAGCCGCTGGTGACTTGACACGCCCGTTCCGCCCCGCATCGTGGGCGGAACGACAGGGGTGGGCATGGACGAATTGCTGGTGGCGCGGCGCGGTGGCGTGCATGTGCTGACCCTGAACCGGCCGGATCGCCTGAATGCGTTCACCTTCGCGCTGCAGGCTGCATTGATGTCAGCGCTCGCGGCGGCGGAGGCCGATCCGGGCTGCCGCGCGATCCTGCTGCACGGCGCGGGATGCGGTTTCTGCGCCGGGCAGGACCTGACGATGGTGGAGCCTGGCGTGGACTTGGGCGACACGCTGGAGCGCAGCTTCAACCCGCTCGTGCGGCGGCTGCGGTCCTTGCCGCTCCCAGTCGTCTGCGCCGTCCACGGCGTCGCGGCTGGGGCCGGGGCGAATTTGGCGCTGTCCTGCGACATCGTGCTGGCCGGAGAGTCCGCCCGCTTCGTCCAGTCGTTCGTCAAGATCGGCCTGGTGCCGGACGCGGGCGGAACCTGGACCCTGCCCCGCTTGGCCGGAGATGCCCGCGCCCGTGGCATGGCGATGCTCGGCGAACCGGTGACAGCGGCGCAGGCGGCGGCATGGGGGCTGGTCTGGCGCACCCTGCCCGACGATGACCTGCTGCCGGAAGCGGAGCGCCTGGCCGCCTACCTGGCCACCCAGCCGACCCAAGCCATTGCCCTGACGAAGCAGGCGCTGAACGCTTCCGCTGGGAACAGTTGGGACGTGCAGCTCGACTTGGAGCGGGACCTGCAGCGCCAGGCCGGCCGGACGCCCGACTTCAGGGAAGGAGTTGCGGCCTTCCTGGAGAAGCGCCCAACCATCTTCACCGGCCGTCCGGCGTGATGCCTCAGGCCGTCGCGCAGGCCTGCGCCGACCGGATGTGGGCCGGAGATGCCGCCAGCCGCGGCCTCGGCATGATGTTGGACCAGGTGGCGCCCGGTACGGCGCGGCTGTCCATGACCGTCACTGCCGCGATGCTGAACGGCCACGGCACCTGCCATGGCGGCTTCATCTTCGCGCTGGCCGACAGCGCCTTCGCCTTTGCCTGCAACACGGACGGCACGGCCTCCGTCGCCAGCCAGTGCGCCATCAGCTTCCTAAGCCCGGCGCGGCTGGGCGACTGGCTGGTGGCCGAAGCGGAGGAACGCCACCGCGAAGGGCGCAGCGGCATCTACGACGTGCGCGTGACTTGCGGGAACGCCGTGGTGGCGGAGTTCCGCGGCCAGTCCCGCACCACCGGAGCCAAGATGCTGGAGCAGGCCGATGCTCGCTGACCTCGGCCCCCGCCCCGGCGACCTCGATCCGATCGAGACAGCCTCCCGCGATGAGCTGGCGGGATTGCAGCGCATTCGTCTGGCGGCCACCCTGCGGCACGCCTATGCCAATATTCCGCATTACCGTCAGGCGTTCGACGCCGCCGGAGTGCATCCCGACGACTTCCGCGACCTGCCGGACCTCGCGCGGTTCCCGTTCACGACCAAGGCCGACCTGCGGGCCAACTACCCCTTCGGCATGTTCGCCGTGCCGCGGGAGCGCATCGCCCGCATCCATGCCAGCAGCGGCACGACCGGCAAGCCAACCGTCGTCGGCTATACCAAGGCGGACCTGGACGTTTGGGCCGACGTGATGGCCCGGTCCATACGCGCCTCGGGCGGACGGGCGGGGATGCGCATCCACGTCGCCTACGGCTACGGCCTGTTCACCGGCGGCCTCGGCGCGCATTACGGTGCGGAGCGGCTGGGCTGCGCCGTCATCCCTGTGGGCGGCGGCGGGACCGAGCGGCAAGTACAGCTCATCCAGGATTTCCAGCCCGACATCATCATGGTGACGCCGTCCTATATGCTGGCGATCCTGGACGGTTTCCGTGCCGTCGGCGCCGACCCGCGCGGCACCAGCCTGCGCGTGGGCATCTTCGGCGCCGAGCCCTGGACCAACGCGATGCGCGGCGAGATCGAGGCCGACTTCAACATGCATGCCGTGGACATCTACGGCCTGTCGGAGGTGATGGGGCCGGGCGTCGCCAACGAGTGCGTGGAAACCAAGGACGGCCTGCACATCTGGGAAGATCACTTCTACCCTGAGGTCGTGGACCCCACTACCGGCGCTGTCTTGCCCGATGGCGAGCGGGGCGAGCTGGTTTTCACCTCGCTCTCCAAGGAGGCCACCCCGATCATACGATACCGCACCCGGGACCTGACCCGGCTGTTGCCCGGCACCGCCCGCTCCATGCGCCGGATGGAGAAGGTGACGGGCCGCAGCGACGACATGCTCATCATCCGCGGAGTCAACGTGTTCCCGACACAGATCGAGGAGCTGGTCCTGGCCCGTGCAGACCTGTCGGGTCACTACCAGATCGAGCTGACGCGGAATGGCCGGATGGACGAGATGCTGGTGCGGGTGGAAGCGCGTCCGGACACCTATGCCAGCACGGACGCCGGCCCGGCGCTGGCGCGTGCCATCAAGGAGCAGGTTGGGATTACAGCCGCCGTTCAGGTCCTGCCGCCCGGCGGCATCGAGCGGAGCCTGGGCAAGGCCCGCCGCGTCGTGGACCGGCGGCCAAGGGGGCAGGACTACGCTGCTTCCTCTCCCTCCGGGAGAGGGCCGGGGTGAGGGGAGCAGCTCAGGACGATGGCCACCCTGCCAGAACCGGTTCTTCACTATACACCTTCAGGTTTACGGCCTCCCTCACCCCGACCCTCTCCCGGAGGGAGAGGGAGCAGAAGCAAGCTTCAGCGCGGCCCGCACGTCACGCAACGCCTGGCGTTGCCCAGCCATCAGCGCCGGGTCGCTACCCAGCAGGCCGCGCATGTGGCGGTGCATCCGCGACACCTCTGCCATATGCCGCCTTGGCGTGAGCCGATGCGTGACGCTCGCCGCATGCCGGCAGTGCATATTCAGCGGCTCCGCCACATACGCAACGCTGCCACCCGCGCTCAGCACCTCGGCATAAACCCGCCAGTCCCCGGCCATCGTGAAGTGGTCCAGCTCAGTCCCACAGCGGTCCAGCGCCTGCCGCAAGGCCTCCCGCCGCCACAGCACGGCGCTGGCGTTCAGGATCAGGTTGCGCTGGGACAGGCAGGCCCGCAGCATGTCAGCCGCCGGATGCACCCCGTCCCGCGCCAGCAGCGCCGCCCCGGCCCTGGCGTAATAGGCTTGGTGGTTGCCCCACAGCGGCGCGTCGGTAGCGTCAATCGCCCGGCTGTCGGTGAAGGCCATCACCGCGTCCGGCACGTCCCGCAAGGCCACCGCAAGCGACGCCAGGAAGCCAGGCTCCGCCATGTCGTCGGCCTCGGCAATCCAGAGCCATTCGCTCCGGGCCAGGTCCACTGCCCGCTGCCACTGCCGGAACACCGAGCCTGAGTTGCGGTCCGACCCCACCCAGCACACCTTGCGCCCGGCTGCAGCAGCCGCTTGCCGAACCGCCGCCTCGCTGTCGTCCGTCGAAGCATCGTCCAGCACGATGACCTCCCGCACCGGATGGGTTTGCGCCGCAATGGAGGCGATCCGGCCCGGGAGGTAGCGGCCATAGTTGAAGTTCGGCACGACCGCGGTGACATCCAGCACGTCCGGCGCGGCAAGGCGCAGCACGGCTGCGGCGTAGGCGCCGAATTCGAAGTCGAGCCGGGTCCGCTCCGCAAGCCTGGCGCGGTCGGCCAGAGAGACGCGTATCGCCAGGACACGCATCTGCCGCACCATAGCAGCGGCGTCGCCCATCGGAACGGATACGCCGGCCCCGCGGTCGCAAAGCAATTCGGGAATGCCGCCTGCGCCCATGAACGCGACGGTGGGGACGCCGGCTGACATCGCCTCCAGCACGACGCTTGGAAACGGGTCCTCCCGCGACGTCAGCAGATGAACGTCGGCACAGGCCAGCCAGTCCGCGGCGTCGGCGCAGCGAGGCATGTGATGGAACGTGCCGGTGGCTGCCGCAACAGCCATCTCCTGCGCAAGGTATGCCTGAACCGATGGGTCAATGTCGCCGATCCAGACCAGGTGCATGGCTGCCCCGGCAACATGGGCCAGGCGCCAAACCTGCAGGAACAGGTCGAACCCTTTGCGGAGGTCGGCATAGCCCAGGCCCATCGCGAGCATCGCGTCGGATGGAACGCCCAACGCGCTCCGCAACGCCGCCCGGTCGCGCACACCGCCGGAGGGCAGCACAGGGCGATACAGCCCCTGCGGCAGAACCACGGCGCGCCCGTCCGGCAACGGCACATGCTCGGCAAAGCGGTCCCGGACGAACGGCGCCGCGAACACCACCTTGCTGCAAACGGCGACCGCCTCCCGCGCCGCCCGCAGCAGGTTGCGCTCGTGCAGCAGGCGCGGCAGTTCGTGGACCATCAGCACGCACTGCAAGCCTGCCGCCGCCAGCGGCGCGCAGGCATGGGCGGCCGCCGCGCTGTTGACCACTGCCGCGCCGAACCCTTCAGCCCGGCATCGGCGCGCCAGCCGCGGCAGTTCGGCGGGGGTGGCGACCGTCGTCGGCGCAACCGCTCGATACTCCTCGGCCAAGGCGCCGCACCCAGCAGCAGGAAGGCCACGTCCACCCCGGACACAGATTGAAGATGCCGGCCGAGGCTCAGCAGCAGCAACTGCGCACCGGCTGGAAACGCATCATGGCCAATCAGCAGAAGCCGCAATCGCGCCGGTGCCTCCACCAGGCCCGCGACGGCCCGGCCGGTCGCGTTCAGGTAAGCGCCGCCGAAATGCACGTCCGGCTCAAGGTAGGCGCCCTCCGCCCACTCATTCCAGGCATTCACGCACACCAGCGGCGTATCCAGGACGGGGTGGGCCACCGCGTCGTTCACCAGACGGGCCAGCCAAGCCTGATACTTGGCCGGTGTGGACCCGTGCAGCACCATCCCCTGCCCTTGCCGCCGCGCGTCATTGTCCCAGCCTGGCAGCGCCGTGCGGATCAGCGGATACTCAGCCGGGTCAGCGCCGGACGAAGCAGCAACGTCGTCGTAAGAATAAACCTGCGCCGTTGCAGCGGGATCAAGAATTTGCAGTCCCGGGTTCAGCAGCTCCAGCCCGGTCGTCAGCTTGTGCGGCGGAAACTCGACGGCGGCATCCATGCCGAAACGGCGCGGGTCACGGTCCCCGAAGCTTTGCGCCATGATGAACACCGGGTCCTCCCCGAGGGCGCAGAACTGCTCGCGCCACCGGGCCGTCGCGGCAGCAGCATCGGGGATGAGGGAAGCACGATAAACCATCAACACTGGCCGGCCCTGCAATCGGATATAGCGCGGGTCGGCGAAGTGCCGGGCCAGCTCCGCCGCCAATGCAGGCTCGTCGGCTTCGTGGTAGTCCTGGGCAATCAGGACCTCCTGTTCCGCCCCATCCCAGCGCCGGGTCCAGTTCTCGTTGGCCCACATCAGGCAGAACGGGAAGTCTATGCTGCGGTCGGCCAGCATCGCCTCAAGCGGCGCATCCAGCAGGCGGCGGCCGTTGAACCAGTAGAAGTAGTAAACGAAGCCACCTAGCCCGGCGCCGCGCGCCAGCTCGACTTGGGCACGTAGGGTCGCCGTTCCTTCAAGCCGGTAATGGCCCAGGTCCCGCGGCAGGCGCGGCTGATAATGCCCTGCGAACCGCGGCAGCCCACGGCCGACATTGGTCCATTCGGTGAAGCCGTCGCCCCACCAGGTGTCGTTCTCTGGGATGGGATGGAATTGCGGCAGGTAGAACGCCAGCACCATCGCCCGGCGCCGCGCATCTGCCGGCAGCGACTCCACCGGCTCGAACAACGGGCCAGGGGCGGTGTTGCGGCGCACCTCACGCGGGATGTCGGTGTCCTGAGCAGGCCGGGCCGGAAAGAAGCCAGGCAGATGACGGTGGGCGCGATAGTGCAGCAGCGGATTTACCCTGTCCTGGTCCTGCAGGTAGCGGTCCCGGTACTAGGCGGTGTCGAACGTGGCGGAGGCCGGCCGGCCTTCCCAGGCACCCTGCACCAGGTAATGCTCGAACGGGTCCATGCCGGCCTGCACGACATCGGGCGACTGCATCCGGTAGAATGCCGCGTCGAACTCGGGCAAGGGGCTGACCGCGCTG
>JAABUW010003118.1_pt1 | contig 24012 bp, 19 predicted proteins | sample 5560081 | NCBI WGS metagenome assembly JAABUW01 (sample SAMN10711882, study PRJNA513363) | rock metagenome | isolation source: Antarctica rocks | place: Antarctica: Victoria Land, Knobhead sud | reverse complement strand
CAGAACTCCGCATCAGACCGCGCACCGTCGATCTCTGCGCCGCAGTCTTCCTCGTGACAGTAGGGCATGCCGCGACTATAACAGGGAAAGGTTGACATTCGCGAACGCGGTGTTCTTCGCGCTGCTCATGCTCCTCGTGGGCCTCGGTCTGGTCCTCTCCGCTCGTCGGGCGGCCCGCCGGGTCGCCTGACCCAGACGGGATGTCCCGGTGCGGCGGTGAACTCCGCCGCACCGGGATCCGTCGCGTCGGGCCGATCCGTCGCGTCGGAGCTGCTGAACTACAGTGGATCCACCACCTCGGCGAAGGGACCGACATCCACCGTGGCACTGCTCGACTCGATCGACGGACCTGAGGACCTCAAGGCGCTGAGCTCCGAGGAGATCCTGGTGCTCGCGCGGGAGATCAGGGACTTCCTCATCGCCTCGGTCTCGCGGACCGGTGGTCATCTCGGGCCCAACCTCGGTGTCGTCGAGCTGACCATCGCCATCCATCGGGTCTTCAGCTCACCGCACGACACGGTGGTGTTCGACACCGGTCACCAGGCCTACGTCCACAAGCTCGTCACGGGTCGGCACGACTTCGACGGGCTGCGCACCAAAGGTGGCCTGTCGGGATACCCGAGCCGGGCCGAGTCCCGGCATGACGTGGTTGAGAACTCGCATGCCTCCACGGCCCTGTCGTGGGCCGACGGCATTGCGAAGGCGCGCCGACTCACCGGCCAGATCGACCGGCATACCGTCGCGTTGATCGGCGACGGAGCGCTGACCGGCGGGATGGCCTGGGAGGCGATCAACAACATCGCCGCCGACAAGGATCTCCCCCTGGTCATCGTGGTCAATGACAACGAGCGGTCCTACGCGCCGACGACCGGAGGCCTGGCCGACCACTTGGCGACACTGCGCACGACCCAGGGCTACGAGAGCTTCCTCGACTGGGGGAAGAACACGCTCTCGAGGACCCCGGTGATCGGAGGCGCGATGTACGGCGCCGTGCACGGCATGAAGAAGGGGATCAAGGACATCGTCGCCCCGCAGGGGATGTTCGAGGACCTCGGCCTGAAGTACCTCGGTCCGATCGACGGGCACGACGAGCCAGCGGTCGAGTCCGCCCTCCGCAGGGCACGGGCGTTCGGTGGGCCGGTGCTGGTGCACGTCCTGACCAGGAAGGGCAAGGGCTACGACCCGGCCCGCCGAGACGAGGCGGACCGCTTCCACGCCGTGGACAAGATCAACCCGGAGACCGGTCTGCCGCTTCAGGTGAAGGGGCGGATCTGGACGGACGAGTTCAGTGACGCGCTGCTGGCCATTGCGGGGGAGCGTGAGGACGTCGTCGCGATCACCGCCGCGATGCTGATCCCCGTGGGGCTCAAGGAGTTCGCCGACCGCTACCCCCACCGGGTGTTCGACGTCGGCATCGCCGAGCAGCACGCTGTGACGATGGCGTCCGGACTGGCGTTCGGTGGGCTGCACCCGGTCGTCTGCGTCTACGCCACCTTCCTCAACCGGGCCTTCGACCAGCTCCTCATGGACTGCGCCCTCCACAAGGCCGGCGTGACCTTCGTGCTGGACCGGGCCGGGGTCACGGGCACCGACGGCGCCTCGCACAACGGCATGTGGGACATGACGGTGACCGGCATGGTCCCCGGACTGCACCTCAGCGCACCGCGCGACGCCCACGAGCTCGCCCGCGCGCTGAGAGAGGCGGTCGACGTCGACGACGCCCCGAGCGTGATCCGGTTCTCCAAGCAGAACCCGCCTGCGCCGATCCCGGCGATCCGCACCTCCGGCAGCGTCGACGTCCTCTTCGAGCCGCAGCCCGAGGGTCGGGTCGACCTACTCGTCGTGGGCCTCGGCGAGATGGGCGCCACGGCGATGTCCGTCGCCGAGAAGCTCACTGCCCAGGGCCGCACCGTCCGGGTCGTGGACCCGCGGTGGTGCCTGCCCGTCAGTGACGACCTGGTCCGGCTGGCGCGCGATGCCCACGCCGTGGCCGTGCTCGAGGACAACCTCGTCGTCGGCGGTGTCGGGTCGCAGGTGAGCCAGGCGCTGCGCGAGGCGGGGATGTTCCTCCCGGTGCACCTGCACGGCATACCGAAGCGGTTCCTGGCCCATGCCTCGCGCGGCGAGGTGCTCGAGGAGATCGGACTGACCCCGGACGCGATCGCGGACCGGCTCACGGCGGCTCTCGACCGCTGACCGGCGCGCCGTGCCCACTGGTGCCACCACACACTCGTTCGGGGCCGATGTGGGACGGCACGCCATGACTGCGCCCTCGCCACTCCCGTAACTTCACGCCTCAGGTGGCCGGGTGAGCCTGATCCGCGCAACGATGCGCGGGGCGCCCGCCGAAGTGGAGGACGTCGATGTCCCGTCGTTGGAACGTGGCCCTGGTAGGCGCTGTAGTCGCTCTGTCCCTGACAGCGTGCGGGACCCCGGGAGCAAGCAGCCCGGGTGCCGCCGCGCCGAGCGGAGGCGGCACGTCAGCGGGTGGCGAGCCGTACAAGATCGGCCTCGTCTACTCGAAGACCGGAACCCTCTCGGCCTATGGAGAGCAGTACCGCCAGTCGTTCACCGTCGGCCTCGACTACGCCACCAAGGGGACGGGTGCGGTGAACGGGCACAAGGTGGAGATCACCGAGCAGGACGACGCCGGTGACCCGGCCAAGGCCGTCACCGCCGTGACCGGCCTGGTCGGCAGCGGCACGAAGGTCATCGCCGGCTCGACGTCGTCCGGCGTCGCGCTCCAGGTCGTCCCGCTGGCAAAGGACAACAAGATCCTCTTCATCTCAGGGCCCGCCGCCACCGACGCGGTCACGGGTGCCAACAAGTACACCTTCCGCTCTGGCCGCCAGACCTACCAGGACATCGCCACAGCCGGCACGATGGTCGGCGACCTCACCGGCAAGAAGGTGACGGTCTTCGCACAGGACAGTGCGTTCGGCAAGGCCAACGAAGCCGGCGTGAAGGCGGTCCTCGGAGCCAAGGGCGCCACGGTCACCTCGGTGCTGGTCCCGGCCGCGGCCACGGACTTCACGCCGTTCTCCACCCAGGTCAAGAGCCAGAAGCCGGACCTCCTCTTCGTCGCCTGGGCCGGCACCAACGCCACCCAGATGTGGCAGACCCTCTCGCAGCAGGGCGTGTTCGACACGACGAAGGTCGTCACCGGGCTGGACATCAAGCCGTCCCACGCGCTCTTCGGGGAGGCCGGCGACAAGATCAGCTTCCTCTCGCACTTCTTCGCGGGCGCCGCCAAGAACGAGCAGTACACCGCACTAGAGACCGGCCTGAAGGCGCAGGGCAAGGATGTCGACCTGTTCACCGACGACGGGTTCGTCGCCGCGCAGATGGTCGTCCGCGCCCTCACCGAGGGCGGGACGGACGTCGACAAGATGGTCACCTCTCTCGAGGGCTGGAAGTTCCCGGGTCCCAAGGGTGCCATGGAGATCCGCGCGCAGGACCACGCGCTGCTCCAGCCGATGTTCACGGCCAAGCTGACCAAGACCGGCGCCACGGTCACGCCGCAGCTCGTGGCCACCCTCGCCCCGGCCGACGTCGCTCCGCCGGTCACGCCCTTCAAGTGATCGAGGCAACGGGCGTCGGCTGGCGCGTCGGCGGCGCCCGCATCCTCGAGGACGTAACCCTCTCCGTGGGGGCCGGTGAGCTGCTCGGCATCATCGGCCCCAACGGGGCGGGAAAGTCCTCGCTCGTCAACATCCTTTCGGGAGTGCAGCGCCCGTCGACCGGCCGCGTGTGCCTCGGTGGCCAGGACGTCACCCGACGGAGCGCGACGAGGCGGGCCCGGATGGGGCTGGCGCGCTCGTTTCAGACCTCCGCCCTCTTTGACGGGCTGTCCGCCGTCGAGAACGTCCGGCTCGCGCTGCAGGCCTCCCGTGGTGGCTCGCTCAGTCCTCTGCGCGGAGCCGGGAGCGAGGCGGACACCTCCCGCGTCGGTGCCCTCCTCGAACAGGTTCGTATGCCGGGCAAGGGCGCCGTGCCCGCGCGTGGCCTCTCGCACGGGGACCGACGCAAGCTCGAGCTGGCCATGGCCCTGGCGTCCGAGCCGAAGGTGCTGCTGCTCGACGAGCCAATGGCCGGTGTCTCCGCAGAGGACGTCGAGGGGTTGACGACGATCATCGGTGAGGTCCGGGACAGCGGGGTGGCAGTCGCCATGGTCGAGCACCACATGCACGTCGTCCTCGGCCTGGCCGACCGGGTGGCCGTGCTCCACCACGGCCAGCTGCTCGCTGCCGGAACGGCGACGGAGGTCACCAGCGACGAACGGGTCCAACAGGCCTACCTCGGGGAGGCGCTTTGAGTGCGCCACCCGCCGTCCCGTCCGAGGCGCGGGCCAGCCGCACCATCCTCGAGGTCGACAACCTTCATGTCCGTTACGGCGGGTCGCACGTCCTGCAGGGCGTTTCTTTCGACGTGCATGCAACAGGAGTGACCGCGCTGCTGGGTCGCAACGGCGTGGGCAAGACCACGACGCTCAAGGCGATCCTCGGTCTTGCGCCCCGGCAGGGGAGTGTGCGGCTGGGCGGCGCCGACCTGGCGACGTGGTCGACGGCCCGGGTGGTGCGTGCGGGCGTCGGCTACGTGCCCGAGGACCGCGAGGTCTTCGCCGGGCTGACGGTCGAGGAGAACCTGCGTCTGGTCGGGGGTGACGTCGGGGTCTCCGCGCCGATAGTCCACGAGCTGTTCCCCGACCTCGTCGCCCGGCGCGACCAGAAGGCCGGCACGCTGTCCGGCGGTCAGCAGCAGATGGTGTCGCTCGCCCGAGTCCTGCTGCGCGAGAACAAGCTGCTCCTCGTGGACGAGCCGACCAAGGGTCTGTCGCCCAAGCTCGTCACAGAGGTGGCGGACGTGCTCGCCCGGGTGGCCCGGCATACGCCGATCCTGCTCGTCGAGCAGAACCTGCCGCTCGTCCGCCGCATCGCCGACGCCGTGGTCGTGCTCGACGCGGGCACGGTCGTCCACCGCGGCACGGCCGCCGCGCTGCTCGCCGACGCTGCCCTGACCCGCGAGCTGCTCGGCGTCTCGATGCGGCGCGAGGGCTCCCCGGCGGACCGGGCCGGCGAGCCGTCGAGGGAGGGAGGCCACCGTGAGTGACGTGGTCCTGCTCGTCGCCACCGGCCTAGGCCTGGGTGCGCTCTACTTCCTGGCCGCGTCGGGGCTCAGCCTGATCTACGGCCTGATGGGCGTGCTCAACTTCGCCCACGGTGCCTTCATGGTCGCCGGCGCCTACGCCGGGTGGCTCACGACAACCGCGCTGCCCGCCTCGATGGCGGTGGGCCTGCGGCTCGCCCTGGCGATCGCCGTGGCGACGCTGACCGGCGCGGTCATCGGCTTCCTCGTCGAGGTGGTCCTCATCCGTCCGCTCTACCGCCACCACATCCAGCAGGTGCTCGTCACCGTAGGCCTCTCCCTGGCGGCCATCGCTGCGGTGCAAGGGATCTGGGGCTCCGACCCGCATCCGCTGGACAAGCCAGCGTGGCTCTCGGCCACGACCGCGGTGGCAGGCACCCGGCTGCCCAACGACCGGTTCCTCTACATCGGAGCCGCGGTGCTCGTCTTCGTCGCGCTGCTGGCCCTGCTCCACCTCACGCGGCTCGGGCTGGTCATCCGCGCCGGTGTGGAGAACCGGACCATGGTGGAGGCGCTCGGGATCAACGTCCAGCGGACCTTCACCATCGTCTTCACGATGGGCGGGGCGGCTGCCGGGCTCGCCGGGATCCTCTACGCCCTGTATGCCGGCAACGTCTCACCCGGGCAGGGGGGCTCGCTGCTCATCTACGCGTTCATCGTCGTCGTCATCGGGGGAATGGGCTCGCTCGTCGGCACCGCGGTCGCCGCGGTGGCCGTCGGCCTTGTCCAGCAGCTCGCCAACTACTACGCGGCCAGCGGGGTGGGTGACCTTTCCGTCGTCCTGCTCCTGGCCGCGGTGCTGCTGCTGCGACCCAAGGCGATAGACGGGGTGCACGCATGAGGTTCGTCAAGGCGCTCCCGGCGCTGGTCCTGCTCGTCGTGCTGGCCTACCTGCCCTACGTGTCCGCGTCGGTCCCCGGGGTGTTCCCGGACCGGGTCAACGGCCCCGGCTCGATGCAGCTCCTGGCAATCTGCCTGACGATGGCCGGCATCGCTCTCAGCTATGACGTGCTCTTCGGACGGACGGGCCTGCTCAGCTTCGGGCACGCGCTGTTCGTGGCCGCCGGCAGCTACTTCCTCTCGATCTCGATGGCTCAGTGGGGCATTCCGCTGCCGGTGGCGGTCCTCCTCGCGCTTGCCGGCACGACGGTCCTTGCCCTGGTCGTCGGCGCGATCGCCCTGAGGGTGGGCGGCATCGCCTTCGCCATGGTGACCCTGGCCTTCGCCCAGGCGGCCTCGATCGTCGTCCTGCGCAACCCGGGCAACCTCACCGGAGGCGAGGAGGGCCGTTCGCTCAACCGCAGCACGATGCCCGACCTGCTCGTCGGGGTGACCAACGCGCCCTACCGCTACTGGACCGCGCTGGCCTTCGTCGTGGTGGCCTGGGTTGCCGTCTCCTGGCTGGCCCGGTCCCGGGCCGGACACGCCATGGCGGCTGTCCGCGAGAACGAGTCCCGCGCCTCGGTCCTCGGCCTCGACGCCTACCGGACCAAGCTGCTCGCGGTCGTCGTCGCCTCGTTCCTCGGCGGCCTGGGCGGAGTCGTCCACGCTCTCGTCCTCGGAGGCTCGAGCCCCCACCTCACCACCTCGGAGTTCACCCTCTCCCTGCTCGTCATGGTCGTCATCGGCGGTGCCGGTAGCCGCTGGGGAGCGGTCCTGGGTGGCTTCCTCTACACCTACGCTGACGCGAGACTGGTGGAGGTGTCCGGGTCGTCCGCACTGGCGTCGCTGCCGCAGCTGCTGCGTCAGGTCCTCTCCCAGCCACTGTTCCTGCTCGGGCTGCTCTTCATCCTCGTGGTCTACTTCGCCCCTTCGGGTCTGACCGGGTTGGGTCAGCGATTCGTCCGTAACAAGGAGTGACCATGGACCAGGACACCACCTCGGGCTTCGGCATCGAGCTGCTCGAGGGAAGCCTCGACATCCACGACCTGACCGTCGGTGAGCCCGCCGGCTCGGCTCCCGTCGTCGTGGCGGTTCACGGCATCACCGCGAACGGGCTGAGCTGGCAGTGCGTCGCCGACGAGCTGTACCGGCGCCGCGGGCCCGGCTCCGTCCGGTTTCTCGCACCCGACCTTCGTGGGCGCGCGAACAGCCGTGCCGTCCCGGGGCCGTACGGCCTGGCCACGCACGTGAGCGACCTGGTGGCCATCGCCAACGCCTTCGGGGCCCGCCCGATCCTGGTCGGGCACTCGATGGGCGCTTTCATCAGCGCCCTGACGAGCGCCCGGCATCCGGACCGCGTCTCCGGCGTCGTCCTCGTGGACGGGGGGTTCGCCTTCCCGCCCCCGGTCGAGGTCGACATCGACGCGGCGCTCCAGGCGGTCATCGGCCCGGCCATGGCCAGGCTGAGCATGCGGTTCGCCAACCCTGAGGCGTATGTGCAGTTCTGGCAGGCCCATCCAGCGCTCGGGCCATCGTTGGCCGGCCCTCAGGGTCCGGAGGTGCGCCGCTACCTGCTGCACGACCTCGTCCCGGCTGACGACGGGACGGGTGAGTGGGTCAGCTCGTGCCGGCTCGAGGCGGTCCGCGCCGACGGGGCCGACGTGCTGGCCGACCCGGAGACCCATGCGGCGGCCAGGAAGGCGGTGGCCTCTGGGGTGCCGGTGGAGCTGGTGTGGGCGGCCCGCGGCCTCTTGGACGAGTCGCAGGGGCTCTATGACGAGGAACGGATCAGGGCCCTCGGCCTGCCATCGGACATCCGGGTCACCGCTTCGGCAGAGGCCAACCACTACACGGTTATCCTCGGCTCGGCCGGCGTCGGCGCGGTGGTCGACGCGGTCGAACGCTGCCTCGACGGCCTCGGCTGAACCCGCGACCGTTCGCGCGCACGCTATTCACGCCGAGAGCACCGGGTACGGTGCGCAGCCGACTCGGCCCGGTGCCGCCGTGCGCGTGGTGTCACCAGGGCACCGCACCGGCTTCGCCCGGTTCGACGCCGAGCCAAATGTGGCCGTGCTGGCCACCCTGCTCCATAGGGTGAGCACCGCAACAGGTCAGAAATGTCTGGCGAGTGTTGAGGCGCCCAGCCTGGCCCGTCGCAACAGGTCAGACATGTCTGGCCAGTGGTGAGGGGATGCGGGGACGGGGGAGGGGACGAGGGCAGGCCCAGCACCCCTTGACCCGCTCGGTGATGCTCGGGGTGGTCAGCCGGCCATGAGGTGGCGCAGCCGCGCGGCGAGCTGCAGCTCCAGGGCCCGGTCGGGCGCCTGCCACGTGGAGCCGAGGAGGGCGGCGATCCGCTCGAGCCGTTGGGCCACCGTGTTGACGTGCACGTGGAGCTCGGTCGCGGCGTGCCGGGGGCTCGAGCCGGCGGCGAAGTAGGCCTCGAGGGTGCCGAGCAGGTTCGTTCCTCGCGCCTCGTCGTACTCGAGCAGCGCGCCGAGGACCCGGTGGACGTAGGCGGCCACGTCCGGGTCGGAGCCGACGATGAGCCCGGCGAACCCCAGGTCGGCCGAGGCCCCACCCGTCCCACCGTGCCCGAGCGCGACGAGGGCGCCGACCGTGCGGACGGCTTCCCGGTGGCTCGCGGCAACGCCGTCGATGTCCGTCAGTGGGCCGACTCCGGCCACGGTCACGGCGTGCTTCCGGCTCAGGCGCGACGACATTGTCCTGGCCAGCGCCCCGGCATTCGTCCCGGGCACGAGGGCGAGGACGTCCCCCTCGTGTTCGCCGACGACCCCACTGGCGCCGATGGCGGCATGGGCCGAGAGGACAAGTGCGCGACGGCTCACCCCTTCCTCGGCGCGCAGGACGAGCAGGCAGTAGGGCTTCTGGGTCTCCAGGCCGTGGGCTCGCGCGGCCTGGACCCGGTCGGCCCGGTCACCCCGCCCGGCAACGAGGTCCGAGACGAGGTCGGTGCGCACCTGCTGCTGCGCGTCCTGGGCCTGGCGCTCGAAGAGCAGCACGAGTGCCGTGACGACGGCAGCGCGCTCGACGGTGCGCTGATCCGGCTCGTCGAGCACCTGCAGCCCACCCAGCACGAGCAGGCCGAGTGGCTGGTGCGCGGCCGTGACGCCCACGGCATACCCGTCGTCCCTGCGGGCCAGCCGCCCCGAGCCGGCGGCGGCGGCGAGGGCACCGTCGGCCAGCGGGTCGCGCTCGGAGGGGTCGGCGTTGCCCCCGGGTGCGTCCGCGGACTGGCTCCGGCGCACGCCGTGGTCGTCAAGGAGGACGACCCAGCCGCCGAGCAGGTCGCCGAGGGCGTGGGTGATGTCGTCGGCCCCTCCGCCGGCGAGGACGAGGTCGGCGAAGCGGTCGTGCGCCGCGGCGGCGCGTTCGACACCGGCAGTGTGCCGGCGGACCGTGTCGTGGGCCTCCGACAGCGCGGCGAGGGCGTGCTCCGTCTCGCTGAGTGCCCGCACCTGGACGATGGTGACGGCGGCGAGCGCAGCCAGGGAGCTGAGCAGGGCCACCTCGTCGTGGGTGAACGGACGCGGCGAGCGGTTGGCCGCAAAGAGGACCCCGACGAAGTCGTCCTCGACGATGAGCGGCGTCCCGCAGATCGCGACGATGCCCTCGTCGCTGACGGCGCTGTCGATGGGTCCGGTGTGCTGGAAGCGGCGGTCAGCGAAGTAGTCGGCGGTCCAGTAGGCCTTGTGTGTCGACGCGGCGAGGCCGCCCAGGCCGTCACCGAGTGCGAGGCGCACGACCTGGAAGGCGCCGGAGATGGAGCCGTCCGTCGCCCGCATGAAGGTGTCGCCGCGCGCCGGGTCGTAGAGCGTGAGGTAGGCCAGGTCCGTGCCGATGAGGATGCGGGCGCGGCGCACAATGGCGTCGAGGACCCCGTTGGGGTCGCTGAGCGACGCGAGGTCGCGGGCGGTCTCGACGAGGGCGGAGAGCTCAGCCTCCCGGCGGCGGCGCCGGTCGATACCGTCCCGGATCCGCAGGGCGAGGTCTCGCTCGGTCCCCGGAGCGCCGACGGCGGTGATGTCGCTCGCCGAGGCGTTGTTGGCCAAGAGCCGCAGCAGCTGCAGCGCGGCGCTCTCGGGAGTGGGGTTGGCAGCCATCGTCGGGCAGTCTAGGCGGCGGTGCGGTGTGTCGGCGCACCACACGAGGTCATCGGGCGGTCCAGCCGCCGTCCATCACCATCGAGGCACCCGTGATGGATGCCGACGACGGACCGCAGAGGAAGGCGGCCAGGTCCGCGACCTCGTGCGGCTCGATGAGCCGCTTGACCGCGACCGCGCCAAGCATGACCGTCTCCAGGACCTCGGACTCGGGTATGCCGTGCGAGAGCGCCTGGTCGGCGATCTGCCTCTCGACCAGCGGAGTCCGCACGTATGCCGGGTTGATGCAGTTGCTCGTCACGCCCTTGGCGGCCCCCTCGAGGGCGACCACCTTGGACAGTCCCTCGAGCCCGTGCTTGGCCGCCACGTAGGCCGCCTTGAACTCGCTGGCCCTCAGGCCGTGGGCGCTGGAGATGTTGACCACACGACCCCATCCGCGGTCGTACATATGGGGCAGGACCTGGCGGATCAGCCGGAACGGCGAGTGGAGCATGAGGTGGAGGATCTGCTCGAAGCGCTCGAGCGGGAACTCCTCGACGGGCGCGATGTGCTGCACCCCGGCGTTGTTCACGAGGATGTCGACGTCCGTTGGCAGGTCGCTCAGCCGGTCGAGGTCGGCCAGGTCCGCCACCACGGTGGTCACACCGTCCCGGGGCGTGAGGGCGACGAGTCCGGCCTCGTCGCGGTCCACGGCATACACTTTCGCGCCGGCGACGAGGAAGCGCTCGACCGTGGCCGCGCCGATGCCACTCGCTGCCCCGGTGACGAGCACAGCGCGGCCGGTGAGGTCGATCGGCGCGCCGACCGCGCTGGTGCCCGTCGCCGCTGACATGACGCCGACACTAGGGACGGGGCACGGCGCCGCTCATGTGGTGGGCACCCACACTTGGGCACCGAACGTGTGCGGGGCGGGGCAGCGCGGAGGACACGACCCACCCCGGGGCCGGTCAGATGTCGCGGAAGACCTCGATGGTCGCGCCGAGGGCGTTGAGCCGGTCGGCGAGGTCCTCGTAGCCGCGGTTGATGACGTACACGTTGCGCAGCACCGAGGTGCCCGGAGCGGCGAGCATGGCAAGGAGGACGACGACCCCCGGTCGCAGCGCCGGCGGGCACATGACCTCAGCCGCGCGCCACCGGGTGGGGCCCTCGATGAGCACCCGGTGCGGGTCGAGGAGCTGGACGTGGCCGCCGAGCTTGGTCAGCTCAGTGAGGTAGATGGCGCGGTTCTCGTAGACCCAGTCGTGCAGCATCGTCGTGCCCTGGGCCTGAGCCGCGATGAGCGCGAAGAACGGCAGGTTGTCGATGTTGAGGCCAGGGAAGGGCAACGGGTGGATCTTGTCGATCGGGGCGTGCAGCGGGCCCGGGACCGTGGTGAGGTCGACGAGGCGGGTGTGCCCGTTGGCGGAGTGGTACTCCTCGGAGATCTCGTACCTCATCCCCATCCCCTCGAGCGTGGCCAGCTCGATCTCCATGAACTCGATCGGCACTCGGCGGATGGTGATGGTCGACTCGGTGACGACCGCGGCGGCGAGCAGGCTCATCGCCTCGATGGGGTCCTCGGACGGTGAGTACTCGACGTCGGCGTCGATCTCGGCGACGCCGTGCACGGTCAGGGTCGTCGTGCCGATGCCCTCGATCTGGACGCCGAGCTTCTCGAGGAAGAAGCACAGGTCCTGCACCATGTAGTTGGGGCTGGCGTTGCGGATCACCGTGACGCCCTCGTTGCGCGCTGCTGCCAGCAGGACGTTCTCGGTGACCGTGTCGCCACGCTCGGTCAGGACGATGGGCCGGGCGGGGTGGACGGTGCGGTCGGCCCTGGCCTCGTAGAACCCGTGAGTCGCCTGGACGTCGAGCCCGAAGGCACGCAGCGCCGACATGTGCGGCTCGACGGTGCGGGTCCCGAGGTCGCAGCCACCGGCATACGGCAGCTGGAAGCTCGGGTAGTCGTGCATGAGCGGACCGAGGAACATGATGACGGTGCGGGTGCGCCGGGCGGCCTCGACGTCGATCCCGTCGAGGTCGAGACGGGCCGGCGGGGTGATCTCGAGGTCGGAGCTGTCGGGCAGCCAACGCGTCCGGACGCCGATCGAGCCGAGCACCTCGAGGATCCGGTTGACCTCCTCGATCCGGGCGAGGTTGCGCAGCGTGGTGCGCCCACGGTTGAGGAGCGACGCGCAGAGCAGGGCCACGGCCGCGTTCTTGGAGGTCTTGACGTCGATCGAGCCGCGCAGCTTGGTGCCGCCGACGATCCGGAGGTGCTGAGCGCCGGAGTGGCCCAGCGACACGAACTCGGAGTCCAGGCTCTCCCCGATCCGGGCGAGCATCTCGAGGCTGAGGTTCTGCTGCCCCTGCTCGATCCGCACCACGGCGCTCTGGCTCGTGCTCAGGGCCTTGGCGAGGTCGTCCTGCGTCATCCCCTTGTGGCGGCGGGCGTCGCGGATGAGCGAGCCGATGCGGGTGAGGTAGGTCTGCGTCATGCCGCCGAGGATATCTCACATGTGAGATACGTCAGGCGTCAACCTGCCCTCGGGACGCCCGCTGTCAAGACCTCCCGCCCCTACGACTCCTCCGGCCGACGGGCAGAGCCGTGAGGCGCCGACAGGCGGTGGTCGCGGCGGCGCGGCGTCGCTTCCTGGAGGACGGGTATGTCATGACGACCGTCGCGTCGGTGGCGGCGGAGGCCGGCGTCTCGGTCGAGAGCACCTCCAAGGGGTTTCGGGGCAGGGCGGCCTCGTTCGGGCCGCCTAGGAGGAGGCCCTGTCCGGGACCGCCGCGTCGGGCGAGCCGGCGCAGGCTCGCTCTGACGCCGCGGCGACGTCGGCCGAGCACCCGCGTGACCTCATCCGTGCCTGGGCGATGCTGTCCGCCGAGGTCGGTCCGCTCGCGTGGCCGGTGCTCACACTCGTGAGCCGCGCCGCCCTCGTCGATCCCGAGGCGGCAGCCCTGCGGGACGAGATCGACGCGGGCCGGGCCAGACGGATGAGCCGCAACGTGGCACACCTCGCCCACGGACACCTGCGGGCCGGAATGACCCGGGCCCGGGCCGTCGACTACTCGCCTACTCCACCGAGCTCTACGAGCCCCTGGTGGTGCGCGCCGGCTGGTCCCCCAGGACTACAGCGAGCACCTCGAGCGGGCCATGGTCGCCACCCTCCTGGACTGACGAGGCGGCTCCGAACGAAGGCGGCGTATGCCGGGAAGGCGAGTTCCCGGCATACGCCGCCGCTCGTGGGTGTCCCGGGTCGTGCCCGGGACACGTGTGGCGCCCGAGGGGCAACCGCGTCCAGGCGATCGTCCCAGAGTTCCGGGGGTCGCGTCGAGGACGGGCTGACTGCTCAGTCGGGTACGGCGCAGGCCTGCGCGATGATCGGCGCCGCGATGTCGACCTGCCACGGCCGGGCGCCGAGCGCGGCGAGCGCAAGACGGAGCCCGTCCTCGCTGAGGTCCCTGGGGGGGGTCCAGAGGATGCGGCGCAGGACGTCGGGCGTCAGAAGGTTCTCGACGGGGACCTGGTGCTCCTGCGAGAACGCGGCGAGCGCCTCGCGGCTGCGGGAGAGCCGGGCCGCGGCGACCGGCTCACGCTCGGCCCAGGTGCGAGGCGGTGGCGGTCCGGTGGCGGGCAGGGTGAGCGCCGGGAGCTGGGACTCCGGGAGTCCGGTGGCTCGTCGGATCGCGTCGACCCACGCCTTGACGTTGCGCCGAGCCGAACGCAGCTCGCGGACCCCGTCGAGGTCCGCGGCGGACTGGGGGGCGGCGAGGGCCAGCTCGACGATGACCGCGTCAGGCAGCACACGACTGGGGGAGGTGTCCCGCTGCTCGGCCAGCCGCTCGCGGGTCTGCCACAGCTCGCGGACGATGGCCACCGCCCGACGCTTGCGGACCTTGTGCATGCCCGAGGTCCGCCGCCACGGGTCGACCCGCACGGGTGGGCCGGTGAACGACGTGAGGACCTCGAACTCCTGGCGGGCCCACTCGGTCTTGCCCTGGCTCTCGAGGTCGGCCGCGATGGCGTCGCGCAGCTCGACGAGGACCTCGACGTCGAGCGCTGCGTAGCGCAGCCACGGCTCGGGCAGCGGCCGGGTCGACCAGTCGACCGCGGAGTGCTCCTTGGCGAGGGAGAGCCCGAGGTAGTGCTCCACAACGGCGCCGAGCCCGACCCGGGGCAGGCCGACGAGGCGGGCGCCAAGCTCGGTGTCGAAGAGGTGGCTCGGCCGCAGCCCCACCTCGGCGAGGCAGACGAGGTCCTGGGACGCCGCATGGAGAACCCACTCTGCGTCGCCGATCGCCTCCGCGACAGGGCCCAGGTCAGGGCAGGCGACCGGGTCGATGAGCCAGGTCCCCGAGCCCTCGCGCCGCAGCTGGATGAGGTAGGCCTTCTGGCCGTACCGATGTCCCGACGCCCGTTCGGCGTCGATCGCGACCGGGCCCGTGCCCGCGGCGATGGCCCTGCCGGCTTCGACCAGGCAGTGCTCGTCGACGACGACGTCGGGGACGCCCTCGGCCGGCGCGATCAGGAGGGTCAGCACGCGTTCCGGTGCGGCGTCTGCCTCGTCCGGCTCAGCCGGCGGCGCCAGGGAGGAGTAGGAAGCGGCGTCCCCGTCAGCCGGAGCAGGCGAGGACTCGGGGGCCGCGTCCGGGTCCTCCTCGGAGGGACTGGCGGTGTTGCTGCTCACGACACCGACCCTATGTCGTCGGGTGGTGTGGTCACCGTCGCTGCCCGGGGAGCGCGACGACTCCCTCGGGGAGCGGGGGCAGGCCGGCGATCGTGCACAGGAGGTCGGACCAGGCGAGGAGGTGCCCACCGAGGTCGGCGTCGTGCGGGGTCCACGAGGCGCGCACCTCCATCTCGACGCTCGGCTCGCGGTCGGCCAGCCCGGCAAAGCTCTCGGAGACCACCCGGGTCACCGTGCCGGCCTCGGCGCCGTAGTCGACACCGCGTGCCTCGAGAGCGTCGATGAGCCACGCCCACCCGACGCCGCCGAGCATCGGGTCACCGGCGAGCTCCGGCTCGAGCTCGGCCCGGGCGAAGGTGACGGCCCGCCACTCGCCCTCCCACGGTCCCGGGGAGGACGGGTCGTGCAGGAGGACGAACCGTCCGGAGGCCAGCTCGTCCTCGTCCCCGGCGGAGCCGACGACCTCGGCGGTGAGGGCGACGGCATACGGGGCAATGCGCTGCGGCGCCGGCACCTCGGTGATTCGGACCTCGGGTCGCAGTCGGGCATCGCGCAAGGCCGAGATGGCCCGCGCGAAATCGGCGGACTGCTCGCCGGGAAGGGTTCGACCACGCACTCATTGAGGGTAAGTCTCCGGCGGCCGTCGTGGGTGCTAGCCACGCCGGTACCGTTTCGCGCGTGTCACCCCTCCTCGCCCTCCTGTCGTCGCTGCTGTGGGGGACGAGCGACTTCGTCGCGGGCCTGCGCTCGCGGACCCTGCCGCCGGCCGCCGTCGTGGGGTGGTCCCAGCTCATCGGCCTGACCAGCCTGAGCGTCGTGGTCCTCGCCGGCCACCCGCTCTCGGGCACCGCGTGGGTCCCCTGGGCCGTCGCGGCCGGCGCCGCGGGAGCCGTCGCCCTCGCCGCCTTCTACGCGGCCCTGTCGACCGGCACCATGGGCGTCGTCGCCCCGATCGCCGCGCTCGGCGCCGCGGTCCCGGTCATCCTCGGCGTGCTCGCGGGAGACCAGCCGAGCCCCCTCGCCTGGGTCGGTATGGGCGTCGCGGTGGCAGGGGCGATGCTTGCCAGCGGTCCGGAGCTGCGGGCCGGGCTCCACGCCCGCCCGGTCGCCCTCGCCGGTGTCGCGGCGGTCGGCTTCGGCCTCGTCCTGTTCCTCATCGACCGCGGGGCCCGCGAGTCCCTCGTCTCGTCACTGTGGGGCATGCGACTGACCAGCACCCTCCTGTATGCCGGGGTGGCGCTGACCCGCCGCTCGCTCGGCGGGGTGGGGCGCCGCGACTGGCCGGCGCTCGTCCTCGTGGGACTGGCCGACCTCTCGGCCAACACCCTCTTCGCGCTGGCGTCGTCGCAGGGCATGGTCAGTGTGGCCAGCGTCCTCGGGTCGCTCTACCCCGTGGTCACCATCCTCCTGGCCCGCGGCTTCCTCGGGGAGCGGCTGCGCGGCATGCAGAACGTCGGCGTCGTCCTGTCCCTGGTGGGGGTCGTCGCCATCGCGTCAGGCTGAGCCGGGCCCAGCGCAGCGAGCGGCGGCCGGGCCGGGCAGCCCGTGGGTGTCCGGGCGCCACGCCCCCGCGTGGGACGATGGGACGGTGACCTCCGCAGCTCCCGACGCCTCCCGGACGGCCCCGTCCCCGGCGACGAGCGACCTCGTCCGCGCCGCCCGCCGTGAGCCAGTCGGCCGCACACCGGTGTGGTTCATGCGCCAGGCCGGGCGCTCGCTGCCGGAGTACCGCGCGCTGCGCGAGGGCATCCCCATGCTCGAGTCGTGCCGGAGTCCGGAGCTCGTCACGGAGATCACGCTGCAGCCGGTGCGGCGACATGGGGTCGACGCGGCGATCCTCTTCAGCGACATCGTCGTCCCGCTCGCGGCGGTCGGCGTCGAACTGGACATCGTCCCGGGCACCGGTCCCGTGGTGGCCGAGCCGTTTCGCACGCGGGCCGACCTCGACCGGCTGCCTGAGCTCAGCCCTGAGCACGTCCCGGACATCACCGAGTCCGTGCGGCTCCTCGTCGCGGAGCTCGGTGCGACACCGCTCATCGGCTTCGCCGGGGCGCCGTTCACCCTGGCCTCGTACCTCGTCGAGGGTGGACCGAGCCGCAACCACGTTGCCACCAAGGCCCTCATGCACGGCGACCCCGAGCTCTGGCACGACCTGTGCGCCCGTCTGGCCCAGATCTCGGGGGCGTTCCTGCGGGTCCAGGCCGAGGCCGGCGCCAGCGCGATCCAGCTCTTCGACTCGTGGGTCGGCGCGCTACCGGTCGCGGACTACGTGCGGTTCGTCCAGCCCCACTCCGCCGTGGCGCTCGACGAGGTGTCCGACCTCGGCATACCGCGCATCCACTTCGGGGTCGGCACGGGGGAGCTGCTCGCCCCCATGGGCGCCGCCGGTGCCGAGGTGGTCGGCGTCGACTTCCGCGTCTCGCTCACCGACGCCGTGGCCCGGCTCGGTCCCTCGTATGCCGTGCAGGGCAACCTCGACCCCGCGCTCCTCTTCGCGCCCTGGGACGTCCTCGAGCGCCGGGTCCGCGAGATCGTGGACGAGGGCCGGAACGCGCCGGGCCACATCTTCAACCTCGGCCACGGGGTCCTGCCCGAGGTGGACCCGGACGTCCTGACCCGGGTCACCGCTCTGGTGCACGACATCTCCGTGCGCTGAGCGGCTTGGGTGCGGGGTGGCTCACTACGAGTGGGGCGTCGATGACGGAGCCGCAGCGGGTTCCTCGCTCAAAGCGCCGCCCGACGACGCCCTGCCCGACGACGCCCTGCCCTCCGACGCCCTGCCCTCCGACGCCCCGCCGTGCTGAGTGGGGCTCGTCGCGCCGCCCGACTCCGCCTTCCTCGTGGAGACGGTTTGCCGCTGCTTCTCGTCGGGGTTGTCCGGCTCCGCTTCCGGGTCCCCGTGCTCGAAGGAGGCGAACGCCCGACCACGACTGGCGGCCTTCGGCGCACGCCGACGCCACCAGATGAGGGCGGGCAGGGCCAGGAGGACGATGGTGGCCACGAACGGCAGGACGGCGCCGACGACGGTGAACAGCCCTGCGGAGAACCCCGTGAAGGCCTTCCACCCGCTGCGGACCCCTGCGAGGAAGCCGGTCTCTTCGGGCGCAGGTGTGCTTGTCGTCGCCGTGGAGGTCAGGGTGACCACGATGGTCGACATCGTCACCTGTTTGTCGAGGGTGGCGAGCTTGGCCTGGAGGCTCTCGAGGTTGGCCTCCCGCTGGGACAGCTCCGTCTCGAGGCGGACGATCTGCTCGATCGCCGTCGTCTGGGTCATCAACGTCCTGAGCCGGTCGATGCTCGTCTTCATCGTCCCGATCCGGGACTGGGTGTCGACGTAGGTGGTCGTCACGTCCTGGCTGTTGGAGGTGCGTTGGACGACGGCTCCGAGCTTGCCGAGCTGGTCGAGCACCGTGTCGAGCTCCGCTGCCGGGACGGCGATCGTCACGGTGCCGGTGTCCTGGCGACGGGGCACCGAGGGGGTGCCAATCGGGTCGGAGGTGGTCCGCGTCGGCGGCACCACATCGGGCCCGGGCTGTGTCGTGCTGACGTCCTCCGCGGTCACCACACCGCCGACGCCGAGGGCGATTGCGCGCACCCCCGCCGCTCCGGCCGTGACGTCGTCGACACTGAGCCGGACGCGGGCGGTGCGCACGAGCTTCTGCGCGTCCGCTGCGGGCGACACGTCCGGTGCCTGGGCGGCGCTCCCGTCCTTCGCCGCTCCCGGTGCTGCAGCCTTGTCCCCGTTCGCGGCCTCGGCACCGGGGGCGCCGACGGCCGGTGCGCCCTGCTCCCCACCCGCAGGCTGGCCCGGGGCGCCGACGGCCGACCCGGAACCGGCCGTCGAGCCCGGTTTCCCGGACGACGTGGTCCCGGACGAGCACGCGCTGATACCAAGGGTTGCGACGAGACCGATACCGGCGATGGCGCTGGCTCGGCTGCAGCGGTTGATCGATGACATGGCATGCCTCCTGGTCGGTTCTTCTCCTGAAGGACAACCGGGACACCATGGACCGTTCCACGTCCCTGGGTCTCGGTTCGGCATCGGGCGGGGCTTGCATCGGCGAGGCCGTCTGAGATCGTGGGGCCATGCCTGCCATGACGATCGCCGTGGTCGGCGGAGGCATCACCGGACTCGCAGCGGCCTGGGAGCTGACCCGCCGGCTCGCCCACCTGCCGGAGCCGGCCCGCATCGTCGTCCTCGAGGCGAGCCCCCTTCTCGGGGGAATGCTGCGGACCGCTGAGGTCGGGGGCCACCGGGTCGACGTCGGGGCCGAGTCGGTGCTCGCGCGCCGCCCGGAGGCGCTCGAGCTCATCGCGGAGGCCGGGCTGTCGGGGTCGGTGGTCCATCCGACGGCAGCGTCGGCGACGATCTGGTCGCGGGGCCGCCGATGGCCACTGCCACCGGGGACGCTGATGGGCATACCGTCCGACCCCGGCTCTGTCCTCGGGCTGCTCACCCGCGCGGAGGTCGACCGGCTGCGTTCGGAGCCGGTGCTGCCGTCGGTGACCGCGGACCTCTCAGTCGGGGACTTCGTCGAGTCACGCGTTGGGCCAGCAGTCGTCGACCGGCTCGTTGAGCCGCTGCTCGCCGGGGTGTATGCCGGGCACGCCCGCCGACTCTCGCTGCGCGCCACCGTGCCGGCGTTGTGGCTCGCCGCCCAGAGCGGCGCCGGCCTCGTCGACACCGCAGCCGCAGCGGCACGCCGGGCGCCTCTCGAAAGCGCAGTTCCGCGCCCCCCCGGAGACGTGCCCGACCGAGCCGGACCGGTGTTTGCGGGCTACCGCGGCGGGCTGGGCCAGCTCGTCGAGGACCTGGCAGTTCGGTTGCAGGAGAGGGGTGTTGAGCTACGGACCTCCGCGATGATTCGCGAGCTGAGCCGCACGGTTGACGGGTGGGCGCTCGTCGTCGGAGCGACGACCTCGGCCGAACGCATGCTCGTGGACGGCGTCGTGCTGGCGACACCCGCGACCCCGACCAGTCGTCTCCTGCAGACGGTCTCACCGCGGGCCGCAGCCCGGCTGGGGGCCATCGAGTACGCCTCGATGGCGCTCATCAGTCTGGCGCTCCCGAGGAAGGGAAAAGCTGCAGCGGGCGCCGTCGGTGCATCAGGAGCGGTCGACGGAGCTGACCTGTCCGGGTCAGGGTTCCTCGTCCCGCCTAGCGAGCCCCTGACGATCAAGGCGGCGACGTTCAGCACGTCGAAGTGGGAGTGGGTCGCCCGCCTCGACCCCGAGGTCGTCCACCTGCGGACCTCGGTCGGTCGGGCGGGGCAGACCGCCACTTTGCAGCACGGCGACGAGGACCTGGTCGCGACGGCCCTCGCCGACCTCACCGTCGTGCTGGGGGCCGAGGTGCCACACCCGGTGGACGCCCGGGTCCAGCGCTGGGGCGGTGCGCTGCCCCAGTACGCCGTCGGCCACGTGGAGACCGTCGAGGCGATCCTGGCCGACGCGCAGGCCGTGCCCGCGCTGGGGCTGGCCGGCGCGGCATACGAGGGGGTCGGTGTGCCGGCGTGCATCTCCTCGGGGCGACGGGCGGCAGCAGCGGTGGCCACCCACCTGCTTGGCCGAGGGCGTGCCTTGCGAGAATGAGCAGATGAGCCGCAAGCCCTCCCCGAGCCAGGTCCGCGAGATCAACGACACCGTCCGGTATGCCATGTGGTCGGTCTTCGCGACCGCTGAGGCGCTCGATGAGGACCGCGACAAGGTCGCCAGCGAGGTCACCGACCTCTTCGGCGAGCTCGAGGCAGAGGGTGTCGTCGTCCGCGGCGTCTACGACGTGGCCGGGCTGCGTGCCGACGCCGACCTGATGATCTGGTGGCACGCCGAGTCGATCGAGCAGCTCCAGTCGGCCTACCACCGCTTCCTGCGCACTGTTCTGGGCCAGGCCCTGGACCCCGTGTGGTCGGTGGCGGCCCTACACCGCCCGGCGGAGTTCAACAAGAGCCACGTGCCGGCGTTCCTCGCGGGTGAGGAGCCCAAGGCGTACGTCTGCGTGTACCCCTTCAACCGCTCCTACGACTGGTACCTCATCGACGGCACTGAGCGGCGGGACATGCTCGTCGAGCACGGCCAGCTCGCGCGCGAGTTCCCCGACGTGCGGGCCAACACCATCTCCGCTTTCGCCCTCGGCGACTACGAGTGGATCCTCGCCTTCGAGGCCGACGAGCTGCACCGCATCGTCGACCTCATGCGCGAGCTGCGGGCCGCCAAGGCGCGCCTGCACGTGCGCGAGGAGGTTCCGTTCTACACCGGACCGCGCGTCGAGGTGAGCGAGCTCGTGGCGGCCCTGCGCTGAGCAGCACGACGAACGGCGCCCATCGGTGATGGGCGCCGTTCGTCGGGGTTGCTCGGGATCAGGCCTTCGGCTCGAGCTTCACACTGATCGAGTTGATGCAGAAGCGCTGGTCGGTCGGGGTGCCGTAGCCCTCGCCCTCGAACACGTGGCCCATGTGCGACCCGCAGTTGGCGCAGCGCACCTCGACGCGCTTCGAGCCGAAGCTGCGGTCCTCGACGTACTCCACGCTGTCTCCCGCGAGGGGGGCGTAGAACGACGGCCAACCGCAGTGGGACTCGAACTTCGTGTCGCTGCGGAACAGCTCGGCGTCGCAGGCCCGGCACGAGTAGACCCCTTCGGTCGTCGTGTCGGTGTACTCGCCGACGAAGGGACGCTCCGTGCCCGCCTTTCGCAGGACGTCGTACTCCGCATGGGTCAGCTCGGCCTTCCACTCCTCGTCCGTCTTCGTCACGGCATACGTGGACTCGGTCTTGGTCTTGTCCTTGAACATGGGTCCTCCTTGGTTGCTCGGTCTCCCCAGTCAACAACGGCGGGCCTGCGAAAGGTTCCCCCGCCCACCGCTGTAAGCCGACCACAAGGAGCGGTTCTGCCCGCCTCATCAAGCTGACGGCAGCCCAGAGGGGACACGAGGAGGCGACCGGTCGGAGTCTGCGCGCAGCACCAGTTCCAGTGCCGCCGTTGGCGGCGCCGTAGCCGACGAAGTCAACGATGATGGCTGCCGCCGAGCAGGCGCCCCGCAGGTCAGCCCGACCGTGCTGGCCCTGACCAGCGCCACCCTTCCTGCACTGGCGCCCATCGCGATCGTCCTTGTCGCTTCGGCGGGCGGGAGGGCCGAGCCAGTGCCCGCTTCGGCACTTTCGGCGACGAGGTAGTAACCGCTCGCGAGGGAACCCACCCGACGAGCGCTGGGCGGTGGGGGGTGGCGGCGAGGCCGGTGGCGAGCACGGCGAGCGGCGACAATGCGGAGAGGGCGGTTCTGCGCAGTGCGGGCACGGATGTTCCGTTCGGCTGGCAAGAGGGGTGCTTGCCGGGCTGGGCCGGGTCCGGTGGTGATGACCGGCCGGAGGCTCGTCCGAAGATATGGGCACGACGCGTCGATCGGCCGGTTGCCAAGGTGAACACCGGTCAAGGATGCGTGACCTTCTGGTCGGCCCCTCCTCTACGCTGGCGCCATGGCCACCGAAGCGACCGTCCTGGAGGTGCCCGGGCCCGCTGACGCGACACGGACGGTCCGGATCTCGAGCCCGACCCGGGTGCTCTGGCCGGACGCCGGCATCACCAAGCTCGACCTCGCCACCTACCTCCTCGACGTCGGGGAGCGGTTCATGGCCCAGGTCGGGCACCGCCCGGTCACCCTGCAGCGCTTCCCGACCGGGGTCGGCGGGGAGGAGTTCTACTCCAAGAACCCGCCCAAGGGCGTCCCCGACCACGCGGGCACCGCGACGGTCACCTACCCGTCCGGACGCAAGCACCCCCAGCTCGTGATCGACGAGCTCGCGACGGCCGTCTGGGCGGTACAGATGAACACCATCACCTTCCACCCCTGGCCGGTGACGGTGGGCCCGGGACCGGACGCTCTCGACAACCCCGACGAGCTGCGGATCGACCTCGACCCGCAGCCGGGCCGTACCTTCGCGGAGGTGGTGACCGCCGCCACGACGCTTCGCGAGGTGCTCTCGGACGCGGGGCTCACGGCATACCCGAAGACGTCGGGCAACCGGGGAGTCCACGTCTACAGCCGGATCCACCCCGACCACGAGTTCCTCGACGTCCGGCACGGGGTCATCGCCATCGCTCGAGAGCTCGAACGGCGCCTTCCCGAGCTGGTGACCACGGCCTGGTGGAAGGAGGAGCGCGGGGACAAGGTCTTCGTCGACTTCAACCAGGCCAACCGCGACCGGACCATCGCGTCCGCCTACAGCCCGCGACCCCTGGCCGGAGCACCGGTGAGTATGCCGTGCAGCTGGGAGCAGCTCGCGGAGGTCACCGCGGCGGACTTCACGGTCCGGACGGTGCCCGATCTCGTTGCCTCGCAACCCGACCCGTGGGCAGACATCGGCAAGACCGCCGGCGACCTCGGGCCGGCGCTCGGCTGGTGGGACCGCGACGCAGCCGACGGGCTGCCTGAGCTGAGCTTCCCGCCGGACTACCCGAAGATGCCGGGGGAGCCGAAGAGGGTCCAACCCTCACGATCACGCGCTGATACCAACGGAATTCAGGTCTGACACGGTGTGGCGAGACTGAGCATAGCGCTTACTGCCCTGATAACCTAGCCTCATGGCCTCCCGACTCGCCGACCTGCACAAGTCCTTCGCTCGCCACCTGCGGGCCGAGGGCAAGGCCGAGCGGACGGCGACGATCTACGGGCAGTCGATCACCTTCTACTCGGCGTGGCTGCAGGCCCAGGGCCGGGAGGCCACCCTCGAGGAGCTGGACCGGGCCGCGATACGGGAGTGGCTGGCCGGGCTGGTCGAACGGCAGGAGCTGTCCACCGTCCGCACGAGGCACAAGGGCCTGCAACGGTTCTGCGGGTGGCTCGTCGAGGAGGGCGAGCTAGCCGCCAACCCGATGGCAGGCCTCGCCGCGCCGACCGCCAAGGCCAAGCCCGTCCCGGTCCTGTCCGACGAGCAGCTGGCCGCGCTGATGAAGGCGTGCGCCGGCAAGGACTTCCGCGACCGCCGCGACGAGGCCCTCATCCGGGTCCTGCTCGACGCCGGGGCGCGCGTCTCGGAGGCGTGCGGGCTGACCGTCGACGGGGTCGACCTCGACCAGGGGATGGCACTCGTCAAGGGCAAGGGGTCCAAGGTCCGCCCGGTCTACCTGGGCGCGCGGACCGTCCGCTCGCTCGACCGCTACCTGCGCGCCCGCGGTCAGCAGCGGTGGGGCCACC
>JAABUW010003117.1_pt1 | contig 24028 bp, 37 predicted proteins | sample 5560081 | NCBI WGS metagenome assembly JAABUW01 (sample SAMN10711882, study PRJNA513363) | rock metagenome | isolation source: Antarctica rocks | place: Antarctica: Victoria Land, Knobhead sud | reverse complement strand
CACCACTGACGTCAGTCTCAGACGTGGTTGGAGCTCTCTCAACAGGCTGCGATGATTGGCAGACAAGCAAGCACAGCGAATTGACTTGCCTGGTCAAGTGTCAGTCCGGCAAGGAGCGAGCTGGCCTGCAACACGCACGTAGACCACACACCGTGAGTGGTGGTGACAGGAGCGGAGGTGACAGGAACACAGCGATGTGTATCAACTGTGCTGCCTCCCCTTCAGTCAAGGGAGTCCTCAATCAAGTGTACGACCAGAGCTCACACGAAGGCCCACCTGACCGGTACCGACGGCGCGGATGGTCACGCCGGCAACGCTGCCAAAGTCGGCAGACGGGAACACGATCTCGGTGGGGCCCGCGGCCTTGGTGATGGTCACTGTCAGTGGGTTGCCTGAGCCAGTGAGCGACCCAAGCAGTGCTGCGCAAAGAACGGTTTTGCGTGTCAACCTCGGCGGCATTGGTTTGTGAGAAGACTTGTGAGGACTTTGCACTTTACACAACAGCTGCAGCATAGAGGTGCGCTGCCCATCGTGTGTCAGCATTCACTCACCTCCGGAGAAGGGCGTGAAGGTGATGACCTGGCTGTCGGCGAAGATGGGCGAGATATACAGGCTGTTCAGCTGGAAGCGGGACAGCGAGATGGCGTTGTTGAGCAGCGGCGCAATGGTGGGCAGCCCCGACAGGCCCGCCAGGTTGAAGATGGCGTTGGTGGGGGACACCACCGCGTTCTGGCGCCTCACACACAGCAGCGTCAGTGTGCGTCGGGGACAGGCTCTCGTTGGGAACTGTCATCATTGAGCCATGGCAGGCTGTACTTGAACGCCCTGCTGCATCAGCACCCAAGCAGGCAAAGCTGCTCACCTGGAAGGCGGCGTTGTCCGAGTTGGTGAAGTCTCCGATGCTGAAGCCTGATACAATGAACGATGCACATCAGCCTATGTTCAAACACACTTGCAGAGTCTCAGACACATTGGCAAACACCAGCATGTGACGGGCAGTAAACAACAACTGCAGGATGCATGTGCACCGACGAACTGGGGGCCCAGCAGGTTGACCAGGTTCAGCGGCGGCACGCCCAGCGCCGGCGTGAGGCCGCCCAGGGTGATGGGCGCCAGGTTCAACAGGTTGCCCAGCTGCGCAGTAGGCAGGCAGCCGGGGTCAGGCGTGTATCGGCTGGCGGATGAGCCGGCTCTGCACTGCAGCATGATCAGGCTGCCACACTCGCGAGAAAGAATGGCATCAACAAGAGCATGGCAGAGGTGTCCAAGGCTCTCACAGTGTCCTGCTCGAAGGTGTTGATGGTGCCGCCGAAGGGGCAGGTGGCAGGAATGACCGTCGGCGCGGCAGTGGGCGTGCCGGCGGGCGCGGCAGTGGGCGCCGCTGTTGGCGCAGAGGGTGCAGATGTCGGTGTGCCGGCAGGGGCAGCTGTGGGGGCAGCTGTGGGCGATGATGGCGCGGCAGTGGGTGTGCCGGCAGGCGCCGCTGTGGGCGTCGCAGAGGGTGTGCCGGCAGGCGCCGCTGTGGGCGCCGCAGTGGGTGTGCCGGCGGGCGCCGCTGTGGGCGCCGCAGTGGGTGTGCCGGCGGGCGTCGCTGTGGGCGCCGCAGTGGGTGTGCCGGCAGGCGCCGCAGTGGGTGTGCCGGCGGGCGCCGCCGTGGGTGTCGCAGAGGGTGTGCCGGCAGGCGCCGCTGTGGGCGCCGCAGTGGGTGTGCCGGCTGGCGTCGCTGTGGGCGCCGCTGTTGGTGTGCCGGCGGGTACTGGCGTCGGCGCATCTGTCGGTGCGGCACTTGGTGCATTTGTCGGGCCGGCCATGGGGGGCGGTGGAAAGCTCTTGATCCCCGCGATCGGGCCAAATGTTGGCCGCGCCGTTGGTGCGGTGGGAGTAGACGTCGGGGTGGCGGGGGTGGTGGTGGGAACTGAGGGAGTGGCGGTCGGCGTGCCGGCGGGTGCTGCAGTCGGCGCGGCTGCTGGCGTGCCGGCGGGCGCGGCTGTGGGTCCTGGAGGGGCCGCCGTCGGTTTGCCGGCAGGAGCAGCTGTTGGGCTGCTGGGCGCAGCCGTCGGGCCACTGGGTGCGGCCGTGGGGGCGTCAGTGGGAGTGCCGGCAGGTGCAGCCGTGGGCATAGCAGTCGGAGAAGAAGGCGCGGCTGTCGCTGTGCCGGCAGGCGCGGCTGTGGCAGGTGGTGGCATGAACTTGAGGCCTGTAACGGGGCCAGATGTCGGCCTTGCCATAGGGGCAGTGGGAGCAGATGTTGGCGTTGTGGGCGCCGCCGAGGGGGCATCCGTGGGGATGCCGGCAGGCGCCGCCGTCGGGGCGTCGGTGGGAGTACCGGCTGGCGCCGCTGTTGGAGCATCCGTGGGAGTGAGGGCGGGCGCCGCCGTCGGGGCCTCGGTTGGAGTGCCGGACGGCGAGGACGGTGCCTGCGTCGGACCAGCGGTGCCGAGTGGCGATGGGGCGAACGTCGGCGCCGCTGTGGAGTCGCTTGGTGCGTCCGTCGGCGCGGTGGGCGAAGCCGTTGGCGCTGTTGGGGAAATGAGCGGCGTCGGCGTCAACGTGGAGGCGGACGGCGACCTGGTCGGGGTGACGCCGGCGATCGGGCCAAAGGTGGGGCGGGCCGTCGGCGCGGTGGGCGCGGAAGTGTGGGAAGGCGCCGGCGCGGCGGTGGGCCCTCGTGGCGGCAGGTCCTGCGGGCGCGGCGCCTTTTGGTTCTGAGGCTGGGCGGTGGGCGTCTTTGTGGGCGCCCTTGTGGGGGACGGCGTCACATCGGGGTCGGGGCCGGGGGTCGGCGCCTTGGTAGGCGTCCTCGTGGGCGTAGTGGCTGCGCCAGGCCCCTTGCGGCACTCCAGTCGCGCAACGTACTTGATCTGAAACCCAGCACGAAGGGCGAGTTGGTTTGCGCTGTAGTTGCGTTGCCTGGCAGCTGTGCCGCATCTGCGGGCTTCGACAAGCAAAGTTTGCGCGTTGGCGGGGCAGTCGGCCTGCGAAAAGGGAGGTAGGAAAGGCGACCCACCAGCTTTGACTGGCACTTGTTGTTCACGGTGGTGATGGCGATGCGGTTGAAGCCCGGCCGGAGGAAATTGCGCAGGTTGATGGCGCCCACATATGAGGTGAACAGCCCTGTGTAGCCAGCTTGGATCGCGCCGAAGCCAGCGCTGTTGGACACAAACACCTGTGCACACAGGCTGTAGTGTCAAAGCTGCACACAGCGCTGCGGTGGCTGCAACGTGCAAGGGCGACATCATAGGCAGGCAGGCATGGTGATGTTCAGCAGCCATCGGCGGGCACTCACTTGCGCGCCGACGTTGTTTGACTGGATGCGCAGCAGGTGTCTGGGAGCGAGCTGACCCGCAGGTCTGCAACCAGCAACATGTCACACTGTCGGAACCTGAGCGGGTTGCGTTGGGTCAATATTTTCTCGATCAGGTGTCCGGCAGTCGTCCCCAGACATAATGCATGGCCAATGAAACTAGTCGAGGCGCAGCACCTGTTTGGAAGAATTTGAGGTGTCCTGCAGCCTTTCCGCAGTACTGCCCAGCCTGGCAGTGCACAAAACCATCCGCTGTCAGCCACATCCGTTGTCAGCCACACACCAGCAGGCGCAGTATTTGGCATGCCGAGTGTCTTCAGAGTAGACCGGGCAGGCGCTCATACAAGAGTACAGCATGTCCGGCATGCTGCGGTGCGGATGCATTAGAGTGTTGTGCATCCTGTTCACCGACCTTGCAGCAGACGTTACCGCGCTGCGGGTAGTTCTGGCGCACATCACGGCGAGGGTTCGTCGCGCAGACACGCGACGGCTGCACCGCATTCGACACAAATCCTGAGCTTGGGCTGTGTCCAGCACCAAGTTTTCGTTGACAGATTAGGGGGGTGTTCTCTGAATATGCCTTGGCACATGACGTTCTCATCTGAGCATTTACTGAGCTCATGGTGTGCGATAGGTTCTGCAGCGTGGGCGGGAGGGGCGCACCCGGGGGGATGTGAAGTTGATGCGCTTGAAGTCGCCAGGCACGGTGACCCACCCCGAGGCGGCCTCGAACGGCGGCACAGTGCTGCGAGCCTGCGCAGCAGCGGTGACGGGCGCGTCTGAAACCGACGACAGCACGCTGCCTCGATGAGCTTATTAAACCCCAGGTGTATTCTCTTTGGCACCTGAGTACACTGTGAGCATCGGCACCCACAAAACCCAGATGCAGACATTGTCAGAGAGTCAAGAAGCGAATATTGCGCACCTGCAGGATGGTCTTGCTGGGCAGCCGCTTCTCGCCGTAGAAGCACTTGACGAGGGTGCTGCCTGGCTGCAAAGAAGACACGAGAGTTGTTTTGGTGCGAGCAGTGCAGACGCAGCATGATGCATGCTGCGGCAGCGTGCGCCGCCATCAGCCGGCATTGTGCAGCGCCATGCTGCAGCGGTCCGTCTGCACCTCCAATCCCACATGCGGCAGCGGCGGCTATGATGTCACTGCGCGTTATGCAGCTGCGTCGCACACAGCTGGCCAGGCATCGAGCCAGCCTAGCACCTGGTACTGCTGCCACTTGGCGTTGTAGATCACTGTGCCCGCCCTTGCCGGCGTGGGCACGGGCTTTGGGATGGAGCGGGCGCTGCTTGGCGACGCTGGCGTCGGCACGAGGCTCCGCTGCTGCAGTCCAGAAAGCGCCTCCTCGTCCGACGCGGTCCGCGTCCCGGCGGGCCCCGCGCTGCACTCCAGCCGCGCAAGGAAGGCGATCTGGCGCCCAAACACACGCATTGTTTCAGTCCTCGACTATGGTTTCGACTCTGGCTGCGCCAACGCCACTGCCACTGGAAACACATCGAGGTGCAGGCTGATGATCCAATCGCCATGCTTTCGGAGGACAGAGCAGGTCAGATGCATGTCGTCAAGTCAGGGTGGGACAGGGCTGATTTTGCGAAACGAAGTTGTCCCAGCTCCCTGGACTGGCACTTGTTATTTACGGTGGTGATGGCGATGCGGTTCAAGCCCGGCTTGACGAAATTGCGGAGGTTGACGACGCCCGCAAAAGAGGTGAATAGGCCCACGTAACCGCCCTGGGTGGCGCCAACGCCGTTGCTGTTCGAGACAAACACCTGTGCAGCAAGACAGGCAGCAGCGGTCAGCCCCTTTTCCACGGCAGGCTGGTTCCACTTGGGCTTGAGCGCGGTGCCGTACAGTTGACATGTTATGAAGGGGGCCATCCGGATTGGCAGGCGGCCACATGCAGGCGCACGCATGTTTGCGCTCAGCACTCACTTGTGCGCCGATGTTCTTTGACTTGACGCGCAGCAGGCAGCTGTCGGGGACCGCGTCAAACCGCAGGTCTGCACGAAGAGATCACTGGGTCTGGAACACATCGCATTTGCTCCTGGCAGTTTTGTCATGTGTACCTCAGTTTGTACCAGTCACTACTACTGGGGGTATGCCTGCCCCCAGGCCTGCCAGGCTGGCAACATGCACTGCACCTGTCTGGAAGAACTTGAGGTGTCCTGCAGCCTTGCCGCAGTACCGCCCAGCCTGAAAGTGCAAAGAACGACATATGTTCGTCAGGCAATGGCGCCTGCATTGGAGACTCCTGGCACAGACTGCAGCTGCTGCAGATGTCGACCTGGCACGTATTGCATTGGTTGCAGGTTAAGTGTGCAGGAATGTTGACAAATTGCCACCCGGCAGCAAACGCCGCCTCGATCTGGGTAGTTCTGACGCACATCACGGCTAGGGTTTGTTGCGCAAACGCGTGACGGCTGCAGCACAGATGTCGCAAAAGTTCAACGGCTCTGCAACTGGCCAGCAGTTGTCCGGGCAATCGAGGGAGGCGTGCAGGAGACGAGGCAATGCAGCATCTCAAACAAGAGCTCGTTGATGCTGTTTGGTCTGCCGCAGATGCGGAGGCATACGTCCGAAGCCCCAAAGCGCAACAAGGTCATGGAGAGGGGCGGCACTGCACCAGGGGTGTAGTGAACTGGATGCGTGAGACGTCGCCAGTTACTGTAGTCCAGCCAGCGTCGGCCTTGAACGGCGGCACGGTGCTGCGCGCCTGTATTGCATCGCAGCAGGACACATTACCTCAAATTAGTATTCTCTTTGGTGAGCGTCAGCAGACGGCACGCTCGCAGCGGTGCAGCTGCGCGGCGAGGCCAGAAACTTGATCGAACTTTCACGAGAATGACCATCAGGTCGTGCAACGACATGGTGGATCGAACCAAGGCAGCGCCAGTGGATCCCGCTTGAACAAAGCAAATGCGCTCACCTGCAGAATGGTGGAGCCAAGGCAGCCGCTTCTCGCCATAGTAGCACTTGATGAGGGTGCTGCCCGGCTGCAGAGAAAATGTTATGCTTCTTAAAGTGTGGATTCGATATTGCCGTCGCTATCATGCAGTGTGCATTCTCAAATAGGACTCAGATGGCGGCATGAATGCAGTGACGCGTCAATGCAGCCAAATGCAAAACACTCAATTTTTCTAGTGGATACCATTCGCATTTCGCACCTTGTACTGCTGCCATTCTGCTGTGTGAATCACCGTGCCCGGCTTAGTCGTGGGCACAGGCTTTGGGATGTAACGCGCATTGCTGGCCGGCGTGGGCACCGGTCTGGCGTCCCGCGCCTGCATGCGGGAGCGAGGACACGGCGATTGCAGTCGCCACACCAAGCTGAAAATTTCAGTGACCAGAGGCGATGCAGCCGCCTCATGTGTGATGGCTGCCACCGTGCATCGCGCATGAGCAGAGCACCAGCGCTGCGGAACAATGACCGGATTGGAGCGGACTGCGGCGGCGTCAAGCAGGACCATACGGCGCTGCGCACCTGAACGGTGCGGAGTTCCTGTAACAGGCTCCTGTCAGACTGCGTCACCAGTGATGGGCTGCTGACACTGTCGACCTCGCTGACGCTGGTGGCTGCCAGGGCTGTGTGCGCCGCCGCAATGAGGAGCAAGCAGGCCAGCACCCCCCTCCGGTGTGCTCCGCCCGCCATGCCGAGGCGCGCAGGGTACACGGTGTTGATTCTTGTATTGAGATATACCTGCAGCCACAAAGGGCAAGTCATCTCTGTGACCTGAGACTATGACAAGCCTCGGACTAGATCGCAAAACGCGAGAGCCAGCTTCTGCTGGATCTGTGCAGCCTTGGACGGCCTCGACACGTCGAAAGGCTGATGTTTATGCCTTTTCAATGGAGCGTATTCGCGGATCCCGGACCTGCGTTGCGGTAGCAGCCGACACAAGCATGAAGGGCAGTTTCCTTCGAATCGTTGATCTGGTACACAGGTACCGCGGAGGGGGCCTTCAGTCGTGTGACGGCGCACTCTTCATATACAAGACAACGCCCTGACGCTGAGGCAAGACTGTACAAACGCTTGTAGGTCCAGCTGCTGCGGCGGTTTCCGCGCACGTGCCGCGATCAGTGCTGGATCGCCGCCTGTGGGCTGCACGGCGATGCAAACTGCGCGCTAGCCATTGGAGCCAGCACCAGAGGGATGATATAGAAGATACATAAACGCCCACGGTCGTTCGAATGTAAAACGACGCCGAGCAAGCCGCTGCACCTCGGGCCGTAGCCGCGCCCAACGACCGCCGGCTCGAAACCGGCAAATCGTGTCCCTCGGCAAGCCGATAGACTGATCGGCTTGCTAGTGAACGTTTAACAACTGAACATACGATTGACCAGGCCAGCTAGACCAGCATTGAACGGGAGCTGACCCATGCATGCATGGTACCTCCTGCACTTGCTGTTACGTGTCGCGCCCGGAAGTTTCCGCCCGCAGCGACGGCTGCAGCGGCTGTGGTGAAACATAACACCTACTGAACCACAAGGGGACCCGGTGTACCACGTTGCGGGTTGCAACGAACAGCTTCTTCGGAAGCAAAGGCCCGGCAGCTCGGGCAGTACACATCGGGTCATGGCCGTGAAACTTCGCGGCACCGCATTTTGCAGCTCAAACCTATTACGCCTAGCTTTGCATGCGATCTACAGCTTAATTTTACACACAGCGGCCACAAGACAAGCCCTCAGACCACAGCGGGCTGAATTTCAGGATAACAAGGTCCAGCGGCATGCGGCCGGGCACCGGTATGTGCACATGGAGACCGCTTATATAAGACGAAGACTTTTATAGCGTAACGAAGCCGTTCGCCACGCCTCAAACCGCTGTCTAAACAGCTGCACCTGCCCAAAGCGGGCCGGCGGTCGAAAACTTCGCCTTGGGCTGGCTCCCACAGCCGGCTATCAATGTACACGCCGCGACGCGCGCGTGATACACGTTGCAGACAGCGTAAGACAACGTGAAAAGATGCTCTAGAACGAGTTAGGAAATGGACGCTTACCCGTCGTCGAATCCGATCGTGCCGGCGCCAAGTTTCTGTGCGCCAACTGTTGCCGCTCGCCAAGTCTGCTCACAGTAAGGCTGTTGAAATTTGTTTGGAAGTGATTCAGTGAATTTCACTGGCTCTGAGGATGTATTTTGACTCTTCGCGTTCAAGACTGCACTTGTGGGTTGTGTAATTTGGAGTCCACAGCGGGAATGCATCATCGGATATGTAATAACATGTCAGACTGATCTGCGTTGTACTGATAGATATCTATCCTGCAGGCAGCAAACGCAGTGAAAACAGGCAACTACCTGCCTACGCACCATCACAGCCGAGCACCAAAACAGGCTCATCGAACGACGCCGCGCTCTGGCTGCCAAGTGCAGCCAAGGCTGGGACCAACGGCAGACAGAAGCAAGGCTCCTGCTGTGACGCGGCCAACCCACTCGCTGGGACACTATCTGTCGTTCTGCGGGGCTGCCGGCTGGACCGCCGCATACCGCAACCTCCAATCGCTCACAGCCGCAAAGTGATGCGGGCCAGCACACGCCGCCGCCGGCGTGGCGCCACGCCCATTACGGCACTGCGCAAAGGGAGGCTCTCAACAGCCATCAGCTGCGCCACCAAGCTGCACCCATCCATGATCAATAAACCGACTTGCTCATTGGCTTGCAGCCACGCCGGCCTCAGTGTTGTGCGCGGTAGTAACATATGTGGGTGTGGGGCAGCCGCCGCCGCCGTCCACAGCCGTTCGTCACTGCATTCGCAGCAGCTGCCGCCGCGGGACAAAGGATGCCGCTAAGCATGGCACATCACTGCGCATGGTGTCCACCTTGACATAGCATATGATCAGGCCCTCGTGCTCTGTGCCGGCTGGCCATCGGGCTCCAGCAACTGCCTATTCAGAACATGTTGTGTGGATCGCAGCATGTTGGGTGTTTGACAGGATGAAGTGCTTTGCCAGTGGACCAAACCGCGCGGTCCTGCCAGGCACATTGCCTTGGCGGTGACGGCGGTGTCGGCGTCAGCACCTCGAGGGGCGCTGTGGTAGCTCTCACTTTCCAGCTGGCTCACGATTCTAGCCATACGAACGCCTCGGAAGCAGCTTCCTGAAATCTAGTGAGAGCTGTCGACAGGGACAGCTGGCTTGGATGTTACCCAGTGTTATCCTTTTAATTGCCTCTTTCACTGCCTTGAAGCCGGAAAGGCATTTTCGATAGCTTGTGTTATTCCCCGTCTTGACACATCCTTATGGCCCGTGGCTTGCGCTCGATTTTTGGACACCTTGCACTTGCCGAGGCCAGACCGACAGACCAGCGAGCCGTTCTCAATCGCGCTCTCATGGAATACACATGATACTGCGTTGGATTTGCGGCGGCACCGTCAAAGGGCCGGAACCTGCTCGCTCGACCATCTTGCTCCGATCGCCAACATACAACCAGACAGAGGAGTGTCTGTTGCAGTCGCTGGTCAGGAACGGGCAGCTTGCGCAAAAACCGAGGATGGCTGACCGCTCGTCATCACAATGGTGACGTGACAACGGCCAACCCTCAGCGGCGCCGTGCCCAGGAGCGGCAGTTCTGGCATAACGCCTCGGCACCCCATAATCGTGCTGGAACAGCACGCAGCATCAATGAATTGCGCTGCAGCACTGTCACGCTCAGCGCCCATGGTGCCTCAGCGTCTGCGGGCGCGGCCGATGGTGGGCTTGTCTCGGCCAGCGCCCGTCCACCAGCACAGCCACGCCCTGCTGCCCAGGCCTGCGTGTCGCAGGCTTGCGTTTGGCTTGCAGCATCATCTCGGGAGCTGGCCAACGCGCTGGCGGTCTCGTGCCAGATCGGGCCTCGCTCGGGGGGATGCGCCGCCGCCGCCGGAGCCGTCACAGCCAATGCCTGCCCCAGGTACTTGCCCCTGTCAAATCGATATTGACTCCGCACACTTGCGATATACACGACTGGCAGGTCGCCTTCCTTCTACCGGCTGCCACGACCGACAGTCGTTCATTTCGAGGCGCAAGGCAGTGACGCACAACACGCTGATTAGGCAGCACCACAGCACCTGCTTCCATGACGCGAATGTGTCCAAACTTCATGCGCCCCTGCCGCAGTCGCGGGCTGGCTGACGCGGGAGGGCTGGTGGGTGACGGCGGAGGCCACGGCGGTCCTCGGCGCTGTCGCCGCCGCCGCCTGGGCGCAGCTGCGGAAGGACGGCCGCGTGGCTGCAGCCGCAGCGGCGCTCGGCGCCGGCAGCCTCGCGATTGTGGCGCTGCACGAGCGCGCTCGGCGGCAGGTGACGACCTGGAAGTACGAAGTGACAACGAGGCAGCGGTTCAGCTGGGCGATCTCGCCAGTTCCCGAGGTCCATTGCAAGTCCCACCAAGCACCAAACAGCACGGGGCGCACGATGGCCTCGCAGGTGGTGCAGTCAAAGGTGGCAGCAGTGCACGCGGTTGACGGTGTCACCCCATCTGGGACGTGCTTCCAATTTGGAAGCCTGGCATGATCCACCTTCTCTCGCTGCCACGCAAGCGGAGGCGGTTGCTGCCCACGCTGAGCTCGACGTGCAGCTGCTACTCAGCAGCGCCGCCGCATTGTGAACGCAACTGCGCCTTCTCGCTGCAGGCGGCGCAGGCAGAGGTGGTCGCAGCCTACGCCGCGCTTGCGGCGCAGCTGCGGCTCAGCAGCGCCGCCGCGGAGGCAGGCATCGCGGGCGTGCGCGGCGACATTTCCGCCGCCGCTTTTCCGGCGCTCGCGCGCCAGCTGCGGGGCCTGGATGCCAAGGTTGCCGCCCTGGAGGGCTCCACCCTCAGCGCTGGTGAATTTTTGTTGGCGTAGGATCCCTTGTTTGTGATTATTCCATATTTGCTGATGCCATCATGTCATTCTTGAGGTGAGTAGTGCCTAAGCTCTAGGGTCTTCGAGAGTGCAAATCATGGCATATTGAAACTGCCTGAGGTTGACACTGTGTGAAAGACTGGGGGAGGTAATGGGCGATCGACTGATCCCTTCTGACCGCTCCCGCAGGCCGCAACGCACAGGCGGCGGCGCGCGAGGCGTCGGCGGCGGCGGGCCGCGTTGGCGCCGAGGCCGCCGGCAGCGTGCGCGCTGCGCTCGCGCCGCTGCGGGAAGACGTGGCAGCACTTGTGGCGCGACGGGATGGCGATGCCGGCGGCGCCGCCCGTCTGAACGCCCGGCTCGCGGTGCGGAATCAGCTGGAGGTCCTTCTTTTGCGCCTGCTTTGCCGCCGCGTGCGTGTTTGCACTGTCATCAGGTGCACCTAGTATTTGACCGAAACTCCTCCACGATGTCTCCGCTCAGTAGGTGGGTTGGCTGCTCAACACTGAGACCAGCGCCTGAGCCACTGGGCCAGTCGATGCGGCGATTGCAAACAATATAATCGCCTGTTCCATAACACCTCGAGGCGGATCTGCCAGAAGCTGGCACATGGAGCGGACCCGGACCTTCTCAGACAGAGTGTTGGTAAGTCTTCGAAAGTCTTTGCAGGATATCGAGGCGGCGCTGCGGGGAGTGGAGGCGGCGCAGGCCGGCGCGGCGCGGCGGATGCCCGACATGATTGCCGATGCCATCGTCGAGACAGAGCAGACCATGTCGGTGAGCCTCCTCCTGTATCATGGACTGCACTCCGCTTCCCAGCCCAGAAGGCGGCAGGCAGGCGGCGGGAAGGCAGCGGCAACACCCGCAGCCTGCAGCATGGGGTGCCCAGGGGTGCCGCATATGCTCAGGGAGAGCACAGCTGGAGGCAGAGCCCACCGACAACAAGCGCTGCATCAGGACAACCCTTACCGGTCAACCCTTTGTAACTTGATCGAGAAAAAACACTTACAGAAGGCAGTTCTTACATTTCAAAGTACCCCGTCTCCTCCAACGGAGATGTGTATTTTCCACAGGAGCTGGTCGACCGGCAGCTGGAGCGAGGGCTGGACCCGCTGCGGCTGCTGCTTTAGTCGAAAGTCGTGCTTCTGTGCACATATCTGCCAGGGTCGATTCAGAGACCCTGCAAACATCGCTTACTATCTTAAAACAGGAGCTGGTCGGCACCCAGCTGGAGCGGGGCTTCGCCCCGCTGCGCCAGCTGCCCGCCGCGGTGGCGGCGGAGGTAGTGGAGGAGATGCGCGCCGCGGCACTGCAGCGGTCGCCTCAGGGTTTTGCGGACGGCGGCGGCGGCGCAGTCCTGTCGCCGGCGACGCTCATGCTCGACGACGGCTCCGGCAGCGGCCTCAGCTGGCAGGTGAGACTCTTGCTCTGGTGGCAACACATATGCAATTGTAACGCCCATGACTTCCATACAATTGTATATAACCAAACATGGCGTAGAGGTCAGTAAGTTGCCAGCGCAACCTGGGAAGCCGACGGACATCATGTCACATAGGGCTTGTGCGGCATAGGGACCCCCTGCAACCTCTGCAGCACCATGAAAGATTGGTCATCAGTCACAAGCCAAGTTCGGGGTCTGTTTGTGTGGACGTGTGGGCCCTGTCAGCAGCCCTGTCAGCAGCACTCCGGACAGTACAGAGCAGTACATCACTGTACAAGACACTGCGTGCAGCCTGGCAACGCTGCAACTTCAAGGAAGCTTCAACAACACACAGGAGGTCTGCGACCGTACATTAGCACTTCACTGTCCAGGTGTTAGTCTTAGCTCTGGGTTGCAGCTCCGTGCAGTAGCAGCACCGGCAGCAGGCGGCGGCGCGGCAAAGGTTGCAGCAAGCTTGGGCGCCGCTATGCATGCAACCACCTCAACCAGTCAATAATGTATCTGGCCATAGACTCACCAGCTCGTCGTGTGGTGACTCCTCGGAAACAGGATGGGATGCAGGAAGCAGCGCAGCATCAGCAGGCCACGGCGCAGGAGGTGTTCATGCGGCGGCGATGCGGGATGCGGCGGCGCACGTCAAACTGTCTCAGCCAGACCTATACCAATCGGTCCGTTGACACTGCGCCAGCTTTCTCGGGTGCGAACTCTTGCATTGTCGGATGCAGGAAGCGGTGGAGCAGCAGCCGGCGGCGGCTCAGGAGGTGCGCGCCGCAGCGGCGACGGTATGGGAGGCGGCGGCACCGCCCGTGATGCACCAGCGAAACTCACCGTGCTGCTTCATCATGATGTGGACTGTTGGATGCAGGAAGCGGCGGAGCAGCAGGCTGCGATGGCAGAGCTCCGCGGCGCGGCGGCGGAGGTTCGTAAGGCGGCGACGGCGCCCATGGCGAAACCGTGTCGATGTCACCAAGACGGGCGGGCCCGCCTTCACCGTACCAGCCTCATCCTGCTTTTGACTTCCTGATGCAGGAAGCGGTGGAGCAGCAGGCGGCTGGGGAGGTGCGCGCCGCGGCGTTGGCGGTTCCGCAGGCGGCAGCACACGTTCAATCCTCTCCGCCAGACCCACACCAACTGGTCCCACCTAATCGCGCCACAACATGCTCTTTTGGATGCAGGAAGCGGTGGAGCAGCAGGCGGCGGCGGCTGAAGAGGTGCGCGCTGCTGCAGCGGAGGTGCGGGAGGCGGTAGCGGCGCCTGTCAAGCTGGGAGAGGAGCAGTGGGGCGCTCTCGGCTGTCGGCTGCTGGCGCTGCAGACCGAGCTGCAGGCAGGTTCCAACGCATTTTGGTACCTTAGCACCCTGCATCATCTGTCACGCCTCTGAACTCTCCAGGATCAGAATTCACGACATGCGTGCAGCCTCATACTGCCTGCAAGGCTGGTGGTCTCGCCTGTCCATCCGCAAACCTGCACTGCCAATGTTGCTGCTGCAATCACGACAGGCCGCACGCCCCGCATGCGGCCTGTCCACAGCAACCGTCAGCCTACAGCCGTTATGTGAGCAACTCTCACGCGGCAAATCGCACACGGCTTATGCCAGTTGCGCACTCCTACACATGTTTGTATTGCCAGGAAATGCGGGCGGGGCAGGCACCGGCAGGCGGCGGCGCTGGTGCTGCCGGCGACGGCGGCGGCGCACCGCTGCAGTTGGCCCTCAGCGGCCAGCTGACAGAGTCGCGCGCCCTGCTCGAGTCCCTACAGGTTTGTCACCCAGTACAGCAGCTCTTGCCGTCATCGTGTTGGATTCCAGTCGCTTCATCGGCCACACAAGTGGCACAGCAGCTTTCTCCACGCTTGCTGGCATGTTGGTTCACATCTGTTGCGCCTGTTTGACGTGCGTATGAATCTCCGCGCAGGAGCGTCTCGACAGCCTGGCAGAACGCAGCGCGGCAGACGGCGATGGCGACGGCAGCGGCAGCAGCAGCATCGCGGCGATGCAGGACGCAATCTCCCAGCTGCGCCCGCTGCAGCAGGTGCATGCAGTTGTAGCTTTTTATGGACGTGCCGCTGCTGAGCATCTTGTGGCAAGCAGGCATGCCCTTGCCTCACCAGGGCCGCCGTTCCTTGCCGATGGCCAGTGTTCCTGCGACAACATTGCAGTCATCAGGGTACCTCAGCGTACTGCCCATAACCCAGAAGCCAAATTTCTAAATCCTGGCATCCTCCCGACAGGCTGCCGAGGAGATTCGTACGGCGCAGGCGGAGCAGGCCGCCGGCGTCGCCGCCGTGCTGGCCCTGGAGCAGCGCCTCCGCGATGCCCTTGCACGCCTGCCCGCAGCCGCCGACGCCGCTACCGCCGGCAGCGCTGCGGCAGCCAGCGGCGGCGCCAATAGGCAAACGTTCCCGGGTGGCAGTACCGCTGCTGGCAGCGGCGACGGCGGCAGCGGCGGCGGCCTGCGGTCAGACGAGGCGGAGACGCAGGAGGCGGCGTACGATAGGATGCAGGCGGTGCTGGCGGCGGCCAACCCGGGGGCGACTCCGCTGCGAGACCCGCGGGACTCTGGCGCCGGCGACGGCGGCAACTGCCTAACGCCCCGCCCTGGTGAGGATGACAGTTGTGTTTCGCGTACCAGGCAGTACCAGAAGCTCGAGCTGTGAAGCTCAACGGGCGCAGCATGCGGTGGCTTGACCATCGCTTTTCGATGGTGCGTAGGCTCGAGCCTAGGTGTTGTCGTCGAGGACAGTGCCGGATTCTGGCCGGCAGCGGCGGCCATCGGCGAGGAGCCCGCAGCAGATGAAGCAGATGCAGACAGCAGCTCCATGGAAGCCACCGCTTCCGCTGCTTCTCCTGCTTCCGCCGGCGGCGAGCGGCCCTTTGCCGACTTTCTCGCGGCCGGCCCAGAGCCGCCGGCGGCCGCCAGCATGGACTCGTTGCCGTTTGACGACTCGCAAGCGGCGGCGGCGGCGGCAGCGGAAGGCCTCGGCGCGAGCGGCGGCGCCTACCCCGCCGACAGCTTTGATGTCGATGACAGCTTTGACGACTGCGGCAGCGGCAGCACGGCGGACCTCACCGCCACCGTTGACTACGCGCCGGCGCCAGTGCTGGACATCCAGGCAGACGCCCTCGGCGAGCGCAGCGCCCGCGCGCGATGGGATGGCGGCTGGAGCCGCGGCAATGCCGGCGGCGACGGCGGCGGCATGGCGGCACCGAGTGCCGGCTCGCCGGGTCAGCAGGGCAGCTCCTACGGCAGCAGCGGTGCCGGCTATGACCAGCAGAAGTACCTTGACGATTACCAGGAAAGCTTTCCCAGCAGCTACCAGGAGGCCGGCTTTGATGGCGCCTATGATGCGAACGGCGCCTATGACGCCAGCGGCGCCTACACAGACAACGGCGCCTATGCCAACAGCAGGTACCAACAGAGCGCAGCCGGCGGTGATTACCAGCAGAGCCCAGCCAGCGGCGGATACCAGCAGAGCCCTACCAACGACAGCTATGGCAGCGGCAGCTATGGGCAGCGGAGCCCGGTCCGCGGCGGCGGCGGCTACAGCCAAGACCCTGCTGTCCGGGAGGAGAGCTACAACACTGGCTTCTACAGGGCGCTGCCTGAGGACGAGCGCCTGCCGGGCAGCCCGCCGCCGGGCCCAGCTGAGGTTCACAGCGCCGACGGCAGCAGCAGCAGTCAGGTCCCACCACCAGGGCCAGGGGTGAGCCTGGCGGACTCAGCGCCGGCCGCCGCAGCGTCATCGGCGGGCGTCGCCGCCAGCGCGGCGCAGCAGCTGTCAGCGCCGCCGCCGGCGAGCGAGGCCTTCGCCGCGCCACCGGCGGATGCGGCGGATCTCGTCGAGGAGGGGCTGTCATTCCTGCGGGCGGGGCGGCAGGCGGCGGCGGACGGTGCAGCGCTCGGCGATGCGGACCGGCTGCTGCGCCAGGTAGGTGCCTCCACACATGGCCAGACGATGTCCCGCCACACTGGACAGAGCCTGGCAGGACACTGGCGTCTGATTGGGCAGGTGCCTATCAGTAGCGCAGCGCTCGGCGACGCTGTCCGGTTGCTGCGCCAGGTGAGGGCCCCCTGCCAAAAGTGCTGGCGAGTCTTTGCTGGCAGAGCCCGAGGTAGGTAGAAGCAGCAATTGCGGCCGGGCGATCTCTTGCGGGCTGCTCGTAGGCAGCCCCGAGACGGCGCCAAGACGGCCTTGCAGGACAGGTGCCACTGCGCGACCGGCAACGCTTGCATCGCCACTCCTGTGGCTCCTCGTCCGCGCCGATGCTCTGGGACACTTTCATATACTTGACAATTTTAATCCGTTATTGATAGCCGGTCTGTCTGCGCAGGCGGCGGCGGCCTTTGAAGACGCTGCGGCGGCGGATCCTGGTAGCCTCAAGGCGCTGGGCAACTGGGGCAACGCGCTCCTGGAGCACGGCCGGGTGCGCGCCAAAAATGCTGTATTCGATGTGGTCTCAGTTCTCAATACATGACTTTGCCAGCCTCGTGGAGTGCAACCTCAAGGCGCTCGGCAATTGAGGCAGCGCTCTCCTGGAGCACGGCCTGGGTGTGCTCCTGCAGACATAACACTCGTACAGGAGGGAAATCCGGTTCTTAGCATGTTGGCCTTTTGCTAAGCCGTGCATCTCACTGAATGTGTCTTTACTGCACTGTCATTACCGCTGGTCGCAGATCGGACAGCCGCCCTCGTCAAGCTGATTTTCAGCAGTAAGATGATGGGTCTTTCGACAGCGCTGCAGGTTGAAAAGGCGCTGATTGCAGAGCTGCGGGCCGGACCGGAGCTGCTGCGGCAAAGCACTCGGCGAGTTCTTGCACCAAATAATCACGTTCCAACCATCACTTTTCACCCCCGCGCAGGTGAAGCAGGCGCTGATCGCCGAGCTACGGGCGGGGCCGGACCTGCTGCCGGCGGAGCAGCGCGTTGTTGCGGACTCCATCGTGGCGCTCGAGGGGGAGGCCGAAGACCTGCTGGTGTTGGCAGGTGAGCACTACATCTTAAAGGGGAATGAAAACGAGCCAAGGCACATGCACTACGGTGTTGCTAGCCCACACCTTTCAAAACAGAGAGGATGGTTTTTTTGGAGCATGCATGTGCACGCACTCAAAGGCGCGAGCCGGGACCCCTATGTAGCTGCTCAAAGGGTATCCTGAGGGATCCCTATGACGGTGCAGCCGCGCGAGAGGCGCCGGGCTAGGGTTTAGGGTTTAGGCCAGTCATGTGCGGCGCACCCGCCTGCCTGACACATTCGCCTCCTATCGCAGGCCGCAAGTTCAAGGCGGTGTTTGGCGTGGACGCGCAGCAGGGGCGGGCGCTGCTCAACTGGGGTCGCGTCCTGATGCTGCGCGCCGAGCTCGCCGCGCAGGAGCCGCAGGTGCCTCACTGCTGCCTGATGCATGCCCAGTTTCGTGGCAAATCGTCGCCACGTCGCTGCAAGGCTGTTGTGCCCACTCTCGAAGGATGACTGCAGCTATGTGTGCCAGAGTGGTGTGGAGGCATCCAGCGCCAAGGCGCCAGCAGTGGGATGCAGTCTTGTGGCCGCCACTCATTGCGGTGGCGAACCTTCATGACCCTTTAGGCCTCACACGAGGCTGCAAAACCTGAACGATCTTAGAGTCGCCACGCCCCGCAGCGCGAGGCAAGCCTGCTGGTGAGCGCGGTCGCCAAGTTCGAGGCGGCGGTCAACCGCGGGGAGCGCGCCGGCTGCCGCGCCGCGGGGCTGGCGCTCGCGCGGCTGGCCGCAGCGGCACCACCCAGGGACCCCGCCCTGCCGTCCACCCTGGAGGTGCGAGGAATGGAAGTCCGAAGCAACACCCATCGTGGGTATGGATCATACGCGAACAAAGTGATCAAACGCCGAAACCGCTCAGGGACCCCACCCTGCAATCCACCCTGGAGTTGAGGGTCGCCAGAGGATGCCAAATCGCAGAGCACAGGGAGCTGGCCAAAACGTCATCTGCTGGACACCGCTCGCGCAGCCTTGCACAGTGACGTGCATGCAGAGAAACTCAGGCAAGGGTGCACTGCAGAGCTCCCTGCCGTCTGTCAGCTGCTCGGTACATTCGGAACCTGCTGGGGGTCACTCTGCATCCTGTTGCAACTGCCGCCTAGCGTGACAACCCCTCATCTTCCCTTATCCCTCTTGTCTGAGTCGCCAATTTAAGCCGAATGTCAACTGCTCGTGCGCAGGACGCGGTGGCGTACCTGAACGATGCCCTGGCTGTGAACGCCGACGACTCGCCGGCGGCGGGGGCGCTGCAGCTGTGCGAGGTGCAGCTGGCAAACCTCTTTACTGGACCTCCGGCACCGCCGGCGCGGCGGTGAACGCCGCTGTCGCTCGTCGACGATATCTGACACGAAGGGCCTGGAGGCTTTTGAGTAATGGTGATGAAGATGGCAGCAGCTTTCCATTCAATGTGAGAAGATAGGGATGTGCTTGGAGAGGGAGTGAGGGGCAGTGAAGGGTTGATGGAGAGAAGCGGCATGTGCAGGAATGCGTATCTGGTGTCAACACTCAAGTAGCAGTCCTTTGCAGAGCCGTCAGCATTGATAGGTACGGAGTGGACCAAAAACATGTAGATCCTTTCATATGTGTGCACCACTGGGCCGCACTCATGGGCGCTGCCGGAAACGCAGTTCAATGCACACCAAAAATAGAACTCGCCGCTTGGTCCACCAGCAGCGGCGGAGGCCGTCGTTGAAGGATCATTTCACACCCGCTCTTCCCCTGCTGCATCAGGCCTGAGGCACCTGCTTCTTCACTACCCGCTTCTTCCGCTTGACCACCGCTTGCCGCGCCTCTGCCTGTTCCTCCTCGTCATCCTGCACATCGCAGCAAAAGTCTTTCACATGGTCTGAAATGTCCCATGTCCACGATGCTTTCCTGACTGTCCGGCACGCCACCGCCTACATTCTAAAGGTGTGATCAAAGCGTCTTGATCAGAGCGTCATGAGTGCACGAGCAGTGCCCACGGATAGCGCCCGCCGCCGAGGTGCAGCAGAAAGCAGTACGGCGCACCGAGGTGAGCTCTCGCTCTGTGACGAGTGGCTGCCTGCCGCCAGGCGGGTCGCTGCCTGGCTGCCCCTGGCCCCCGCCGCCGCCCTCCCCCCCTCCGCCGCCACCTCCCCCGCCACCGCCGCCGCCACCAAAGAAGCCGCCGCCGCCTCCTCCTGCACCATATACTCAATGAGCAAACTGTGTGCTGTAGTGTAGTGTAGTGTAGTGTAGTCGTGCTTTCGGTGTGAAAGGGGCGCCCGCTGCCGGCGGCAGCGGTGCGAAGTCGGAGAAGGATTTGGCATCAGCCACTGCTGTGTGCAGCCCCAAAGGCTGCAGTCGTTTCGGTGAGCTCACCCTCGCCGCTGAGGAAGAAGTACAGCCCCAGCATGAAGGCGTTGATGCCCAGATTCCGGATGATGTTCTCCGAGTTCCAGCCGCCACCGCCGCCGCCGCCGCCCTGCGTGACGCGGAGATGAGCAGATAATGGAAGGTGCCTCGGATTGAAAGGCCATGAAGGCTGGCAGTCGAGGAGCTTGCTACGAATGGCCTGATGTGAAGCACGGGATTGATATGAACGTTGTGGCGCTTGATGGCAGGATGTCGAATGCTGTCAGCATGCTGGTGATGCATGCTCGCCTTGCGGTCGATGGGAGGCAGCCCCGGCGGACCCTCTGTGCGCTTTTTCGTCTTCTGCGTGCCCCGCTGCCACTCGCTGCGCACCGTCAGGCCCGCTGGCCGCTGCGCAGAAATGAATGCCGTCAGTGAAATATGTCTTTGGCAATATATGACAAGAAGTTGTGGTAAGTGGCATTGCACCTACACGTTACGAAATATCTCATACAGCGCTGGCCATCCGCCGTCAGGACTGAGCATGCTGCACCCTGGTATGGGACACGGATGTCGAGAGCAGCTCACCGAGTCACGGCTCTGTTTCTGCCTGGGAGCGAGCGACAAACATCGCAAAGTGGTGCTTGATGCTGTGCATGCTCTCGATGCTGCTGGACCGTTCGTAAAGGCGACAGTCGGAGCTGCCATGGTGCACGTCCACTATCTGCAACAGGCCAGACGCCAAAGATGCTGCGCCAAACGCTGTGAGATGTTCCTTTGCTGCGGCTGGATGCAGTATCAAGAAGTGACAAACGCCTCGCAGCAAGGGTCTGCAACGTGCAGCTGCAGTCGCGCTGTGAGCAACACCGATTCGCTGCAAATGCCGCAAAAAAATTGCCGAAGCCTTGAGAAGCGGAGTGGCTGACAAGAGCACTTGGCTTACGGACAGAGAACTTGGTCACCGTAACACCGTGCAAACATGCAATTGGCGATGTGCCAGCTGATGTCATCCCCAGCACTTCAGCCCAACACCGCACTAAACCCTATGGACACTCCTTGCACCTCCAGCCTCCACCGTTGTATCGCCTGGCGGGCTATCAAACTCAGCGGAGCAACGTGAGCAAGCCGAGATTGAGCCCGAGCCATGGAAACGCAGCCGGTCGCATGCATGGTGCATGTCAGCAGTTCGCACACACTATGTAGTACAGACAGCTTCGCAGTTTTGTCCCTCTCTGTATCTACTCTACAAGTCTCCTAGCTTATACTTCTCAACTCGAACTTCGGCAGGGCGAATCACTCGCTAGCCGAACTGCTGGCGGCTGTCTCTCTGCCATACGGCGGCAGGAGTGTCGAGCACTGTCGAATGAAGGGACATGGGATGTCAAGGCTGGTGATGCAGGGCACTAAATGATGCCTATATCAATACAAGCATAAACGATCAGATCTAATGGCGTACATTGTCTGGCTTGACGGGGAAATTTCTGCAAGCAAGGCAGTGGCGGTTGGCGTGCGCGCGCAGGCGCAGGCCCGGACCGTGGATGGAGTGGCATGGCCCATGCAGCGTCGACCCGTCTCCGATTTGCTCATGTACACCAGCGGCGGGTAGAGATTCCGCTCAGACGAGCGAGTAGACGTTGGCGGTGAAGTATTGCGGCGTCGCGACGGTGCCAGGGGGGTAGTACTGCACATCACAAAAAAATATTGTACGTCAGCCTGGCATCAACCTCAGGTCACCTCTTTGGTTTGGCGCTGATGATACCAACTGTAGAGTTACCATCGCATGCGTGCATGTCCGGGAATGCTGTGTGATCTCACCTGGCACACATAGATCACCATGTCCGCGCCCTCGATGCTGCGCACAGCCACGGCGTTCTGGCTGAGAATTTAGTGGAAGGTTTTCATGCATCTCCATGGCTAGCAATGCCGCTCATTTCAAGACGTGCCATGCAGAACTGACACATGTGTGGTGTGTGTGGTTTGCCATATATATATATGCGCTCGTGGCCCATGCGACGCACATCGGCGACACATGTACACAACACCTCTGTGTACATGTGCCGGCACTCTCACGTGAAATCTTGCCTGCCCATCCGCACTGGCACTGAACCTCTGATGCCGCCATGTTGCAGCCAGGTCGTGTGGGCGGGTAGCACTGCAGTCGGCTGCGGCGTACAGACTTGCAAGGAGGGGTGTGCATGTCGGAAGCTTTTGTGTATTTGGCAAATATAGATAGTGTATTTGGCAGGTCCAGGTCAAGTGACACATGGCGACCAAAGAACTTGGGGTGGTGACGAAAGCGCACGAGAAGTGGCCGGTTGACTCCCCAAAACCAGGTTTCGCCCAGGAATAGGACTTGACCTGCGCGTCGCACACACTTGGTTTACAGACCACGCCGTCAGCGCCGGCCTGCTATAAGCTGCAGCACAGCGTGGCGCCAGCACAAGCACGACCACAGCATTGCGCAAAGAATGCGGAGGCGCAGCGCACCTCAGCATAGAAGCCGAAGATGGCACTCGCCCAGCCATTTGGGAGCGTGCGCGTCACATTCTGCCAGTAGTACCTGGAGGCATCAGGGCAGAAAGAGGCTTGTCGACTATGGCAGCATACTCGCAGCTACTCCTTGGCGCAGCAGCCCCTCACGGTGACGAATTGAATGTGCATGGCAGGACAGCATGTCCGCATGTCAGGACAGCATGGACGATGGCGAAATGGGGGAGGGATTGGGCCTCACGCAAGGTACAAGTTTTCCCCTGCGAGCGGCAGCGCAATGTGTCAGCTGGGCAGGATAGGTTCCACCGCAACCAATGCGCCCTATGGAAAACAATGCAGCCTGAGACCCACCGGAGCCACATGCACGAAAGATGTTGAAAATACAGTTGGGGAATAGATGTTACCGAGGCCAGGTGTGCCGCTGTGAGCGAAGCAGCACCTGCCACAGCGGAACACTCCACAGTCACCTCCACAGATGCGCACACTTCTCACAAATCACATGCAGTGATTGAGGAATCACGAGGCACCATCGCGCACCGCATCAGCGGTGTGTGTGGGTGTGCAGATCATCTACACAACCTTCGGTGCACTCCTCATTCAAGACGATGCCGGAAGCAGCTCACTTACTAAGTTATTCGCCCAGGCCTGCGAAGACGCCGCGAGCGTGGCGTTCCACGCCATGGGCGGCGTGTTCTGGTGCCGCGACCGGTACTGGTTGTGCAGCCACGGCAGTAGCGCGGCGGTGGCATTGTTGGGCGATGTCGCAGCAAAGACGCTGGTGGGGTTGCTGGCCTGCACAGTGTGCAGAGAGTGCGTATGACTCATAAGCGTGTGATCTAAGGCGCAGTGCTGAATCTGCAGAAGGCTGACAGCATGACAGTTGTCAACACTGACGACCGAGATGCGCACAGGGCGTGCTGGACACCTGCTGGTCGCTAACAGACAAATGCGTTGCATTTATTCAACCAACGCGCCTCAGCAGCATGCGCAACTCACCGACCACTTGCCGCTGCTGGGCTAGACGGTGCACGTTGTTGCGCGGGAGCCCATGGCTGTCGAGCTGGCCGCGGCAGTGGGCGCCTCCGTCTTGGGCTGGGCCGCTTGTGTGTTTGCCGCCGCCGTCGCCTTCTTGGCAGTGGGCTTGGGCGTCGCCATTTTGGCGGGGTTCGATGCGAGCCGCTGGTCGCTGCCGGGCACAAAGTGCGGCACAACAGCGAACGCTGCGGCGAGGAGCGAACGCTGAGAGCAGGTAGGCGCTTTTTCGGGAATGCACTTGCAGTGTTGGTTGTTGATCATCGAGCAGCGTCTGCTGTGATGGTCATGAGAGTGCAAGAGACAGTGCAGTGACAGCTGGAGGTTTACGGGCTGCGGATGTCCAGCAGCAATGCATAGGGAGGACAGCAACAACTGCAGATGCTTGCTGGCAGACTTGCACGACAATGTGACTTTTCAGATCTAAGAATACCGGCGTGCGTACATGTAGTCACTCTGCTGTTATGACTGTCGCCATGCAGGCTGGAAGGCTGTGGGCGATTGCTGGCGGAGGTGCAGACGGCGATGCAGGAGCGTGGCGCGCAGCTGCAGGCGCTGCGGGCTGCCTCGAAACATCAATGACGTGAGCGGCAGCGCTGCTGGCGCCGGC
>JAABUW010003116.1_pt1 | contig 24029 bp, 15 predicted proteins | sample 5560081 | NCBI WGS metagenome assembly JAABUW01 (sample SAMN10711882, study PRJNA513363) | rock metagenome | isolation source: Antarctica rocks | place: Antarctica: Victoria Land, Knobhead sud | reverse complement strand
TCATTGCTTCAAGAACCTGGCAACTGCTGACGCAGTGGGGGCGGCAGCAGCCTCTGGGAGGCAAGAAGCAGCGCTTTGCCGTCCAAGTCGGGTTCGCCGCTTTCACGCAGGCTCAGGATGGGGAGTTTCAGGCGTTCATTGCAGCCGCAGCGGCAACGGCAGCGTCAGGTGTTGCCACGGCATTGTTGCTGGCAGCCGCGCGGCGAGCAGTCGCCGAGTTGACGCATCGCGTCAGCAAGGAGTTCCTGGCGCGCTTGCACGGTGAGGCAGTTGCGTCACAGCCGCTGCCAGCGGTTCAGGAGATCAGCGATGTGCAGCCCCACCCGGCGCCGAACGCCTTTGCAGCCGGCCACTCCTTGCAACCAAACCGCCCGCGGGAGAGCCAGTTCCGGCAGGCCTAGTGACCTGCACAGAGCGCAGCAGAGCAAACGGCAAGCGCCGCTGGATAGCTGCATTCCAGTGCTATCAGGTTGGACCAGCCGTTTGGCTCGCGGCGCCGTGCGCTGGTGCTGGCAGCTTCCGGAAAGTGGCCCGTGTTGCAGCTGCTGCTTACTGCGCGGATTGCGCTAACTCCAACACCCTACAAGGCCGCAGTGCCTGCCCCGTCTGCAGCGTGCTCAGGCTCAGGCCCTTGCGTGCGCTGAAGTGGCGGTGACATGGCAGATCTGAGCTCCAGGGTTTTGTCGTGGTGGGACATTTAGACGCGAGCGGAGGATGAGGAAGTGTCGACGAGTTAAATCTCGATGACTAGTCGTAATGCACACATACAAATACTGTTGAACCCTGCAGGATGACTAAATTGGGTGTTCTCGATGACTGCCATCGAAACGTCTCATGTTTGACTTACATCTTGGTATTTCGCTTGTTTGGCTCGCTCGTCGGGAAGTCGGGGCAGACCGTCGTGTAAGCATCTGGCCGGTAACATCTACACGACCTACTGCATATGGGCTGCGGGGACCCCATTTGCCCCATTTTGCATGGGGACCCCACGTCTGGAGACCTCTCTTTTAGTATGACATAAGTAATTCTCATTCAAGTGGAATTGAGTTCCCTTTGTTCCATGCTGTCTGGGGATCCTAGCCACTTTCTTGCCAAAAAAATTCATCAACTTCTTTAGGGCAGGCCGCTAAATCTGATACGGATCATCACAGCGATGGTATGCCCAGCTTCGTGGTCACAGCCATGTGAGGTGAGTGGCGCAGGGCTGCGTCACTGCGCATGCCGATGCACCTGCCCGACGCTGCAGAATGACGGCTGCCGCTGTACCACGCATGCGAACCTTGATGACTGGGGCTGGCACACCCAGGTGAATGCAGCCATGAGCACGTTCCAGCTGACAGTCGAGGCAGTGGTGGCTGTGGTACCGTACCTCAGCCGCTGAGGTACCGTACCTCAGCCGCTGAGGTACCTGATCAGGTAGTACCTGATCAGGTAGTACCTGATCAGGTACCTCAGCCACCGCTTTTCATGAAGCATCGGCAAGAGTGGCGGTGCCACCCATGTCCATGTCCTGCTGAACAATGTTTGATACAATGCTGCCGCCATACCATAGAGGCAGCAGCTCTCGCGGTTCTCTCACATAATCACAGCACGAGTTCCTGCCTTCGCCAAACTGCATGCGACGGACAGGCTGCAGCAGCGGTGTATATACGCATAGCCACCGGCTGCAGATGGTGCTTTTACCTAGTGCACAGCCTAAGGACACGAACCACTGGCTTCCAGCTTCGCGCTCCTCGTGAATTCCGTGCGGTGCTTGTGACAACCACGGCATATGCAATAGTCACGGGCATACCTCGTGCAGTGATCAAATATATTGGTGCTACGCAAACATATTTTACCAAATGTTTTGGCTGCACAAACCTGCGCGAAATAGTATACTCCGTGTTTGACAAGATGGGGAATGAAAGAAAACTCGCAATCACATGTTATGCCGTGACTTTGTGAACGGAAGCATCTCATTTATTTGGAGGTGTACTTGCGGGTCAGAATGTTGCGTATGTCAGACGCGTAGTTGATGCGTATGTCAGTCGAGGCTCGCCAGGGGCAACAGCGGCGGGCGTCCCCAGAGTCACGCCGAATGAAGCTTTGCACGCCGCTCTGAGGCACCGGAAATGCTCCAGAATGCCATAAATACATATACCACATGGTTCTGTACCCTCTGCCGTGCCGTGTCACGCTTCTATGGAGGCAATACATGGTGTTGGGTGTCAATCCGGTGGCAATGTTCACCTAAAAACTCGCAACTTGGCAATGTACCTAAAAACTCGCAACTAGCAAATGACCTCGCATAGAAAAACTGCTCCATACAAAGTGATAAGCAAGCTGAGAGGAGCTCGTTTCCGAGGAATTTTTAAAGGTAACCGGCGGGACTCGGTGAGTAACCGTAGAATCCGGAAACCGTAGCCGTAACCTGGCCTAACTTCCGGTCACTTCCAACCCTAACACGGTGTAACATCTATCTCTCCCCTCCTCACTGCAGCAGGCGCACAGATCGCCTTTGTTGCCCTTCCAGATCTAGCAGCAGTAGTCCCATTGGTGCGAATGCCGTCCTGCATGCTGCGTCGTGCAAGTCACTCCCTGCACGCACCCTGTGCTTGCCTCTGATTTGCTTGAAAACCACCGTTCTGCACGATGGCAAGGACGCTCCCGCTTCTCGCCCTGATGCCTGTTCTTGGCCTGCTCTTGGCCGGTATCGTGGCCGTCACCCACTCTGGTTCGAAGAAGGCCTTGACACACTCAGTGGCCTGCATCAGGGTGATTCCTTTCTTCCTCAATACAGCGGTAAGTCGCGCCTGTGATGAAACTTTGCTCACGCAACATCAAATAATTTTCCAATCGCCCGACACTTGCAGGCGGGGGCATCAAAGGTGACGAATGCAAGTCCCAACAACAAGCTGGCGGTATACGAGCGGGAGTGGGCAGAGAGAATCGAGTATTTCAATCAGCACAGGGCAGAAGTCACTCCGCCACAGCTATGGGACCTGTTTGCCCCTCTCTGGGACTGCGATGGAGATGTGGAGAGGATAGGCGAGATATTGGACGGAGGTGTGACGCCGGCGCTGCTCCTTGCTTGAAAACCCTCTTGATCCATGTGTGCTGCCTGCGCTGCACGAGTGCTGTCGGTGTTGTAGCAGTGGACGTGGAGTGATTTGTGAATAAGGTTTCTGGGCCACCCCGGCCTGCTTGTGACATATGTAGCGTCACTGCAGGCAAGTGGATCTGCGACATTAACGGGCTGTTGACAGACAACCCTGACTGCACGGTATACAGTCTGGGATCCAACGCCGAGCTGTCATTCGAGACTGAAGTCTTGAAGCGGGCTCCGCAGTGCAAGGTGTGCCGCTTGCCATTTCCATGCCGCTTGACATACCCCCAGATGCAACACCAATGGCATGTCTAGACAAAACATCACGCTTGCTTGCCAAGACGATGAGACCTCCTTATGCTTTCAATGCTTCCAGTTGCATACATTCGACCACACGCTGGGCCCTGAAGCAATAGCGTATGTGGAAAGCGTGCCTGGCGTGGTCTTCCACCCCCTGGGCATCACCAGGTGGGGGTTCGCTATCGCATCCGCCTGCGTCATGATGGTGTGGTGCTTGGCCTAATCGCGTCGCTCGAGACAGGATTCACTATGGAGTTGCACATGCACTTCAAGCGTTTGGAGCAGATCCACTCTCGAGAAAGAGGAAAATACGCTATACCATAATATAAAAGTGGTCAGACAGTAACCCAGCGCCAGCTCGGCCGTGCAGTGATGGCGTACTGGCGGCGGACAACCCCCCAAACTTCACGAGCATTTTGAAGTCCATGAAAGATTATTCATTGGACTGGATCGACGTGCTCAAAATTGACATCGAGGGTGCGAGAGCCTCCCATGCCAAGTCCCAAGCATTCTGCTCTTCGCTTCTGAGAGCATGGCGCGGTCTTCATCCACTCTCTCTCTGCTTGCACAGGTTCAGAATGGCCGGTGTTTGGGGAATTGCTGTACCACAACGCCACTATACCCATCACTCAGGTGCCATTGTTGCATCAGCCAATGTCGAGCGCTGCTCTTACAATGCTGCTACCAAGGCCCGTCCTTCCAGGCGTTTCGCTGATCGACTCCGAGTTAATCTCATGGACATTGCTTGCGTTGCGCAGATTTTGGTGGAAATCCACTGTTGCCAGGGCGAGGGCTCGCGGGCGGACCAGTTCGAGACACTATTTGTCGGCATGTGGTAAGCGCCTGCATTGTTCGACCTACAACTGCCGTGCTCAGTCCACGTGTAGCCCATAACGGGAGCTAGCTCGCTGCTGACGGCCACAATCACTGGCTTGGTGTGCAGGCGGCATGGCTACCGGTAGGTGGAAGTCGCCTGCTGTAACTGGGCATGCGTGCATGAACGACTTCTGTGTGCCCATGCGCATGATGGTGGGGATGAGGCTGCTTTGTTCATTGATGTCGGCAACAAACCTGTGTCTGCATCTTATGAGTGTCTTCATGTGTCCAGCGCCTTTCATTCGGAGCCCAACTTCCATTCCCGCACGCCAGAAAACCTACAAGAATACAGCTTCATCAAGGTGGATGAGCAGGGCAACGTCGTGAGGAGACCGGCACAATCCATCAGCGGATGATACGTCGTGCAGTGAGCTGACGGCACGCTTGTGGAGAGAGTTCTTTCAAATGCGAAGATTGTCGCCGAATAGCAGCTGAACTATTGACGCATGATCATGCCATGCGACCAGTCCCGACGACTGTGTCGTGCCTTCTTGCGTCATGTAAAACAGCCACACAAGTAAAGGAAAAGATGACATTGCATTGGCAGTCGCCACCACTGTTGCACAGTGTAGGTCACTGCCGTAGTCACGGGCATGTTTCGTGCAACTTTTAGATCCGGTGTTTCAAGGGCATTCGTGCAGGTTCGCGCAGCAAATAGATTTCATTCTACAGGTTTAGAGGAGCCGCCGCCAGAGTTTCCGCCGGAGCGTCATTTGCAGCCCGCTTCTGTCCGGTTCAGGCATAGATAACCCAACTATGTTGCATGATTTTATTGCACGCGTTTAGCATACACTGGGGCCGATCTGCGTTTTTTGCGGCGTCTTTAATGCGTCTTCTTCCACATATGCATTTTCTGGCCAAATCGTAGCTTTTACGGAAAGCCAATAAAAAGGGGTCACTTAAATGGGAAGCTGATAGTGGGCTCTCGAAGGTTAGAAAGGCACTTTTTGAAGGGCCACGTCGAACCGTGTAACACAATGCAAATTCGTCACAGCACATCCGGTACCTGGAAGTGCAGACTCACCTAATGTTGGACTGGCCAACAAAAGACTTCACTAGCCAAACAGCAGATGAACACCAAGGGCCTGCAGCTTATCATGTCAATGACCAGCGAAGTCGAAAAGATCGAGATAGAGCGACAGTGCATCCTAGGCACGATATCCATCTGCTCCCGTCTGTGCATGTCAATGCGCGGCCGAGGTGGCTACGATGCCGCCCTCGTCCGCCGCTGCCATCATGCTGCCATCGGCGCTCGTCAGCGCCACGCCAGGCTGCTCTGCACATGCCAACACAGCAGCCCAGTTCAGCATGTTGGACTGCTGTGCCACCGCATGATTGCCATGGAGGCCTGCTTGAAGATGGAGGTTTCTAGCAGAGCGGTCACAGCGCACTCCAAAACTGCAACGCCTGCCGCTTCCATTCCACTGCCAGCGGCAACCTGTCAAGCTCATGCAGGAGCACTGCAGCGAGGACAAAGCCGCTGGCGACGCCGCGGGTCGCTGCGAAGACAAGGGCCGAGACACTTCCAGGCCCCGCACACATGAAATGGGTCGCCGTCACAGGTCCAGGTGTTCTTCCACGCCGCCTTGAGCGACTTGCAGCGGAAGACCACCACGACCGTCTTCGCCGGGCTGATCGTCATGCCTTTGCCTCGGCAGCACTGCCCCGCCGCGGTGATCAGACGCTGCAGCTCCTCTGCCGTGCTAACATCAGGACTCTGTCGTGTGCGTACATAAGCGCCGACACCCGCTAGCCGCTGCTGAGCTGTGGCCCGCTGCCGCCCTCCACCGACTGAAGGTGCTCAAAAAAATCGTCCATGTACAACCCAAACAGTGTCGCGCTTAGGGGACAGCCCTGCTTGACGCCCAAGCAGGACTTGCACATGTTGCCATGGCGGCCTGCCACCTAGACAGCTACCTGACTGTGTTATACATCGCCTTGATGCCCTTCAACACGTTGCTATGAATATCAAGCCCAGCCACGATTGTAAAAGCTTCTTGCGAGGCACACTGTCGTAGGCGCCCTCCAGAGCCACAAAGCAGCAGAACAGCTGCCCTTTCTTGTGCTGTACTTGCTGGTCGATCAAGTGTTGCAGCATAGGCGGGGCCCGGCGCGTCCGGCGGCAGGCCGAAGCACATGATCTGCGTCTTGGCGAGACTGACGTCGAGGCAGAGAGGCACTCACCCTGGCCCCGCATCCAGTTGCTTGCGACATCTAAACACCACTTATGGCTAGTCACGACTACTGCCTTCCAACTAGATACTACTCAAGACATCATTAGGGGTGTGTACCAGGAACAAGCCTAAAGACAACAGGGCTCACCAGTCGTTTTGAGACGATGCGTTTTGGGTCATCACGAGCTCCTCACTGAAGATTTCAGTCCGCATCAACCAGCCTGACACTTTGCAACCGCTTGCGCATGTTTGCAATTGAACAGCGTTCTTGAACTTTTCATCTCGCTGCCTTCACAGCCCAAAGCTGCCGAGCCCTGTGCGCACAAGATCTGTATCTGACAACTGATTTGCATCTGCTATCGTCTCAGCGTCGCCACCCTTGCTCGATGTGCCAACGAAGGCTTCTTTCCGCGCGGCAATGAATCCCCACTTTTAAGGGCGAAAAAGCTGAGCTATATAGATCACAAGCCACTGCGGACCAGGCTGTGCGATCGCCCGGATTGTCGGCTGCAGGAGTGTCAGATGGTGCTCATGTGACTGCGGCGGGAAGCCGACGGGAGGGCAATGACTGTTGAAAGTGCCACACCTTAAGGAAAAGGTGCCTATGAGGCATCGAAGCTTGCAGAAATCATGATGCTAAACACCTGCTGTGCAACGGTTTTGTCAACTGTGGGCGGTGATCAGGTCGCCTGACTGCAGTCGCCCAGTGTCCATGCGCGGCCACCATGGTTTCACCCGTGGGTTCTGCACTGGTCTGCTGTTTTCAGCATTGATCGTGGTAAGCAATCCTCTCCTCAAAACACAATTGTTCACGTTGACGCGCTCTTTGGCAGGCTCAGCAGCTGCGGTCCGGTAGCAAATTTGCACAAACTAAGCCGCCCACACTGGATATATTTTATTAGATGCACGTTGTGTTGTGCAGGCTGTGTTTGTTTACCCTCCGGCACCGAAACGAGCTGCCTCCGGGCACACAGCCGCCTTGGCGAGCCGCACGGTTGCAGGCTCGCAGCTAAGCGTTTTCGAGGCAGCCGCTCGGGCTGGTTATGGCTGGCAGGCGCCGCGCATTCACGAGCCAGTCAGAAATCCCCTTTGGGAAATCTATCAGGCCCACACGACGGGCCCGGTCATCAACAAATGGTGAGCTGGAAGCATGTTTCAGTTGTTGTTATTCAAAAGGGAAGCACCAACGTAGTGCATCTTTTCAACAACGCCATCCACGCGCCAGTGACTGACAGGTCGCGTGCGAATGCAGGCACCAGTACTTCGATGTATATCACAGGAACGTTCTGTGGCCAGTATACTGCATGCATTTTGGGGTGGATAACGTGCGACAGAACCTTTGCATTACCGATGCTGTTTCTGCACGCGCAGATATCTACAGAGGTTCAGAGGCCGTAGCCTGAACTTCATGGAAATAGGAGTGCAGGTGGGCCTGCATGCATGACATGCTTGCGGTGCCCAAGCCAGGCCTGTGGGAATGCCTAAAAGCATGATGGGCTGCAACAGCTGCAATGTGTCTGCTTGTAGAGCGGCGGCTCGCTGGGTATGTGGCAGGAATACTTCGGGAAGGACCTGGTCACTATATACGGCATCGATGTCAACCCATACTGCAAGGTGAGCGGCGCTGACCTGGCGCTTCGGCAGTCACCAGAACGCAATGGAACAGACCTTACGACGCAGGTGCACTCAAGCAGAGCCTGCACCCAAGCGGGAGTCACAAGTTTGACGGAGGCACCTGATTGTGCGCAGGCACTGTTTAACGACCCGCCGTGGATTAATGTGTTCACTGGCAATCAGAACTCACCGTGCGTCCCTAAACCCTAAACCCTGCGTCCCCTTCTCCCAGACAGCACGCTCGTATGTGGCAGCCAAGCCGGTGCTTGACTCCCTGCTTGACTCGGTCATGCTGCAATTTGCGAGCCAGGGAATTTTGGGCCGACATGAAGCGCCTCAATGTTACTTTCGATGTCATCCTGGACGATGGTGCGTGTTTGGACCATTTTTTGGCAATGCAGCCGTGTGCTTTTCATGCGTGGACGGGGAGGAGCGGTCATCAAAACGGTCTGCTTCATGTGATGCTGTAGGCGGTCACACGATGGACATGCAGGTGGGCACTGTGCTGAGAGGTCTGCCTGCCATCATGCCATGATTCGTATCGTTTTACCTACACTGAGGTGTGTGCCTGTCAGATATTGACATTTGAAAAGACGTGGCCCATGCTAGCGGAAGGTGGCGTATACATCTGCGAAGATACATCCACTAGCATGGTCAGTGCATGACAACTTGGGCATGCGTGATGTATGGCGCTTGCGCTTGCACTCTGTCTCGTCCATGGGGCCAGCCGTGCAGGCGGTGCAGACGGTGTGCCTTGAAAATTCAGGATATTTTAGATGGCATTCAAGGATCCACGGGCGGATACGGTGGCGGGTACAAGCGTCATACGACGTGGATAGAGTACTCAAAGCAATTTGCTGACCTTGTGCATGGGTGCGCACTCCACGTGTTGCCTCCAGTCTCACTTGCTTTGCGCGCTGTTCCACCCGACCTCTCGCCTGCTTTGCGCCCTGTTTCGCCCGAAATGATGGATTTGCGCCAACGACTGTGCCGTGGTGATCATGTTCCTATCCATTTCATACACAAGCCTGTCATGCAGACACTATGTCAACATGACGGCCCACCCTGATTTCGATCCTTCAAGCCTACGCTGGAGCATCCTGTCCTCCGCCCACTATGACCAGATGGTTGTGCTGGTGCGTCTTCACATGCTCACTGTCCAGATGTCGCGCCGAAAATGCTACGGCGTCCTGCGGGTTAGGTTTTAGGACTGTGTGACACACTGAAGGATGCGCTTCTTTTTCACAGGAGAAGGGCAAGCACCCGCTCGCCACCAACACCCGGCAAGGCACCTTTGCAATTCCCTACAACGAGGCTGCAAATCCAGTCAGGGCCAAACGACTCGCTCAGTATAAAGCGGAGCTGGCGCGGTCCTGGCGGCAGTGACGGCCCACAGCTTGAGTAAAGCAGCGCGTATGTAACATAGTGCAAAGCACTGTAGACGACATTGATTTTGAACCAGCTGCAGCATTGCAGCAAAAGAACACATCAGATGCTTGAAGGTCCGACCGAGCACAATCGATAGACAGATAAGGGTTGTTACATGGAAACGCTTGGTAACTAGCCAGAAAACGGTGTCATACTTGGAGTTAGCCCAGCCGCGGTGCTAATGAACACCCTGTCTGTCCGCGAGCCTAGACATCGGCTCACACGCCAGCCCATTGGCTTGCTGAAGTCGCTATTGAATCTGCAGGCGCTGAGCAATCCCGTGGCTGCCCGCGTTCCGCAAACCCCCCGCCGATGGAATAAATATTGTCTTGTTTCCTTGATAGCCAAGCACCCACACGTCCGAAACCACTGCTCATCGTAATCACCTGCCACAGCAGATGAAATGCTATATGGAGTTCCTGGCCGGACTTTGAGGTGGAAATGCATTGCGATTGCGCATGCGAATGGAAAGATGAGGTGCAGTTGTATTATACCTGCAGATCGGTCTCAGAAAAGGTCGCCAGTTGCCCAGCAGCGGCCTGAATTGCTTCCGCCTTTTTGTTTTCGTTGTTGCGGCACTCCTCGAAGTAAACGCAGTTTGGGTGCACGATCTGCATGTCTGCATTTGTTATTATATGGTCCCCATACTTCTGCTTCGCTTTCTGCCGGAGACCTGCACAAGAGAGGGCAGGCTTGCCTTTCGGACATGCTCACTTTACAAGGCAACTGGGATAGGGCGAGTCCAGGATGCACACAACTCACCGAGCGAATCTGAGATTAGGTAGTACATCACGGGCTGCCCAGGCCTGGCCCGTGACTCGAGCGCCTTGGCGCAATCGAAATATGCAGAGACATTCTCCAGGTCGAAATCAGAAGACTTGAACACCTCGCCAACCACGCCGTTCTCTTGGATCTCGCCGATCTCCCCGACCTGCACGGGACATGGTTGACGTCAAACCACCCTCTAGTGCATTAAGTCAGGCCGCGGGCACTGCAGATGCAGATCGGGACTCGTGCGAACAGCTCAGGCGGCTCACTCTGATGTTGATGCCGATTTTAAGCGCCTCCGAGTGCCGCGCCAGCTGCTCGAATTCAGGCTGGAACATTGCATTGACGGCTGGCTTCTCCCGGAACAGGAACCTGAAGCCGCAGGCGAAAGCCGTTTCCTTGCGCAGGCCCCACTCGCGCAGCTGGTCGCTGTGGTGCGGGTTGTCAAACATCCTGACGGTGCGCGCCCGGTTTGACGCCATGAAGACCGTCTCCCGGTCCGCCTGCCCCTCCGGCATGTTGGACATGTTGGAGTTGACCATCAGATGGTCCGCCAGGTAGTCGTTGTTCGCAAAGTAGAAGAATGCGTTCTTGGTGGTGTCCACCTGTGGAAGCGTGCGCACTGCTGCCGTCAGTTCCGTTGCGAGTTGGAGCTGCTTCAAATCCATGCACTCAAAACCATACACTCAAACCATGCACTCAAAAGGCCTCACCTCGGGCCCAAAGCGCCTGGCATCCATGGGCGCATGCAGCTGGCCGTTGAAGGACAACTTTAGGGGGTCCAGATATGCATCGCTGTCTGCCGGGCGCAGCCAGTCTATGTATGGCGAATCATATGCCAGCTGCGCAGCAGAGACAGGGAGCTCAATCAGGATGCATGGATCTGAGTCGCACGACAGGCCATAGAAAAGCCCAGATGTGAACGAACATATGAACGCGGTTGGTGGGGCTCACTTGGAAGCCCGGCAGCTCGCCGTAGGTGGTCATCTGAAATGCGCGCCGGCTGAGCAGGGCGTAGTAGAAGATGCTCATTATGCCCGCGATCCTGCGCAGCAGCGCCCACGGATTGGTCATGCCTGAGGAGGAGAGATTACACAGTTCCAGCCTCACTCAGGCTGATTAGCTGATGGTCGGCCGAAGATGCCCCTGCGCCATAAACACGCGCCGCCAGATGAACGCCTCACCGGTCAGCGGTTCCCGCCTCCAGCGAGACGGAGACGGCGTATCGCGGCGGCGACTTGCCGCTGAGTATGTCTTTGTGCAGCTTGATGTAGTCGCTCTGCCAGGTGCCGCAGTCTGCTTGGAGCGGATCAGTCTCAATTGCGAGCTTAGGCCTGGCAGTGCTGCCATGCTTGCTTCGGTTATGCAAGAAGACCAGGGCGACTACACAGACGGCTGCAACTGCGATCCACTGCGTCGCCGATCGCGGCGTCTTGCGGGCGGGACCAGACCCCATCCGTTAACGTCTCACCCAAGCATAGCGCTTCCCGATCCGTTGCAAGTCGTGTGCGCAGTACCTGCCGGCGATCCTGCAGACGACGAGATAGGCAATCGAACACCAGAACTGCCAAGTCAAAGTTGAAGCCAGCGCTGTACTGCAAAATGGGTGATGACAAACACGTCTCGACCCCAGAGTTGTGCAGGGTCGCATGTAGATCCCACAACAGTAGATCAAACGCGCGACAGCTGGTTCTGGGCGGCAGACAGTCTGATCAAAGCCAGTTTTCAAAATAAGCGCACACCACCTAGCCGGAGGTCGTCTTGATCTTCACTGCACAGTCAATGCTTGATGTCTCGAGCCAGGCGAGTAGGCAGGGGACTGTTCGAGCAGTTGGGCAACTGCACACGCTGGTGGACAGTGTTTCTGTCGAGCTGGGCCCTGCTGCTGGGCCTCTTTCTGATCAGTCGACGAGGCTCTTCCCAGGTACAGCGCAACTTGCTGCATGCTTAGAGCCCAGCGGCTGTCGCCTCAAAGTCCGCATGGCCTGATGCTGTCCGTTTGCCGTCGCAGGCTCTCAGCCAAGACTACCCAGCAGAACAGCGGCTCTTTCCGTCCAGTTTGAAAGACGCCGTCGAGCCGCTTGACATTTTTGCGGCGACGCAATTTGGCGTTTCGCCCTGCAACGAGACCGGCGTCCAGGAGGCAGACCGCTCCCCGCAACTCAGATTCTCGGTCATCAGGGAAGAATACAGGGGCGCGACCGGCACCGGCAGTGCCATATGGTTTTACCGCTCGTGCCTGTTGGGCGCGCGCCTCAGCAACCGCAGGCTGGTGTCGTCCTTTTGCCACGGCGGCGGCTGCCCGCTGCGTGAGTGGAGCAGCTGCAGCGGCGCCGACGCCGACGGGCTGGCGGCCTGGGCGGCAGCGGCCAACGGCTCAACGACCGTGGACATTGAGGATTGCAGTTTCCATGGGCCCAGCGGCATCCAGCCGGAGGCGGCGCGGCAGCACTACTGGGGCGACAAAGACACTGCCGCCCGGCTCGCCGCCACTGTGAGCCCGGCACTGCGGGCGCGGTACGGCAGCCGCGTGGACACGCTGCTGTTTTGGCGCGCCGTCGGCATGTCCTACTTCCTGCGGCTCAACCTGGGCTACGACGCACAGTTTGAGGCGCTCAGCCGGTGGGAGCGGCCGGCCATCTGGCCTGAGGGCGAGCGGATTGCAACCTTCCACATCCGGCACGACGACAAGGACCAGTGGGAGGGCCGCCAGATCCCGCTGCAGGTGATGGTATCGCGCTGAGTTCAGCTCCATTCACATGAAGAACAATGCTGTTGTCTAAACACAATCAACATGAGCGACTGGCACTCGAACGTTTTCCACGTGCTGCAGGAGTTCATGGACGCGTTGTTCACACACCATCCGGACGTCAAGTATGTGCACATGTGCACAGACGACCCCAACATCACGCCGCAGCTCGAGGCTTACCCAAACGTGACCTTCCTCATGCACGAGAACTCGGCGACGGATGCGCTCGACCGCAACAAGAAGGCGCCCATCTACAGGGATCTGTACACGCTGGCGATGGGCGACATCTTCTTTGGCACCTACTCCTCCAACTACGGCATGATGGCCATGGACCTGCACCTGCTGCGCACCGGGTTTTGTTCGGAGCTCGTCATGATGGACGACTGGTACCACATTGAGAACCAGCGCTTTGGGCACATCATCTGGAACTCGACGCTGGACATGTTGGACATGCTGGTGACTTTGCGCGAAGGCATCACTTGGTACAGGGATGAGCGGCTGGATAAGGACGGGGATTATCAGCACAGAGGCATTATTGCGACAGGATGCCAGAAGCGCCGGATGCATCTGATGTCTGGGCGACAGCTGCCGTGATGCTGTCTGGATCTGTTCGAAGCTTGTGATTTGTTGAAGTACGGTGTGGAGTGGGGTAATAATGAGATAGGTTGCGTTGTAATAAAATATCACAACTTTGTATCTGTGTGTCAAGCTGGCAAGCCTTGTGAGAATGCTTTACCGCATTAGGTATACTCTTTGACGGTACCTTAAAGGTATGATGCGGACCACATTCGTCGCAGATATTGTGTGTCCCGCTCAACAAAGGACATGTGTACCAATCTAAGCCAGGAGGCATGCTGTAACTCAGATGATGAGTATAGATATTCTCATATACCCGTAGTCACGGGCATGCGTCGCGGATGAAATTCCATGCCATTTTCATCGAGTCACTCGAGGTCACTCGCGGATTGAAACATTCACTTATAGTAGCGGTCACGGCGCCGCCGCCGGATACACCGCCGAGTCAAGAACGGCCCAATCTGGCTCTTTCAAATAGCGCATGAAGTTGGAAACATTTTCGCGGAAAAATCGGATTTTCTGGCCTACTCGCGGACTATTCGCGGACTCGCCCGTGACATTTTGCAAAACAGCTCGCGGACAGCTAAACTTTGCGACTCATGCCCGTGACTTCGGTACATCTAGGGATAGATATTGCTTGAATATTGAAAACAGCCTGTAGCGGCTCATATGTATATCCGACCGGCTACTGCGCACGTTGTGTTGCATGCGCATACACATTGAATTGAGGTATCATCGCATGCCAAAGTCGAAAATTTGTGTTTTGGACCACGTAAATTTCTGTGGTGTGAAAGATGCTGCATTTAGTCCTAGTTCTTGCTAGCCTCAGCGCTAGTCTCGTTCACAACTAAGCTACTTCATCTGGTTCACAGGCAACATTAAATTTTCGAGGCGCCATTCTCGTGTGCTCGCAGCAGTCCGCTGAGGCGGACAAGCATACTTCGTGCATCACGTCCAGGCGATTATACACTCATCGCTGTGCGTCTCACTGTGCACAGAAATTTTGGTCGAGATCGTGATCACCAAGCTAGATGTGAAGCCGCAGCGATAGCACACTGGAATGAAGAACAGGGGCGCCCTTTTCGCAGCGGCTGTCTGCCTGGCCGTGGTCTTCGAGATAGGCCGGCTCAGCGCGTCTCGCTCTAAGATTCAAGGTGCAACAGCGGTCCTGTTGTTCAGTCCTACTCCCGTCTCGCAATGCTCCAGCATCTAACCGCGGCACCTGGCTGGCTGGCTGCAGGTGTGTCTTTGGAGCTTAGCGGCACCCAGCATCAGGGCTCACAGCCCTCCCAGCACGTCGTGGGCCGCCCTCCTGCCTGCAAGCTCCAATTCCAAAAGTACGAGCCCAGCAAGTGGGAGCAGCGGTGGCGGGCCGACGCCGACAAGCTGCAGGACAAGATTTGCGAGACCATCAAGGCGGAGGCCGACCTAGTGCACAGATGGCTGTCGCCGATGGAGAAGACTTTCAGCCCCGGCATCGCCGCCACGGACATGGAGGAGCTGCAGGACGACGAGATCTGGTCGCACTTCCTGTGCCTCGACACATGCACCGGCAAGGACGTGCGGGTGCCCATCGAGCCGCTGGTGGGCCTCATGCGGCACCCCACTGTGCAGCCGGACTGCGCGCTGCCGGACAATGCGGCGCTCGTGCACGCAACACATGACTCGCCGGTAGCGCACCTGGACCCCACCGGCACCATGGAGAATAAGGGCTACATGGTTATCCAGCCCTACTCCGCGGAGACGATGCGGCGGCTGTACCCTGGGCGCAAGTATCTATTCGATCTGGGCACAGGTGGGCATTTCGTGCCAGCGCGTCGCTGTGCAGGGCACAGCAGTCTGCTTCTGCAGACCTGCATCATCCTCTGTCCATTCTGAATGCTCTGTGTCGTCCACCAACCAGCAACACTGCTGACACGATGAGGCTGGGCGCTGAAGTGTCATTGTCACTCCGCCGCAGGCAAATTCAGCAGCGGCAGCCTGCCGTGGTTCCTGGAGAAGTTTTCGGACAAGCACATCGATTTTGACGAGATCTTCGGTGAGGGGGCCCTCTCCGCCGCTAACTTGAAATTCTATGGGCCGCGCTGGAGCAAGACCGCTTTGTTTGCATGCATGCCTTACTCTGTCTACTTCGGTCGAATGCAGGGTGGGAGGTCAAGCACTTGCCTCAGGACGAGTACTGGCAGGACTTTCCAGGCAACGTCAGGTGAGATTCTGCGCTGTGTGACACGCGAACTGTTGCATGTGTTGTCTCCTCCGTTTGCAGAGCGACTACCTGCGGCGCGAAAATGGACAGGCGTGAGCCAACTGATTTTTCATTCACATTTGCTGCAGCTACAAGATGCACTTCCTGAATGTGCCCTGCCCCTTTGGCAAGGACGACCCCGGCAACCCGCTGAACATTGTGCGCAGCCTGTACAAGCCAGGCGACTTCGTTGCCTTCAAGCTGGACATAGACAACGAGGAGATCGAAAATGCGCTCATGTCGCAGCTAGACGAAGAGTTGACCGGCATGATTGCCACGTTCTTCTTCGAGCAGCACTTTCAGAGCGCCGACATCGAGCAGTGGTTCGGCAAGCTGCAGACTAGCTTCTCAGACGCGCTCGAGATGTTCCACAGGTTCAGGTCAACCGGGTTGAGAATCCACTACTGGCCGTGAATCAGCTGGTTGAGCATGTTGAAAGTTTCGTGACTGTCGATGCAACCTTGGATATTTATGTCATGTCCCTGGGTTTGTCATGTCCCTGGCTTTTCTGAAGTTCGAGATTCGCTGTCACCGCTGAAAAGCAACACGTGAGCTGGTCTGGGTACCAATTGGTTGCAACACGTGAGCTGGTGTAGGTACCAATTGGTTGCATCCTGATGCCACTGCTCCGCATGTGCCAGCGGTGTCACTTTGCCTCCGGTCCGGAAGCAACCTGAATGAAAGACTGGTGCTATGCAGCTGGGAATGCGACGGGGAGGTAATAGTGGGACCCAATGTGAAGCATGGCCACATTTGTCTCTGCAAATGCCCATCTCGGATCACGCGGCGGGGTTGCCGACTGTTCTTTCAGGACGTCACTTGCAACACGTCTAAGGGTGTGTGGCGCTGTATCTAGGCAGACACTGCGTGCCCATAGCGGTCAGCGATTGAATGAACGGTACCCAACAAGGACGCCGCCGCCTCTTGCTCGCCACCCATTGCCCGGCTTCCTACGCGATGCGCTGGCACCTGCGGCAGGAGGCAGGAATCCATCGTTGTTTCATGGCAACATCTTCTTTGAATGACATGGCGTGTGAAGCACATTCTGCGCAGGCAGGGCCAGGGACAGGACCCCAATATATCATATAATATATATTAATAAATATCACGCTCAATGCGATCATTATTCAAGCTCGTTTGTGCTGCACCTGTGCGCCCGTCGCATGTCGGGGCCAGTGGTGTGAAGCAGAGGTGGGGCTGCGTCTTATGCGGTCCCCAGCATCTGTGCAAATGTCTCGTAGCTGCGCAAGCAAGATAGCAGGCGGTCTTTCAGAAAGCAACCGCCGCATCATGCCCTTCATTAGGCAACGACAGCCAGCGGCTTTCCAAGACCCTGCAGCCTTGCTTGCCACTGATGACAGGATAACAACACTGCAGACTCAGCTGCATCAGACGCACATACAGAATTGCACTCCTGGTGGAGCGTGTGGATAATGTTCTCCAGCGTGTGCACGCATGTGCAGTGTACAAGTGCATACGTTGAAACCTAGTCAACCTGCTCTTGTCCACCCAGGAGTGTCGGATGCTGGCCTCCAAGGTCTCGAAAAAGAGTGGGTCCTCTGGCGCATGGTTGTGCGGCCACACCTGCCCCTGCGCATTCAAGTCGTCCTCCCGGGCCTGCGTGGCAACCCACCTCCGTTCGTCAGCTGCACGAGCGGGGTTGCTGCTTCATAAGGCACGGGTTCTGGCTGCATTCTCCACCGCGCCCGCCCTGCCGAGGCCTGAGTGCTTGCAGCAGACAGAGCTCAGAGGGTGCGCGTTGGCTCAGCCGCCAACAAAATGCCGCCAACAGAATGCAACGCACAGCCAACGTGCTGACGCTGTCGGTTGACTGGCGTGCCGTGAGCGCCAGTGTGCCACCTTTGTCATGGGATACCAAGGGCAAGGGTGAGCTAGGCGAAACTGGCCTTTCATGTTTACTGTCTCTGCCGTCAATTCTGTGAGTCCAGCACCTTGATGGCCGCCAGGCGGTTCGACTCGGCGGCGGCGCCGCAGTCGACGCCGAGGGACGCCTCCACAAAGACGACCAGCATCGCGTTGGCCCACTCGAACCAGGGCCGCGTGCACTGGCCCACGTTGTGCACGCTGACGCTCTCGTGCATCAGGCCGTTGCCGCACTGCAGGTCAGATCACCGTAGGCGTTCACTTGGGGGGCTGCGGGCAGCGAAAATGCAGGGCCAGAAATGGGAGCCCGAGCTGCAGTGTGGCTCCAGCACCTTGCTTGCTCAGTCCAGCTGACATCAACGTCACTGGATCCGATCAAGCAGTACGCCATGTGGATGTTGCACATAGCGAGGGGCTGCTCGAGATGCATGTGGGGGCGCGGCCTCAGCGCAGAGGCGCATCGCCCCCCACCTGCAGCTGCAGCTGGAGCCGCGGCAGCATGCCCAGCGGTCGGCAGCGGGTCGGCAGGCGGATTGGGAGCACAGAGGGCTGCGATCGAGGCAGTCAACGGACGGAAACTGGCCTGCAGCTGCAGCAGGCGCCGCAACAGCGTGACGCGGTCGCCTGCCGAGCCGCTGGTCAGGCCCTGCACCATCATCGCCAGCGGCCACACGTACCCGTGCGGCGTGTGCGTCGATCCCAGGCCCTCCATGCTCGGCCCTGCGGTCCAGCGGTGGAGCATGTCAGCCAGGTGGAGTGACGCGTAACTTTACGACAGAACCCTAGATAGTGAAACTCGAAGGGGCGCTGTAACTTTACGACAGAAGCAAAGACCCAACTTTTGTGGGAGTCGAAACTCGAAGGGGCGCTGTAAGTTTACAACAGAAGCAAACACCCAACTCTTGTGGGAGTCGAAACAAGCGCTCCAAGGCCATACTATGATACGCGCTAGCTAGGAATTCCCTACAGAATGCGTTCCCCAGCCAGGCTGTTGTGGACACAATGACGAGGAGTCGGCACCGCCCACCTCTGAAGTACAGCTTGTTGGCTGCAGGGTCCAGGATCGCGGCGCGCGTGTCTGCATAGATTCCCGCGTCGTAGTGGCGGTAGCCCAGCAGCGGCGCCCCCAGCAGCGACGGCATGTTGGGGTCGTCAAAGCCGGACAGCGAGTTGCCCAGGCCGTCCACCTCGTAGGCATACAGCTTCTTGCCGTTTGGCCCCGCGACGATGCCCCACCTCTCGATTCCCGCCCTGCGTCATCAAGTGTGATCGGGTGTGAGATGCTTCGAAGCCGCCTCCAGGTGGTTTCTGTGCACACAGCGGACCCTAACCCTAAACCCTAAACCCTAAAAATACGTTGTGCTGATGCATCAACCGGAAACCTTGCAAGCAACGCGCCCAGTACGATGCTCTGCGTACTGATGCCTGCACGCGGTTAGGGTTTAGGATTTACCCTAAACACTGCCCTGCCGATATCTGGCGACCTGCAAAAGCCTTCCCTGCGGACAAGCTTGACGTCCAATGCCAGGCTCTTTACAGTCCGCATTCTCATGTCTGACGTTTCTTCTTTCTCAGAGAAGAAAGTCGCACCTTATCTCAGTCGCCAGCCCTGTCGCGGCGCGCCCAAACTCGGCATCGCGCCACACCTCGACGTTGAGCTGCGCCGCGCGTTCCAGCGCTGCAGCGGCATACATGTTGCCGGGAATATTGTAGCCGTACTTTGTGGCGTCGTCCGAAGGCCGAAAGCCGCTCCAGGACATGCCTGCAGGTCACGAGGGCATTGGAGGTTTAGGTTTACGGTTTAGGGTTTAGGGTAAACCCTAGCGCGAGCGCGGAGGGCTGAGGCGCTGGCGGCAGCAGTCACTGGTCAACCAAGACGCGAGGTCGCGCCAGCCGCTCTGCCGTCGCAGTTGCGTGGCGCATTGTGCGGCCGGCCATGTAAATATAGCTATATTATATATTTATTACACATACATTTATTATTATTGTATAAAATTTGACGCAAAATATTCGTATATGTTGCCGGAGGTGGAGGGTGGGCGATGTTACACACATGGTGCGAGGGCGCCAGAGGCACATGCCTGTGTAGCCGACGGGGGAGCCGCGGCCGCCGTTGGGCAATTCAGGAAAACGGTAGGGCGACGACTCGTTGTGCCGTTGCTCCGTCGCCACTGTCTGCACCACCGTCCAGGCGGCTTCAAGGAACGCCGGCTCCTGCAACGGGAAACATGCGTGTGTGTGTCATGGGTGGGCTACCAAAGGGTTTCGTTCCGAAACCTTCCCTACAGGGGAGTGAAATAGAACGTGAAATGGAGACAGACTGTATTGACGAAAACGCTACCTTTGAATGTCTATAAGCCATTTTCTTCAATCTCTAAACTTGGAATCCAAAATTGTTGTCTCATGCAAGTCTGCGCCAGGGACAGGCCCTTCTCCTCGAGTCGTGGCGCAGCAAGGTTCAGCTTGATTCGAACCCTAAACCCTAAACCCTAAATCCCCGCGCTGGAGACGCTGCGCGCGCGCGACGGGTGCGCAAAGCTTGACGGAACGCACAACACAGCAGGTGCACTGTGAAACCTGCGAGCGTCCTGTCAAGGGGTTCCTGTGGGGTTCCGGCACCTGCAGCAGCGTGCCGGGCGACGCCAGGCCCGGCGTTGCATAGTAATTCCACATTGCCGACAGAAAGTACGCCCCCGAGTCAATTTCATATCTGCAGCAGCAGGAACAGGATGCGTTCTAGCATGGCATCACGTTGCCAAGGCAGCAATGGCCGTTAGGGTTTGCACAACAGCCGTTGCAAAGGCTCCGCTGGCAGGCAGCATTCCTGTCCTGCAGTGGTAAAGTAATTGAACTGGGCTACTCGGCCTTGCATGCGGACACGGATCGCAATCAGCTGCAGCCGGCGCTGCTCTCACTGCGTGCGGTGTGGAACTGATGCGGCATCATCAGGGGGCTGCAAGATGGCTGCAAGGGGCTGCAAGATGGCTGCCGAGCGGCAGCCCAGTGGGCCCTGCCGATGACATCGCAGTTGTAGGGTGGGTTTTAGGGTCTATGGTTTAATAGTCAGGCAAAGCAAGGGTACTTACTTGCGCTCAGCTATCCAGCCACCCTTGCCTGTGCCCCGGTCCGCCTTTGACGGCCAATCCGCCACGCCGCGCCACCGCGGCTTGAAGGAGTTGGCGTATGGGTCCTGCGCAACTTGCAAGACTGTGTCACCACCAGGTGCCAGACTGAGGCTTCGTGTGCACTGCGCGGATTGCGCGCCAGCAGCCAGGGATGCCTTATGAAAGCACACCTTCAGGTGCAGTCGCAGTCGTGCACACGCATGCAGGCTGACGTGGTTGGGAATCGAGATTCACGGCTGAGATGCCCTGCTTGGCCTTCCACAGATGGGACCTGGAGAATGTAGAAGGCCTGGGTGCGGAGCATGCCCTCGAACACGCCTCGCAGTGCCGGGTGCGACCGCACACGCGGCAGGTAGATCGCCAGTTGCACACTGGAGTCGCGAAGCCACATGTCATCTATGTCGCCCGTCGCTGCGGGGGATGCAAGCACGGGAGCCTCAGTCTGCCGCTGCTGCGGCAATTGTGGAAAGTTTCATGAATGTATTTTTTTATTACGAATAGTACCGCGGTGAGACTTGGTCCTGCCGGGGCACATGCGATGCGCCAGCGTCACAGTGTGCGATGCACAAAACACCCCCAGGATTGCCAGCTGGTCGTCGGCTAGAGCGCGGCGTGCTCTTTGTGTTTGGTCTGCTCACGAACCAGCTCACCTACAAAGGTGGACTCGCCCATGCCCCGCACACGTACACACGTCTGCAGGCTGTGCCACAGGCAACGACCGCACAGTGCCGTCAAGTTGGTCCGTTCCTCCTGCGACAGCCCCGCCTTCACAGCCCTGTGCAGGCAGGCCAAGCTGAGCACAGCTTGCCGGATCAACGTGCAGGCACCTAAAGCTGATGCTTCCTGCTGTTGGCGTTTCGACTGATTGCGCCTGGAGTGCGCTGGCTGGCCAGCTGTTCGGCAGGCAGCCAACACATGTTGCTATCGTTGCTGCGAGTCACAAAACCTTGCAGCAGGCTCGCGTCTGACCTGACGAGCGAGCTGCTGCGCTCCCAGCGGTTTCCGCTGGCCCAAACCTCCGCCGCATATGCAGCCCTGCAGGCACCGCCTTGGTATCACAGGCCGCAGCAGTAATCTGGGTTTTAGTGCTCTCGTGTCATCAAGCAGTGCAGTATGATCCAGGCACTTGTGAGGACCTGCTGGCAATACCTGGGGCGCTGACGTCGAGGGTGCAAGCCTCGTTGATCGCCTGCAGCCGCCCTGCTGTAATCATGCACTGCCAGGTGCAGAGTGGCAACGACGCACAACAGTCCTATGGCTAGCCATAGCTGGCCGCTTCGCGTCACTGCTTTCTTCGACCGAACCATCTGATCTCAACCTTGATAGTGGCTTGTGCAAACGCTGTCGACACAGCGGAGGGCGTGAGCGCTAAGACAGTGTCTATTTCTGTCTCCGTACTGTCCAAGCCAGATCAATCCATGCAAACATGAAAATACCGCACACATCAACCTGAATAGTGACTGAGTCAGCGCAGCAGGGGCAAGGCTGATTGTCCTCAACAAGTTGGATGGTACCGCAGAAACTTCTGTTGTACGCAGGAGATCTGTGCCGGCACCACCGATCGCAATGTGCGCTCTGTGAATGTCACTGGTGACAGCATGGCAGCGGCGTCAGGACCACTGCAGGTGCTGTGCCTGAACTGTCATCATGTGTTTGCCTGACGGCGGCGTCACTGTCTGCGGCCACCCCGGGTACCTGTGCGCAGAGGACTGCGCGCTCTGCTCGCTCACAATAACATAACATGCCTGAGGACCGATGCACCAGTCCCCCAAACCAACCAACGCCCGCCCGCCGCCGCTCACACGCAGTACGGCTTGTCTGCCAGCGCCCAGCCAAATATCTGCTCATACTCCTTCGCGGCCTCGTCCCAGGAGGAGTTGCGCTTCATGCCCGTGGTCTGCAGTCCCTTGAAGGCGTCCGGGTACTGCCAATAGGTCGTCATCGCCGTCTCCAGCGCTAGCCGGAACGCCTCCACCGTGCACGGCGAGAAGGTCCACCCAGTGCCCATGCTCTGCAGCAAAAGCGGATCGCACAGTCAGCTCAAACGAGTCATCGATGCGTGTGTGAGGTGCACCAGATAGCGGTGCAGTGCAACTTGGGCTAGCCGGCTGCGCTCAGGTGCTGCCTGCCAGGCAGCTGAAGACACAGCCGCCAAACTGATGTCCCGACAAACAAATTGCAGGCACCCTGGTGGGGGCACTTGCTGGCCCTCCACCTGGGGGATGTCAGGAATTGTGAACACTACTGGCAGTCACTGGCAGTGCAGCAACACCGGAGACGGTCCCCGGCTGCTCGGCTGGCGCTGCGCGCACTAGATGATCAGACCAGCTGCAGGGCAAGGCAAGCTCTGCCGCGCTTGCAACGAAAGCTATCCGCAGTCTGATGCTGCAGGCACCTGAGAAGTTCGTGAGCATGCGGCAAGAACATGGAAGGGTTCATGGTTAGGGTTTAGGGTTTAGGGACCCACCTTAAATGGGTCGAAGTTAAGCACTGTGTCCTTCAGACCACCGGTCGCGTGCGCCACGGGAACAATGCCATACCGCATGGCGTACAGCTGCAGGCACCAGCAGCTCAGCAAGGCAGTCTTGGCGTTGGCACAGGCGAAATGCTATGAGAGATGCTGTCTCCCCGGCAGGTGTGCTGCCTTGTTGCAGTGCAGGGTGTTGTACGCCATGCAGCATGCAGCCGCGCCAGTGTGAATGGGCTGCACGATGCGGAGTGACGCTTTGAGTGTAGGGTGTTGCATGGCACGGACAGCACAGCACTGAGGCTGAGACGCGCCTGGTTCAGGCCGCAAGGCTCAAAACGCGAGGGCATGAGCAGGATGTCCGCGGCAGCGGTGATGCGGTGCGACATTGTCTCGTTGAAGCCCACCCACGCGCGAGCCCGGTCCGAGTACGTGCTCTCCAGCCACCGCATGCCGTTCTGCGGGCAACGGTAGACACGTTTGCAGGCGCGCAATCCAGGTCAGTGACGCACAGAGGCAAGACACTTGCAGGACCGGCAGCGTCATGCCCGTGGCCGCCACCCTTCGGAGGCGCTTTCAGCGGTGGTGCTTGAAGCAGACCGCCCCACGCCGTCTGCGGCTCACGAGGCCGCTACCACTTTTCTTGCACATTGCGCCTGGCCGCCGCTCCACTTCAGAGCTACAAGCGCCTTCAGGGTTTTCCGTGTGGGAACACAGCCCGCACCAGCAGACCCCCGG
>JAABUW010003114.1_pt1 | contig 24043 bp, 27 predicted proteins | sample 5560081 | NCBI WGS metagenome assembly JAABUW01 (sample SAMN10711882, study PRJNA513363) | rock metagenome | isolation source: Antarctica rocks | place: Antarctica: Victoria Land, Knobhead sud | reverse complement strand
GAGAAATGTAACCCACAGTACCATGGTCATCGACGCGTCAGCTTCGTCCTGCCCACAGACGCCCGGTCTAATACCCCTCAGCACCTCGAACACCCTACACACAAGAGTGCCGAGAAGGCGAGGAAGCAGATAGACGGGTATTTAGCGAGCTACAGGGAAAGGCCGAGACGATATGAGTCTGTTAGGTCGGACGGTGAGCGGCCCGGAAGAACTCGACAGATCTAGCTACGTGATCAGGATGGTGATCGAATCAGCTAAGTGTGGGCTTGGGCCATTCAAATTCCGTATGTTGCTCTTCGCCAACAACATACATTCCAGACGCCTTCCCCGTTCACCTCCAGACGCGATGCAGTCTAGTATCCGACTGCTTTCCTCGAAAATTGGCATGCTACACAATACTTGATCTGTTCGTGCCTGCGTGTGCTCCGCAAAGTTCAGCCCCGCCAACAACGTATCGCGAATTCTCGGTGTCTTTGATTCTTATGAGCCTGGGGTCAACCATAGCAGACCTGTGCTCTAATTCGGATAAACGAAAAGTGTTCGGGAATACCATTGGGATGATGCCGAATGAAAGTTGATGGGCAAATGATCGTGCGTGGGGATGGAGATTGCTGGTCAGTGGCGGTATCGACACCTATCCATTCACTTCTGGCTCCTCGATCAATCTTAGCTCCCCCACTCCACTTCTGGCTCCCCCACCCACTTCTGGATCCCCGGTCTTTCTGACTCCCGAATCCCATCCTTAGCCTCCACTTCTGGTTCTTACTTTGAAATTTAGCCTGTCACCAGCCCAGATGGCTACTAGCTCCTGCAATGAGGACGTGGAGTACACCCAAAGCGGTTTACACCTTGAGGCGTGGTCCACACCACCAGCCGTGGCGTACACCTGTGGACGAGGCGTGCACCAGCTGTGGCGTACACCCAAAGTGGTCCACACCACCAGCCGTGGCGTACACCTAAAGTGGTCTACACCTCGAGGCAGTGGTCCACCCAAAGTGGTCTACACCTCCGAGGAGTGGTCCACACCACCAACCGTGGCGTACACCCAAAGTGGTCTACACCTCGAGGAGTGGTCCACACCACCAACCGTGGCGTACACCCAAAGTGGTCTACACCATCTTTCCGCACTGTTGACGTCCACCCAGAACACTCCCCAGGACCTGATGCCTTGTTATGGTATGAACCCAAGCGAGAGAGTGAATACCTACTCTTCACGGTGATCTTCGACAAACTTGAGGCAGACCTGTGTCTTGCCCGACCCGCCCAGCCCGTGAATCACATATCTCTTCTGCTGTCCTCGTGTATTTACTGTGCTGGATAGAAGGCAGTACGCTTGTAATTGTGTGTAGATCTCTTCTCGTCCTGTGAAGGCGGAACTAGCATTCCGTGGCACGTGGTAATATTTGTTGCGGAACGGGGAACGAGGAGAGGGAAGGGAATCTGTCGTATCACTTCAGCCAGCTGCGTGTAGTGGTAACACATTAGATAGCGAGCACGGTCCACTCACTGCTGTAATAGTGTCTGTCTCCGATGTGTACCTGACCCTGTCCATCCACCCGGAAGTCCTCCGCTCGATGACCCGGGGACGGAACAGTGGATGTCGGAGTAGTCATGGGAATGCTCGCTCATGCTTGTGAGATTGCAGCCTCATCAGTCGAACAAGAGCAAAGCCGGATTGGCCGCGCCTTCGCACTTTCATCTTGAAACGCGAAATCCAGCACCTTGTGCTCGAGGGTCAGAGGTCACATTGAGAGACTTGCATAATGTCCTTCGATTCACTCGGGCTCGCATACAGGCTAACGAGAATCACGAACCGGTGAGCGGATTAACAAAATCGCCGGCACCAGTGCATGTTCAGCGTCATAATTCGCGGAATATCCATCATCTTCGAAAGATACTCACTCTAGCCTCCCCGGTGTTCGCCGCCATCTCTCAGTCGTAATAGCATGATGACAATGGATCCACGCCTTGGCTCGCCCATGTTCAGATCCTCTTCCGCACTTGAAGATAGAAATCATCTAGGAAGTCTCGGTACTGCTCCAAGAAATTGTGAAAGGCGTCCGCCTGCACCATGCAATCCATTTCATAGCCTATATATTGGTACCTTCCGGAGCTCTCACTTGTTCTCTCTTATTAGATTGGAGATTGCCATAGCACCCATTACACAAATGATCATCCAAGCTATCCTTGTCGTGAGCAACAAGCTTTGAGGGCTTTTTAAGACTGCAGCGGCAGCATGTAAAGCTGGCGGGCTTGACAAGGCGATATAGGCGTAGAGACCCTTGAGGGTGAAACTGCTTTTCAATCTCGCCCAATGGTGTCAGGGACTTTTGGGTGTCCTGTTCGATAGGTAAGAAGATGTCAGCAGTAGGGTAAAAGGGCAGTCCTAACCATCCTTTGATTTCAATAACGAGGAGAGCAGAAGCAATATATTTTGTGTTTAGATTTGGATTCGAAGAGGCTTTCAATCCTCTTGAGAGGTTACGGCACAGGTGGGAGAGATGTGGTGAGATTGGGAGATACAATTAGGGTGGGGCATAGATACTCCGCGCTAAACAGCATTTCATGGCTAGCTGCCGTCGACAATCGAAGTCCCACAAATGCTACAGACAGCTAGTAGCCGACGCGTATGACGCCTCCACGTTTACGCTTACCATTGATGAAGCCATCCATAGTCCATCTTGAGCCATATCTGGCCCCTCATCTAGAGCCACCCATCTGCGGTTCATAATTCAGTCATATCCAGCGTCTCAGCTCGCCGATCATCTGTAGTCTGTCTCCAGCCACATCTGGACCGTCAGCTCAAGCCAATTATCGCTCGTCAGACCGTGTTCCACTATCTGCTACAAGTAGAAGGACCTATGTAGATCTAGGTGTAATTGTTGGAGACTTGGACAAACATCATGGAAAAAGGATCAAAGCCCATCTCGGGAAAACGTGTAGGAAATCAACGAGGTTTCACGGCTGTTTGTGACTATATAGTTGAAGATATCTACAAAGTAATCGACACACACTGGTGAGTGCATGTAAAGAGGAAGAGGCCCACGGAGATATACAGATACAGCCGAGGGAAGAGCTTGTCGGCTGGCAGATGTCGCCAGACCGAGTAGGCAATAAGTGCGGCCAGCCCTTGGTGACGAATAGACCACAATGTGTCCTTATTCCCTTTGTTGATCTTGTCGCCTCCGTTTGAACAGTCTGCTTTCTCGAACCCTTCTCCGACCTGGCTGTCTGAAGGAAAGCAACCCTGTTCGTGAAGGAGCTATGAGTATTTGTGGACAATAATTGTAGAATCTGAACGGCATTGATTAGGTCAGCGTACGATAGAGTACGAGGGGAAATACAGACATACAATCTTCTAGCAGTTGATTCCGTTTCTGTATGCCATGGACGATGCCAATCCTGGGTGCCTTAGGTTTCCTGGGACGGTTTTGCGATTGACAAATGTGTAAGAGATTGCAGTATTGCAGGCGGGCGCTAAAATCGGTATCCACCCGAGCCGCTGTCGCAGCCTCTCTAAAACTCCACAGCCTACGTTGTTACGCCATCGTGCATGCGAGAACGAGCTGTATCACCCATCTCATGGAATTTCGCCATGGTCCATGGTGTCAAGGCTCCTAACGCAAGGGGCTCTCGCAATCGGCGATTCTCCATTTGGCTGTCATACCTGCCCTCATTTCTACGCTAGGTCATCACATATGCATACCTCCTGTGGAGGTCCCCGTGAATGCGGCTTGGTGCAGCTGCTTCAACGTCCCATTCCTCGAACAGAGACGTATGGACCAACGATTTCAAACACAATGCATTGCATCGCATGCTCCTGATCTGTCACATTTTGCGTTCGGGGTTCTTCTTCCAGCTTCTTCCTCCTCGCGCTCACCCTTGTCATCGCCCAATGACAGCGTGATATGTGGTTGCTGTATCTAACACCTCTGAAATCTGACGCCATGTCTTACCTCGGATATCGCATGTTTGGTACGGGTTGTCTTTCGTCGGGACCATTACTGCCACTGACAGCAAGGAAGCAGACTTGACCAGTATTGCCAGACGCGACTAGCTTTTGACAGGCCTCAAAGAGCCGACCCATGCAAACTTGAACGGCCCTTCTTGAGCTTCACGGACCTCACCAGTCTACAGCTTTTCAGCACTTACGTCCTTCGAGACAAGGTTGAAAGCATCATTGGTACAACGGACCGGACCTAAACTTGCGATGAGTCCACAGAAAGCTTCTGTTGCAATTCCGACATGGCGGGGATTCATTGAAACCACAAGAGACGCGTTGCATATCTATGAAGCTTGTTTAAATGGCACTCTCCCGTTCTGTTCCGGCCGACCGCAGGACCGCTCGGTCATTGTAAGTGGCAACGTTTTCGTTTACAATGAGGCAAAATCCGGCATCAGAAGATGGACGGACGGCGTTGATTGGAGCCCCAGTCGAATGCTCACCAATTTCCTCATCTACCGCCAGCTCGACGACAATGTAGCGCAAGGAGAAAAAAGAAAGACAAGGAAACACAGTCAGGGAGCTTTGGAGCCTGGTGTCAGTCGTTGTCTCGTTGGTTCGTTGACGGATTCCTACAATTTCAAGAATGATGGTCTACTCAAGAAAGCCATTATTGTTACTTTGGATGACGTGCCATATCGTTTGATCGCATACTACTCGATGAACGATGCCGAACATTTGAAAAGGCCCCGGGATGACTCTCGTTTGCAAGACCTACGTATCCGAGATACCCTCTTGAAGCAAGCAAAGTTCGCCTCTTCCAGTATCGATGATACCGGCGATAAGGAATTGGATCAGGCAAATCGGGCTCCAAAATTTGGGTTTGGCGATTATCAGAATGGATACAACCCTCGGTCGCTGCATCCTACATTACTTCTTGATGTCCAACAGGTCCAGTCTCTTCGGCCAATTTCCAGCCAAGATATCGCTTTAGCTCACCTTCCGCCGGGTTGTCCCAGCTCTGCCCCCATATACCCTTACAACACCGGTCATCACCATCAACAACCTTGTGTCTGCGCCTGTCATTCCCAGGCTCAAATATACCCTCCGCAGTGGGACCACCAAGCACCACAAATCGGGGCCATCGAGCATGGGCTCTTTTAGAGCACCTCGGTCTTAGGAATAAGGTAAGCATGACTACCCTTTTTGTAGGATACGCAAAGGCTAACGAATATAATCATAAGGTATTCGTCCTCCCGCAGGAAAGAACCGTATTCAACGTACGGCCCTGATCCGATAACAGATACATCGTTTTGTTACGATCCTTCTATATCTGCCTCCATATCGAATCACGTTATCTTCAGAATCTCGGACCCTATTACTCCCTTAGTAAGGGACAAGCAGGTTTTCTTATCGTAGTGCCGCTTGAGTTGGCCGCTGTAATAAGTGGGTGTGAAAGGGTCGTATGATGCAATAAGTGAGGGAAGCAGGGACATAGGGTCTCTGATATCTGAACTTCACACTAAGTATCCTATAACGAATTCCATAATTTTGTCGCCGCCTTTGCATGTGCGACCTCCGTTGTCCCTCTGACTCCCCTTCCCGTTATGAAACACTTCCGCAGTCAATATTCAAAGCTGTCTTTTAGAATGCAGACTATCCTACTCCAGGAAATGTCCATTTTGGTAGTGAGTAATGAATGCCCTTCGTGTAGCGCCCAAGGCTTTAGGCTCTGAATTATTCTAGATGGCACGATTAGAACAGATGGAATATGGAGAGAGGCGCGTCTATACTATCGAATGTCGCCTCGATGATCAATTGACGAGTTCGCCCCAGTCCACAAAAAACCATGATTAAGGTTATAAATAATCTACCTTCATGATTTAATCGTATACTACTCGGTTGACGATGCCCAATACCACGTGGAAACGCCCTAGGACGACTCCTATTAAAGAAAGTGCAGATCTAATCTACGTAACAGGTAGCCGTTTTAAAGGAGATACGGTTAGCTCTTCACATAACCTATACGCTTCGTGCAGTATATTGGTGCCTCAGCTCCTGAGAGATTCGAATTGTAATGAATGGTAGACAGGATTTATTGTATAGATCTCTCAATGAAATCTGTCCTTGGATTTAGTCCCAATTTCGCTTAATGTAGCAAGATCCTGAAGCTCCCCATATGTCAATTCATAGACACGCCTAGTAAGAAAGCCTCCTGATCAGTAAATCCTGGTCACAATACGCTCAGTGGTAACTCGACCGTCGTACCTTCTCCTCCCGGTGTGTCTCTTGGGTCATGTGCGGTGTCGAGGCTGGAACTTCTCCCTGGACTGAGAAGAGCAGCCGATTCGGAATCTACGTATAGAGAGATAAACGATCGCACTTCCGTTCCTAAAGCTATCGTCCTCCGTATTTACATAGTGGGACTGGTATACTTGCGTATTACACTCTTCATTTTACTACCTAATATTAAACGGCTATATTCTCCTTAAGTCCTCCTTATTTATTGACTAATCTTCGATGCTCTTAGCACTTCGCATCGTTTATACTAACTCGCCGAATACCTTCTAGTACGCCACTTCCGCTACTTCCTATAAGTCTGTCGGGACCTAACTATCTAGGATAGTATCTAGAAGATCTATTAACCTCCGTTTTAAATTATTTATAATGCAAAAGCTTTAGAACTCCTTTTAGTACTCGAGTAGTTTAACTGACGTCAGTAATATATACGGGCAAGCGCCCGCGAGACCAAGCTCCTTCTAGCGGCTAGAGATATCGATTAATTCCTGCCTAAAAGCTATAGTACCATCCCTCCATATCCTATAATAGTAACGGAAAGGTTGAAGTAGGTTATTATCAAGTACTCTTACTACCTAGAGCTTTAAGATTAGATCCTATAGGTAGGTATTAAAAGCCTCTTTATAGAGAGCGACCTATATTTCTGCGGGCTTTTCTTCTAGCGAATCGTAGGTCATAGGTACGGCGAAATCTAGTACGTAGTCTGCGTACTCGAACGCTAGCTCAATACTAGATAATTACTAATCGATGAGATCCGTAATAACGGAGGGATCGTCGTCCGAAATAAAGATATTTCTTTTGTACAGATTAGTATAACAGAGGGTGGCCGTAGCTACTCCCTGAATACGAGGATCCTTGGCCAGCTTTTAGATAACCTCACGACTAGTATTTATAAGGCTAGTGTGCGCTGCCACGGATCTATAAAAGGGCGGCTTATCGGTAAGCGCGACCGGCCCTAATAGAAGACGGGAAAGACTAATATTAATAAGGCCGTCGCAGTATACGTTTAGATAAGACCCTAAGTAGGCTAGTAAGCTAATATACTACGTAGCTTTAGAACGACAGAACTTATATAGCCCTCTATTAGGCTTCGTCGAATTATAGAATCTCGCTTCGCCGATATTATAGTCCTAATACCTGGTTCCGTAATAGGGTCTAATATAAAAGCCTTATATTAATAGTAGCGTAGAGGTAGAGTAAAGAGAGATATTAGTAAAGTATAAGCTCCTATACGCGGTAAAGTCGATTGCCGCTATTTACCGAATACTTATATAAATGGCCTAGATATAAGTAATCTACTACTCCTCAGATACCCTTAGCTATTTCTAGTATAATTGAATACCAGCGGTATATTCTATAATAATATACTTACTACCGATAGTATTTAAGGGGTCGTCGCTCCAGTTAAGAGTCTTCGGCGTTAGTATAGTCGTATTAGACTAGACTTAATAGTACGCGAGACTTCAGTTATTAAGCTTCGTCTAAGAGGAGGTCTTAAGCTTACTATACGTAATAGTAGCTACTTCCGAGTTAGTAGTTAGCCTAGCTGGTCCTACCACGGAAGTAGGTAGCCTCGTAATAACACGCCTTATATTATTGTAGGTAAAGATAAAAATTCGATTATATCCTCCTTCCTTTTTCTTATATCTTATAATAGAGGTAGCGCTAGGACATAATTCGATAACTTTATAACGGAGCGCGTCGAAATCAATATTTAAGGTTCGCGAATTACGCTCTAGCTCGTCACGACGAAGCTATTACCCGCTCGTATATTTATAAGGATTTAGACCTATACCTATATTAGCGCAGTGGCTATCGTAGCGAGATAAGGAGCTTATACTATTATCCGACGCTAGGCTAGTCGTAGGATAAGGATTACAGGCGTCTATACTATCGGTTATTAGTATATATAATATCGAGTAATAGGGTAGAAGACGTCTACTTCTGGAGATGGAGGATATGATCGAGAACTTGTTGATATATAGGAAACGAAGTATCGCTGGGCGCTGCGCATATCTCCAAGTGGTACGGATTATACGGCTTCGCTACAGTGGAGGTCGTCGTATGGATGAAGTATAGCAAGTGCGCTCCCCTGTTAAACCCAAGGATATTTGCAACAGCTCAGGAATTTCCCAGTCTTCCTTGCTGAGTCAGCTGCTAAGCTGGACTGCTGCAACTAAATAAGAAGGTTATGCGAATCAAAGAAGGATTTGTACTTGTTAAGAGGAGGTTCCCTAAATGACTTATCGAGTATTAGGCGTCAATCACTAGGCAATAGGAGGTAGCCTGCCGAAATAGGGCCGACTTTCGTCTGGACTACTAAAATAGACCGACCTGCGAGAAATAATTAGATAAGACGTTCTCTTGAACTACGCGCTAGGATTAACATCCTAATATAGCTTTATATACCGGATTTGGCTACGCGCTAGGATTGATACTGGTAGAGTATTATATATAAGATCTTAGCTATCGCTTTTTTATTGTTCTTCTCTACTATCTCCGTTAATTAACTCTTCTACGCTCCTATATTCCGTACTTAGCCTATTCATACCCATCTCGGACATATAGCGAAGCTTAAGATATCTAAAGCTATTAATATAGCGTTCGTTAAGCTTAGAGGCGTTAAGAATATAGTATCTAAGTTTTCGGCCTTAGCGGCAGAAGGTAATCGTATAATACCGTCCCTAACGAAAGACGCAGAATATCAGCTCCGTATCGACGCGGGCCGTTTCGACCCAAAGACGAATCGTCTCAATGTCGTATTATAAGTGAACTCTCAAGCCAAAAGCCCAGGCTTAGTCGACTAGGTCAAGAAGAACTCGACTTATTCTAATCTGGCAACGGCGACATATAATACCAAGGCTCAGGACAAAAACGCAGAGCTGACCCGCGTAATAGAGGTGTTAAGGCAAAGAGCTAAACAGAATGTCAGATAATTAGCCAGCCCGTACGTCTTTAAGTGTGAGAGACTCGACCATACTTCTCAGAACAAGCGGCTGACAAAAGTTTGTCTCTTGCTAGGAAATACTAGGTCAGGACATATTCTCGATAACTACTTCCATTCACCTCGGTAAATACAAAAACGAAATCGTTGAATAGGATATGGAGATAGGACTGTGGCTCTGCAGCAGACATTAATGGTTCATCTAAGCGGTTGGACACTCAACGGTCCTTTATTGCTCTTAGGCTTGATTTGCCTATTACCATCCCGCCTTAGTCCCCCCCTTTCTAGTAATGCTGCATATCTTGCGTCGACCTTCCCATCTGCTCTTATCTGTGCATAACAATCAGCCTTATTTGCGTCCCCGCCGTGCCCGTTATCTCGATTAAACTCCCGCACCAGTCGCTGTGTATTTCCCCCTCCTGCTGCTCTTGCCTTTCCCACCCTAGTTGCTCTTGTCTCTCCCGCTCCTGCTATAATCGCTCTTGGGTCCGAGACTCTTGTTCCAAACTCTCCTGGTGCAAGGCATGGTATTCAGGGACGTATCGTATCATCTCTAAGTCGTGTATTTCGTCTACAGACCTCGACGTTTCGTTCGTGTCCTCTTTCCTTTGGCTGGGAGCTTCTTCCGCTTGATCATGCTCTTCTCTTTGCTGGAGGCTAGATCCACGTGTTGCGTTGTTCGTGTTAGTCTAGGCGTACCTGCTATAGAATGCAAAGAACACCGACCGGCGGATGATGAAAGACGTGAGACCTTCACCGTGATCGTCGCCTGAACCATAGACGTTGTTAAGGTATAGGAACTCGCTATCTTCTGCGTAAATTTCTGAATTACTCTACGAAAGATGATTTCCGCATGGTCTGGTAGCCCACCCGGTGCAGAACTCTATTGGATCACAACGTGTACAGCAGTCCCATGAGCCCAATAGACTGATCTGACGCTGCGAATGTCCTGAGTCAAAAATTCAGAATTCTCAATTTTCGGATCATTCGTCTGAACCCAATTCCCAGAAACTGCGCCAGCTTCTTTCAGTAGATGACCCAGGGTGTAATCTTTGGATACCAGCATATCATATGTTCCGATGACGGCCCGCTGTTTAGTTTTCTTGCTTATCCGGCTCCATCGCGACTTAGTCACGACAACGAGAACGTGTTCCGACATGATTTGCCATGTTCCGGGGGACGCCAGCGTTGGCTCCTGCGTCTCCCCAAACCCACTCCGCATTAACAACGACCCCTCCGAATTTTGGTGCTCTACTGTCAATGTGGAACCGTTCTCGCGCTCAGGATCCCAGTCATCGAAGTCGACTCTCGAAGAGTCCTCGCGTTCGAGGCACCAATTTCTAACGCGAGGGATCACGACCTTTTGATGAAGACGGCGAAGGTCTTGTAGATGTCGATCGACGAAAGAACGGAGTGCCTGGAGAGTGTCAAAATAACCATTCAGCGTAAGCTCGGAACGAACCTTCCCCGTTGCAAGGTCCGCGCCCGATGCTTTGCGCAAAGTTAATACCGTTGCAACTCTAATCCATACTTCTAGCTTTCCGAGCCGCAACCTTCTCTTCAGGCTCAACGGTGGCTCATCTATAGCGGACAGCATGATTTAGCTAGGAAACTTGGTGAAGATGCAAAAGGTCATAAGCTCCAAGTTCAGCCAAAAGAACTCGTCAAGTGAGAAATAGACACGGCTGCAGAGTGAGCTTACTCAAGTCTTCCGCTCATTATCTCCAGCGTCCAATTTTCTTACATTCCGGGAAGCATTCCTTATTCCCGGAATGCATAACATAGAAGGATCTCAAATTCCATATGCCTTCATGTTCTTGACGCGCAGTCATTAAATCGAAGACTGCCTAATTGTGACCATGTTGGCCGAAGATACCAGCCGTTTGGAGAAAATTGATAGGCTGTACGCGTTACGGTTGGATCGATATGTGTCCTTGCCAATGGTGAGGTCGCTCTCACATGATTTGTGCTCGCTATGTTGACGAGACTGGTAGCTGGTTGTCGTTGGCGACCAGTCCTGCGGCAAAAGCTCTGTTCTTGAGGGCTTCACAGGCCTGCCCTTTCCACGTGATGCCGGTCTCTGCACCCGATTCCCAACACAGGTGGTCTTCAAGCGCTGTGCCGACAAGCAAATCGAGGCTCGTATAATGCCCATAGACCTCAAAAATGAACAGGACGGTTGCATAATTTGTACTCTGCCGGGAATGACTCTCGAAGAGTTCAGTGAGGGTCAATTCCAGGAGATTCTCTCAAAGGTAGACTAGAGACCTATTTAAGTTCATGCTTAGCTGAGAAATCATGCAGGCTTGCCTAGAGATGAGAGTTCCGTCATTAGACGGCCCATCGCCAGATGATATAAGATCCTTCTCGCATGATGTCCTCAAAATTAAGCTCAGCGGTCCGGACTACGAGCATTTCAGTGTATTAGACCTGCCAGGGCTCTTCAGGAGTATATCGCTCGACAAAATCTCGTGAATAAGCGTACTAATGAGCAGAACCTACCCCTGGTCGTACAACGAAAGAAGACATGAAGACTGTAAGACAGATGGTCTAGAGGTACATAGATAATGAGAGATGCATTATCCTGTGAGTTTGCCATCCACCGGATGAAAGAACTACATACTGATTCTCGATCTGAAGCGCCGTCGTTCCTGCGAATGTTGATATAGCGACCCAAGAGATTATTCAATTGGCGGAAGACGCAGACCCTGAAGGGACGAGGACGCTTGGGGTCCTCACAAAACCTGATTTGGTTGACAGAGGTGCTGAGGAGAAGGTATTTGCCTGTCGTATCTTTTCACGGATCAATAACTTATTAAGGATAGGTAATTAGCCTCATGTTTGGCTAAGGGCGCCACTCTGGTCTGGGCTATACAGTCGTTTGCAACAGAAGTTAAAGCAATCTTGTAACGAAGCTTGCTGAGCGTAACGCTATGGAAGTCAGCTTCTTCTCCGAGTGTCTATGGTCCGACATTCCTTGTGAACGCAGGGGCATCGGGGCGCTCAAACGACGGCTGGATGGATTCCTTGTTGACCTGGCTCGGAAAAAAATTCAAGAAGTAGCTTGTGATGTATTTCGAGCGATGAATGATTGCAACGAACGGCTGCACAACTTAGGCCCGTAATGAATTGATAAGACTGAACAGCGGACCCATCTACTCAGGATCGCCACCTCTTTTTAAAGCCTAACCTCCCACGCACTCGATGCCTACTACGGGAGAGATCCGTGCTTCACCTCACGTGACGACCTCAGGCTCGCAACCACCATCAAAGGTCTTCAGGACAAATTCTCATCTCTTCTGCGAAGAAAAGGTCAGACGCGTCAAGACCGTCGGAGGAAGAACGTTTCTGTTGCCGTCGATGGGCGAGACCCAGAAGATACTGCCCCTCCTCGAGTAGATCAAACCCCGTCGGACAGTTCGACGACATCCTCAGAAGATGGCGATCTTTCCGATTGGAGCCTCAAAAGCCTCTCCGAACCAGAGATATCCTCCGAGTTGAAGCGCATCCTGTTTCACGTCAGACCGCCCTGCTGTCAACCGGATGAGGGAATTATTCCCTGGATACGCCGAGAATACCACCGATCCAAAGGGTTTGAGATCGGCACGATCAACCCATCATTGCTCCCGGCTCTGTACCATGAACAGATTAAGAATTGGAAGTATTACACCTTGGACCATATTAATCAGGTCCTTAGTGCGATCCATTCTTTCCTCCGCCAGATGCTGAGGTTTGTATGCTCGGACCATCAAGTCTGTGATCGGCTGTGGACTGTCCTAAGCCCTCGCGTTGTGGATTCTTATAGTGGAGCTCTTGTACATGTGACTTTGCTTGTCGAGGTTGAGGAGGCGGGAAATATAAGGACCCTAAATCATTACTTCGCTTTGACTCTAGAGAAACTGAGGTTACGACGTGTTAAAAAGCGACTCGCTTCGGTTAAATCTTAGAGATCCGCGGGATTAGAGGGAAGTAAGCCCCTACTCTACTTAACTAATGTTCTTAATGCTTATAAGAGTAATGATAATTAGCTTATTAAGGATCTAGATAACATCTTACGCTCGTATTATAAGCTCGCCTAGAAGTAATTCGTCGACGCTATATTAAAGGAAGCTGTGGATTATCTACTTTTAACTATTATAGATAGGCCCTTACGGGTCTTCTCGCTAGCATTTATTAGCTCGCTCTTAGATAAGCAACTCGCGCACATTACCGGTGAAAGTGTAGAAAGTGCTAGACTTCGAGCAAAAATTACAGGAGAGCTACGGGTTCTTAAGGAGGGACATGCTATATTGAACGATTAACAGGAGCGTGCTTATAGGTTGCTCTTAGGGAGGATCTTCCCTTAGTCTACTAATGCTGCTCTCTTTACCGGTCCTTCGCAAATCGTCATACCTTCGCAGTCACTAAGCGCTGGCATTGCTATGTCTCTACGCTCTCTAGCAGTATTTAAGATCCTGGTCCCTACGAACACCTTCCTTCTACAAAGACTGGCATGATGACCTGTTCTATGAAGTGCTAGACCGGTTGAAGCGCATTCCGGCTGAAGAAGAAAAGTTTGTGCAGATACAACAGGTCAGGAGAATGCTCCTGACATTACTTCTTCGCTGACCAAGTGCAATGGCAGCGGTTGCTAGAGAAAAGCCCGGTGTATTGGGCAGTCGCCCAAATTTTGTCTTCTACACGGGCTCGTTGTCCGAACACGGTGTTCGAGAACCTTGGTAAATCAAAGTCCAGGGTCGTGGTGTGATGTAGACCTACGGTAGGTGAAAACTCACGTAACCCGAATGTATAGGGCAAAACATGCTCCGCGGTCATCATAAGTCTAAGGGTTCGTTCTCTACCACGTAGGGTTTTGGAGGGCGTAGGGACTCGCAAAGGGTTGGTGGTAGCGCCGAAGAGAGCCCACAGCCTAATCTCATGGCCCAGCCCAAATATTTTGGCCCATCCCTCAACAAAGGCCCAGCCTAATCTCATGGCCCAGCCCAGACATCTTGGCCCATCCCTCAACGAAGGCCCAGCCTAATCTCATGGCTCAGCCCAAACATTTTGGCCCATCCCTCAACGATTCGGAGGATAAAGTATTTCCCCAGCCTACTTTCTACGCTTGCAATACGGGAAGCAAAGCAATTAGAATCAGATAAAGGCCCACAACGGGAACAGCTTTCGAATGGCGAGATCAAGGCGATCTTGATCGACCGTCGTGGCAGCAAGAAAAGCTGGACCAAATGTTTAGGCGGATTGGATCTATAGAGTGTCTGAGCAGTGGAGATCTCGTTCGGCAAGTCGAGGAGGAGTCTGCGCGCTGGTCAGACTATGCCGTCAAGACTGATTCAGGTTGGCAGGATGCGATTTGGATGATGGATTTGAGGGAGAGTACCATGCAATCGCTCAAGGAAGCTCAGCTCATTGGATGATCTTAGCCATCGTGCGAAGGGGGAAAGGACTGCATTATGTAATGTAGACTCCACATACAGCTCTATGAAGTCAGCCGCAGATTCGGTACATAGGGTTAGGGCTTGGAGGCTTTCCAATTAGTCTTATAGGGCTAAACGTACGTATAACAGGCTACTGGATCCTAGGCATTTGCCTTTCGATTGGGTCTTAGTGGAACGTTTTCCACAGCTTCCTAGGATATCCTGATGGCACCACCCATTCGCTCCCAACCGCACCGTCCGCGGATCATTCGGAAATCGGTTACTCTCGTATGCCGACGGTCTCACCAGAGGAAGAGATGGATACACAGCCAAGTCCGCCGAAGTCTTTTACACAGGTTGCTCCAAGCCTCCTAGCCGCATCCAGCCGCGAAAAGGGGAAGGCTTCCGTAGAGGAGAGCTCTGCGACTTCCCGCGATGCAGTCGCGCCAGCGCGTACGATTCTACGACCGCAAGATTCAGTCCCACTCGTCACTCTGCAGGAGGCTCTTCGCCTTGTTGCAGGCTCGGAGAAACACTCAGATACGAATCAAGTACTGGTGTTGTGTGAGCGGACCTCGGACCACTTCGAGGTTCACCAGGTCAATCGCGAGGATGTGGAAAACATGGGCAAAACTGACGGCTTCAGTGACAAACACCTTCGTACCCGAGTGGGGAGGGCATAAAAGGATCAGAACTAGCTCGGTCAAGGTAATAGCACACAGAGCGGCCTTTGTGCTAGCTGATCCTGCCTCCATTCTGCGAGTGAAGAAGGCTTTCGAGCACGTTGACATGGCAAAAGACCAAGATGAGTTATGACCTAGCAGATAGACGATGTGATTAAGTACAAGCCAACCACGACAACGGGGTTGCGTCAGTTGCCTAGCCTCTTCCGCTTGCCGATGGTGGCTGTCTCGATCTGTACCGATTCATCATCATCACAGCTTTCACAGCTGCCGCAAATCTCTTCTTTCAATTCGGAAAGCTCCCTCTTCTTCTCTTCCAAAGCTCCTATCAAATGTTTCTTTTCCTTCTCCAGTGTCTCAATCGTTTCTCCATGATTATCCGTGCCCTTTTCGTCCGCACAAGCTTTATTTTTGAGCAGTGCCTGTTTCATGGCCTCATTCTCCATCAAAATCGAGCCCAACTCCACGTGTCTGTGCTTAGCTGACCCCGATACTGGTCCCGTAAAGTCGAGCTTGTTGCACAAGGCAACCAAGCCATGGTTCATGTTTCTTTCGTACTGGAGACCTTCCTCTACCTGATCGTAAGCGAGGGTTTTGTGGTCGAGCGCTTGCTTGGTGTGGCTGTGAGCGCCTTTCTCATTCTCCAGATCCATCAACATCTGATGAAGTTCGGCTCGAGCATTGTGCAGCGAAAGGTCTGACTGAGCAAGCGTGGCCTTGGTCTGGTTGACCTGAATTTGTAGATTTTGTACGGAATGACGAGTTCGCCACGCTTGTTCGTTGGCTGTTTGATTCTGCTCCTGTATAAGGTTGATATCACGAAGGAGGGCGCCCATCGATTCCCACTGAGGTATGATTGATGTCAATGCGTTTCCCTGAGTCTCAACAAGTGCTGTCAGCTCAAGCACATGATGACCATGGGATTCACCATCAACCCACTTCTAGCATTGCCGCCATGATTGCAAGACAGATCTTGGACCCTAGACCTATTCGAAGGGTTGTGTGGAAAGTGTATAGCGGAGGGGCCGTTTTTGAATCCAGGAAGCGCAGGAAGTGAGGGAAAGAGCCATAGTTGTGGAAGGATCCAAAAAAGGCGCACCCCTCCACGCCCAAGGGCATCGGATTTGGCGCCATCAAATGTGGAAAGAATGCTTGTTTCACAATAGGCACTAAATTCTCATACTGATCTACAGTATCTGCTTCGCTTGAAACAAAAGCTAAGAATTCGACTAAGATCGCCAGCTATCTCCTATCCCTCCTGGCCAGATCCCCCTTCCTCCCGGTCCTGGTCGTCCTGGTCGTCCTCGTCGTCAATTTCCTCGGTCTCGTCGGCATTATCGAATGGCGGGCCTTGTGGCAACAGCGGGTATATTGGACTGTATCCGGTGGCTGAGAACGCATGTTGCGAAGGCGTAAGGTAGTTTTGTTGACAGAGCTGTTCTGGTGACATATATGGCAGAGCGGGCCAGGGACCTAGATCGTTTCCCTCCATTAGGGCTATTGGGTTCTAAGAGACCGTGTAATGTTCGTTACCTTGCCCGAGTCTAGCCACAAGATTGTCAGATGGATTGAAGGCCGGGTCTGCCATCTTGCCATAGCTACCACAGTCAGGTCATCACTCTCCAGTATGTAGGAATTACCTACTTGTTGTAGCACAGATCATCCACAGCGGACGTCTGAAGCCCTTCAAAACGGCCTGCGTACATAAATCTAAACAGATGAGCTGCTGTGTTGCATTTCGTGATAATGACTTACCGATCTTGATCAGTGACACTTGCGTTGTTAGGCACTTCTTGACTGGGGATGGGCTGGATTGTTTTCACGAAGGTCTTGATATCCAATGGATGCAGAGCAAAACCCGACAAGTAACGATACCAGTGTAGTTTGAGGGCGGGCAGAGATCGAGTCCCAGTTATTCCCCACTGCTTGATGCTATAATTGAACAGCCACGTCCTAAATTCCCACTGCTCATGCGGAAGAAGTGCGTGAAGAATGAGCAGTAAGTTCTCCTCAATGAGATTCCAATCACCTTTCGCTTGGGTCTCCATGTTCCACGGTATTTATTTGTGGGAATACTATCAAACTCAGAAGATGCATACAGAGGAGTGACCAGGCCTGGGTTAAATAGCACTCAACCAGCTCCGAAGGATCGATGGCGTCTTGCTCTTACACTAGCTGCCATCAAGCCAATGTGATCCGCAGAGCCGGTTTCGAAGATACCCAGATATCCATCATTGAAACGTGTATCAGCAGCGTTTCGGCTGTGCCATCCCCATGAAAGCCGTATAAATGCGTGTACTTGAACGCTGCTCTCCTTCCCTTTCACAACACAGCAATCGCTTTGGCAGACTTTCATCCCTCCGACGTTCAGCTAATCTGACGGTATGCTTAGTGACGAGCAGTGGAACAAACTTCTGGACAGTATGGCCGGACAGGAGCCCACCACTACGGTGCATACTGCACAAGCGAGTGATCAGCCGTTCCCGGATTTCAACGGCGTTAATTTCAACAATACAACGAGCCATGTCCTGGGGGCTGACTACGTGGAACCGAGCTTCGTCGGCTTTGCCGTACCACAAAGCTCCCTGTGCCAGGTTTTTGATAACCCATTCGTGGCGGATCTAAAGAGGGTGTCCAAAGAGCTACAGGTTGTCAAGCAGCGGTAGGACACTCAAGCCGCGCAGTGTCCGCATACTGACACGATCAACAGGCTTGAGACCCGATCCAGGTATATGCTTTTCTTGAACGGTAGCGATAGTTGGTCTAGCTGATCATGAACCATAGACAAGTGGACAGACTGCTTAGCAACATGCGAAGTGTCTTTGCGCATCTGGCCGAGATCGATCCGTTCCTGAGGGAGACACGATCTTTGCTTAAGAACGTCGCATCAGGAGTTGAAGGGTGGGAGGCTGCGTCACCAGACGAAGAGAACAATGAAAACCATGCACTAGGCGATCCTAGTGCATCAGAGGAGCATCATTCGTTTGTAGAAACGGGGGGACCATCGGGTGGATACTCAAGAGTGGTAGGAGGCGGTTAAGCAAGAGCTTTGATAGGACTGCGCCGTATGGCTGTTTCAATTCGTCTGTAGTGTCATTATCGGGAGTGCCTTCTATTGCTTCAATTGTTGGGTCCTTGGTTCGAAGTGGTCAATTCTTTCAATAAACGACATGGGAGTGTAGGTAGAGTGCGTAAACGCCCGCTAGATGCGCTTTGTACTAGCCCGCGTTTCGTGCGCTTTGACGTGATCTACCGTAGGGTATGGTAATCGTACAGGGTTCCTTCCTCTCGTGGGGCAACGAGATTCCCACGGTCGGAGATAGTCCTAAGGGACGACAGTTCCCTGGATTCTTTCGTACCCCACAGTCCACACATCCCTACGAAGCTATAACATCCAAGGTACGACAGGAACCTACGATGTTGTCTTCCCCTGAGACCGCTAATACCCTAGGGTCGGTATGCCCATGCGGGACAGGCGAACCTTAGGGAACGCGCGCGTTAGGAACAAAGGATCCTTTGACTACTTTACTATGGAACGCTGCACCCCCCTCACCAAAGTACGGATCACGACCGGATCTTTAACAATATACGGGATCTACGTTCACTATGATCTTGCTAGCCTAAAATATACGATGGTGTGAGCCGAGTTGCCGGGCTGGGAATGAGGGGTTGGAGTGGACCGGTAGGATCTCGTGCTTCTGGTGTATGCCCGTCAGCCCGCCTCGTAGGTTGTGTCCCTAAATTTGGTTAGTCCAGCAGCGACTTCTTTGTTCACACAAAGTATACCGGAGCGAATCAATGCGTTGATTGCCATCTCCTCGCAATAATCCGGGTATTTCCCTGGGTTGGTGCGACAGATGTCTCCCACCCCGAAAGTGCAATTCCCGCCGCTGCAGGGCAAAAGCTGAGCCCATAACGTCCCGGTGTTCCTATAGACCGCATAAGGACTTCATCACAGCGATCACGTACGGAGGTCTCGTACCATAAGCAGAATAGTACCGTTGGATACAAGAGCATCGTTGGTTTTGAGAGCTGTTCGTCGCTGTAAAACGTACGCTTTCTATACGCACAAACTTACAATGTATCTCGGGCTCCTTTTTCACGCCAAAGTTCCATATTTGGAGTAGAGGGTCTTATTTGGGGAAAAGTACCTCCCTAGTAATTTTGGATGGGCAGGTCAAGAGCTTGGTACATGTCATCGTTTCGGGCTTAGGTGTGTATGCAATATGACACTATCGTTACAGAAATTGATTGAACGCTGATTAGACGGTCTAACAGCATCCTCGGGCTCTATCCGGTATGTGAGTCGCTCTCGACTACAAGTGCCAATTCATTAGGAGGTCAAGGCTGGTACTCCAATTCCATTAGCCGCACGTTATGCTCGAGATTCGCTTCCACCAGGGTATGTATCTCGTCTTTGATGGTATGATGTGCAGAGACTGTAAGGTCCAGCTCCATTCGACAATATTACTGGTGGAAACAATTACCTGCCACCAATAAAGCACCAGTGTCCTTGGCCGTCCATTGGACCATCTTTCCATCGACGTAACGGACATAATTGCCCTGGATCTCCGCTGCGAGCATTTCTCGCGCATCAAATGTGCCGCCTTGGTGGTAGAGCCGACCGTGCTCGCCTTCGGGTTCAGCGCCTCGAATGTTCTTTTTGTTGGAATAGAAAATCGAGATTTGGAGGATCTACCATGTAAGTGTCGTGCATGAGTCTAGTAACAGGGACGGCGTACCGGACTTGACCCATCTGTCGCAAGTGCGTCGTCGATTAGATCCTTCGCCACAAGCTCATCTCCCGGAGCGGTCAGTCTACGCCTTCAAGTTTGGGACGATATACGGACCCTGGTCCTGCAATTGCCATACCAAGTGGATCCTTCGTGTCACTACTTCGCATCGCTTGTAGCCATCTATGAGGGCCTTGAGGTTTGGCAGTTGTGCGGCGATACCAAAACCAGTCGCTATCATCAGAATACTACCATATCCTCCCATTGGGGTAGCTGAGCTATGAGGTCCGCTGAATAGGACCAGATGATTTGTCTTGCTCGGCGTCTCCTTAGCATGGCGGAGGAGACGGTGAGTGAAACCGTCCCGGGGCTCGATGAGAAGTTGAATCATAGTCAAACGCGGTTCGGGACCGGTCTTTTCCACAGCCCAAGATACGATCATAAAAGGATGAGACTCCCAAAAGGACCGGAAGCCGACTCCAGGGAGCCAGATGTTGACATACTGACCAGCTCGCATTGTCCAGGGGCGTCGGACGTTGATTCTGATTCTGATAGCCCCCCTCACAAGCGCCAATGTTGCGTGGGAGAAGCCATAATGGACATTGAAATTCCTGTATACCACCAACAACACCTCGAGTGAGACTGTAAGGACGAAAATTCCAGAGGCGACATATATACATATACTGCTGACTCCATGCTTTGTGGACACGTGTCGCCATATCGCATAGGCACAAAGAGCAGCGACGGCTTGATGTGTCCTTAAGAAGAATTCGTAGGATGGTCGACGTATGCATTTGAGGAAACTGAAGAAGAGCAGTGCGAGGGACGAAATGCACTACGCAGTCAGTCAGCCTCATGCTGTGTGGGAAGCGTGCACCGGATGCATACGATTATCTCATATAGACCAGGCGACCCACCAGGTTCAAGGTCGCGTGCGCTATCGAGAGTAAGACTGAGACAGCGGCTGCAAATCCATGAGCTTTTCGAACGGTGTGGATCGAGATCCCTAGCATCCCAGCCAAGAAGCTCAGATGCGGCCCAAAGAAGAGGGGGACCATATTGTTCACTGACAGAACGCTCGTCCGAATACTTGCCTGAGCGATTGACTCGATACGATAGACGCTGCAGAAGATGTTGATGAGGATCAGGCTTGTGCGGAGTGCGACTCCTACTCGAGACCACGGTCCTATGAAAGCGTGGCGATACAGAAAAGAAGGATATATGATATGCCGCAGGATCCAGGTGCCGGAATTCTGTGCAGCCGTCCATACGTGCAAGCAGAAATTGATGGTGGTGAGGAGTGCGAAGAGGCCGCCAGCCACGATCGCGTAGAGTTGGGCTACATCCATCTTGCAATTCGTGATATGGATGAAGTGTCGACGAGATGGAAGTGAAAGATAGCAGACATGGCGCCATTATTGGAGATGCCCCTAGTGTTTCATATGGTGAGCCATTTGCGTTGCCCACAAATCGTGCCATCTTCAAAGCTTGACGTTGGACAGTATCTTGAGCGAACATGCCGACCTCTCAGAATTCGAAGGTCGCGCCGAAATCGGCACGAAGAAGAGAGGTTAACATGTTCACTAAAAGGAGTCGCAACCTATTCAAGAAGGCTAATGAGCTCGCGTCGAAAACGGGCACCAACATCTACGTCCTCATGCTCAGACGAGGGCGGTACTCTACGTACGCCTCTACGGATCGGCCAGGATGGCCTTCTCAAGCAGACGAGATCGTAAGACTCCCTCATGCAATTGGTATCTACAATGTTGATGATGACTACATCAGGAGGCCAATCATCCACTTACAGAGCGCAAGTGTCCAGCTGACTTCGCACCTGTGCCTGGTATACTTGATCGAAACAAGGACCCACGAATGACAGGAAAAGACGACATCAAAAGGTCTCCCAACGAAGACTGCAATCAGCGAAACCCAGGTCCAGAAACTATCAGTCTCGTCGGAGACGGTTTCCTCTCGTTTCCGGTCAACGGTGCGCAGACCTTCGAGCCGGAACATCACCACCATAGCGGCGGCACAACAGACTTTGATTCAACCATGTCGCAGGAAGGACACGGATCTTGGGTGGACAGCGCATCTGATAGAGACTGGGGGAACCTACATGGTGGATCAACTCTCGTCTTCAATAGAGAGGCTCGACAGCACCCACTCAGACACAAGCGGAAGCTCATCATACCTCGTGTCCCGAATTTGCCGGAGCTTTTTGATTAGTGTACATAGGCGTGCTCAACGTATCTGTAGCCAGACGCTATATCACAAAGAGCTTGATTGTTGCCGAGACGTCCTTCACATCGGGATCCTTGCTGAAACATCTGTTGCACCCTTGGCTCTGGCACGTTTGGCGCTAATACGAGCAAGTATCACTTCATGACTTAGTGTGATCTGGTGTAACCTTTTATGGATGGCAGCCCGTCAAAAAGCTACCGGCCCATCGATTGATAGACTGGGAAAATCTCAGCTCTAAATCTTGCACAGGTAAACGATATGGCCGAGAAAGGGCGGCGTTCGTCTAAGGTGATATACATCCTGTACCTGTACTACCACTCTGACAGTCCCTGCGCAGAGTCTACGATCCTCGACCAGTACCATCGATTCCAGGACGGTGACCTGTCATCCGAACGCATCGTGTCATGCTGAAGTCGAAGATCTAGAGCACCAGCTCAAAGACGCAACCCGTCGTCACGACAGCGAGCGCAGCGCACGACTGCATCTGACTCAAAGTTATGAGAAGTTGAGTCAGCAGAACATGGATCTCAAGCAGCAGAACTATGCCAAATCTGAAGCTTGTCGCAAGGGAAACGCGGCCTATCGCGATCTTGAGAAGGCCTACAAGCAAGTACAGTGCAGTCTTGGCTTGGTTCATCAAGAACGTCAATGCCTCCAGGGCCGTCTCGAGCAAGAGAGGATATATGTACAGCAAGCAGATGCCCGGTTGGACCATCTGCTTAGAACGACGAGGATGGTCACCCAGACCTTGTACCTACATACTATCGACAAGTCCGATCCACCTGATGAGAAGAAGAGAGAAGAAAAAAAGCTCGATTACGCGGCGGTATATCTTGAAAGAGACTTGTTGCAGATTGATTGCGAAGAATTGAAAGCATGTCTATCGAAGGAAAGAAAGGGGAAATACTGGACTTGAGTGTCCCTGATGGTAGGCAGTGTATTTTTCATCGGGCTGGTACCGGTGTTTTGATTGGACCGAATTTCTTCCAGCTTTTTATTTGCAGCAATATGTATATATATATTCCTTACATGCATCAAGATGGTCATCTGCTTTATCCATTGGGCACTCAGAGCTACAATCACAAGGATAGTAGCAGCATTGTGTGATCCCGTGCCGATGAATCTCGGAAGCCAGGGATAGCCTCCACCAACAATTTCTGGAGAGTCTGTCGCCGACATGGTATAAGCTGAAGTGCTGGTGGATCTTAATAGATATCGTAGGAGCTAAGTGGAACGATGACGGCACCAAGTTGGAGTGTGGTATCGTTCATGACGCGTAGATGGTCCAACGGCAAGACGTGGGTAATATGATACGGCGAAGTCGCTACACCTGCAAAAGTATTGTCCATTCGATGGTGTTGGACCGGTCCAAACAAAACAGGGAGGAGGCCAGACATTACAATAAGCGAGGCAGCAGTTCCTAGATGAGTTCTGTGAGTCGAAAAGAAAGCTATGGAATCAAGTGAGTGACGAGGCAAACGCGAAGGCCGTCCGCGCACGCATGGAGGATGGGACGAGCGGTTGACCCGGTTCTTGGCGGGCCAAGCGCAGGATAAGGTAAGGTACCTTAGACTTAAGCAATGAAATTGCTGTGGCGTCACCACCGTTGTCCACATTGTTTTATATAGAGCCTAGCTTCGTAGCAGAGATCTTGTTGTCACTACTGCAGCACTGCTTCAATCAGACTCTCGGTATCTTGTGGAACAGACCAGATCTTGACTATTCGGAGCCCACAGGATTCGACCAGATCCTTCCAATCCGACTTGGTCCGCTTTTACCACCGCAGG
>JAABUW010003113.1_pt1 | contig 24053 bp, 20 predicted proteins | sample 5560081 | NCBI WGS metagenome assembly JAABUW01 (sample SAMN10711882, study PRJNA513363) | rock metagenome | isolation source: Antarctica rocks | place: Antarctica: Victoria Land, Knobhead sud | reverse complement strand
ACCAGAGGTGTCCGAGGCCATGGTCACCCTCGCCATGATCCGCCTCATGCTCCATCGCTCCGTCCATCCAAACCGCAAGCGACTGCCCGCACCATGACTTCCAAAACGGGCTCTAAGGCCGGACAGCGCTGGCCTGCATCGTGTTGCCCTTCCTGATATTAGGAGAGGGGTCGCATCGCGAAGGCACGGATGGCAGCGGCCCGGGACGGCGATCAGTGCCGGCCCACGCCGAGACGCGTGCCGTATTCGTTGCAGAACAATTAATGATTTCTTGGGCTGTTGTATCAATTATTAAGAAAACGAAGTGTCAATTTTTGTCGCTCATGGGTGACCCAGGGGTCGGCGACGCCCCCGTCAGGCAATCCCAAAACGACCAAGCCTGCTTTGGCGGAGTGCAGACCTGCCCGATCCTCCGCACCCCTTCTCCGTGCCCTGATCCGATCCCCAGCGGCGAATGCGTTCCAAACCGCCACCGGCCGTGTCCCGCTGCCCCGGATGAACCGGCCTTCAACAGCGCACGCAGCACCATTGCATTCGGCCGGTGTCCTAAAAGCTGATTCCGGCAGGCGCGTGGGTGGACTCTGCGGACTCTTCCTGCCCTGAAAACGTCAGGTTCTTGCCCCGATGCACCTCACCGGCGCTGCGGCCTTCCTACCCCGCACGGAGCATCCCTCGCAGACCCTCCGGCAGACCCCACTGGAACAGGCTCTGAACCGCGCCGTCCCGGCGGGTCCGGGGGTACCCGGCGCCAGGGGGTTCGACACGGCGCGCGATTTGCGGCAGTGACCGGCGGCAACGAGGACCCTGAAGCCCGGTGAATCGCCACCTGAAAACCCTGACCCTCGGCCTGGTGCTGCTGATGCCCTGGTTCCTGCTCCATGCGCGGGCTGGGGCGGAGCTCGGCATTGACTTGATCGGCGCCTGCTTCCTGGCGCGCTGCACCGCGGCGCGCAGTTGGGGCTGGCTCCGGCAGGATTGGGTCGTGATCGGCCTGGCGTGGTGGGGCTGGCTCGTCGCCTGCACGGCGTGGAACCTTTCGTTGCCGGGCCAGGATGGGGCGGCGTTGCTGCAAGCCCTGTTTGTCCTACGCTTCCTGCTGTTCGTCGCAGCGATGGAGCACTGGACCCTGGCGGACCCGTCGGCCCGGCGCTGGTTCTTCGTCAGCTTAGTGGCGTCAACGCTGTATGTCGCGGCTCAGACCCTGTTGCAGTTTGCGACCGGCCATAACCTGTATGGCGTGCCGCGGTCGGAGGACGGGGAGCTGACGGGTCCGTTCAGCAAGCCCCGGGCCGCACCCAGCTTCGTGCGGATGCTGTTTCCGGCCCTGCTGCCTCCGGCGGATGCGCTGCTGGCGCGGCCGGGCTGGCTGCCCCGCCTGAGCGGCGCCGCGCTGTTTGCCGGCGGCATTGCAGTGGTGGTGCTGATCGGCCAGCGCATGCCGGTGCTGCTGGCGGTGCTTGGCCTCCTCGCGACCGCGCTGCTGCTGCCCCGGCTGCGCGGCCCGGCGGCGGTGGCGATCGTCGCCGGCGGCGCGTTGATCGCCGCGTCCGCAGTGGTGTCGCCGCCCGTGTTCTACCGGCTGGTGACGAAGTTCTCCCGGCAGGTCGGGGACTTCGCCGATAGCCCGTACGGCCAGATCGCCGAACGCGCCGTCGCCATCGCGGAGCAGCATCCCCTGACTGGCCGGGGCTATGACGGCTTCCGCACGGGCTGTCCGGAGCCGCGCTACTTCCAGGGCTGGCACCTGCCCGGCGCGGCGGCCCTGCATGATGGCGGCGGCGCGGCAGTCTGCGTGACGCACCCGCACAACCATTATTTGCAAGCGCTGACGGATGCCGGCCTGCCGGGGCTGCTGCTGTTCTGCGCCCTGGTGGGGACATGGCTTTGGCGGCTCGGCCGGGGGCTGCTCCGCGCTCCCGACCCGTTGCGCGTTGGGCTATTCATCGCGGCGCTGCTGCAGGAATGGCCGGTGGCGTCCACCAGCCCATTGATCTCGCTGCCGATCGGCGGCTGGTTCTTTCTGCTGCTGGGCTTTGGGCTGGCGGAGGCAAGGTCCGCCGCCGCGGTGCCCCGGCCCGTTCTAGCCCAGGATGTCCCGGACCGCCTGCATGACCCGCTCCACACCTAGGTCGTTCAGGTCGGGGGTTTGCAGGACGGACACCCACTCGCCGTTGGGTCCGCGGGGCGCCGCCTGCTCCGGCACGCCGGCCGCCGAGAACAGCACGAGCGTGGGCGCCCCAGCCGAGGCCGCGACGTGGACCGGGCCGGTGTCGTTGCCCAGCACCAGCGCGGCGCCGGATGCCAGCGCCGCGATATCCTCGATGGAGGTCCGCCCTGTCAGGTCCACTGCACCGGGGCAGGCGGCGAGGATCGCCCTGGCCATTGGCGCCTCCATCCCGCCGCCGATGACGGCCGGCAGCAGCCCAAGGCCCAGCAGGCGTTGCGCCACCGCCGCATAGCGCTCCGCCGGCCAGCGCTTGACGCTGCCCAGGCCCGCGCCGCCGGGCATCAGCAGCGCATAGGGTGCGGCCAGCCCATGCCGGTAGCCGCGGGCGGTCAGCCAGCCGCGCTCGGGCGGGTCCCACCGGGTGACGCCTGCAGCCTGCAGTTGTTCGCGCTGCCGCTCGACGGTGTGCATGGCGTCGCGGTGCGGGTTGGCGTGCGGGTGCGAAGCGCCGGGTGCGATCCCGGACCAGGGCGGCCGTCCGGCCAGCCGGAAGTATCGGCCGGACCGCCGGGACGTCTGCAGGTCATAGACGAAGTCGAAGCCGCGCATCGCCGCCACGGTCCGGCGCGTCGCCGCCAGGTTCCACCACGGGGCGCGCGGGTCCACCCGGACCTCGTCGAACCAGGGCGAGGCCTCCGCCAGCGCCCGGAACGGCGCCGTCGTCAGCAGGGTGATGTGGCTGCCGGGGTGATGCGCCCGTATCGCGGCGAAGGCGTGGAAGGCGTGCACGAAATCGCCGAGCGCGCCGAGCTTGATCACGAGGATGCGCTGTGCGGCTGCGCCTCCACGGGAATCCGGCATCAGCGCCGCCGTACGCGCGCTGTCCGGGGCGGCAGCGGAGGGATACGGTCGGGCTTCGATGGCATCCAACACCTTATCTGAGGGGTTCCGAGGCTCTGCGTCCCGGGGGTCTGCTGGGCACGTCACGATCGTCCTGCCCCATCGCGAAGCATTCGGGCCGCTGGCGGCGGGCGCCGTGGCAATGGTGGTGCGCCGGCTGGCTGCCGGCCCGTCCCGGTATAAGCCGCTTGTAATCGGTCGGCCATTCGGCGGCCCCGCCTTCTCCGGCATTCCCTTCCTGCCGGCGTCCCGCATGCCCTGGCTGCCGCTGACGCCAACCCTGCGCTATGCGGCTGACGTGGCGCGGGTCCTGGCGCCGCTGCCGGCAGGGCTGATCGAGGTCCACAACAAGCCGGACGTGGCGCTTTGGCTGGCCCGGCTGTTTCCGCGCCGGCGCGTCCTGCTGGTCCTGCACAACGATCCCCGGACCATGCGGGGCGCCCGGTCGCCACGGGCGCGCCGGGTTTTGCTGGACCGCTTGGCCGGTGTCGCCACGGTGTCGGACTTTATCCGCCGCGCCCTTCTGGATGGCCTGGCACAGCCGCCGCGGCGGGCGCCGGTAGTGGTCCACAACGCGCTCGATCCCGCCGAGGTGCCCGCCCCGCTGCCGCCGACCGGGCGGGACCCGGTGATCCTGTTCGCGGGCCGGGTGGTGCCGGACAAGGGTCCGGACCTGTTCATCGCCGCCTGTGCGAAGGCGATGCCGCATCTGCTGGGCTGGCGGGCGGAGATGATCGGGGCCGACGGCTTCTCGGCCGCCGCGCCGGATTCGAAGTTCATCCGCGGACTACGGCCGGCGGCTGCGGCGGCAGGCGTGGTGCTGCACGGCGCCCAGCCGCATGCGGAGGTGCTGCGCGCCATGTCGCGCGCCGCCATCGTCGTTGTGCCCAGCCGCTGGCAGGAGCCGTTCGGCCTGACGGCGCTGGAGGCAATGGCGTGCGGCGCCGCCCTGGTGTGCTCCGGCCGCGGCGGCCTGGCGGAGGTGATGGGGGATGCGGGCCTGCTGACCGACCCAGAGGATTTGGACACCTTTGCCGGGACCTTGCTGCGATTGGCGGGGGACGCCGGGCTGCGTGCCGCCCTGTCCGCGGCCGGCGTGGAACGTGCGCGCAGCCGGTTTTCCGTGGCGAACGCGGTCGCGCGGCTTGATGGATTGCGGGATGAGGCATCCAGGGTGTGATCGTGGCGAGCTTAATGGTCCAACCTCTGCTTGCCAGGCACCGGCATCAGGTCACGCCGGTCCGCCGCTTCAACTCTGCCCGGCACGCTGCGGCGCTCGCTACGCATCCCCCCGCCATCCACCAATCCCGCACCTCCGCCAGCAACGCGCCCACTGCCGGCCCCGCCAGCACGCCCAGCGCCAGGGCGTCCCGCCCCGCCAGCGGGAAGCGCGGCCGTGGCAGCGCCGTCAACCGGTCCTGCACGGCCGCCCAACCTTCCCCGCCGACGGCCGCCTGAGCCAGCCACCCCCGCCCCGGCATTGCCCCCACCGGAGCGTCCGCCAGCAAGCGGCGCAGCGCGTCGTCGTCCATCCCCGGTGCCGGCGCCGGGCCGTGCAGCGCAAGCAGCCGGTCACGCTCGCTAGTGGACATCCGAAGCGCCTCCGCCAGCGGCGCCCCGGCGGCCGGGCACAGCGCGGCCAAGCGCAGCAGCGGCTCCTCCGGCGCGCCGGCCGCCACCAGGCGGTCCAGCCGGCCCGGGTCCAGCGGCGCCGGCAGCAGCGCCGGCAGCACGCCCAATTCCATCATCAGCGCCACGGCGCCACGCGGGTCGGGGGTGGCCAGGATGCGCTTCAGCTCGCTCCATACCCGCTCCGGCGACAGACGGGCCAGGCCGGGAACGCCGCCGCGCAGGGAGTCCAGCGCCCCGGCATCCGGCGCACCCTGGCCATATCGCGCATGGAACCGGAAAAACCGCAGCACCCGCAGGTAGTCCTCGGCGATCCGCGCCGCCGCGTCGCCGACGAAGCACACCCGGCCGGCCCGCAGGTCCTCCGCGCCGCCGAAGTAGTCCCACACCGCGCCGTCCCGCCCCATGGACATGGCGTTGATGGTGAAGTCCCGCCGCGCAGCATCCTCCTGCCAATCCGCGGTCCAGGCAACGGTGGCGTGGCGGCCATCCGTGCTTTCGTCCCGGCGCAGGGTTGTCACCTCATAGCCGCGGCCGCCGCTTACGGCGGTGACGGTGCCGTGCTGCAGCCCGGTCGGGACCGCCTTCAACCCGGCGGCTTGCAGCGCACGCATCACCGCTTCCGGCGGCTCCGGCGTTGCCAGGTCCACATCGTGCACGGGCCGGCCCGCGATGGCGTCCCGTACGCAGCCGCCCACCAGCCGTACGCCCGGCAGCGCTGCCATGACAGCCAGCAGTGCCGGGTCGCTGGCCCACTCCGGCGGCGGGATGTAGAAGGACGGCTGCAATGGCTCCCTCTACCTACGGGAGAAGGCTGGGGTGAGGGAGTCTTCCGGCGCGGCGCTTGCCGAGGCAGAACCTCGGGCCAACTGGACATCCTGCGCCCCGCTTCGCAGCCAAGACCCCCTCACCCCGCCCTCTCCCGTAGGGAGAGGGAGAAGATGGCTACTCGTCATGGCCCGGCACGACCTGGCCATTCTGGAACGCCGCCGGCACATACCGCGATCCCGGTGCTCCACGTTCCGATACTGCAAACCACGCCAACACGGCGCCGCACAGCAACAGCCCCGTCAGGATGCCGGTCAGCACCGCCGGCGTCGGCCCGGGTTGCCCGCGGGTGGCCGCCGCGCGCCACAGCGCATAGGCGCCCAGCGGCGCGAAGAACAACGCCAACTCCGCAAACCGCACTGTTACGCCCCCTGCGCCCGCAATCGTTGCGCCAGGTGGACCAGGATCGCCGCCGTAGCACCCCAAACGTAGTGCTCCGGATGCGGCCAAACCCAGAACTCACGCTGCCGCCCGCGCCACTCCGCCTGGCGCCGCTGCGGCGCGGCGGGATCCAGCAAGGTGGACAGCGGCAGGGTAAAGATCGCTGCAACCTCATCCTCGCATGGCGACAGCGCCAGCCCGGACGGCAGCAGGCCCAGCACGGGGGTGATCCGGTAGGCCGTGCCCGTCACGTAGTCTGGCAATCGCCCGGCCAGCTCCACCTGTCCGGGCAGCAGCCCGATCTCCTCATGCGCTTCCCGCAGCGCCGTGGCTTCTGCTGAAGCATCCTCCGGCTCCATACGCCCACCAGGGAAAGCGACCTGTCCGGCGTGGTCCCTCAGGTGCGGCGCCCGAAGCGTCAGCAACACGCCCGGTTTCGCCCCGTGCACCAGCGGCACCAATACCGCAGCCGAAGTCAGCGGCCGGTCCACCAAGTCCATCGCGTCATCGGACGTAGCAGGGGCGGCAAAAACCTCGTCATCGCGCGGACGTGCATCAGGTGCGCCCTGTAGCCGCAGGCGCAATGCGGTCAGATCCATGTGTTGCTGGACTTCAGTCGGCGTCGAGGCCGACCGGCAGGTCGCCTAGGGAGAAGAAGCGCCCCTGGCTCCAAACGCCCAGCACGTCGCGTCCGCCAACCATGCCTGGCACAGCGAGCGCCACCAACTCATAATAGACCGCCCTGCAGATGCGCGCCTCCAGCGGCTGCCCATCCAAACGCACAAGGATATAAGGAATAGGCTCGCACGTCAGGCAGTCATGCTTCACCCGGATGGGATGCTCCTGCCCGGCGGTTACAACCTGGTCCACGTTGGTGCGGAAGGACAGCACCTGCTGCGGGCCGTCCCCGGTCCAATCCAGCTCCACGGCGGTCCAGGGCGTGTCCTCAACCTCGATGCGCCCGCGCTCTGCCGGGGTTTCCAGCCAATAATCGCCGGCGGCATCCCGGCGCAGCACGCTGCTGAACAGGCAGACCAACTCCTTCCGTCCAATCGGGCTGCCGCGATACAGCCAAGTGCCGTCCCGCTTGATGACGAAGGGCAGGTCCCCGCACTCCACCCTTGGCGGGCGCACGTGGGAAGACCCGCCGCGCGTCGTAAAGGTGGAGGACGTCGAAGGACAGGCCAAGGCAGAGGCCCGGCTCATCGGTAGATCTGGCATGGCATGGTGCCCCATGGGCATGGCATCGTTCACGTCTGCGTCTCCGGGCAACGCCGTGCTTCCGTTCCCGCCTACGATATAGGTAGCCTCCCCCGGTTGATGAAAGCCCCCGCCGGGCGCAGATCGTCGAAGCAGCCAGAACAGGGGCGCCACCGTTGTCAGACTCCATCACCGACCCAAACCGCCTGCTTGACGAGGTGGAGGCCCTAGGCCACCGCGCCGCCGCCGCCCGCGCCGAGATCGGCCGGGTCATCTTCGGCCAGGAGGACGTCGTCGAGCAGGTGCTGGTGACGATCCTGTCCGGCGGCCACTGCCTGCTGGTCGGCGTGCCCGGCCTCGGCAAGACCCTGCTGGTGGACACGCTGGGCACGGTCCTGGGCCTTGCTCCCAAGCGCATCCAGTTCACCCCGGACCTGATGCCCGCCGACATCACGGGATCGGAGGTGCTGGACGAAGGCGAGGACCGCCGCCGCTCCTTCCGCTTCGTGCCGGGACCGGTGTTCTGCCAGTTGCTGATGGCCGACGAGATCAACCGCGCCAGCCCGCGCACCCAATCCGCCCTGCTGCAGGCCATGCAGGAGGGCCGGGTCGCGGTCAGCGGCGCCGATCATCCCCTGCCCAAGCCGTTCCATGTGCTGGCGACGCAGAACCCCATCGAGCAGGAGGGCACCTATCCCCTGCCGGAGGCGCAGTTGGACCGCTTCCTGCTGCAGGTGGACGTGGGCTACCCGTCCGAGGACGCCGAGCGCGCGATGCTGCTGGCCACCACCGGCTCCGGCAGCGCCCGTGCCCGCCCAGTGCTGATGGCGGCGGAGCTGATGTCGGCGCAGGCGCTGATCCGCCGGGTGCCCGTGGGCGAGACGGTGGTGGATGCGATCCTGAAGCTGGTCCGCGGCGGACGCCCGGAAACCGCCGGTCAGGACGCGGTGCGCCGTCATGTCGCCTGGGGTCCCGGCCCACGCGCCGCGCAGTCCCTGATGCTGGCCTGCCGCGCCCGCGCCCTGCTGGACGGCCGCTTGTCCCCCAGCATGGACGACGTGGCCGCGCTGGCGCAGCCGGTGCTGCGGCACCGTATGGCGCTGAACTTCTCCGCGCGCGCCGAGGGCGTTGGGCTGCCGGAGGTCATCAACGGTCTGGTCGGCGCCGTTGTCTGAGCGGTTGAGGGCGGCACTGCCCCCGCTTGCGCCCTCCACGCAGGCCCGCCGGGCGGAGGCACTGGGCGCGCGGCTGCCGCCGTTGCTGGTCGCAGCGCAGCGGGTGGCGGCTACGGTGGCGCAGGGCGTGCACGGACGCCGCCGTGTCGGGCAGGGGGACAGCTTCTGGCAGTATCGCCCCTTCCTGCAAGGCGATGGATTGTCGCGCGTGGACTGGCGCGCCAGCGGCAAGTCAGACCGCCATTTCGTTCGGGAAACCGAGTGGGAAGCGGCTCAGACCGTGTTCCTGTGGCGCGATGCCAATCCGACGATGGCCTGGCGCAGCGGTGCCGCCGTGCCCGAGAAGCGCGAGCGGGCCGAGCTGCTGCTCCTTGCCCTGTCGGCGTTGCTGCTGCGTGGCGGTGAGCGCGTGCGCCTACTGGGTGGGGCGCCCCGGCCGCGCGGCGGACGCGCGGCGCTGGAGGGCATTGCCGAGGCCATGGCCGACCTGCCTCCGGACGGTGGCGTGCCGCCGGTCCCGGCCGTGCCGCGCCATGCCCGCGTCGTGCTGATCAGCGACTTCCTGGCGCCCATCGCCGAGCTTCGCAGCGCGGTCGGCGCCCTGGCCGCGGTGCCCACGACGGGCCACTTGCTGCAGGTGCTGGACCCTGCGGAAACGCTGTTGCCCTATAACGGCCGGATCCGCTTCCGCGGCCTGCGCCAGGAGGCGGATGAGGTGGTGCCGCGCGTGGAAGGCATACGCAGCGCCTACGCCGAAGCGCTGGCGGAGCAGCAGCGCGCCCTACAGGTAATGTGCGCCGCTGCCGGCTGGACGATGGGCACGCACCGGACGGATCACCCTCCGGAGGCTGCGCTGCTGGGCCTATACACCGCGCTGTCCCCGGCATGAGGAACGCCTCCTTGCAAACAGGGCAATGCCGCCTGCTTCCTCCCCCTCCGGGAGAGGGCCGGGGTGAGGGAAAGGCCGCAAGCGCTGGCATAGATATCCGAGGCCGGGTCAGCGCCATCTTTGGCCGAGCCTGCTCTGCGTGGCTTCCCTCACCCCAACCCTCTCCCGGGGGGAGAGGGAGTAAGCAGATATGATCTTTGCCGCTCCTTGGCTTCTGCTCGCGCTCGCTGCCTTGCCGCTGCTGTGGTGGCTGCTGCGTGTCACTCCTCCGGCCCCGCGCACCCAATCCTTTCCCGCCATCCGCCTGCTGGCGGGCCTCCGCTCGCCGGAAACGACTGCGGCCCGCACGCCCTGGTGGCTGCTGGCGCTGAGGATTGCGGCGGCCGGGCTGGTGATCCTGGGCCTGGCCGGGCCGGTGCTGGATGCTGGCGGTGCCCTGCCGGGGTCGGGTCCCCTGTTGCTGGTGATGGATGATGGCTGGGCGAGTGCCGCGGATTGGCCGGCCCGGGTTGCCGCTGCCAATGCAGCCCTGGACCGCGCCGCCCGCGACGGCCGCCCCGCCCTGCTGCTGACCACCGCACCTGGTGAAGCCGATACTCCACCCGCGCTGCCCCCGGCCTCCCCGGTGCCGGAACTCCGCTCCCGTTTAGCAGCCTTGCGGCCCAAGCCTTGGATGCCCGACCGCGTCGCTGCCGCCAAGGTCCTGGGAGGCGTGCATGCCGGCGCCGTCGTGCTGATCTCGGACGGCATCGCGACGCCGGGCGACGACGCTTTCGGCCGCGCGCTCGCCGCCGCCGGGCCGGTGACGGAGATGCGGCCGGACCTGTCCCCAGTGCGCATCCAGCGTCCGCCGCACGCTGACGCCGAGGGCCTGACCGCCCGGGTTGAGGCATTGCCGCAGCCGGCCGACCAGCCCTTGGCCGTGCTGGCCCAGACCGGTGACGGCCGCACGCTGGCGCGGGCCGAGGGTGTGCTGCATGCCGGCGCCGGCGTCGCCGAAATCCCAGTGGTGCTGCCGCCCGAGATGCGCAACCAGCTTGCCCGCCTGGTCCTGGCCGGCCCGGCGTCCGCGAGCAATGTCGCACTGCTCGATGAGCGCTCCCGCCGCCGCCCGGTCGGGCTGCTGTCGGTCGAGGCCGGCGCCGACACGCCGTTGATCGGTCCCTTGTTCTACGTCCGCCGTGCCCTGGCGCCGACCAGCGAGCTGCGGGAAGGCACGTTGGCCACCCTGCTGCAGCGCGAGCTGTCCGTGCTGGTGCTGGCCGACGTGCCGCTGGACGGTGACGACGCCCGTGCGCTGGACACCTGGGTCGGCAAGGGAGGGCTACTGATCCGCTTCGCCGGGCCGCGCCTGGCGGAAGCGGGGATGGCTGACGAGGATGGCGGCGCCCGCTCTGCGCCCGACCCTCTGCTGCCGGTTCACCTGCTGGCCGGTGACCGGCAGTTGGGCGGCGCCCTGTCCTGGAGCCAGCCGGCCGCTCTGGCAGCCTTCCCAGAATCATCCCCTTTCACCGGCCTGACAGTACTGCCGGAGGTGCTGGTAACCCGGCAGGTCCTGGCCGAGCCTACCGCGGTGCTCGCCCAGCGCACCTGGGCCAGCCTTACGGACGGCACGCCGCTGGTGACCGCGGCGGCGCATGGGCAGGGGCGAGTGGTCTTGTTCCACGTCACTGCCAACGCCGACTGGTCCAACCTGCCGCTGTCCGGCCTGTTCGTGGACATGCTGCGCCGCCTGGTGGACCTGTCGGCAGGGGTGGCCGGGGTTGCCGACGATACCCTCCTGGCGCCGTCCGAAACCCTGGACGGCTTTGGCAGCCTGTCGCAGCCCTCCCGCGCCGCCACGGGGATTACTGGGGCGGACTTGGCCCATCCCGCGGTGTCGCCACGCCACCCGCCGGGCATCTACGGCCCGCCGAGCGGGCGCCAAGCCCTCAACCTCGGCGCAGCCCTGCCGAATTTGGCTGCCGCACCCGCGGTGCCCGGCGCATCAACCGCCGCCTTGACCGGCGCCCCACGCGAGCAGCCGATCGGTCCGGCGCTGCTGGCAGCCGCGGTCGGGCTGCTGGCGCTGGACCTGCTGCTGTCCCTGGGACTGCGCGGGCTGCTGCGGACCGGGGCTGCCGCCGCGATGCTGCTGCTAGCCGTCCTGCCTGCCCGCGCTGCCGACCTGCCGGCTCTGGCGACGCGGCTGGCCTATGTCGTGACCGGCGATTCCCGGGTGGACGGCGTATCGCGCGCCGGGCTGGTCGGCCTGTCCGCCTACGTGAACCGCCGCACCGCCGCGAGCCTCGCCGAGCCGGCTGCTGTCACCCCGGGCGAGGACGACCTGTCCTTCTATCCGCTGCTCTACTGGCCCATCACGCCGGATGCTGCGCCAAACCCGGCAGCGGTGGCGGCGCTGAACGACTACACCAGCCGCGGCGGCATTATTCTGATAGACACGCGCGGCGGCGGCACGGAGGGCGCAGGCACCGGCGCAGGCTTCAACCCTAGCAGCGACGCCGCGCTGCGCCGCATCAGTGCTGGCTTACAGGTTCCGCCCTTGGCGCCGTTGAACGGGGACCATGTGCTGGCGCGGTCGTTCTACCTGCTGCAGGATTTCCCCGGGCGGTTCGATGGCGATACTGTATGGGTCGGGCGGGACCAAGACCGCAGCAACGACTCTGTCAGCCCCGTCATCATCGGCGCCCATGACTGGGCCGCGGCCTGGGCAGTGGACGGCTCCGGGCGCAATCCTTATGCCACCATCCCCGGCGGCACCCGGCAACGCACGCTGGCCTACCGGTTTGGGGTAAACCTGGTGATGTATGCGCTGACCGGGAACTATAAGGGCGATCAGGTCCACGTACCAGCGCTGCTGGAGCGGTTGGGGCAGTGATGGCCGTGTTTAATGCAGATGGCTGCCTGCCCACCCTTCCTCCGGGACAGGGCCGGGGTGAGGGAGGCCACGCAGGGCCGCTCCGACCAGCAGCAGCGTCAGTCCTCTATCACTTGGCAGGGTTCGTACTCGCTGTTTCCCTCACCCCGACCCTCTCCCGGAGGGAGAGGGAGTTGGCCCGCCTTGGAAGTTTCCGTCCATGAAGCTTGAACAAGCCTACGCCGCCCTGCGCTTCGACCCTGCCCTCCCCTGGTGGGCGCTCGGCGTGCTTGCGGCCGTGTGCGCCCTGGCGTTGCTGACCGCCATCCTCCGTCGCGCCCGCGGCACCGCCTGGCGCGGGTTGGCCTTCCTGGTGCTGCTCGCCTGGCTGGCCGGCCCCCGGCTGATCCGTGAAACTCGCGACACCCTGTCCGACATCGCCCTGCTCGTCGTGGACCAGACCGGCAGCATGTCGGTCGGCGACCGTGCCGCCGTACGCGACGCGGCCCGCGCCCGCTTGCAGGAGCAGGCGTCCCACATGCCCGACCTCGAGCTCCGCACGATTGAGGTGCCGGAGGGCGGGCACGACGGCACCGCCCTGTTCGCCGCCATTGACCGGGCTCTGGCCGACATCCCTCGCGCCCGCCTGTCCGGCATCGTCGCGCTTACCGACGGACAGGTTCACGACATCCCTGCCACCCCGCCCGCCGGACCCATCCACGTCCTGATTCCCGCAAAAGGCGAGGAAACCGACCGCCGCTTGCGCGTGATCGAGGCCCCGACCTTCGGCGTCGTCGGCAAGGATGTGACGGTCAAGGTCGTCGTGGACGATCTGGGCGTCCCCAGCCCAACCGGCTCCGCCCGCCTCACCATGCGCCGCGACGGCGAGCCGCCCGTTACCCAGGATGTGCCCATCGGCCGCGAGGTCGAGGTCACGCTTCCCATTACCCGTGCCGGCCCCACCGTCGCCGAGCTGCAGGTCGCGCCCCTGCCTGGCGAGGTCAGCCAGCGGAACAACCGCACCGTCATTCAGGTCAACGGCGTGCGCGATCGCCTGCGCGTGCTGCTGGTCTCCGGCGAGCCTCATGCCGGCGAGCGCACATGGCGCCGCTTGCTGAAGGCCGACCCGGCGGTTGACCTCGTCCACTTCACCATCCTGCGCCCGCCGGACCGCGACGACCTGACGCCCTTGAACGAGCTGGCGCTGATCGCTTTTCCGACGCGTGAGCTGTTTCAGGTCAAGATCAAGGAATTCGACCTCATCATCCTGGACCGGTTCCAGAACCGCGGTATCCTGCCGCCGACCTATCTGCGCAACATCGCCGATTACGTGCGGCAGGGCGGCGGGCTGCTGCTGTCCGTAGGACCGGAGTTCACTGGCCCCACCAGCTTGGCCGCAACGCCCCTTGGCAACGTGCTGCCAGCCCGGCCCACCGCGGGCGGAGAGATCCAGGGCGCCTTCCGCCCGGAGATCACGGCGCTGGGCACCCGGCATCCCGTGACGGAGGGCCTGCCCGGCTGGTCCCCAACCGGCGAGCCGGCCTGGGGCGACTGGTATCGCCGCATCAACGTGGCCGGGTCAGCCCTGAACCCGGAAATGGCCACCCCGGACGGCTCGCCGCTGCTGTTGCTGGAGCACGTGGACGAGGGCCGCATCGCCATGTTGCTGTCCGACCAAATTTGGCTGTGGTCCCGCGGACACGAGGGTGGCGGCCCGCAGGCCGAACTGCTGCGCCGCATCGCCCACTGGCTGATGAAGGAGCCGGCGCTGGAAGAAGAAGCGTTGCGTGCCCGCCTGGAGGATGGCCGGCTGCTGGTGGATCGCCGCACGCTAGGCGACGGCCCGGTGCCGGAGCTGACCGTGACTGCCCCAGACGGCGCCGTCAGCCGTGTGCCGCTCGTGCCGGGTCAGCCGGGCCGCAGCACTGCGTCGGTGTCCGCCGCGGCGCCTGGGGTTTGGGCGGTGTCGGATGGCGCCCGCCAGGCTTTTGCCGCCGCCGCGGACGCCAACCCACGGGAGATCGCGGATCTGCGCGCCACCGCCACCGTAATGGCTCCCGTCGTGCGCGCCAGCGGCGGCAGTATCCGCTTCATCGGCGGCGGAGCACCGGAGCTGCGCCGGACCGAGCCGGGGCGGGACAGTTCGGGTTCTGGCTGGATCGGCCTGCCGCGGCGGCATAACCATGTGGTGACCGGCCTGGACGCCTTGCCGCTGCTGCCGCCCTGGGCAGCGCTGCCGCTGCTGCTGGGATTGGTGCTGCTCGCCTGGCGGCGGGAGGGCGCGGGATAGGCAGCCGAAAACCACAACGTTTCCAAACAAAATCAGATCGGTTCCGTTATTGACTTGGTCTGTGGCATAATGCTTTCTTGAGGCTATCCGGCTTACGAGTTTCCTGCGGATTGATCCTCAGCTTGGAAGTCAATGCCATGCGCCACCTGCTCGTCCTTGCTGCCGTGCTGCCGTGCTGCCGTTCGCCGTCCATGCCCCGGCCGCGCGCGCCGCGGATCGCCACGTGGACATCATCAATAAGACCGATCAGACGATGACCAACTTCTATGCCTCGAAGGTCGGCGCGAAGTCGTGGAAGGAGGACATCCTTGGCAAGGACACGCTGGACGACGGCGACACCGTCACGATCAACATCAACGACGGCACAGGCGCCTGCCGGTTTGACTTCAAGGCGGTGTTCGACGGCGGCAAGTCGATTGAAAAGGGCAACATAGACGTCTGCAAGATCGGCACCTTCACCTGCAACCCATGATAACCGTCGGCGGCGGCAAGGCCGCCCCTTCCCGCCGCCGCCCATACACCCCAACTTTGGTACGCAGCCCAGGAGCAGCGTGCCTTCCAGCCCCTAGAACCCCCTCGCCGCCGCGCCGCGCGGTTCCGCTTGCTGGCCCTGGTCGGCTTTGTCGGCCTATGTCTGCTGACCGGCCTCAGCAACGCCGCCGTGACGGCTGGCGGGATACAGGGGTGGTATGCCGCGCTGGCGCAACCGCCCGGCACGCCGCCCAATTGGCTGTTCGGCCCGGTGTGGACCGTGCTGTATGTGTTGCTGGGCGTAGCCGCCTGGCTGGTATGGCGGCGGGTGGATGTCGGCGTGGACTGCAAGCGCGCCGCCCTGCGTGCTTGGGGCTGGGCGCTGGCGACCAATGCGCTGTGGTCCCCGGCGTTCTTCGGCCTGCACCGCCCCGACCTGTCGCTGCTGGTGATCGCGCTGATGCTGGGCACGGTGGCAATGGCGCTGCAGCGGTTCCGCAGGCTGCAGCCGGCCGGTGCGGCGCTGCTGCTGCCCTACCTGGCCTGGACGATCTATGCCGCTTACCTGAACGCCGGCGTGTGGTGGCTCAACCGCGCCTGACCGCTGTTGTGGCAACACATCTCGGAATCACCTATACCGCCGGCATGAAGCGCATCCTGCCTTTCCTGCTCCTCCCCTTCTTCTCCCTGCCCGCCGCGGCCCAGCTAAGCGGCAGCGGTGGCGCTGGCGGCATCCATCCCACGCCCGGCACCTCGCCAAAGGGGCCGGTCGTCAAGCGCGAGGCGCCGCCCCCCGCCGTGCCTGGCGCCCGAGCTGAGCCTACCGCTGTCGCACCAGCCGATCGAAACGCGGCCGACCTGCCGCCGAACGAGGCGCTGTTCGACGCCATCAACCGCGGCGACCTTGCCACCGCAAAGGACGCCATCAACCACGGCGCCGACCTGAACAGCACCAACGTCCTGGGCCTGACGCCGCTGGAGCTGGCAGTGGACCTCGGCCGCAACGAGATTTCGTTCCTGTTGCTGACGCTGCGCGGCGGCAACGGCTACACCACCTCGGGCGGACCGCCGGTTGCAACGCCGCAGAGCCGCGCCGCTGCCGCGCGTGCCGACCGCGATGCCGCACGCACCGCCGCACGGGAAACCCGGGCCGAGCGCGAGGCCGTCGCCGCCCGTCCTGGCACCGGGCCGTCGCCGCAGGCCCCCCGGCTGTTCGCCGGTCAGGGCGGCACCCCGGTGCCGCAGGCCGGGTTCCTCGGTTTCGATGCCAGACGCTAACGAGGGCGCCGCAGCTAAACCCACCGCGGACGACGCAGCTTCCGGGCTGCCGGCGGACAAACGGCCGCGAGCCGCGGGCTCGCTCCGTCAGTATTGGAACCTCGCCGGCGGCTACTGGTCCGGGCCGACCCGGCGGCAAGCCTGGCTGTTCACAGTTGCCACCATTGTGCTCGTGGTGGCCAATATCGCCGTGCAGTACGGCGTGAACCGCTGGAACCGCTTCTTCTTCAACGCTTTGGAGCAGCATCAGTCCAACATCGTGCTGTCGGCCATCGGGCTGTTTGCCGTGCTGGCCGTTGCGTCCTCCGCGATCTCTGTGTTCCAGCTCATCGCGCGCATGAAGCTGCAGGTGTATTGGCGCCGCTGGCTCAGCGAGCGGCTGGCGGTGCGCTGGCTCGGCGACCAGCGCTTCTACCGCCTTGGCATCGCCGCCCCCGACATGGACGCGCCGGAGTTCCGCATTGCCGAGGACGCCCGCATCGCCACCGAGCCGGTGGTGGATTTCGGCTCGGGCATCATGAACGCGGTGCTGACGGCGGTGGTGTTCTTCGGCGTCCTATGGACCGTGGGCGGCAGCACCGAGGTGTTCGGCGTGACCGTGCCGGGCTTCATGGTGATTGCGGCAATTTTCTATTCCGGGCTGATGTCCGGCTCGATGGTGCTGTTCGGCCGCCCCTTGATCCATCGGATCGAGGCAAAGAACGCCGCCGAGGCCCGGCTGCGGACCGAGATGGGCCGGGTGCGGGAGAACGCCGAAAGCATCGCCCTGATCGGCGGCGAGGCCGACGAAACCCGCGGCCTGCGCCTGACCCTGGACTTGCTGGTCGCGGCCTGGAACCGGCAGATCAAGCAACTGGCGCGGATGACCTGGCTGATGGGCAGCAACTGGGCCGTAGCGCCGGTGTTCCCGCTGCTGCTGGAAGCGCCGAACTACCTCGACGGCAGCATGACGCTGGGCGACCTGATGCAGACGGCCGCGGCCTTTGTGCAGGTGCAGGTTGCGCTGAACTGGCTGTTCGACAACTACCCGCGCATCGCGGAGTGGCTGGCCTCGGCCGGGCGTGTCACCGGGCTGTGGGCGGCATTCGTCAAGCTAGATGCATCCGTCGGCACCGGCGCTGCCGACCGGATCATGATCGGCCAAAGCCCGGACCGGAGCTTGAAGCTCGTGGGCCTGTCGGTCGCGCAGCATAACGGCCGGGTGATGATAGACGAGGCCGACACGAGCGTGGCACCCGGCGACCGCGTGCTGCTGACCGGCGAAAGCGGGACGGGCAAGAGCACGCTGATCCGGGCCATCGCCGGGCTGTGGCCCTGGGGATCGGGCCAGGTGCTGCTGCCGGCCGGCGCCCGCGTCGCCTTCCTGCCGCAGCGGGCCTACATCCCGCATGGCACCATGCGGGATGTGCTGAATTATCCCCTGTCGGCGGTGGACGTGCCGGATGAGGTCCTGTCGGCGGCGCTGGAGCGGTGCGGGTTGGGGCACCTGGCAGGGCGGCTCGACGACGAGGACCGCTGGGACAAGCAGCTTTCGGGCGGGGAACAGCAGCGCATCGGCTTCGCCCGTCTGCTGATCCAGCGCCCGGACGTGGTCATCATGGACGAGGCGACGGCGGCGCTGGACGTGGGAAGCCAGGCCAGCATGATGGAGCTGTTCAGGAACGAGCTGCGGGAGGCGACGGTCATCAGCGTCGGCCACCGGCCGGAGCTGGAGGAGTATCACACCCGCAAGCTGTCGCTCCGCCGCTTCGGCGCCGAGGACGACCATGTGGCGGAGGACAGCCTGCGCCGGCTGAAGCTGGGCAGGCTGCTGCGGCGCAGCCTGCGCCCGCGGGCGTCGCCGGACCCTGCAGTGCCGGTGAGCCGGTAGGGCCTTCTGGCATTGCCCAAGGAAGGTGCTCGCCACGCTCGCGAATGCTCGGCTGAACCTCTGCACGAGCTTGCCCACTGTGCGGGGCTTTGAGGATGCGCTTGAACGGCAGGGCTTGCGGGCATTCACAGGAGCCGTGCGCGGACCGTGGGAGAGGCTGCGGTGAATGCTTCCGCCCCAACAGCCATATGCGCTCCCTACGCCGCGTGCCGCTGACGTCGGCCCAGCCGCCCACCTACCCCTAATGTGTCCCGCGTCGGCCCAAAGCTGGCGATCAACCCGCCGCCAAGCAGGGCCTGCGCGGTATCCAGCATTGCCGCTGGCGCTGCCGTGCGGGCCGTATCCCCGTGCCAGAACTCAACTCGCTCCCCCACCTGGTCCAGGCAAGTCACGGCCAACCGGTGCGACACCGGCAACGGCGATGCAGCCATGTCCGCCGCCACTGCCTCGTGCAGCAAATCCAGGTCCAGCCTCCCGAACCGCAGCGTGCCTTGCCAGGAGTTCGGCACGTTGGTCGCATCCGGATACGAAGCATCCACCTGCCGCGGGAACGGCCCGGCGCCGTGCCGGGTCGCATAGGCGCGCGTCACGTAGGTCACGTCCAGCGCTTCAATTCCGGCCTCCTGCGCCAAGATGGCCACGTTGGTCAGACCGGTGCGGCTGCGGGTGACGTGCGGGAACCAGCGGTGTTCCGCGTCCAGGAGCAGGCCCTGCGCGCCCTCGAACAGCACGGGGCCGGAATGCGCTGCAATGGCGTCCGCCGCCATCGGCACATCGGCCGCGAACGCCCGCGCCGCGCCCATGAAGGCATTCCGCACCCCGGCGCTGTCCAGCCACGCCAGCCAGTCCGAGCCGGGCCTCAATCGCAGCGTGTCTAGCCGTTGCGGCACCCATCGCGCCCGTATGCCGTGCAGCACGTCCCGGAGCGTGCAGGCATCGCCAAGCTGCCCAGCGGTCAGTGCAAATCCCGCCTGGACGACGATACCGATGCCACCGCCCGCCGGGTGCCACCGCCCGCCAGGTGGCGCGCGACAAGCTGGGCATGGAGGTGTCCTACCTGGAGCAGCTTTACACCTTCTCGGGCCGTCACCGGGACCCGCGCGGCTAGTCGCTTTGGCCTACCTGGGCCTGGTGCCGTCGGCAAACCTGTACGGCGAGGTGCTGCGGGACATCGTGCCGGTGGACCGGCTGCCGCCCCTGCCGTTTGACCACGGCGCCATCGCGGCCAAGGCGGTGCGGCGGCTGCGGGACAAGAGCAGCTACTCGTCCCTGCCGGGCTTCCTGCTGCCGGAGGAGTTCACCTTGCAGGAGCTGTGGACCTTGTATGAGCGCATTACCGGCGAGGCGTTGGACAAGGCGAACTTCCGCCGGCAGGTGGTGGACGCCCAGCGGCTGGTGGAGCCGACCGGGCGCCGGCGCACGGGTGAGGCCACTGGCCGGCGGAGCTGTTCCGGCTGGCGTCGCCGGGCACGCTGCTGCTGCGCTCGGGCAGCGGCCCGGCGCGTCCGCTTGATGACGGGTAGCCCGCCGCCATGGCAGTTTGACAGCAAGCAGCGGGATGCCGCATCCGGCCCGTCCCGGCAAGGTGCAGGTATCGGCGCAATCCCGGCGCCCTATGCAGAGGTCATTATGGACCATTCCGTTCCCCTCACCGACGACGCCCGCTACGACGCCATCCGCCGCCGCGACCCCGCCCTGGACGGCACCTTCGTGTTCGCCGTCCGCACCACAGGGGTGTATTGCCGCCCCAACTGCCCCGCCCGCCTGGCCCGGCGCGAGAACGTCGAGTTCCATCTGACCCCCGCCGCCGCCGGTGCTGCCGGCTTCCGCCCCTGCCTGCGCTGCCAGCCGGACGGGGAGGGGCTGGCCGCCCGCCACGCCGCCGCGGTGCAGCGTGCCTGCCGCCTGATCGAGGCCGCGGAGGAGGCGCCCACCCTCGCCGCCATCGCCGCCGCCGCTGGCCTCAGCCCGCACCACCTGCACCGCGTGTTCAAGGCAGCCACCGGCGTCACGCCGAAGGCCTATGCCGGCGCGCACCTGGCCCGGCGCGCCGCGGACAGGCTTCGTAGCGGCGGCACCGTCACAGAGGCCATTTACGACGCCGGCTACAGTGCGCCCAGCCGGTTCTACGAGCAGGCCGCCGCGCGGCTGGGCATGACGCCGACGGCATACCGACACGGCGGCGCGGGCGCGGCAATCCGGTTCGCAGTGGGGCAGTCCTCGTTGGGCGCGGTGCTGGTTGCGGCGACGGACAAGGGCGTGTGCGCGATCCTGCTCGGCGACGACCCGGACGTGCTGGTGCGGGATCTGCAGGACCGCTTTCCCCGCGCCGCTTTGGACGGCGGCGACCGGGATTTTGACGGCACCATCGCCCAGGTGATCGGGCTGGTGGAGGCGCCGCGGCTTGGCCTGCATCTGCCGTTGGACATTGGAGGCACCCTATTTCAGCAGCGGGTTTGGCAGGCGCTGCAGGCGATCCCGCCGGGCCAGACCCGCAGCTATGCCGCGGTGGCGGCCGCCATCGGCAGCCCGGCGGCCGTGCGCGCCGTCGCCGGCGCCTGCGCCGCCAATCCTCTGGCCGTCGCTGTCCCCTGCCACCGCGTCGTGCGCCGGGACGGCGGCCTGTCCGGCTACCGCTGGGGCATCGAGCGCAAGCGCGCCCTGCTGGACCGGGAGGCCGCATGAGCCTGGACGGGGTGGACTGGGACGCCGCAGCGGCAGCGCTGGACGCCGCTGGCTGCGCCGCGCTCGGCCCGCTGCTGACGCCCGGAGAATGCGGCGCGTTGGCCGCCGCGTATGATGGGGGTGCCTTCCGATCCACCGTCGTCATGGCCCGGCACGGGTTCGGTCGCGGCGAGTATAAGTACTTCGCCTATCCGCTGCCGCCCGCGGTCGCGGCGCTACGCGCCGGGCTGTATGTCCGGCTCGCCCCGGTCGCCAACCGTTGGCACGAGGCGATGGGCCTGCCCGCCTGTCTCCCGGCGGAGCACGCGGCGTTCCTGGCGCGCTGCCACGCCGCCGGGCAGACGCGCCCAACGCCGCTGCTGCTGCGCTACGGTGCCGGCGACTACAACTGCCTGCACCAGGACCTGTATGGCGAGCATGTCTTTCCGCTGCAGGTTGCGGTGCTGCTGTCTGAGCCTGAACGGGATTTTACGGGTGGCGAGTTTGTGCTGACGGAGCAGCGGCCCCGGATGCAGTCCCGGGCGGAGGTGGTGCCGCTGCGCCAAGGGGAGGCGGTGGCCTTCGCCGTGCATCACCGGCCGGTCGTCGGCACGCGCGGCACTTACCGCGTCACGATGCGCCACGGGGTCAGCCGGGTGCGGACGGGGCAGCGGCATACGCTGGGCATCATTTTTCATGATGCGGCGTGAGATAGGGCACGGGTGGCAGTCAGGCCCAGCGCGGCTACCTTGGCCTGCGATCGTGTAGGGAAGCGGACGAGATTAGCCTAGAAGGGCACTGGACCGATCAGGATAGCACCGCAGCCTGCGTCATCCCGCCCGGCTCAGGACGCGGCTACTGGAGGGATCTTGACACAACAACGGCGCCTCACGGCGCCGTTGCTCAGTTTGCGAAGGCCGCAGGGCTAGCTGCGCTTGGCCCGGCGCACGAGGCCAAGGCCAACCAGTCCCGTGCCCAGCAGGGCGAGGCTCACCGGCTCCGGGACGGCGGACGGAGTGGGCGTCGGCGTCGGCGTCGGAGCGGGCGTGGGGGTGCCAGGGCCACCGCCGCCCGTGCCCGAGAACGTCTGATCAATGAAGCTGATAAACGCCGTTGAGGTGCCAGGCGCGGTCACGGAAACGTCCTTCGTCAGGTAAACCGAAGTCTGTGCCGAGCTCAACGTCAGAGTGGAACTCCTCGAGGTCGTGCTCGTGGTATCAACCTGAGTCTGCCCTAGTGACGCGCCGGTCTGAGACGTCAGTGCGCTTTCAACAACCGCAGCCTGGCCACCGGAGCCGGTCGTGGCGCCATTGAAGAGAAGGCTGACGGTCGAAAACGGCGTTGTTGATGTGGCTTGGTAGCCTAAGACCACATCGAGGAACGCTGGGGTCGCGGAACTCGCAGATTGGGCCTGCAACAGACCGTCGAATTGGATCCCATTGGTCCCATTGGACACGACGCTTAAGGAATCGCAGCTGCCAAAGGTAGTGTTGCCGCTGCCGCCAGGACGACAAGAAAAATTAGAGAACGTGAAGCTGCCATTCGTGATGATCGTGGCGGACGTGATCGGGGCGGCGTATGCGCCTGTGGCCGACAGGATGCCGGCGACGCCAGCAAGAAGAAGCTTCCTCATAGACTTACCCTCAAATTTAGGGACCATCAAGCTGGTCCGAGTTCCCACAACAGGCCACCTTGCCCCTCTGCAGGTTCAAGTTGTGTTAACTAAGCATGTATCGTGCCAGCTCGACCCGACTTAATTTTTCCTAGCAAATCCAATCGTATGCAAGCCAACGCCAGACGCCTCATCCAGCCGGGGTAAGGCAGGTGTAAAGTCTATTTTACACGATGCGAGGCTCATTTATAAGCCGCTTTACACATTTGTATGAACATCGTGCCGACCGCGTGATGCGGCCTGGCCCTGTGCCGCACGCTACGCTGCCCGAGGTGGCAGGGCCGCACTGCCCGTGGGCGCTGTTGCGGCAAGCCCGAACGGCAGTCTTGCGCAGCACGGAATCGGCCTGTCGGCGGTCATGCCGAATGGGGACGCATAAAGGCTGTAATGCCCAGTGTCCGTTGAGTCCGGGCCTCAGGTTGATGAACCTGTTAATCGCAAGTGTTACTATACAACCGTATAATTCCTAACTTGAACACTCTGTTAACGAATTGCAATAGACGCGTGCAGTTCAAAACGAAGGGCAGTGCAATCAGGTATAGAGCTATTAACGCAAGCTGCCTGACAGCTCATTCTTCTGGAACATTTTGTAAAGCTTACAGCAGCAAATTCATTATTCATCAGCAGAAGTAGAACATCATGACAATATTGACAGTAGGCGCTGGCCAGCAGTTCTCTACCATCTCTGCAGCGGTTGCAGCCTCGCGGGACGGCGACACCGTGCAGGTCCAGGCCGGCACCTACGTCAACGATTTCGCCGCCGTGAACACCAAGATCACCATCCAGGGCGTCGGCGGCATGGCCCACCTGGTCGCCACCATCCCGCCGCCGGACGGCAAGGCCATCCTGACCACCAACACCGACATCACCCTCGACCACCTGGAGTTCTCAGGCGCCGCCGTCGCCGACCGGAACGGCGCCGGCGTGCGCTACCAGGGCGGCAACCTCACCGTCACCAACAGCTACTTCCACGACAACGAAAACGGCATTCTGGGCAATGCCTCCCCCACCGGCACCGTCACCATCCGCAACAGCGAGTTCAGCCACAACGGCGAAGGCAGCGGCAGCACCCACAACATCTACATCGGCGACATCGCCAGCCTGACCATCGACAGCAGCTACTTCCACGACGCCGTGGTCGGGCACGAGATCAAAAGCCGGGCCGAGAACACCACCATCACCAACAGCCGCATCCAGGACGGCGCCACCGGCACCGCAAGCTACAGCATAGATGCCCCCAACGGCGGCAACGTCCTGATCCAGGGCAACGTCATCCAGCAGGGGCCAGCCTCGCAGAACCCAGCCATCATCGCCTTCGGCGAGGAAGGCAACGTCCATGCCAACAGCACCCTCAAAGTCCTCGGCAACACCATCCTGAACGACTTGCAGTCCCCCTCCCTCGCAGCAGTGTGGAACGCGACCGGAGCCCAGGCCACGGCGACGAACAACAGCTTCTATGGCGTGCCGGCGGTGCAGATCACGCGCGGCAGCGTAACGGTATCCGGCAGCACTGTGCTGGCAACGGAGCCGGCGCTGGTGACGACGTCGCCCTGGGCGGCTGCGGCCTCAACGCCTGCGTCCATTCCGGTTCCGACCCCCGCGCCGGTCCCGGCGCTTGTGTTCACCCCGGCACCCACGCCCACGCCCGCCGCCACGGACAGCCTCGTGGTGCGCCTGAGTGAGGACGCCTACCAGGGCGACGCGCAGTTCACCGTCAGCGTGGACGGCCAGCGGCTCGGCGCGGCGCAGTCAGTGACAGCGCAGCATGGCGCCGGGTCGCAG